>Ga0247804_10001350_pt1 | contig 11399 bp, 8 predicted proteins | sample UWRJL029104C1_FD_181142 | JGI IMG/M metagenome (GOLD analysis project Ga0247804, IMG submission 181142) | Plant litter microbial communities from Arlington Agricultural Research Station in Wisconsin, United States - UWRJ-L029-104C-1 | ecosystem: Environmental > Terrestrial > Plant litter >...
TCCCGATTTCAGAGCTCTTCCGGAGCGCAACGAGTCAACAGAACAAAGCAGAACAGACTTCATTCAGTACCGTACTGTACTCCCTCGCACCTGAAAAGATCTGACCCGCATCTGTCAATCAATACTCCATTTCATACCCGCCGTCTTAACAGCTGTTTGGCCGTCGATAGTACGTCACAGCAACCAAATCTCCTCAGCGTTGACCAGCCTTCCGCTCTGTTGCCATGATCAGCTCCTTGCCAATAGCTCACTTCTTCTATAGCAGCTTTTGGCGTTTCCCATCTCACCGTGCTCACCCATTAACCAAGGTAATTTTGTGGTGCGGGAAGAAACCACGGCTCTCATGATTTGCCTCTCCGATCCACCACACAAACAACACACAGAGATCGACGCCCTGCAGTCCAGTCCTGCAAGAGGTGTCGGGATGTTCATTAGCTGATGACATGAAAAGTGTTAACCAGCCAACTACTGCACCGTATCAGCTTTGTTGGTGCTCGCCGTTCTGGTATCAAGATCCTCCGCACGGTAGAGGCTTTCCCAACCGTCTCCCAACCATTCCTTGACGATCCAAACGGAGCCATCTCCAGCATCAGACTCGATCCGGACCCCCGGTCTTCTTCCACTCTCGAAATGGACGAGACAACGATACGACAGGCAGGTGATGATCTGTGCTTTTGGAGCGCCACAATGAAAAAGAAATATACTGCACAAGCTCGAACACTTCTCTCAGCATGAATAATTATAGCGGCCGCAATTGCCAATTCTGTCACTCACTGTTACCGTGGTGTTCATAGCTGTCGGATGCAAAGGAAGGGCGAGTACAAATTGCAATTCTTTTCACCTCATTTGATTTTTAGATATTTGGGACGTGTCGCACATATCATATCTCTAGTGTTATACCTTCAAATCACGGTGGTCACCGAAGTTGCTTGAATCCTGTACTGAGAATCGTATATTACCCCCCCGACATTAAAGACGCCTCATAAGCAATATAGCGTACTACATAGTACCCCAGATTCAGCCACGGCTGAGATGCGCCGCCGTTAATGTGACCCACTTCACCTTGGCCCTCGCCTACACAACATATATGTTCGACATTTCGACACGAACAATGCTGTAGTAGTGTAATAGACTCGTTCAAATTCTAAGCGATGCCCCAATAAATACAGCTGATATAGATTGTCCTCGCATGGTCAGAAGGCGTAAACCTCTTGACGCTTTTGCCATAGCATTCTGCATGTCATCCTTGCCTCTTTGCCACCGTACCAATGTCGAGTAGATCGACAGTTGAAGTAATATACCTCGAGCATTAGATCTACCGATTCCAGGAACCGGCTGCAACTCACAGGTTTCAAACTTTCCATCTCGGAACACATCCCAGACTCCCACGTTGTCTTACCAGTACAATAATGTTTCATAACCTCGATCCGACATCCAAGTGGCGAACACATGCAAATAGTGGACACGTGACAGTTATATGCTCCTTCACATTCTCGGTTTCATGGTAAGACGGGATATCGAACATAGAGATCTGGAGACGCAAGGAATATCAAGGCTACAGACCGATAGGCGAGCTGAGATCGTAAGCTATAGTACCCTAGTGTCGCAGAAGTTCTCGCTACTCTCAAGCACACGAAACGCTACGAGATTGGATGGCCATTTGATTAGCATGCGAGATAACGAGGCTAGATATATAGCTCAAATTTTTTTTTTGAGAAAAAAAATAAATTGTTACGTACGCTCACTGCGCGCAGAGCCGTATTATGTAGCAGACTAGATAGTGAAAGTTGCTTAACGGCAATTTATGCCAAACCTGATCCAATCTTGATGCCACTTCTTGATTTCACAAGTCTGCGACTAGGCTCATAAGTCTCGGCTTCTAGCTTGACCATCCTCTCAATTTCCACGTTCCTCTAACACAACATGAATTCAGGTGTTTACTGTCACCTCCAGCTTTAATGTATCACTTATCCACACGAGTCTTATAAGTTTTGATCACTCGGGGATGACTTCCATGCTCTGCAAAGAATACACATACACCTCAGCGCCCCTCATTCACCAGGCTCTCATAGTTCGAGAAGCTCTCTCCATCCAAAACCGAAATATTATGGTGCTAGAGATGTCCTCCAAAACCATTGCCTGTGGCAACCTGTGCATACAGTAGTCACTTTACCTCTACGGCAGTCTCCAAAGTGCTGTACTGCATGGATCGGCAGTTACTTTTCTGATATTCATTATATCAAAATCATGAGTTTCTCATTGCGTATGTGTCTGCGGCCAGGTTTCAATTGAGCTTGTTGGACGTTTAGTTAGGCTGCCGAGCAATGTCATGTCTACGCCATGCAGATCCCAGTCATCTGTTGCCAGGCCGGGCATATCCAAACCAGAATCTTGTTCTGCATTGAATGTAAAGGACGACAAGTCCTGTTCCCAGTATGTGGCTGTAGAGAGTTGGAGCGGGTCTGATGGACTGGGACTTGATGGTACTGCTTGCCAGATGGCGTTGACAGCCTGCGCATTGCTAAAATCATAGCTAGCTGGCTGGACCACAGACTGGACTGGTTCTTGAGGTTGCTTCTGTATCGCTTCGATGTTATCGGCATTGGAGGTTAGTTTCTCGATCTTGATAGCCCCAGAGTACGGAATATGAATATACAGTACGTCGGAATTATCGTTTGAGTCGCTACGAGCTTTCTTATCCGCCTCTAAGTAGGGCTGGATACGGTAGCAGATCCCCTTAGCCGAATCCTTCTCGATATACAAGAGAGGTTCGAGTATACTGGAGAAGATTTTCTGAGCGACAAGATCATTATGTTTTAGAGCCATTTCCTCCATATTTTCAAGAGTACGTTCGAGTAGGGCACGATCGCTCATTCGTTGATGATTAAGGGATTGGATGGTAGTGACACTTTTGCCAGTATGAGTTCTGTTCTGCTGACGAGCTTCAATATGCGCTAGACACAGTGTGATGCTTGCAATAAAGGCAACTATATCAATACCGCGACAATAAGCAGTAGCTGAAATGGGATGGTTCCGGAACGACACGAACTGAGTAATTATCTCGCGGCTAGCACTCGCAGCAGTCATCTTATTGTAGTCGTAATTTAGCTTGGTGGACGAGAGTTGCATCATGTATGGCAGGTGTAACTTTACTAATAGGTGACGGTGCGCAAATTGGATCATGAGCCTCACTGATCCTTCGAATGCCTTGATATCATCATTGGCTGCAAAGTCAGGGGTAAGCCACCACTGTGGTGACATTAAGGCTGCAGCATCCTGGAGTATTTTGTCAATCTTGTTTGTTACAGCAAGATCAAGTCGCTCGGCACTATTGCGTTCTAGGAGCAACCCGGCGGCGACAGCCTCCATCCGTTCCATACGTTCGATAGCCGTGCAACGCTCTAGCGCTTTTGGACTAGCAAATACATTTTCCTGCGTGCCTTGTGGAAGGCCCAGCATTAACGAAAGGTATCGATCTGAAAGGACCAGTCGAAACCACATGTCATTTGGGTTGATACGTTTCCGAGTCTCTACATCGAGAACCATGCTTGGCGAGTCGGTACCTGTATGTAGTCCCATCATCTGCGCCATGGCCATGGCCTTGCGACTGATTAGCCAAGCACCGTGAAGGTCACCGGAATTGTTCAAGTACATGCTCTCGATTATAAGACACTCGATACCTTCGAGTGAGCCGCTTATAATCTTGTCGTTGCTAGTCACAAGCCTAGTAGCAGTATTGACTATACGAGACATGATTGTGCGATAGTCTGAACTCATACCAGCAAGGCTTCCAATGGATGGCCGAGCCCCTTGTAAGTAAGTGCCCAGCAGTAAAAGCTTTCTTGCTATAAGGACCGGATGCGAGCCTTGTGCAGGTAGTTGCAATATGTGCCGGGGCGTAGCCATTTGCGTAGACACAAATACTCTGTAAGGGAGGAACACAACTCCGTGAAACAAAGTCGAAATATTAACCGGAGCTTTCAATATCATATCGAGATCCTGGTCGTTAGGCCATACCGCTAGAAGGGTACGACATAATTCATCATGATTGCTAGTCATTTGGCTTTCTAATAAGTCCGAATGAGCCGTGAGCGGAATAGGATGGGTGGGTACATTTTTGCCGGAAGCCCTATCCCCAGAACTCTGTTTTAATTTTATTATTAGATAGGTGACCATACGGCGAAACTATTGATCTTTGCTCTTACCGCATACTCTACAACATTGTCTGGTTCGATCTCATCCTGAGGTAACATATCCACCATGTTGGCACTGCTATCCTGGACTAACTTTTCGACGAGTATTTCCACCCTGCTAATTCTATCAACCTTGCTACTTGCAGTTGCGGCATCGTCTCGAAATTCTTGCTTGATGCACTTGGTTCGCCGACTCCTGCACCCATCACATACAGCTCCTGTAGGGGCGGCAAAGGTGCATCGAGTTTTCCGACGCTTGCACTCCCAGCAGCTTTGTGTTCCTTTGCGAACCTTCCGTCTCTTGGGCATAGCTGGCGCTTCTCCCCCCGCGGAGAGGTCACGATGCAGGTCTGTTTCCGACATTTTAAATTCCTAGGGCTCTTGCTTCATATCCTTCCGACCGGCTAGTGCAGTATTGATAAAACCTTGTGAAGAAGCTTGGCCCGTGGACTTTACAATATGATCGCAGAGCCACCGTACATATAATGGCTTCTAGTGAAGCTTACTTTCTAAGTTTCCTCGATATGTCCGCCGCGGCGGAAGTCCTGAGATCCGTGCGGTATGTATCTTACTCTCGTTAGGTTACAACGCACGAAGCCCCACTAATATATAATCCTCGGCACTTAAGCGAGCTCAAAAGGGGGTGTTACGATGGTTGCATGTTGGCTAAGTAAACTGCGTGATTGGCCTTCATAGTTTGAACCGAACTATGTCACATAAATCCTTTCCTCTCAATCAGCTCAGTCTAATCTTCCGCGGTGGTAGAGCGAAAGACATATACTAGAAATGAGCCGCTTCCATGGGCTTCCCACCTTATATCGCGAGCGGAAAGCATAAGACAGCAGCAGGTCCTATAGTTTGCATAGACCAATCAATTCCAAATGACAATATTGAAATCCTGATTTAATCTTTAATCTTTTTAGAAACGTCGGTCCCTAGATACTACTCAGCAGACAGCACCTCAGTGTTTCGTGTTTTGACACAACCCATCATGGTTAGAGTCGCCATAGCTGGTGGTTCCGGTCGTACGTTGAGTTTTCCATCATCTGTTGCAACTACGTACCAAGGTTGATTTGTCTCGCAGAAGTAGCACAAGAGGTGGTCGAAGCTCTCCTAGCGTCTGGAAAACACGAGATAATTATCTTGAGCCGAAATGTGAGGCAGATTACAAGAGTACCTGGCCCCCTCAACTAATTTGGGGTCTTCTATTTACTATATTCGCAGAAGGGTCCCATCCCGCATACAATGCACTGGCAAACAGTAGACTACAGTGATAAAGCAGCCTTAACTGAAGCTATTCGTGGGGTTCATACACTCTTGTCCTTCGTCCAGATTATCTCCGATCCCTACCAGAAGTCGCAAAAAAACCTCATTGATGCTGCTGTTAGTGCCGGGGTGAAGCGCTTTGCACCAAGTGAGTATGGAAGGTACGACTGATATCATTCGCATCTTAAACATATTTTATGAGAGCAGTAGCTGACCAGAAGCAAAGCGCCGGGACTATCAATATGGCATGGTGGCAAGGGAAAGAGGTCATTAGAGAGTACTTGAAAGAAGTCAACGAGAAAGAAACCGTGAGATTCTGCACCTCTAACAACACCTTCTGATAATCTACTCTGCCTGAGCTGACGGTCCCATCAAGGTCCTAGAGTACACTTTATTTCAACCCGGGCTCTTCTTAAACTACCTAGCCTACCCATACAAAACATCCAACTATGTCGATCCGCTGCAAACCATCTTCGACTTCCAGAATAGGCGCGCCATTGTCATAGATGGCCACGAAGATGCAGTCATGACCCTGACTACGGTGGCGGACCTAGCCGCAATTATCGTCCGTGCAGTGGAACACGATGGGAGGTGGCCTACTACAGGGGGCATCAGCGGCAACAGGCTGACGTTCTCTCAGATCATTGAGATTGGGAGTAGAGTACGAGGTAAGCTTTTGCCCCGTCGCTGGTTGAGTGCAGCACATAATCGAATTTTGCTCACATCAAGATACAGGGCATCAATTCAGCGTCGAGAAGGTCGAGACCAACGACCTCCTGGTGGGAGACCTGCAGACTTCCTGGGGCCTAGAAGCTGTTCATCAGGCTGTTCCGGAAGAACAGGCATCGGCTATGTTGAAGGCGGTATCGATTGGGATTCTTCTAAGCAGCAAGAGCGGGGCATGGGACTCGTCAGATGAGATGAACCAGCTGTTCCCTGACTATGAATTTGCCCAGGCTGAGGACTTCCTCAGAGGTGTTTGGGGAGGAAAGGAATGAGAAGAGTTCCTCTTCACGGGCTGAATATATATCCTCTTCTTAATTTGAAGAAATGACGCTTGAAGCAGAGTTCAAGGAAATACATTCTCCGTTTGCAATAAAATATTAGTCAAGAAGGCAAAGACTGAGTTGGCACAAGTTGACGAAGTTGAGAAACACACAGTTCTTTGTCTAAAAGCTACCCTGAAAATATCTTGCAATCAAAGATCTATTACACTAGTAGACAACCGATTCGTTTGATGGGTTGATGAACCTAGATTAGAATGCCGAATGACTCATCTCGTAGCCAAAGTGGTTGAATCTAAGTTCTGACAAACTACCAGCCTATTTCAAATGTTATGAAGGTCACAATCCAGATACGTAGCTAGGTAGGCTTGTCAACATGCTGCACCATCAGACACTTACACGACGTTTCAGTCCTCGATGACAAATACTTGATTAGTTAAGGTTTAGATGTTGTGCTGGTAGACAAATCAATAGTTTAGATATTATATCTTCTATGTTGAACTTCTTTTGTAAAGTATAACGCCAGCGGTCTAGTATCGTCCCAAAACCCCTAGTCTAATACCAAGGCAAGCATATAGCGTCAGACACGACGAGCAACCAGTTCCTACTTCGGAACCTCCTTCGTGACCTCCCCAAGTCCCTTCTTCTCCTCCTCCGCAACGCTCTCTGGGTTCTTAGGATAATCACCCTCACGCATGGGGAAATTACCCTTCGGACTCTTTCCAAGTCCGCCACCGTTCTTCTCTGTCAGCTCCCATTCGATGAGCTTTCCGCCGATCTCTTCATCTCCCTCGCCGAATTCGAAGATGCGGAAGTCTGCGTTGTCTATCGTCTGTTAGAACCATAGCCTTTTGCATGCATACCCGCAATTGTTATGTACAGCGTCGATTTGGACCAAAGAGGCTTACCATATTGCCTGTAACTGACACCAACTCTCAGAAATCCAGAGTGCGATACTACTGCAATCACTTTTTCGGGTCTGGCTCTTAGCCACTTCCTCGCTGCAATGCCGCGCTCTGTCAAACCTCTCTTTTTGTTCCATTAGTCCCATACGTGCCGAACAGAAAGCAGACCACCACAACTCACCCTGGAGTACTCATATAACCCTGTCTTCGCCGGATAGGCTTTATCTACGCTGTCCCAATCGAATTGTGGCCACTCTTTCTTCATAGCCTCGATCTCTGTTCCCGTATCACACGGCTTAGCTGAGTTCTCTTGCCATTCTGGACGAAGGATAACGGGAACACCACGATCCATGAGCCATCCTAGTCCCTGAGTGGCAGTTTGCAAAGTGCGGCGCATAGGACTTATAACAATGAGATCAATTTTTTGGGCGAGTGGAAGCGATGTCTTGAGGTGCTCAGCGAGTTGAGAGCATTGGGGACCGAATCCGAGGTCTGTAAGAGGGGGATCATGAAGAGAGTAGTCTTGTGCAACGTCTGTGACGATGTTAGTTACATCTGAGAATACAGGTTATAGTAGAAAGAACTAGAAACTCGATAGGACTGCAGAATAAATACTCGGCAAGAAACCGAAATATGTTCAAGGAGTGATGCAAACTTGTTACTACCAAATTTAAGCCAACTGAAGAACATGAACTCATCAGGTAGCTGCTAATTTTAAATTCGAGTATAGAAAAACTGTAGCGAGGGGTTGCAGAGAGACAACAAAGGATATAACTTGAACTATCCTAGTGCATTGGCACAGGGTCTCTATTAAGACCGCAAACTATGCTATTCGGAACTTTGCTAATCATAGTTCAAGTTACAAGAGAAAGTTGCCGTACGTACTATGTAATGCCTGAGCATGTCGGATCAAAATAACAGTTGGTGCCATACTGGATTTATGGTATCAATAAACCAGAGAACGAGGCTGTAGGTTAGGTTGACCGCTATTTGACCTCAGAACAGGGTTTTGAATGAATGAATGTTTAATGAAATAAAAAGTTATTAGATCAGTCTCTGGTTAGATTAATCAATAATTAAAACACCCATAAAGACTCTATCAGATTGTTGTAGAGTGAGATGGTGAATGATGTTGTGGTGACCACAACGCTTGGCTCAACAAATAGGAGCTGATGACGAGGGTCGGCAAGCAAAATAATACTTATCAGTAGCCGACCCGACGCCCTAACAGGGACTATCTGCTAAGACCCGTCAGCCTTGCCACAGAAGTTCAACACCATCATCTCATCTCATCCCATCTGATCTTACATTCAAAGAGATGCCATATCCCGCACAACCATGAGTTTCAAGTTCACAGCCGCTCACTCGAGCCGCATCAAAAAATCCACAGCCCCCTCCCTCCGCCGCAGTGCCTCCTCTCCATTCTCCTCCCTTCCACGAAAGAAGCCGTCCCTTTCGCGCTCCAAAACTCAAGATGCTAAAGAGAACACCGACGAGTTCGGTGAGCAACTCGATGATGTAGGACTTGTTCAAGTGCTAGCGACCGAATTGGTACTCAGAGATGTAGCACAGGCGGTATTATATGTCCAGGGCAAGATGTGGAGCTCGTTGCCTCGAGAGAGGACTGGGATGAGTGCGCAACGGATTGCCGAAGTATTGAATTTTCGGAAGGGGCTGCCACATCTGGTTACGGTGGCACATGTACAGGCGTTGTTAAACTCAGCGACGGCAGTGGAGAGGGAGATTGTGGAGTTGGTGAGGGGAGGGATTATAAGGAAGATTGTGATAAGTGGACGAGGTGAGAGGGGAGAGATGCTAATTATGATGAAGGATTTGGAGGAGATGGTCAAATGTTGTGGGATAGATGAGGAGGCAAAGGAGAGGTTTTTGAAGGTTCTAAAAGAAAATCCTACGGCATTGGGGATACAAAGGGCATGGCTCAGTGGGAGTGATGCGAAGGCTTTGATGCACGCAGGGTTCTTAACAGCAGCAACACCAAGCGGGGGAGCTACAGAGATATTTTCTACGCCGGGAGAGGCGTCGAGAGGGACTGCGACGTCGCTCAATAGTATCTCAAGGGCAGCATCTGGTTCGCTCGGCGCCGTGGGCGGACAAGGAGCTGTACATGCAGCAGGTGGAAGTGGAGGAGGAGTTCGGAACTTGGGAGCTGCTGAACTCACACTGTCCATTCCTGGTGCTGGGTCATTTCTGAAGCTTGTCGCTGCTGCCAGATTACATTTGGTATCTTTGCTTTCCAAATCGAGGTACCGTGAGGCTCCACAGGCTCTCTTGAAGGAAAGATGGGAAGGTGGAGTTGAGGTTGGCGATGCAGGAACCACAGCACGAAGGAATAGAGGGGAGTTTGACGGAGTTCTACCGGGCCGCACGAGAAAATGGAAGACGTTCTATGGAATTGGATTCGACTGGATAATAGGAGAGTGTGTGGGAGCTGGACTGGTAGAGGTTTTTGAGACGGGGAGCGTAGGAAGGGGAATCAGGGTGTTGTGAAATAACCTTCGATGGTAGGGATAAGTCGAACAGAGCGGGGCAATATCTTATTAGAACAAGATTACTCGAGGGTTTGAGTAAATCACAACAGGAGGTTGGTCTGCTTGCTTGCTTGCGTCAAGCTGGGGATGACGTTAAAGGCAACCGGGCCCCTGTTTTCCTTCACCAGGACCAGGCTTCGGTTTGACAGCAAGCCCGAGGATAAGGCGAACTTGTATAGTCCTAACGGGGAACTGGCGGCTCTTGAGTAGCACAGCATCTAGATGCAGCAGAAACGTGGCCTCGAGAGTAGGGGTCCAATATATCGATGGGCAATAACGAGACTTGATTGTTCATCGGTTACCTGGGCTGATGATAGTGGTAGTTGAAATAGTACTATGAAGCATGTAATAACGTTCAAGAACTTAATACCAAGCACTATAACAGGCACTGCACAGATGCTCCATCCGTCGAGTGCTGTTATCGGGGTGTATGTAACCTTCCCCATCCTTTCCCTCACAAACTTGCACACGCCACGATCTCGGCTCCTCAGTTCCTCTCACGCCTGACAGCGGTGGTAATTTCCCCTAACCCCTATTCCTCGCCTTGGCCTCTGCGCGCAAAGCGGGTACGAAGAGAGGACATCAACAACTGCCCCAATTGAGGAGCCTGATTGGTAGCGAGGGTGACGAAAAGGCTGCATTGGGATAAGGGGGGGAGAGGAATGTTGTGTACACAAGCAACAACGTTTTATGACATTCTATAGGCAGGGAGGGGCCCTGACAGGCCGCCCTGGATGTCGTTCGGGGAATACAGGAGTGCGCGGGAAGAAATTGAAATTGGATGATTTTTTTCTCTTCTTGCATTTGGGCTGCATGGTTGGTTCGGCTGCTGATTAGGGAAAAAATGATGTAGTTCATTCGGTGCGGCGGTGGTGGATGATGGGATGGTTTGGGTTGATGTTGATGTTGAATGTGCTCTGTTGATATGCGCGTGATACTGATGATGCACCAATTGATTGTCAGGGCGGGCATGTTCTGATCGTGATGGTGGCTTCCTCGTATCTTCTTGTACACCTAATCAAATTGTATCCCATCCGAAGCACGAAGGGTGGTAGGCGTGGATGAAAGGGCTCTCTTTTTTTTTCCATGGCAGAGGAATATATTACTCCTAGTCGTAGCCATCCCAGCTCGGACGGTAGGCTCTCCTTCTGGTCAGGTTGGCACTGCGGATCGTTACCGAAAAAGCGAGGATCAGGGGCGGGCAGCCTTAATTTCCGATACTTACTGTATCATCACTGACTGTTGTTAGTGTTGGTGGTTTTCAATAGTTCTCGAGGGTGGAGGGGGGAGGGTGGAAGGAGGAGGAAGAGGCACGACGGCTTCGGTACTGTATGTAGGAGCCAGGTTGGTGGTCGATATCCGGGCAGATAAGAGCAGACAGAACAGAGCATGCAAGGTGAGGTACGGTAGGGTATGGTATATGGTATGGTATGGCATGGTATGGTATGGGTAGTCGTACGTCAAGTAAGTAAGTGAGTGAGT
>Ga0247804_10001352_pt1 | contig 11390 bp, 9 predicted proteins | sample UWRJL029104C1_FD_181142 | JGI IMG/M metagenome (GOLD analysis project Ga0247804, IMG submission 181142) | Plant litter microbial communities from Arlington Agricultural Research Station in Wisconsin, United States - UWRJ-L029-104C-1 | ecosystem: Environmental > Terrestrial > Plant litter >...
ATCGATGAGCACACTGTCATCTGCGTGTTGAGTCACGACTGGCGGTTCGACGCGCAGGCGCTCGCCGTCGCGCTGCGGAGTCCGGCCGGGTTCGTCGGCGCGATGGGCTCGCGCTCGACGCACGACCGGCGCGTGGCATCCCTCGCCGAGCTCGGCGTCGACGCGAGCCGCCTCCACTCGCCGATCGGACTCGACCTCGGGGCGAGCACACCCGCCGAGACCGCGGTCTCGATCCTCGCCGAGGTGCTCGCGGCCCGCACCGGCGCAACGGCGACACCGCTCGCGGAGACGACCGGCGCCATCCACACGACGCGCGTGCTTCGATGACCCGCACGATCATCGAGAACGCCACCATCGCGACGATCGACGCCGTCGACACCGAGCACGCGGTCGGGCACCTCGTGTTCGACGGCACGCGCATCGTCGCCGTCGGCGAGGGCCCGGCACCGGCCGAGCTGCTCGACGGCGCCACGCGGATCGACGGCCGTGGCCACCTGCTCACTCCGGGGCTCGTCAACACCCACCACCACCTGTACCAGTGGCTCACGCGCGGCATCGCCCAGGACGCGATCCTGTTCGACTGGCTCGTCGCGCTCTACCCGAGCTGGTCGCGCATCGACGCCGACCTCGTGCGCGCGGGCGCCGCTGGAGCCCTCGCCGTGCTCGCGCGCTCCGGCTGCACAACTGTCGGCGACCACCACTACGTGTTCTCGCAGGGCTCCGGCGACATCCTCGGCGGCATCATCGACGCGGCCGGTGAGATCGGCGTGCGCCTGCACGCGACGCGCGGCTCGATGGACCTCGGCGCCTCGCAGGGCGGCCTGCCGCCGGACTTCGCCGTCGAGACCACGGATGCCGCACTGCAGGCCAGTGCGGACGCCGTCACCCGCTACCACGACCCCGCGTTCGACGCGATGGTGCGCATCGCGATCGCGCCGTGCTCGCCGTTCTCGGTCACGAGCGATCTGCTGCGCGAGGCCGCCGTGCTCGCGCGGCAACTCGGCGTGCGCCTGCACACCCACGGCTCGGAGACCGTCGAGGAGGAGGCGTTCTGCCTCGAGCGGTTCGGCATGGGCCCGACCGACTACCTCGAGGGGCTCGGCTGGCTGGGCGACGACGTCTGGATGGCGCACTGCGTGCACCTCGGCGAGACCGACATCGCGAAGTTCGCCGCGACCGGCACGGGTGTGGCCCACTGCCCGTCGTCGAACGGCCGCCTCGCCGCGGGCATCGCCCCGATTCCGGAGTTGCTGCGCGCCGGCGTGCCGGTGGGCCTCGGGGTCGATGGTGCGGCATCCAACGAGTCCGGCCAGCTGGGCACCGAGATCCGCAACGCCCTGCTGTTCAACCGGGTGCGCGCGGGCGCCGACCAGCTGTCGGGCAGGGACGCCCTGCGGATGGCGACCATGGGCGGCGCGCGCGTGCTGGGCCGCGAGCACGAGATCGGCTCGCTCGAGCCCGGCAAGCTCGCCGACCTCGCGCTGTGGCGCATCGACGGGGTCGAGCACGCGGGCATCGCCGACCCGGTGGCCGCGCTCACGCTCGCGTCGATGCCCCCGCTCGCCCTGCTCGTGGTGAACGGCGAGGTCGTGGTGCGGGACGGCGACCTCGAGCGCACCGACGTCGACGCGATCGCTCGGTCGGCGGCGCGGGCGGCTGCGGAGTTGGCGGCGCGCTGAGCGGGTCTCGGCTTCGCTCCGCCTGATCTCGACTGCGCTCGATCACCGGTGATCGAGCGCGCGGTGATCGAGCGCAGTCGAGATCAGGCGGAGCGCAGCGACGCCCACCTCAGTGCAGCAACCGCCACACCCGGTCCCGCGACATCGGCAGCTCGTACGGGCGCACCCCGATCGCATCTCGCACGGCGTTGGCGAGCGCCGGCGCCACGGGGTTGTACGGCGCCTCGCTCATCGATTTGGCGCCGAGCGGCCCGAACTCGTCGTGCGTCTCGGCGAAGGAGACCTCGGTCATGGGCACGTCGGCGAACTGCGGCACGTGGTAGTTGCGGAACGCCGTCGTCAGCACGCGCCCCTCGCCGTCGAGGATGAGCTCCTCGTAGAGCGAGGATCCGATGCCCTGCGCTGTGCCGCCCTCGATCTGCCCCCGCAGCTGCTCCGGGTTCATGACCACCCCGGCATCCGCCGCCTGCACCGACTGCAGGATGCGCACCTCGCCCGTGCCCGGATCGACCGCGACGCGGAACGCGTGCACGTTGAACGCGACCGTGCGCGGTGTGCCGTCGTGCCGGCCGGTGGCGTGCAGCGGGCCACTCGCGAGCAGCTCGGCGAACGACACGAGCCGGTCGCCGACGAGCACGCCATCCGCGGTCAGTTCACCGCTCGGCGATCCCGTGAGCAGTGTCGCGCGCGCGAGCATGTCGGCGGCGAGGCGGTGGGATGCAGCGAACAGCGCCTTGCCCGCGACCACGACGCCGGCCGATCCGAACGCGCCGGTGTCGTAGCCGACCACGTCGGTGTCCGACTGCAGGATGCGGATGCGGTCGACACTCGTCGAGAGCGCCGTCGCGGCGAGCTGGGCGTGCACGGTCGTTGTGCCGCTGCCGAAGTCGGAGGTGCCCACGCGCACTTCGTAGTCGCCGTCCGGGAGCAGCGTGACCGAGGTGTCGGCGAAGTGGCCCCGTGGTGGCAACGAGGCGATCATCGCGACGGCCATGCCGGTGCCGACCGGCCACCCGGCCGGGGCCTCGACGCCGTTGCCGCGGGAGAGCGCGGCCGCCGCGAGGTCGAGGCACTGGTCGAGGCCGTAGCTGCCGAAGAGCAGGTCGCTCTCCTCGTGCGGGTCGGTCGTGACGATCTGGTCGCCGGGCACGATGACGTTGCGGCGGCGCAGCTCGAACGGATCGAGGTCGAGGGCCCTGGCGAGGTCGTCCATCGCCGACTCGACGGCGAAGACCACCTGGCCGAGCCCGTAGCCGCGGAACGCCCCGGAGGGCAGGTTGTTCGTGTAGACCGACTGGGCGTCGATGCGCGTGTTGGCGCAGCGGTACACGCTCACCGACTCGCTCACGCTGTGGAACATGACGCCGATGCTGTGGTTGCCGTAGGCGCCGGCATCGGCGAGTTCGTCGACGGCCATGGCCGTGAGCACGCCGTCGGCGTCCGCGCCGAGCGTCACCGAGATGCGCATGGGGTGCCGGGTCGGGGCGATCGTGAACTCGTCCTCGCGCGTGAACTCGTACTGCACCGGCCGACCTGTGCGCAGCACCGCGAGCGTCACGAGGTCCTCGGTGAGCAGCTCCTGCTTGCCGCCGAACCCGCCGCCGACGCGGGCGGTGAAGACGCGCACATTCTCCTGCGGCAGCCCGAAGATGTGGCAGAGCTCGTCGCGCACGAGGAACGGCACCTGGCTCGAGGTGCGCAGGGTCAGCCTGCCGTCCTTGTCCAGCCATCCCCGCGTCGCGTGTGTCTCGAGCGCCGCGTGGCTCACGCGCTGCGTCTGCCACGTGCCAGAGACGGTGACGAAGGATGTCGCGAGCGCGGCATCCACATCGCCCATCTCGCCGTGCAGCTCGGCGACGGTGTTGCGGTCGGCCGCGGCGATACGGGCCTCCACCCCCTTGTCCCCGTGCAGCAGCGGCGCCCCGGGGGACCGCGCGAGCTCGGCGTCGAACACTGCCGGCAGCACCTCGTAGTCGACGACGATGTGGTCGAGCGCGAGGCGGGCGGCGCCGACGGTCTCGGCGACGACCGCGGCGACCCGCTGGCCGCGGAAGCGGAGCACCGGGTCGAGCACAAGCGAATCGTCGGGGTCGTCCTCCCGCATCTCGTGGCGGGCCGTGGAGAACAGCGTCGCGGGGGAGTCGTGGTGGGTGAGCACGGCGATCACCCCTGGCTGCGCGAGCGCGGCTGTCGTGTCGATCGAGCGGATGCGCGCGTGCGCGTGCGGGCTGCCGAGCACGGCGAGGTGGGCGACCCCGGTGGTCGCAAGATCGAGTGTGTACGGCTCGTCGCCCGTGACGACGCGCACGGCCGACGGCGGGGAGACCGACCGGCCCGTGGAGTCTCCGGCCTCGACGACCTCGGTGTTCGGGACCCCGCAGATCGAGTCGTGGATCGACCGGTAGCCGGTGCAGCGGCACAGGTTGCCCTTGAGCAGGCGCGGCAGGTCATCCCGGTCCGTCTCGTCGAGCGTCGACGCGGTCACGATCATGCCCGCGGTGCAGAACCCGCACTGGAACCCGCCGGCGTCGACGAATCCCTGCTGCACCGGATGCAGGTGCTCCGGCGTCCCGAGCCCGCTCACGGTCGTCACCGCCGCACCCTCGAGGCGGTGGGCCGGGATGATGCACGAGTGCACGGGCTGCCCGTCGAGCAGCACCGAGCAGGCGCCGCAGTCGCCCGCGTCGCAGCCCTTCTTCACCTCGAAGTGGTCGAGCTCGCGCAGGAGGGTGCGCAGCACCTGGCCTGGTCGCGGGTCGGCCTCCGCCTGGGTGCCGTTGATCGAGAACCTCATGCCGCACCCCCGAGTTCGACCCGCAGCTCCTCGGCGAAGCGTGTGCTCAGCGCCCGCCGCCAGTCGGGGCTGCCGTGGGCGTCGTCGTACCAGTCGTCGATCGTGTCGATCGCCGCGACGAGTTCGGCTGCTGTCGGGATGCCGCCGAAGCGCAGCACGCGCGGCGCTGTCGTGCCGCCCGTGATCGTGATGATGAGGCCGGTCGGGGCGAGGCGACCGATCACGAGGGTGCCGGTGCGGCCCACCGGGGAGAGCGAGATGCGGCGGAATCCGGTGCGGTCGGCGAGCGAGGAGACCGGGATCTCGATCGAGCGCAGCACCTCGCCGTGCGCGAGGGTCGTCGACAGCACCCCGGTCACGAGGGACTCGACCGGTTCGCGCCGCTCACCGCCGTCGGGCGTCCAGACGAGGGCGGTCGCGTCGAGGGCCGCCGCGAGCGCGATCATCGGGCCCGCGGGCAGCGCGAGGGCGATGTTGCCGCCGACCGTCGCGGTGTTCCAGACCTTGAAGGAGCCGAGGAGGGACTCGCAGCACTGCCGGAACAGCGGATGCGCCGCCCACCCCGCCCGCGCGGGCACGGCGGCGAGCTGCGCAAGGGTGCAGGTCGCGGCGATATCGAATGTCGAAGCCGTCTCGACGATCGGCTCCCAGTGCAGCCCGGTGAGGTCGACGAGCCCCGTGAGACCCGGCTGCTCCTCGGAGAAGAGCCAGGAGCCGCCACCGAGCGGCCGCTCGGTGGCGCCGAACGAGAGCTCGTCGCGAGTGCTCGGCACCCGGATCTCGCGCACACCGATGAGGTCCATGGGTCGAGTCAACCCCATGTTCGTGTCAGTCGTGTAAACGACGTGCGCTGCGCTCAGGCAGCGCTGGGTCAGTCCTCCGACGCCACCCAGTCGCCGGTCGCGAGGTACTGCACCTTCTTGGCGATGGAGACCGCGTGGTCGGCGAACCGCTCGTGGTAGCGCGAGGCGAGGGTCGAGTCGACGGTGTCGACCGCCGCACCCTTCCAGGTCTCGCCGAGCACCTTGTCGAAGACGCTGAGGTGCAGCTCGTCGATGCGGTCGTCGTCGTTGCGGATCTCCTCGGCGAGGCGCACATCCTCGGTCTTGAGCAGTTCGACGAGCTTGCGCGCGATCGCGACATCGAGGGCGCCGAGCTCGGAGAACGTGCCGCGCAGGCTCTTCGGCACAACCTTCTCGGGAAAGCGGTAGCGGGCGAGCTGCGCGATGTGCTCGGCCATGTCGCCCATGCGCTCGAGCGAGGCGGAGATGCGGAGGGCGCTCACGACGATGCGCAGGTCTCGGGCGACCGGCTGCTGGCGGGCGAGGATGTTGATGGCGAGCTCGTCGAGCTCCTGTGCGGCCTGGTCGATGCGGTCGTCGTCGGCGATGACCGTCTCGGCGAGGGCGACGTTCGAGTCGTTGAAGGCGTGGGTCGCGTTGTCGATCGAGACGGCGACGAGGTTCGCAATCTCGATGAGACGCTCCTGCACCTCTCGGAGTTCTTGCTGGAATACCTCGCGCATGGTCTTCGGTCCCTTTCATGGCGGGCGGAAAAACCCACACGATCGAGGCCCAGACTGCCGGGCCAAGGTTAACGGTCGGTGTTCGTCGCCTGAACATTGGCGAACGTGCAACGGCCAATTCGGTCGGGCTGCAAGGCGACCCTCAAGTTGTAACTAATCTAGTCGCTATGGAGTCCGCCTGGCTGGTGCCGCTGTCGCTCGCCTTCGGCGTTCTCGTCGGCGCAGGCATGGTGCTCATCATCGTGTTGGCGGCCCGTCAGGGACAGGATGCCGTCAGTGTCGCGAGTTCCTCAGTGCCTGACGGCATCGACCAGGTCATCGACGCGCTCGAGTCCGCGGGGGTCGTGGTCGACCCGTCGAACAACGTCGTCAAGACGAGCCCGGGTGCGCTCGCCTTCGGTCTCGTCTGGAACGGCGCGCTTGTGCATCCAGAACTCGTGCGGCTCATCGACCGGGTACGCCGCAAGGGGGAGACGATCACCGAGGAGGTGGTGCTCTCGCGCGGGCCGTTCGGCGAGGCGAACATCTATCTCGACGTGCGCGTGACGCGACTCGGTGCCCGCTACGTGCTGCTGCTCGCCGAGGACCGTACTGAGTCGTACCGGCTCGACGAGGTCCGCCGCGACTTCATCGCCAACATCAGCCACGAGCTCAAGACGCCGATCGGCGCCGTCGGCCTGCTCGCCGAGGCGATTCGCGAGGCATCCAAGGACCCGGAGCAGGTCAAGCGCTTCGCGAAGCGGCTCACCAAGGAGGCCGAGCGCCTCGCCCGCATCACCAAGGAGATCATCGAGCTCTCCAGGCTGCAGGCCGCGGACGCCCTCACCAAGCCGGAGCTCGTGGAGATCGACGACGTGATCGCCCTCGCGATCGACCAGAACCGGGTGGCCGCCGACTCCGAGAAGGTGCAGCTCGTGAGCGGCGGGGATGCCGGCGCCCAGGTGTTCGGCGACGAGAGCCTGCTCGTGGTCGCGTTGCACAACCTCATCGCCAACGCGATCCAGTACTCCCCGAAGGGATCCCGGATCGGGATCGGCGTCGGCAACACCGACGGCATCGTGGAGATCGCCGTGACCGACCAGGGCAGCGGCATCCCGGAGGACGAGATCGAGCGGGTGTTCGAGCGCTTCTTCCGCGGTGACCCGGCCCGCAGTCGGCACACCGGTGGCTCCGGCCTCGGGCTCAGCATCGTCAAGCACGTCGTGCAGAACCATGGCGGCGACGTGCGCGTCTGGTCGCAGCCGGGCAGCGGCTCCACATTCACCATCCGTCTACCGGAGGCCTCCCTGGCATCCGCGGCCAGCCTGGGAGAAGAACAATGACTCATCTGCTCATCGTCGAAGACGAGCGGTCGCTCAGCGAACCGCTCGCCTACCTGCTCGGTCGAGAGGGATACGAGACGACGATCGTCGACGACGGCCTAGCCGCCGTCGCGGAGTTCGATCGCAACGGCGCCGACCTCGTGCTGCTCGACCTCATGCTCCCCGGCATGGCAGGCACCGAGGTGTGCCGCGAGATCCGCACCCGCTCCAACGTGCCGATCATCATGCTCACCGCGAAGGACAGCGAGGTGGACATCGTCGTCGGGCTCGAGCTCGGCGCGGACGACTACGTCACGAAGCCATACTCGTCGCGCGAGCTGCTCGCGCGCATCCGTGCGGTGCTGCGCCGTCGCACCGAGGAGGATGACGCCGGGGAGGCCGTGCTCGAGGCCGGCACCGTGCGCATGGACGTCGAGAGCCACACGGTGACCGTGTCGGGCAAGGCGACCCCGATGCCGCTCAAGGAGTTCGAGCTGCTCGAGCTGCTGCTGCGCAACTCCGGGCGCGTGCTGACCCGTGGCCAGCTGATCGACCGCGTGTGGGGTGTCGACTACTTCGGCGACACGAAGACGCTCGACGTGCACATCAAGCGCATCCGGTCGCGCATCGAGGAGAACCCGTCAGAGCCGGTCATGCTCGTCACCGTGCGAGGCCTCGGCTACCGCTTCGAGGCCTGAGCCGCTCGGGGGAGCGGTTCGGCTACGGGGCCGTCGTCTCGCCCTCGGCGGCCGCGTCCTCCGCGGCATCCTCGTCGGGCGTGGGGAGCGGTGTCGGCAGCAGGTCGCTGTACTCGTCGAAGGCGCCGTCGAGAATCGGGACCATCGCGAGTTCGCCTGGCTCGCTGCCCGACTGCACGTAGATCGGGAACAGGCTGCCGAGCTGCACGTTGACGTCGCGGAGCACGAGCTGGTCCTCGCCGGTGTTGCCGAAGGAGACGGTCGAGCGCGCGGGCACGGTCTGGCGGCTCGTGTACTTCTCGCCGTCGAGCTCGTACTGGAGCACGAAGCTCGCCTGCTCGTTGCTCGAGTTCGAGGCGGTGAAGACGAGAGCGACATCCGTGCCGTCCTCGGTCAGTCCGAGCATGTTGAGCACCTTCACGGGGCCGGATGCCGCGGAGACACCGTCGCTCGGCGTGTAGGGGATCTGGGTGGCGATCGTCGCGACGAACCCACAACCGGCAGTGCCGAGGAGCAGGGCTCCGGCCAGAACGACGGACGCCGCAGCGCGTGCAATCACAGGGGCCTCCAAAGGCGGGAAACGGCTTCATCAGCGCGGAATTCCGCGGAAACCTGCCGCAATTCTATCCCACTCGCGCGGAGCCTCCAGGGCGCCCCCGCCATGCCCGCGCAAAACGCCCTGTGGTAAACTTGTCGTCTTCGAAAGGACCCGCGTTCATGTTGTTTGAGGTCGGCGAGACAGTCGTATATCCCCACCACGGTGCGGCAACCATCACCGAAGTGAAGACCCGCACCATCAAGGGCCAGGAGAAGCTGTACCTCACCCTCAACGTCACGCAGGGCGATCTCATCATCGAGGTACCCGCCGAGAATGTCGACCTCGTGGGTGTGCGCGACGTCATCGGGCAGGACGGCCTCGACAAGGTCTTCGACGTGCTCAGGGCACCGTTCGTCGAGGAGCCGACGAACTGGTCGAGGCGGTACAAGGCGAACCTCGAGAAGCTCGCCTCCGGTGATGTCATCAAGGTCTCCGAGGTCGTGCGTGACCTGTGGCGGCGCGACCAGGACCGCGGACTCTCGGCTGGGGAGAAGCGGATGCTCGCGAAGGCCCGCCAGATCCTCACCTCGGAACTCGCGCTCGCCGAGAAGACCGACGAGGAGCAGGCGGCGACGATGCTCGACGAGGTGCTCGCCTCCTGAGGCTGCCCGTGGCGTCGCGGCTCTCGTAGGCTGAGCGCATGAGCGAACCTGCGGCCACTGCACACCTGCGCGTCGCGGTCATCGTGGTCGCGGCCGGCAGCGGATCACGACTCGGCGCCGCTGTGCCGAAGGCCTTTGCGCCCATCGCCGGTCGCACGGTGCTCGAGCGGGCGCTCGACGGCGTCTTCGGGATGGCGCAGCCCGCCCAGGTGATCGTCGTCGCTCCTGCCGCACAGCTCGCCGAGGCCCGCGCGATCGCCGCGGCAGTGGCGGGCCCGGCCTCCGACCATGTCATGGTCGTGCCCGGGGGCGCGACCCGCCAGCAGTCCGTCGCGGCTGGACTCGCGGTGCTCGGCGACGGCATCCGGATCGTGCTCGTGCACGACTCGGCGCGGGCGTTGACCCCGGCGGCGCAGCTCGATGCCGTGGTGGCGGCGGTGGCGGCATCCGGTGGCGGTATCGTGCCGGGGCTCCAGGTCGCCGACACGATCAAGCAGGTGAGCGCGACGGGCGGCGTCGAGCGCACCGTCGACCGATCGGAACTCCTCGCGGTGCAGACTCCGCAGGGCTTTCCGCGGGATGCGCTCGTCGCGGCCTATGCGGTGGCGACCGACGACCACACTGACGATGCGGCGCTCTTCGCCGCGGCAGGGTACGCCGTGACCGCGATCGATGGCGATCCCCACGCGTTCAAGGTCACCACCTCGTGGGACCTGCGCCGTGCCGAGTCGCTCGTGGGTGTCGCCGCGGAGCCCCGGCGATCCCGCACGGGCGTCGGCGTCGACGTGCACGCCTTCGACGACGCCGTGCCGCTCTGGCTCGGCGGCGTGCACTGGCCGGACGAACCCGGCCTCGCCGGCCACAGCGACGGGGATGCGGTGAGTCACGCGATCTGCGACGCGCTGCTCTCCGCCGCGGGGCTCGGCGACATCGGCAGTCGGTTCGGCACGAACGATCCCCGGTTCGAGAACGCCCGCGGCGCCGTATTCGTGACGGCGACCGCGGCGCTGCTCGCCGCCGAGGGGTTCACGATCGACAACGTCGCCGTGCAGGTGATCGCCAATCGGCCGAAGCTCTCGCCGCGTCGTGCGGAGGTCGAGGCGCGCCTCACCGCGCTGGTCGGTGCCCCCGTGAGCGTCTCGGCGACGACGACCGACGGGCTCGGGTTCACGGGCGACGGCAGCGGTCTCGCGGTCATCGCCACAGCGATGCTCTCCTCCTGAGGCGACCGCTCGCTAAACTTGCCCGGTGACCGTTCGGCTCTATGACTCCAAGGCCCAGGCCATCACTGACTTCGCACCCATCGTGCCCGGGCAGGTCGGCCTGTACGTCTGTGGACCCACCGTGCAGTCGAGCCCGCATATCGGCCACCTGCGGTCGGCACTCGTCTACGACCTGTGGCGCCGCTGGCTGGGCTACCGCGGGTTCGATGTGACGCTCGTACGCAACGTCACCGACATCGACGACAAGATCCTCGCGAACGCTTCGGGCGATGAGCACTGGTGGGCCCTCGCCTACCGATTCGAGCTCGAGTTCACCGCTGGCTACAACCGGCTCGGCATCCTCCCGCCGACCTACGAGCCCCGCGCGACAGCCAGCATCGGCGAGATGCAGACCATCATCACCCGCCTCATCGAGCGGGGACACGCCTACGCCGCCGAAGGGGATGTCTACTTCGACACGAGGTCCTGGCCGGCGTACGGCGAGCTCACCCGTCAGCAGCCCGACGACATGGTCGCAGCGCCCGATGCCGACCCGCGTGGCAAGCGCGATCCCCGCGACTTCGCGCTCTGGAAGGGACACAAGCCCGAGGAACCCGCGTCCGCGGCCTGGCCGTCCCCCTGGGGTGACGGTCGACCCGGCTGGCACATCGAGTGCTCGGCGATGAGCTCCCGCTACCTCGGCGCGGAGTTCGACATCCACGGTGGCGGACTCGACCTGCGCTTCCCGCACCACGAGAACGAGCTGGCCCAGTCGACCGCCGCGGGCGACGGCTTCGCGAACTACTGGGTGCACAACGGGCTCGTGAACGTCAACGGCCAGAAGATGTCCAAGTCGCTCGGCAACTCCATCTACGCGGCCGAGTTCCTCGATCTGGCGAGGCCCCTCGTCGTGCGCTACTACCTCGGCGCCGCGCACTACCGCTCGACGATCGACTACCACGACGGTGCACTCGTCGAGGCGGAGGCCGCG
>Ga0247804_10001353_pt1 | contig 11386 bp, 8 predicted proteins | sample UWRJL029104C1_FD_181142 | JGI IMG/M metagenome (GOLD analysis project Ga0247804, IMG submission 181142) | Plant litter microbial communities from Arlington Agricultural Research Station in Wisconsin, United States - UWRJ-L029-104C-1 | ecosystem: Environmental > Terrestrial > Plant litter >...
AGCTGGCCCTCGGGCAGCCCGCAACGGCCGCGCAGCACTTCAGCCGCGCCATCAGGCTCGATTCCAACTTCAGCCTGGCCTACCTGGCCCGGGGCCGCGTCCGCCTCTACGATTTAAACCAGCCGCCCCAGGCCCTCACCGACCTCAACCACGGCCTGCGCCAATACCAGCAGCGCCACCGCCGCCCGCCCCTGCGCTACGTGCAGGCCCGCGGCGCCGCCCACGCCACCCTCGACCACTACGCCGCCGCCCGCGCCGACTACCTCGACGTCATGGCCGCCGACCCCCTCAACGACCATGTGCGCTACCTCATGGGCCGCCTGGCCCAAAAAACCGGCGACCGCGCCATGGCCTGCGAGTTCTTCACCCAGGCCGCCCTGCTCGGCAACTCCTACGCCCGAACCAGGCAGGCCGCCGTCTGCGAATAACCCCCCCCGGGTAAACGAAAACGACAAAGCGCCGCCGGCTTTCGAGCCAGCGGCGCTTTGTCGTTTGTTTTCGCGCTGAGCGGATAGTGAGCTTATTTCGGCAGCAGCACCTTGTCGATAACGTGAATCACGCCGTTGCTTTGCAGCACGTCGTAAGTCGAAATCGACGCCGTGTTGCCCGACTCATCCGTCACCACCACGTTTTTCGGGCCGTTCATCCGGGCCGTCAGCGTACCGCCGCTCACCGTTTTCAGGCTCGCCTTGCCGTTGCCCGCCTTGATGGCCGCCATAATCTTGTCGGCCGTCATGTCGCCCGCCACCACGTGGTAGGTCAGCACCTTCGTCAGCATGGCCTTGTTCTCCGGCTTCAGCAGCGTTTCCACGGTGCCGGTGGGCAGATTTTCAAACGCATCGTTCACCGGCGCAAACACCGTGAAAGGGCCCTTGCCCTGCAGCGTTTCCACCAGGCCAGCCGCTTTCACGGCGGCCACCAGCGTCGTGTGGTCTTTCGAGTTCACGGCATTCGCCACGATATTCTTGTTGGCAAACATCGCCTCGCCGCCCACCATCACAGTGCCGGGCGTCATCGCGGCCTGGGCCGATGCAGTAGTGGCCGAAGCGCCCAGCAGGGCAAACAGCGCGAGGGAAAGCAGGGTCTTTTTCATGGGAATAAAAAAATGAAAGGATGTGTTTGGTTATGCCCCACCTACGCCCCTGCTGTGGTGCTTGGATTTTGAGAATCGAAAAAAAATAGCGCGCCTCTCCCGCCAAGCCCGCTAACCCCGGGGAATAAGCGCCCCATCGCGCTTGGTCCTTTGAAAATACAATTTCGGCGAAATGCCCATCCTGCGTTTATACTATTTGCCGCCCTTTTTCCTCCCAAACTGCCGGCCATCCCACCCACCCGCGCCCTCAGGCCACCGTCACCGGCTCCCCAGCCCCTCCAGCTCGCAAAAAATGCCTTCCCGCCCCCTCCAAAGCGCTTTTCGAAGGCTCCAAACCACCCCTCGCCCGCTCCCAGTCCCTTTCCGCCCGCTCCTAATCGACTCCGGCAAGCTCCGAATTGCCTTTGGCATGGTATTATTCCGTTCCAGGAAGCTCCTAATCGACTTCGTGATGGTACCCGGAAAGTCATGTTTCCACCCCCGCCACCCCACGAAAAAGGCCGCCCCAACCGGGGCGGCCTCACTACACCATAGCAACTAGGCAGCTTATTCCAGCACCACCTTGCGCGTCAGCACCTGCGTCCCCGCCGCCACGCGCAGCGTGTACACACCCGCCGCCAGCCCCTGTGTGGGCAGGCTGCCGCTGGCCGTGTTCGTCAGCACCAGCTGCCGCACCACCTGCCCCAGGCCGTTCACCAGCGCGGCCTGCCCTGCGCCCACCACGCCGCTCAGGCGCAGCGTCAGCGCCCCGCCGTGGCTGGGGTTGGGGTACACCACCAAGGCCTCCGTCTCCGCCTGGGCGCGGCTCCCCAGCACGCTGGTAGCCGTCAGGCTGAACGCCCCGCCCGGGTCGGCGCTCCCGTAGCCACTCACCGAAATGTAATACGTCGTGCCCGGCGTGAGCCCGCCAAACGTCACCGGCCCCGTAAAGCCCACGTTGCTGGCCGCCGCCGCCCGGCAGTCCACCAGTGCGAAGCTGCCCGTCGCACAATCAGCCGCCGTATACAGCCGCACCATGCCTGCCGCCGCGCCCGTCAGGTTCAGCGACAGCATATTAGTAGTAGGCGCCACGCTAAACCACACATCCTTCGGCGCCGCCGCCGGCGTGCAGATGGGGAACGTAATGCCGTTCTGCGCGCTGGTCGTCGCATTCACGGTAGTGCCGCTCGCGGCCGTCGCATTGGCCAGCGGCACGGCCCCGCAAGGGTCGTCATTCAGCAGCGGCGCCGGCGGCGCCGTAATGCTGATGGCCATCACATTGAGCGTCCCGGTAGTCGACGTTTTATTGAAGTCTACGCTCTGCACCTGCTTGGTATAGCTGCTCGCCGGCAGCGTCAGGCGCAGCTGGTACAGGCGCGGGTCGGTGGTGTTGTTCTGAATGGCATTGTTGTCGCGGTTCACCCGCCCAATGCCCTGAATGGCAAAGCCACTGCCCGCAAACCAGTCGGCCACCGTCTGGGCCGCAAATACCTCGCTGGTGTTGTCGCTGAAGTTCACCGTCATGGTCACCGTACTGGCCTGGTTGCCCGACACGGCCAGCACGTACACCTCCTGCGCCGGCCGCGCATTGCCCAGCACGAGGCTCCCATTCCCCACGCCCTGAATGCGCAGCGAGTTGTTGCCCGTATAAGGCGCCAGCTGGAAGGCGAGGCCCGGCGTACTGGTATTCACGCTGGTTATCGTCCCTGTAGCCGGCAGATAAACCGTCGGCGAAGCCCCCGCCGGGTTCACAAAATCGGGCGCCATAAAGCAGAACCGGTTGTTTGCCGCGCCCCCATCCACATCGTTGGTAGTGGAGGAAATAGCCGTGCCGCTGCCATTGGCCACCACATCAGCATTAAAGCCCGTGACCATGACCGGGGCGTAAGTAGTTTGGGCCTGGGCCACCGGGCCCGCCAGCAGGCCGCTCCCGGCCAGCAGGAGCATAGCAGTAAGTTTTTTCTTCATAAGTAAAAGAACAGCAGAGGTGAAGGGTGGCCAAATATAAGTGAAGAACGGCCCATTTAGCTACCCTGCGGCCGGTTTTTGTGAAAACCACCCGCAATCAGGCTCTGCCCGGCGCCCAATCTGCCAATCAAATCCTCCCGTACCTTGCGGCACAATTCCGCCGCCCTCAGCTACATCCCCGCCCCCTACGGTCAGGGCTAAGCGCTGAGCCGCGGTAACCGGAGCCCACCCGCGCTTGAGTTCGACCACTGCCTCCGTCGCCATCCTGCTTTTCACCCGCTCGGCGGGCGAAGAGGCTGCGCACAAGCAGTTTGTCAGCCACGGCGCCCGGGCCGACAACGCGGCCGTCGCCGCCCAGCTCATTGCCCACGCCACGGCCACCGCCCAGGCCGCCGGCGTCGATTTTCTGTGCGTCGATTCGCGGCAGCAGCGCGGCGCCACCTTCGGCCAGCGCCTGAGCGCGGCCCTGCAGCAAGCCTTCGCCCAGGGCTACGAGCACCTGCTGGTGATGGGCAACGACTGCCCCCAGCTCACCGACAGCCTGCTGCGCCGGGCCGTCGCGGCGCTGCATCGCCACGGCGCTGTGCTCGGCCCCGCCACCGACGGCGGCGTGTACCTGCTCGGCGTGTCGCGGACCCTGTTCGAGGCCAACGTCTGGGCCGCCCTGCCCTGGCAAACGGCCCGGCTGGGCGCCGCCCTGCAAGGCTGGCTACGGCAGCAGGGCGCCGCCGTCGCGCTGCTCCCCACCCTGGCCGACATCGACAACGAGCAGGACCTGGCCCGCGCCCTGCGCCGGCCCCTGGCGCGCCCCCTGGCCCAGCAGCTGCACCGCCTGCGCACGGCCCGCCGGCCCGCCGCCCGGCCCCGGCTGCGCCGCGTCGCCCAACGGACGGCCGTAGCGGCCCGCCCGCACCGCGGCCCCCCCGCCTCCTGAAAAACCACGGGACTTGCCGACCCGGCAACCAAGCTGCCCGCCTGCGGGCGTAGCTTGGTTGGCCGGGCGGTTGTGCATGTTTTTCAGTTTGACTTTCTATTCTTTATGAAGAAGCTATTCTCTTCCGCGGTTCTTTTTTGCCTGCTTCTGCTGAGCGGGCTCCCGGCCTGGGCGCAGATCGATTTGGTGGTGTCGGTGTTCGACAACGCCCGCCAGCCTGTGGTGGGCGTGCCCGTGCAGCTCGACAACGCGGCCATCGGCTTCAGCGCCAGCCAACCGACCAACGCCCAGGGGCAGGCCCGCTTCCGGGGCCTGAGCACGGCCGGCAGCTACGCCGTGAGCACGGCCGTGAGCGAGCAATACCAGGCCGTGCGTGAAACCGGCCTGACACTACGCGCCAACTCCAACCCGAGCGTGACGCTGGTGCTGCCGCAGCTCAGTCGCCAGGCGCTGAATGAGGTGACCGTAAACGCCTCCGGCGCCACCACCATCAACACCCGCAACGCCGAGGTGGCGGCCGAGCTCTCGGCCCGTGAGCTGCGCGAGATTCCCATCGAAGCCCGCGACGTGACCCGCGCCCTCTACCGCCTGCCCAACGTGACCCAGGCCACCGGCTTCTTCTCCGAAGCGCCCAACGTGAGCATCAACGGGGCCAACGGGCTTTACACCAACTACCTCATCGACGGCCTCGACAACAACGAGAACTTCCTGGGCGGCCAGCGCTTCGCCATCCCCACCGGCTTTGCCCAGAACGTGAACGTGCTGACCAACAACTTCTCGACCGAGTTCGGCAACTCGGCCAACGGCATCGTGAACGTGACCAGCAAATCGGGCTCGAATGAGACGACGGCGGAAGTATTTTACCTCACCCGGCCCGGCCCGGGCATCGACGGCAAGACGGACTTTGCCCAGCGCGACCTGTCGGGCAACCAGGTGAAGAATGGCTTCCAGCGCCAGCAGTTCGGCTTCGGCGTGGGCGGCGCGCTGGTCAAAAACAAGACCTTCTACTACCTCAATGCCGAACAAACCTTCGACTTCAAAGACAACGCGCTGACTTCGCCCGCGCTGGGCGTGAACGCCACCGTGCGCGGCCGCAACAACTTCACCTACCTCTCGGGCAAGCTCGACCAGCGCTGGACCGAGCGGTTCCGCTCCTCGCTACGGGCCAACGTGGGCATCGTAAACATCGAGCGCCAGGGCGGCGGGCTGGAGGGCGGCCTGAGCTTTCCCTCGACGGGCAATAAGCAGGACCGTAACTCGGTAAACATTGCCATGCAGAACGTGTACGTGGGCGAGCAGTTTACTTCTGAAACCGATGTGCAGTACGCTCGCTTCCGCTGGAACTACGCCCGCGCCCAGGACCCCAGCAGCCCCGATGTGAGCGTGAGCGACCCCAGCGGCCAGACCATCGCCGTGCTGGGCCACCCGGGCTATCTGTTCGATTCGCACCAGAGTACCTGGCAGTTCCAGCAGAAATTCACCCTCAGCCGGGGGCGCAATACCTTTAAGGGCGGCTTTGGCCTCATCAGCACCCAGCACCGGCTGTTTGGCGGCGGCAACCCCAATGGCAGCTATGGCGTGCAGCTGACGCAAACCCAGCTGCAGGCCCTGCGCGACCGCAACCTGGGCGCGGGCCTGAGCGTCAACGATATTCCCGGCGATGTGCAGGTCAACTACTTCGGCGTGGAGCTGCGCCCGGCCTCTTTCGGCACCACCCAAAACCTGTATAATATTTACCTGGAAGACCAGGTGGCCGTGACCGAGCGCCTGAACCTGACCGTCGGCCTGCGCTACGACTACGACAACCTTTCGAAAGGCGGCGCCGAACACGGCGACCGCAACAACGTGGCCCCGCGCGCCAGTTTCAACCTGCAGCTGACCGACCGCAGCAGCCTGCGCGGCGGCTATGGCTTGTTCTACGACAAGATTCTGTACACCGTGTACAGCGACGCGCTGGCGCAAAACACCACTTCGGCCGACTACAAAGCCCAGCTGCGCGAGCTGGTGCGTCTGGGCCAACTGCCCGCCACTACCAACATCGACCGCATCACTTTTGACGGCAACCAGGGCGCCAGCGCCAGCGGCGTGACCTACCTGCAGGGCCCCTCGGCGGCCAGCCTGCAGGCCCAGCGCGAGGGCGCGCCCGGCTACGAGCGCCGCATCCTGAACCCCGACGGCTACCAGAATCCCTACTCGCATCAGGCCACGCTGGGCTACCAGTACCAGCTGAGCGGTAAGACGCGCTTCTACGTGGACATGATGTATAACCGCTCCTACGATTTGTTCCGGTTGCGTAACGTGAATGCCGTATCGGAATACCCGCAGACTGACCCCGACAACGTGGTGGTGCGCACCCCGGCCGAGGCCGATGCCACGCGCCCGGTGCCCATCGCGGCCGATGGCAGCGCCACCATCAACGGCCAGACGCTGACGGGCGTGGCCCGCAACATCATCATGACCGAGTCGGCGGGCCGCTCGCGCTACCTGGCGGCGAGCTTTAATATTCAGAAAGATGCGGCCGAGGACAAAGTGGGCTACCGGGTGTCGTACACGCTCTCGAACCTGAAGAATGACACCGAGGACGTGAACTTCCGCGCCGCCGATGGCAACAACTACGCGCCGGAATTCGCCAATTCCATCAACGACCGCACCCACGTTATCAACGCCATCGGTAGCTATTACCCGATTAAAAACCTGCGCTTCACGCTGGCGGCGCTGCTGCAAAGCGGCCAGCCCGTGAACCGCGTGACGGGCGGCTACCCCATCCCCGGCACCAGCCCGGCGGTGCTCACCAACGACCTGAACGGCGACGGCAGCTCCTTCAGCACGGCCTACCTGGGCAATGCCGACCGCTACCCCGGCGAGGGCCGCAACAGCGACCGGCTGCCCTGGTCGGAGACCTTCGACGTAGGGGCGCAATACACCTTCCGCTTCGGCCAGAAAACCAGCCGCCTGGAGCTGACGGCCGACGTATTCAACGTGCTCAACACCCAAAACCTGAGCGGCTACGCCAACAACGCCACCCAGAGCAACCAGATTCAGGTGGGGCCGGCGGGCTCGGGCATCGTGCGGCGCAATGCGAGTGCGCCGCGGCAGTTCCAGTTTGGGCTGCGGTACGCGCTGTAGTAGCGCGAAACTCTGTTGCCGCTGGCGCGCGTCGCAGACGTGCGCCAGCGGCCTAACGTGCCTGTTTTCTCTTATGAAAAAGACCTTCCTTCAACTCCTCACCCTGGCCCTGCTGGCTGGCTGCAGTGCCGACCAGCCCCGCACCCCGCAGCAGGTGCTGGCCCAGCCCTGGGCGCAGGTAGAAACCGCCGGCCGCCACCAAACCGTGAGCATGGTGATGTGGCAGGGCGACCCGCTCATCAACCGCTACATGACGGGCTACGTGAAGCCCGAGATGCAGCGCCGCTACGGCATCGACCTGCAGCTGGCCGCCGCCCAGGGCGCGGGATTGGTGCAGACCCTGGCCGCCGAGCAGACCGCCGGCCAGCCCAGCGAGGCCGATGTGGTATGGATAAACGGCGAGACGTTTTACCAGCTCCGGCAGGTGGATGCGCTGCTCGGGCCCTTCGTGGCGAAGCTGCCCAACGCCCGTTACCTCGATTTGCAGAATCCCTTCATCAACACCGACTTTCAGCAGCCGGTGGCGGGCATGGAGTGCCCCTGGGGCAACGTGCAGTTTGCCGTCATCTACGACTCGGCGCGGGTGAGCCGGCCGCCGCGCTCGTTTGCCGAGCTGCCGGCGTACGTGCGGGCGCACCCGGGGCAGTTCACCATTCCGAACGAGTTTACGGGCATGACTTTGCTGAAATCGTGGATGATAAGTCTGGCGGGCGACCCCAAATTATTTCAGGGCAAGTTCGACGAGGCGGTGTACAAAAAGTGGTCGGGCGAGCTGTGGCGCGTTATCAATGCCAGCAAGCCCTACTTCTGGAAGCAGGGGCGCACCTTTCCGGAGCAGCTGGCGCCGCTGCACCAGCTGTTTGCCAATGGGGAGGTAGCGTTTACCTTTTCCTGCAACGATGCAGAGGTGGATAACAAGCTCAACCAGGGCGTATTTCCGGCCACGGCGCGGGCCTATGTGCCGGCGCCGGGCACCATTCAGAACTCGCACTATCTGGGTATTGTACGCGGCGCCCGGCACCCCGAGGCGGCGCTGCTGCTGGTCAACTTTCTGATTTCGCCGGAAGCGCAATTGAAAAAAATGGACCCCAACGTGTGGGGCGACCACACGGTGCTGAACCTGGCAACGCTGCCGGCGGCCCAGCGGCGGCAATTCGAGCAACTGCCCACGCGGCGCTACGCCCCCCGGCGCGAGTCCATCCAAAACCTGGCCCTGCCCGAGCCCGACCCGGAATACATGACGCGGCTGTTCAAGGATTTTCGGACCGAGGTGCTGGAAAAGTAAGCCGGCCGGATAATACTTTTCCGGGGCGGCCGATAGGGGGGGAGGTTTGGGGAAGCTATAGGGACGGTATAGGCAAGCATACTCAATTTGAACCGGCGCTGACCGGAGCGAAATTGTACTTTCACAAGGAATATGACCTTAAACATCCGTCGTTTTTTCCCGGGAGCCCTACTCGGCGGCTACGGGCTGCTGGTGCTGGGCCTGCCGCTGGCGGGGCTGGGCTACGCGCTGCTGGGCAGCCTGGGGATGGCCGGGCCGCTGGCGGCAGGCTTCACGCTGCGCTACTGGCTGGCGCTGGGGGCCAATGCGGGACTGCTGTACTCGGCGCTGTTCAGCAGCTGGGTAGCGCTGGTATCGGTGGGTGTGTCGTTGGCACTGGCATTGAGTCTGGTGTTGCGGGCGCAGCCCACGTTGCGGCGCTGGCCGCTGCCGGGGTTGCTGTACGTGCCGCTGCTGCTGCCGGCGTTGGTGCTGGCGTTCTGCTTGTTTCAGTTGCTGAGTGGTGCCGGCTGGCTGGCCCGGCTGAGCTACGGGCTGGGGTGGATTGACAGTCCAGCCGACTTCCCCGAACTGGTGCAGGACGGCGCCGGGCTGGGCATTATCCTGGCGCAGGTGCTGCTCACGTTCCCATTTCTGACCTTGCTGCTGCAAGCCATCTACCAGGAAAGCCGGCTCGACGAGCTGCGGCAGCTCAGCAGCACGCTGGGGGCCAGCGCCGGCCAGTTTCGGTGGCGGGTGGCGGTGCCGCTGTTGCTGCGCCGGGCGGCGCCCACGCTGCTGCTCAGCTTCATTGCCACGCTGGGCGCCTACGACGTGCCGCTGCTGCTGGGCCGCCCACACCCGCAGATGCTGGCGGTGTTCGTGGCCACGCGGCAGCAGTTCGATTTGCGCGAGCTGCCAATGGGCTACCTGGCGGGCTTTCTGGTAGCGCTGGGCCTGCTGGCGCTGATTGGGGTATTGATTAAGCTGACCCGTCGCCATGCGCTCTAGGCTGCTCATCGGGCTATTAGTGTTAGTGTTCGGGCTGCCGTTTGGGCTGCTGCTGCTGCTTGCCCTAGCGCAAGGCTGGCACTTTCCGCGGGCGCTGCCGCCCGCCTATTCGCTGGCAGCGCTGCGCACGCTGGGCGCGGCCGATGGTGAGCTGCTGGCGGGCCTGGGGCGCAGCCTGCTACTGGCAGGCACGGTGGCGCTGCTGGCCACGGCGGGCGGCTTCGGGGTGGCGCGGGCGGTGGCGCGCTCACGCTGGAGCCGGCAGTGGGAGGCGGCCAGCTACCTGCCCTATGCGCTGCCGCCGGTGCTGCTGGCCACGCTGGTGCAGCCGTTTATCATTCGGCTGCATTTGTCGGGCTCGTTGGGCGGGGTGCTGCTGGGCTTGCTGCTGGTGGCGCTGCCGTTTGCCACGCTGCTGCTGCGCAGCTTCTGGTCGGTGCAGGCCCGGGAGTATGAGCAGCTGGCGCGCACGCTGGGCTGCTCGGTGGGACAGGCCTTTGGGCGGGTGCTGCTGCCGCTGGCCTGGCCGCTGCTGCGCACCACGCTGTTTCAGACGTTTCTGCTGGCCTGGTTTGATTTTGGGCTCACCAACGTGCTTAGCGTGGGCAAGGTGCGGACGCTCACGGTGCAGGTGTTCAGCTACGTGGGCGAAGCCAACACGGCTCTGGCCGCCGTGGCTTCGCTGCTGCTGGTGCTACCCCCGGCCCTGCTGCTGGGGCTCAACCGGGCCGCGCTGTGGCGAAGGCCGTGGTAGGGTGGTCGGGCGAAAAGAAGTTCGGCGAAGTCAATTCCGCGCCGCGGTTCGTCCGGCCACTGATAGGTATCAGGTATTGGGTGTTCGGTTTTGGGATTCGTATTTTACCTAACACCTAACACCTAACACCTAACACCTAACACCTAACACCTAACACCTAACACCTAACACCTAACACCCTCAACCAGCGCAACCAGAACTGGCTGGACGAACTGCTGCGCGAAATTTGCCCGACCACTTACCACTTATCTTCCACCTTTCATTTCCCGCTTCATGCTGCGCGCCCTGCTTATTTCCAACGGCATTGCCGGGCTGGAAAAGCATTACGTCTCGAACGAACTGGTGCAGTACACCCTCTGCCCCGTCACCCGCGACTTTGCCCCCGACTTCAGCCCCTACGACCTGCTGGTGGTGCCCAACGGCTCCGACCACGTCGCGATGCTGAAAATCAAGGATAAAGTCCGCGCCTTCCTTAATGCAGGCAAAGCTCTGGTATGCGCCGACGGCTGGTTTACGGCGTGGGTGCCCGGCAACCAGTGGCTGATGGATAACCAGCTACCCACCCGCGAGGTGCGCTACCTCCCCGGCCCCGACCGCCACGGCCTGCTGCAAGGCTTCGACCTTGATGAGCTGATTTTCTCCCACGGCATGAGCGGCTGGTGGGCCTGCGGCTACCTCCAGGCCGCCCCCGGTGCCGAAGTGCTGCTGGCCGACACTTGGCAGCGCCCGGTGCTGGTGCTCGACGAGGTGAGCACCCCGGGCCGCATGCTGCTCTCGGCCAGCGGGCCGCTGGCCGACGTCAGCCATGCCGGCCAACCCGATAGTGCGCTGGTGACGTTGTACCGTAATTTCTTACGCTTGCTTTCGCCCGTAATGGCTTCCTGAACAATGGCTAAAATTGGCTTGATTTTCAACGGCGTCTGGTCGCACTACGCGCTGGCGACCGCCCCTAAGTACCGCGACCTCTACCAGTTGCTTTACATCCACGACCTCGACGCCGCAGCCCTGCAGGGGCTGGCGGCGCTGGCCATTCCTTTCCAGACCAACCATCAGGTATTGGCGGAGAAAAAGGCGCTTATCTACGACTTCCTGGCCGCGGGCGGCAAGGTGTTCGTAGAGGGTGACTCGTCGGCCAACTGGCTGGCGGCCCGCTGGGAAGACCGGCCCGTGAACAACTACTGGTGGGTGACCGACCCGCACAACCCGCCCGTGCTGCACACCGATTTCACCCACCCCGTGTACCAGGGCCTGACGCCG
>Ga0247804_10001355_pt1 | contig 11373 bp, 9 predicted proteins | sample UWRJL029104C1_FD_181142 | JGI IMG/M metagenome (GOLD analysis project Ga0247804, IMG submission 181142) | Plant litter microbial communities from Arlington Agricultural Research Station in Wisconsin, United States - UWRJ-L029-104C-1 | ecosystem: Environmental > Terrestrial > Plant litter >...
GTAGCCTTTATCGGCCACGAAGTCCTTGGCTTTCTCGGTGAGCTCCACCTTGTAGCCCAGGGCTTGTACCCGGCTGAACAGCTTGCGCAGGCTGATGTCGATGATTTTGTGGATGTCTTTTTTCTCCAGCGAGTTGAAGACAATCACGTCGTCCAAGCGGTTGAGGAACTCCGGCGAGAAGGTTTTCTTCAGCGCATTGGTGATAGTGCTCTTCGTCAGCTCGTCCAGGTTCTCCTGCCGGGCCTTGGTACCGAAACCGATACCGGCACCGAAGTCGGCCAAATCACGGGCCCCGATGTTCGAGGTCATGATGATGATGGTGTTGCGGAAGTCTACCTTGCGGCCCAGGCCGTCGGTCAGGATACCGTCGTCCAGCACCTGCAACAGCAGGTTATACACGTCGGGGTGAGCCTTTTCGATTTCGTCGAGCAGGATAACCGAGTACGGCTTGCGGCGGATTTTCTCCGTCAGCTGGCCGCCTTCTTCGTAACCCACGTAGCCGGGAGGCGCGCCCACCAGGCGCGACACGCTGAATTTCTCCATGTACTCCGACATATCGACGCGCACCAGCGAGTCTTCCTTGTCGAAGAGATAAGTAGCCAATACCTTGGCCAGCTCCGTCTTACCCACGCCCGTCGGGCCAAGGAACACGAACGAGCCAATCGGCTTCTTGGGGTCTTTCAAGCCCACGCGGGTGCGCTGGATGGCTTTCACCAGTTGCTTGATGGCCTTGTCCTGGCCAATTACCTTGCCTTGCAGTTCTTCGCCCATTTTAAGGAGCTTTTCGCCCTCATTCTGAGCCACGCGCGAAACAGGAATGCCGGTCATCATGGCGATAACCTCGGCCACGTTTTCCTCTTTCACCGTGTAGCGCTTCTTCTTGGTTTCCTCTTCCCAGCTCTTTTTAGCCGTTTCGAGCTGCTCCAGGAGTTTCTTTTCGGTGTCGCGGAGCTTGGCGGCTTCCTCGTATTTCTGCGATTTCACCACGCGGTTTTTCTCCGTCTTGATGTCCTCAATCTGGCCTTCCAGCGTCAGGATATCCTCGGGCACCACGATGTTGTTGATATGCACGCGGGCCCCGGCTTCGTCCAGAATGTCAATGGCTTTGTCGGGCAGAAATCGGTCGCTCATGTAGCGGTCGCTCAGCAGTACGCATTGCTCAATGGCCTTATCGGTGTACACCACGTGGTGGTGGTCCTGGTACTTGTCCTTAATGTTGTGCAGGATTTCAATCGTCTCCTCGGGCGTGGTGGGGTCCACCATCACCATCTGGAAACGACGGGCCAGCGCGCCATCTTTCTCGATGTACTGACGATACTCATCCAGCGTGGTAGCGCCGATGCATTGAATCTCGCCGCGGGCCAGAGCCGGCTTGAACATGTTCGAAGCATCCAAGGAGCCCGAAGCGCCGCCAGCGCCCACGATGGTGTGCAGCTCGTCGATGAACAGAATCACATCGGGCGACTTTTCCAGCTCGTTCATCACGGCCTTCATGCGCTCCTCAAACTGGCCGCGGTACTTGGTACCGGCCACCAGCGAAGCCAGGTCCAGCGTCACCACGCGCTTGTTGAACAGCACGCGGCTCACCTTTTTCTGGATAATGCGCAGGGCCAGGCCCTCGGCGATGGCGGTTTTGCCCACGCCGGGCTCGCCGATGAGGATGGGGTTGTTTTTCTTGCGGCGGCTCAGGATTTGAGCCACGCGCTCGATTTCTTTTTCGCGGCCCACGATGGGGTCGAGCTTGTCTTCCTCAGCCAGCTTGGTGAGGTCGCGGCCGAAGTTATCGAGCACCGGGGTGCGCGATTTTTCGCCGGTTTTGCGGGGGGCGCCGCCCTGGGCACCCTGGCCCTGGCCGCGGCTGGGGCCGCCCTGCCCGCCGCCAAAGAGGCGGTCGTTGTCGTCGTCGTCGGTATCGGGCGTCCGGCCCTGGGGCTGACTACCGGCCGTGCCGTGGTAGTCGAGCGAATCGCGCACAGTTTCGTAGTTCACGTTGAATTTGCTCAGGATTTGGGAAGAAATATTGTCCTCGTCGCGCAGAATCGAGAGGAGCAGGTGTTCGGTGCCGATGATTTCGGACTTGAAGATTTTGGCCTCCAGATAGGTTATTTTCAATACCTTCTCCGTCTGCTTGGTGAGCGGAATGGAGCCGGTGATGCTGGTGCCCTGGGTGGCGGTGTTACGGGTGGCTTGTTCGAGTGAGAATTTCAGCTCGTCCATGGCTACGCCCAGCTTACGCAGCAAGCCGAGCGCGGTTCCTTCTCCCTCGCGAATCATGCCGAGGAGCAGGTGTTCGGTGCCGATGTAATCGTGGCCAAGCCGGATGGCTTCCTCCCGGCTCAGGGAAATCACCTCCTTGACGCGGTTTGAGAATTTAGCTTCCATGCGGATAAACGTAGTAAGAAAAAAGGATTGCCCCGCAATGTGGCAGCAAAATAATTGCGGGTTGGGCCGGGTTAGCTTGAAAACAAGCTGGTTCGGGCGAAGGTTCGGAAACAGTACAGGCTTTCGCGGGTGCCGGTTTCGAACAGGCGCAAGCTGGAGCAGGCGCTATAGTAAGTACTGGCTGGCCGCGGGGCCTTGCGAAAAAAGCAAATCCAGCACGCTCAGGCCTGGTTCAAAACCTGGGCCAAACACTTGCGGGTAGGGACGTAGCGTCAGAGTGTCAGGTTCAGGATTTTTGGGTGTCAGCCAGTCACGGCGGTCAAGCAAAGGTGTATTGAGCAAATGAGGCGGAAATGAAGCCGAAAATTGTTCGGCGGGTAGCGTGGCGGAGTAATGCGCATGGTACTCGCTGGTGAGGGCGAGCGGCAGGGGCAGTCGAAAGCAGCGCAGCAACAAGCGCAGAAAGCGCAGGTTGAGGTCGAAGAGCAGGGCCGGTTTCTGCTGGTAGATGTCGTGCAGATAATCGGCGTAATACTCGAAGTACGGGCTGTTGCCGTACGCAGTTTGCAAGGTGCGCCAGTGGCGGTGAATCCAGTTCTGGCTGTAATCAATTTCGAGAGCCGAAGTCTTGACTTTTTCGGAGCGGTTGCCGTCGATAACGGGCACCGTGAGGGGCTGTACGCCCTGCGCCGTTTTGATGAGGCAGCGGTTGCGGTAGGTTTGCTTGCGGTAGTGCTCCCGGGCCTCCAGGAGCAGGCCGTCGGCGCGCAGCAGCTCAGCAAAAAAGGCGACGGGGGGATGATAATGCAACTCGGAAAGGAGAATCACGGCAGGATGGCGTTGACGAATGGCACGAATTTCATAGGTTTTCGCTCCGCCGCGCCGGTTGGCCCGTCCTTCATTCCCGTACTTTTGCTTTATGCGCTATTTATTGATGATTTTGCTGGCGGCCGTGACCAGTGTAAGCCACGCCCGGCCGCCCCAGATTTTGCTGGACGTGGCCCGTTTTCGAAACCTGAATCTGGTGGAAAAAGGCGCCGAGGTTGATATCTACATCACCGTGCCCACGCAGTCGCTTACCTACCGGCAGCGGGCACCGAAGCAGTTTCAGTCGGCCGCCACGGTCACGCTGGAGGTGCTGAAAGCCGACGGCAAACCCGCTTACCGCGAAGTGATAACGCTGAAGCCGCCGGTGATAAACGACACCACGATGGAAATCAAAAACCCGCAGAGCTTTCTGAAGCGCGTGCTGCTGCCCGATGGCAAGTACACCCTGCGCGGCACCGTGCGCGACCAATACCGCTCCGCCAACGGCGAAACCACCGTGGAGCAGCCGCTGGTACTGGAAGCCCCGGCCGGCGTTTTTATGTCGGATATCGTGCTGCTATCAAAGCCCGCCGCCCGCAACGGGGGCAGCGACAACTTCAGCCGCGGCGGCTACTCGCTGACGCGCACGCCCATTGGTTTCTACGGCCGGGCCGCCAACAATCTGTTTTTCTACACCGAAATACACCAGGCTACACCGGGCGAAACCCTGAATCTACGCTACATTCTCACCGGCCCGAATAACTTCTCGACCACCACCGAAGCGACGGCCACGGTGGCCGCCGGCAAGCCTACTCCCATTGTGGGTCAGTTACCCTTAGGGACTTTGCCCGATGGCGAATACACGCTGCTGATTGAGGCTTACAGCGGCAAGAAACTGCTGGCCGGCAAGCGCATCAAAGGCCAGCGCAACCAACTGGAATACGTCCCGGCCGGGGCCAGCGCCCGATGAGAAACCGCACCATATCAGCCAATACGCAGCAGCGGTTGGCGCCCATTAAGCCGTATCCGTGGTACTATCGGCCTCTGCACTGGCTACTGATGGGCCTGGCTTATCTGCCTTACTCAGTGCTTTACCTGCTGGCTGACTTCTTTTATCTGCTGCTGGCGTACGTGGTACCCTACCGTAAAAAGGTGGTGGTCGAGAATCTGCGCAACTCTTTTCCAGAAAAAGATGTCGCTGAAATTGAGCACATTGCCAAAGGCTTCTACCGGCATTTTGCCGATGTAATCGTCGAGATTCTGAAGCTCGCCGCCATGTCGGACGCCGAACTGAAGCGGCGGGTGATTTTCCGGAACCCGGAGGTATTAGAACGCTTTTTTGCGGAGGGCCGAATGGCCATTGGCCTGGCCTCGCACGCGGGCAACTGGGAATGGGTGCTGACTTCCGGCGCCATCTGGCTGTCGGCCGAAGTCGATGGCGTCTACAAGCCACTCAGTAACCCGTTCTTCGAGAGCTTTATGTGCGAACTACGCACCCGCACTGGCGCCGGCGTCATTCCCATGCGCGATACGCTGCGCGATATGGTGGAGCGGCGCGGGCAGCCCCGGGTGGTGAGCCTGCTATCCGACCAGGCAGCGGGACCGGAAGACCGCCCCTACTGGACCAGCTTTATGAATCAGGAGGCTGGATTTTATACCAGCGCCGACCGGCTGGCGGCCAAATTCCAGGCGCCGGTGGTGTACGTGAGTATCCGGCGCTTGCGGCGCGGCTACTACGAAATCGTGCTTACCGAGCTTTACGATGGCATCACGCCGCTGCCGGTTAAGGACTGTCCCATCACGGAGCAGTTTGTGCGGCTGCTGGAGCAGGATATTCGCAATGCGCCCGAGCAATACCTCTGGACGCACCGGCGGTGGAAGCACAAGCGCAATAATGGTTAATGGTGAATGGTTAATGAGTTCTGATATACACCAGAGCTCATTAACCACTCACCATTAACCATTAACCATTAAGAATTACAGGTACTGCTCGATGTCGCCGGCGCCTTCGCGGATGAGTTCGAAGTCGTCGTTGGTGCAGTCGATGATGGTGCTGGGCACGTTGCCGCCGAAGCCGCCGTCGATGACGAGGTCCACCATGAGGCGGTATTTCTCGAAGATGAGGTCGGGGTCCGTTACGTATTCTTCCAGCGTATTTTCGTCTTCGCGCACCGAAGTGCTCACGATGGGATTGCCGAACTCTTTGACAATCTGGGTGACTATCTGATTATCGGGCACGCGAATGCCGACCGTTTTGCGCTTCACGCCGCCGTAGCGGGGGGCGTTGGGGTTCGCCTCGAAGATGAAGGTGAAGGGACCGGGCAGCGCCTTCCGGATGACTTTGTAGGTGGGCGTGGTGATGCCGTGCGCGTAGTCGCTGATGTGCGACAGGTCGGCGCAGATAAAGCTGAGGTTGGCTTTTTCGGGCTTCAGGTTTTTGATGCGGCAGAGACGCTCCACGGCCTTCGCATTGTGAATATCGCAACCGATACCATACACGGTATCAGTGGGGTAGATAATAATACCACCTTTGCGCAGCACTTCGACGGCTTGGAGAATGCGGTTTTGCGGCGGGTTGTCGGGGTGGATGCGAAGGAGCGTGGCGGGCATATACTAAAAGGGGAAGTTAGAAACGTGAAAGTGCGCTGATTGACGGGCCAGCGCGGGGAAAGTTGCCTGCGCTGGGCCTCAAAACGGCGGGCAAGGTACTACGCCCGGCGAAAACTACGCGAAAAACTTGCTGACGGCGGGCGAAAAGTCGGGGCAAAAATCGGCTGAATCACGCGGTTAGCCCGGCATCAACAACTGCCCGGGGCGAACGGTTCGGCGTGCGGGCTGCTGACGTTCGTATTTTTGAGGCCGCGCTACAGTCGCCCCAATCTTTTTATGTCATCATCTGCCAAAAAGTCGCGCCCCGACTACAAAGCCAAGGCCCAGGGCCGCCGCAACCGCTACGCCGTCTTCTTCGCGACGTTCGGGCTCGGCCTCATCTGCTTCTCGTATTATTTCTACCAGATTTTCTTCACCTCCAACATCGAAACCAACGGCCGGCCGACCTACGTGCTCATCCGGCGCGGGCAGGACTGGCAACAAGCCCTGAGCAACGTGGAGAAAACCGGCGCGGTGGTGGACAAGCTCTCGCTACGGTTCGTGGCCAAGCTCATGAAGTACCCCGGGCACGTGAAGCCCGGCCGCTACCAGCTCCAGGAAGGTTTCACCAACCGCCAGCTTATCAACGTGCTGAAGGCCGGCATCCAGTCGCCGCTGAAGCTGACCTTCACCAACGTGCGCCTGCGCCGCGAGCTGGCCGAAAAGCTCTCGAACCAGATTGACGCCCGCCCCCGCGAAATCGACTCGCTGTTGCGCAGCCCCAGCTACACCCGCAGCCTGGGCTTCGACACAGCTACGGTGATGACGATGTTCATTCCCAACACCTACGAGCTATACTGGAACACCTCGGCTCAGAACCTCATGCAGCGCATGAAAAAGGAATACGAGAAGTTCTGGACGCCCGCCCGCGACGCCAAACGCGAGAAGCTCAAGCTGACCCGCGCCGAAGTGAGCACCCTGGCCAGCATCGTGGAAGCCGAGCAGCAGCAGCACGCCGACGAGCGGCCGCGCATCGCCGCCGTGTATCTCAACCGCATCCGGCGCGGCATGAAGCTGCAAGCCGACCCCACCGTGGTGTATGCCAACGGCGATTTTAGCATCAAGCGCGTGCTGAACGTACACCTGCAAAAAGATTCGCCTTACAACACCTATAAATACGCCGGCCTGCCGCCCGGCCCCATCAACCTGCCCAGCATCAGCAGCATCGACGCGGTGCTGAACCCGGAGGAGAACAATTACCTGTACTTCTGCGCTAAGGAGGATTTCAGCGGCTATCATGCTTTTGCTACCAACGAGGCCGGGCACCTGGTGAATGCGCGGCGCTACCAGGCGGCGCTGAACCGGGCAGGAATTTAATTTGAGTTATTAGCCGAAAGCTATTAGCTGCCAGCGTTGTTCTGGCAGTCGAAAGCCAACGGTTAATAGCTTTCAGCTAACAGCTAATAAAATGTACCAGGCCGACATCCAAATTCGCGTGCGCTACGCCGAAACCGACCAGATGGGCTACGTCTATCATGGCAACTATGCGGCGTATTTTGAAGTAGCCCGCACCGAGGCGTTTCGGCAGCTCGGCATTCGCTACAAAGACATGGAGGCCGAGGGCGTCGGCATGCCGGTGGGCGAGCTGCGTACTAAGTTCCGCCGCCCGGCCCGCTACGACGACCTGCTCACGGTGCGCCTGCTGCTGAAGCAGCCCGCCGAAGGCTCGCGGGTACTCTTTGAATACGAGATTTATAACGAAGCCCAGGAGCTGCTGACCGAAGGCCACACGCTGATGGTGTTCGTGAATGCCACCACCGGCCGGCCCGTGCCGATGCCGCCCAGCGTGCAGCAAAAGCTGGCGCCGTATTTCAGCGATGATGAACTGGACAGCCCGGTAGCGCCCGCGCCCGGCTCCGTAGCGCCTGATGCGCCGGCGCCGGCCGCCTTTGGCAAATAAGCTCCTCCCCCATGCGCACCCCCACCCGCCGTTCCCGCTTCCCCGACGTGCGCAAGCAGCGCCCGTACCGGCGGGTTATTGTCGGGCTGAAGCGGTTTCGGCTACCGGGTGGCGAGGCTTCGCTGTATGATGTGCTTGACCGGGTGCTGCACGAGTTGCGGCTCGATTCGCTGGAAAAGCGGGCGGCCTACATGGCCTTCAACCTCACGGTGGCGCTGTTTCCGACCATTATTTTTCTGTTCACGCTCATTCCCTACATCCCGGTCCCGAACCTGAATGTGGACATTCTGCAGTTCCTGGCCGATTTCATGCCCAAGGAATTGTACGCCGCTACGGCCAGCACGATTGAGGATATCGTGAACATCCCGCACGGCGGCCTGCTGTCGTTCGGGTTTGGTACGGCGCTGTTTCTGAGCTCTAACGGCATCATGGCGCTGCTCGATGCCTTTGAGAAGAAATATCCGTGGTTCAAGCATCGCAGCTATTTGCGCAAGCGCCTTATTGCCACTGCTCTCACCTTCGTACTGTCGCTGATACTCGTACTGGCCATTGTGGGCATTTTCTTTGGCACGTACATCATTGATGCACTGGTATTTTACGAAATCGTGCCCGAGAAATTTACCGACCTCGTGATTTCGCTGGTGCGCTACGGCTCGCTATTGGGGCTGTTTTTGTCCACTACCTGCGTCATTTACTATTTCGTGCCCCCGGTGCACGACAAGTGGCCGCTGATATCGACCGGAGCCATTGTGGCCACGCTGCTCATCTTCCTGGTGTCGTTCCTGTTCACGCTCTACGTGCGCATCTTCGACTCTTACAATCACTTCTATGGCTCCATCGGGGCGCTGGTGGGCTTCATGGTATGGCTGGAATTTGTGTGCATGACGCTCATCATTGGCTTCGAGGTGAACGTGAGCATGGACGCCATGACCGGTCGGCTGCGGAAAACTGCTGCCGCCTAAGCGTGAGACGGGCACTCTAGAAATTGGCACTTGCGCCTAATTTTCTGCAAAAAAATGCCTGTTACCGCTTGCCAATTTGAAATTGCCCCGTACTTTTGCAGTCCCGAAACCACTCGGGGACCTACAGAGAGGTGGCAGAGTGGTCGAATGCGGCGGATTCGAAATCCGCTATACGGGCAACCGTATCGGGGGTTCGAATCCCTTCCTCTCTGCTAAAAAGGCTTTTCTGCGCTGGGAAAAGCCTTTTTTATTGACTGAATAAACACCAGCGCAACACGCATAACTGACCCAGAGAAGTGGCAGAGTGGTCGATTGCGGCGGTCTTGAAAACCGTTGAGGGTTAAACCTCCGGGGGTTCGAATCCCTCCTTCTCTGCTGAAAAGCCCCATTTCTGACTCAGGAATGGGGCTTTGTTTGTAAAGGTGGCTGCGCCAAATTTGCTGTCTCCTCTCCTACTACCATGCTCCAGGAATTTACCGCCGTTGCCCATACCTACTTCACGCAGTTTATTTACCTGCTGCCCAAGCTGCTGGTAGCGGCCGTAGTGCTCACGGCGGTGTGGCTGGCCGCTGGCCGGCTGCGTAATTACCTGGCCACGAAGCTCACGGCCCACTCGGCCGACCCGCTGCTCACTAACTTTCTCACCGAGATAGGACGCTGGCTGCTGGTGCTGGGCGGCGTGCTGCTGGCGCTGCAAATTGTGGGATTTTCAGGCGTGGTAGGCGGCTTGCTGGGCGGCCTGGGCCTCTCGGCCTTTTTGGTTGGCTTTGCTTTCAAGGACATTGCCGAGAACTTTCTGGCTGGCGTAATCCTCGCCTTCAACCGTCCCTTCCACGTGCAGGACAACATTGAGGTAAAAGGTCTCAAGGGCAAAGTGCAGGAGCTGAACCTGCGCACCACCCGCATCAAAACCGTGGATGGCAAAGACATTTACATTCCCAACTCATTAGTGCTCAAAGAGCCCGTGGTAAACTACACCCGCGACGGCCAGGTACGCCAGGACTACGCCCTCACCCTCGGCCCTACCGCCGACCCTGAGGTCATTATGCAGCAGCTCCTGGCCCAGGTGCGCCAGGAAAAAATCGTACTTAATACCCCCAATCACCAGCCCGTCGCCGCCCTGGAGGAGTTGAATGACGACAAGCTGACCGTACGCGTCTTCTTCTGGACGCCCGCCGACCAGGGCGCTGCGGCCCGCGATGCCCGCACCCGCCTGCTCAGTCAGGCCCGGCAGCTCTTGGCCAGCGTACCAGGCGCGGCCGCAGCACCAGTTGAGGTGCGACTGCTGGCCGACTCGGCGCCGTTGCGGATGCAACAGGGCGCGTAAGAACGAGCGTAATCGCGCCGGGCCTGGGCGTCGTCGTCATGTTGCGGATGCAACAGGGCGCGTAAGAACATGTCATGCTTCACGGCATTCAGCATGACAGAATTTATTCCCCCAGCGCCTGCCCTAAATCGGCCAGCAATTCCTCCACTTCCTCCACTCCCACGCTCAGCCGCAGCAGCCCCGGCGTGATGCCCAGCGCCTGCCGCCGCTCATCGGGCACCCCGCGGTGCGAGGTTCCCAGCGGATACGACACCGACGACGCCACCCCCGCCAGCGACGGCGCAAACGGAAACAGCCGCGCCCGCTGAATAAACCGGTCGGCCGCCTCGGCCGAGTCGTCCTGCAGCCGGAATGACAGCATCCCGCCAAACCAGCCATTGAGCAATTGCTCGCGGGCCAGTTCATGCCCTTCATGGCTCGCCAGACCAGGATAATATACCTGCGCCACTGCCGGGTGCTGAGCCAGAAACTGCGCCACCGCCAGCGCATTTTCGGAATGCTGCCGCATGCGCAGGCGCAGGGTTTTCAGGCCGCGCACCGTCAGCCAGGCTTCCATCGGGGCCAGGGTGGTGCCGATGTTGGTGCCCACGGCGTGTAGGCGGCGGCCCAGGCTGGGCGTGGCCGCCACCACCACCCCGGCCATCACGTCGGAGTGTCCGCCGAGGTATTTGGTGGCCGAGTGCCACACCATGTCGGCGCCCCAGCTCAGCGGCTTGCTCAGCATGGGGGTGGTGAAGCTGCTATCGATAAGCAGTTTGATGCCGTGGGCCTGGCAGGCGCTGGCCAGGCGTGGTCCGTCGAGCACCGTCAGCAGCGGGTTGCTGAGTACTTCGGCCAACACTAGCTTCGTATTGGGCTTTATCCAGCGCTCCAAATCGTAGAGCTCGGCCAGCGGTATGTAGCTGGTTTCGATGCCCAGGCGGGTCATTTCGTGGCTCAGCAGCACCACCGAGCCGCCGTAGAGCTCCTCGGGGCACAGCATGTGGTCGCCGGCTTTGCAGGTGGCCAGCACCGCCGCCAGCAGCCCACCCAGCCCCGAGCCCGTGGCCACGCCGCCACTGGCCGCGCCTTCCAGCCGCGCCACCTCGGCCACCAGCTCGGTGGTATTGGGGTTTTCGGAGCGCGAGTAGCCGAAGCGGCCGCCGCGGTCGGGCGTGGTGTAGTATTCCTCCAGCTCGGCCAGCGAGGCAAATTTGAAGACCGAGGTTTGGTAAATCGGAGTGACTTTGGGGTGGATATTGGTGATGTCCATAGCGCAAGAGGAAATGAGGCCCGTAAGTTACACCCTGGCATCGGGCAGCGACGCCCCACCCGCCTGGCTAAGCTTCGCCTTGCCTTCCTTCTTT
>Ga0247804_10001357_pt1 | contig 11368 bp, 13 predicted proteins | sample UWRJL029104C1_FD_181142 | JGI IMG/M metagenome (GOLD analysis project Ga0247804, IMG submission 181142) | Plant litter microbial communities from Arlington Agricultural Research Station in Wisconsin, United States - UWRJ-L029-104C-1 | ecosystem: Environmental > Terrestrial > Plant litter >...
GAAATCGAGGGAAGGTCCACGACTAAGGGTCACCGAGTATGGCAACCCCCACTCTGAGCAGCAATCACAAGGCCAAGGACGGCATCCCATCCACTCCTTTTGGCCTATAAGCCCCGTTCGCGCGGATGACGCGCCGCGCCATCCGCGCGCCAACGCTGTCACCCGGCGCGTCGTCCTCGGCAACGGTGCGAGCGCAATACTTGACCCATGGACTCCCTCTCCCGCCACACCGACTACGGCAACGAGGGCATCGATGCCGCGACGATCGACCCCGACCCGTTCGCCGAGTTCGCCGAGTGGCTGCGAGCCGCCGAGGCTGCCGACATCTTCGAGCCGAACGCCATGGTCGTGAGCACCGTGGACCCGGATGGCGCGCCCAGCACCCGCACGGTCCTGCTCAAGGGGCTGACGGCAGTGGGTTTCGAGTTCGTCACGAATTACGGATCGCGCAAGGGGCGAGCCCTCGAGCAGGAGCAGCGCGTCTCCCTCCTGTTCCCCTGGTACGCGCTCAAGCGCCAGGTGATCGTCGATGGTGTCGCCACGCGCATGTCGAGCGCCGAGAGTGACGCGATCTTCGCCGAACGTCCGCTCGACTCGCAGATTGCGTCCGCGGCGAGCCTGCAGTCGCGGCCGATCGAGTCGCGGGATGCGCTGGAGGAGCGGGTGCGGGAGCTCGCGGCGCGGCATCCCGAGCAGATCGCGCGTCCCGACACATGGGGCGGCTACCGCGTGCGACCGACCCGCATCGAGTTCTGGCAGGGACGCACCTCGCGACTGCACGACCGAATCCGCTTCACCAGCGATGGCGACGCCGGCTGGACGATCGAGCGCCTGCAGCCCTGACGCCTCAGTTGAGTGCCTCGCCGCCGGTCTCGAGCGGCCTGCTGCTCGTGGGGAGCGCGGCGACGATGGCTGCGGCGCCTCCGAGCCCGAACAGCAGCATGAAGTCCATGAGTTCCAGACCGGTCGGCAGGATGCCGCCGATCGTGTTGTCGGCGAGCCCGAGCGCGCCCCACGCCAGGAAGACGAGGCCCACACCGCCGAGTACCGCGCGAATTCCCCGGGTGGGGGTGCGCGTCGACCCCACGATGATGAGTGCGGCGGCGCAGATCGCGTAGAGGATGTCGGCGGCGAGATCGACGTTGAGCACGCCGAGCAGCTTGTCGCCCTCGATGAAGAACCCGAGGAGGGCGTGACTCGCGAGCAGGATGCCGATGAGGAGTGCGATCGCTTTTGCCATGCCTCCAGCCAAACCCGCGGCACCGTGCGAGCGGCAGGGGTTGACAGCGATTTCAATGACCACTTGACCCCGACGTAGCGTCATAGTTTTGACTGCGGGTATGAAGAACGCAACCGCCACGATGTACCTGACGTCCTACACCCTTTCCCTGCTCGGCAACTCGATCGCCGCGGTCGCCCTGCCGCTGCTCGTGCTGTCGATCACCGGCAGCATCCTGGGTGCCGGTGTCCTCGCCGCCGCCACCGCGATCCCGGCGGTGCTTGCCGGGATCATCGGCGGCGTCATCATCGACCGGATGAGCCGCAAGCTCGCCTCGGTCGCCGCGGACCTCGTCTCCGCGCTCGCGATCGCCGCGCTGCCGATCGTCGACCTCGTGACCGGCCTCGACCTCGGCTGGTTCATCGCCCTCGGCATCCTCGGTGCGATCGGTGACATGCCCGGCATGACCGCGCGCGAGGCCATGCTGCCTGCGATCGTGCGGCACAGCGGCGTTCCGCTCGAGCGGCTTATGGGGGTGCGCGAGAGCATCAGCGCCCTCGTGATCCTCGTGGGCCCGGCATCCGCCGGCATCCTCATGTCGGTGTTCGACGGCAGCATCGTGCTGTGGATCACCGCCGCGACCTCACTGCTCGCAGCCCTCACCTCGCTGATGTTGCCGGCCGAGGTCGGTCGAGCAAAGGATGCAGCACCCTCCCACCCGCTGACGGCGCGCCGCGCATGGCGCGAGCTCGGCGAGGGGCTCGACGCCCTGTTCCGCCGCAATCCGTTTGTGCTCGCGGTGACGGTGCTGAGTCTTGCGCAGGTCGTCGTGATCGCGGCGCTGCAGAGTCTCGTGCTGCCCGTGCACTTCGTCGCGATCGGCGAGGAGGGCAACCTCGGCTTCGTGCTGAGCGCGCTCGGCGCCGGCTTCCTCATCGGGGCGGTGCTGTTCAGCGTCTTCGCGGTGGGCGGCAACCGCCGGGGCTGGTTCATCGCGGGCATGCTCGGCAGTCTGGTCGGCCTCGCCGTCATGGGGGCGCTGCCGGCGACCTGGCTGCTGCTTGCCGGTGCCGTGGTGCTCGGCATCTCGGCGAGCATCAGCGGCACGCTGCTCGGTGTGCTCATGGTGGAGCGCATCCCGGAGGCGCTGCGCGGGCGGATCACTGGCACGCAGAACTCGCTCATGTCGGCTGCCGCCCCGGCGGCCATCCTCCTCGCGGCCGTGCTCATCGAGGGCACCGACCTCTCGGTCGCGGCGATCGTGATCACGGCGGTCTGGGTCGCGATCGTCGCCGTCGCCCTCGCCGCACCGGTCTTCCGTAAGCTCGAGCCCATGACGCCCGAACCGGAGAACGCGTGAGGAGGCCGACCATGCTCACGAGCGGCAGACTCGCGGCGCTCGCGGGCACAACAGTTCGGGCGCTGCGGCACTACCACCAGCTCGGGCTGCTGCCGGAGCCGGAGCGCACCAGCGGCGGCTATCGCGAGTACGGCGTCGGCGACCTCGTGCGGGTCCTGCGCATCCGCACCCTCGCCGATCTCGGCATCCCGCTCGATCGGATGCCGGAACTGCTCGACGACCGCAGCGCACGGGCCGGTGCGCTCCTCGACGAGCTCGACGCCGAGCTCGCCGCCACCATGGCGCGCCTCGAGCGGCAGCGTGCGGCTCTCCGGGTGATCCGCGACAACGACCTCGCCCCGGATGTGCGCCCGGAGCTCGCCAACCTCATGACCCTGCTCGCGGTCGCCGCTCCTCCCTCGACTGCCGCTATGGAACGCGACCTCACGACGCTCGTGCTGCACCTCGGCGGCGACGCATACCTCCCGGTGCTGGAGGACCTCTACACCACCCTCGGGTCGGACAGACTCTCGGCCGGTTTGCGTGCGATCAGCGACAGGTTCGAGGCGCTGACCGAGACGCAGGCGGACGACCCGGCGATCGTCGCCCTCGCGGCCGACTACGTGCGACTGTTCGCGCCCGTGCTCGAGGAGCTGCGCGCGCGGGCGGCATCCCTCGGCGACCTGCCGCCGGGTGTCGAGGACATCGTCATGGCGTTCAGCACCGAGGGGCTCGGCCCGGGCCAGCTCGAGGTGTTGCGTCTCGTCGGGGAGGCCTTCCCAGACTCGCCCGAACCGTCGTCGCGCATACTGGAGCCATGACTCGAATCGCAGTGACCGGCGGCAGCGGCAAACTCGGCCGAGCCGTCGTGAGGGACCTCTCCGCGCACGGCTACGACGTGCTCAACCTCGACAGGCTCCCACCGCGGGATGCAGCCCCCGGCGGGTTCGTCCGCGTCGACCTCACCGACTACGGCCAGGTCGTCGAAGCGCTCACCGGGCTCGACGAGCACGGTGCTGTGGATGCCGTCGTGCACCTCGCCGCCATCCCCGCACCGGGACTCCAGCCGAACGCCGCGACCTTCGCGAGCAACGTGCCGAGCACCTACAACGTCTTCGCGGCAGCCCGCCTCGCCGGCATCACCAACGTCGTGTGGGCATCGAGCGAGACCGTGCTCGGGCTGCCCTTCGAGACCTCGCCGCCGTATATTCCCGTCGACGAGGAGTACGCGGTGCGCCCGGAGACCACCTATTCGCTCGGCAAGGCCGTCGAGGAGGAGATGGCCCGCCACTTCACGCGCTGGAACCCGGCCCTCAAGCTCATCGGCCTGCGCTTCTCGAACGTCATGGAACCCCACGACTACGAGGGCTTCCCGGCGTTCAACGACGACCCGGGCCTGCGGTCCTGGAACCTCTGGGGGTACATCGACGCGCGGGATGGCGCACAGGCCGTGCGACTCGCGCTCGAGAGCGAGTTGCGCGGTTTCGAGGCATTCATCATCGCGGCGGCCGACACGGTCATGACGACGCCGTCGGCCGACCTTGCTGCGGCGGTGTTCCCGAGCGTCGAGCTGACCCGGCCGCTCGAGGGCGTCGAGACGCTGCTGAGCATCGAGAAGGCCAAGCGGATGCTGGGCTTCGCCCCGGAGCACAGCTGGCGCGACTGAGGAGCGCTGGCCGGATCGAGCGCGCTCCGCAAGGGGTCGACGTCCTGGCCGGCATCACGCAGGCTTGAGCGATGACCACCCTCACCGCCCTCGCCATCGTCTGTACCCTCAAGCCGTCCCCGGCCGAGTCGAGCAGCGAACTGCTCGCCGACCAGATCCTCACCGAACTCGAGAGCCACGGTGTGACCGGCACGAGCGTGCGCCTCGTCGACCACGTCATCAAGCCGGGCGTCGAGACCGATATGGGCGACGGCGACGAGTGGCCCGCCATCCGCGCGCAGATCCTGGCGGCAGACATCCTCGTCGTGGCGACACCGACCTGGGTCGGCCAACTGCCGAGCACCGGGATGCAGCTGCTCGAGCGCCTCGACGCCGAACTCGCCGAGACCGACGCCGCCGGCCGCCCCACCCCATACGACAAGGTCGCGGTTGTCGGCGTCGTCGGCAACGAGGACGGCGCGCACCACATCTCCTCGCAGCTCTTCCAGGGGCTCGGCGACTTCGGCTTCACGATCCCCGCGCAGGGCGCGACCTACTGGAACGACGTCGCCATGGGGAGCCGGGACTACAAGGACCTCGACGAGACGCCGGAGGCCGTCGCATCCGCCACGAAGGCGCTCGCCGCGAACGCCGCGCACCTCGCCCGGCTGCTCAAGGACGCTCCGTACCCCGCGAGCTGACTCAGCCCGCGATGTCCCGCTTCGAGAGCGCGAGCACGGCGACCCCGATGAGCGCCGCACTGATGCCGAAGAGCAGGCCGAGGCTCGCCCAGTCCACGCCGTCGGCAAGGGGAGTGCTGCCGTACGCCCAGTGGTAGGGGCTCGCTCCGTGCAGCCACGCGGTGTCCTTGCTCTGGTTGGCGATGGCGTTGAGCGCGTAGCCGAGCACCGCGATGCCGGCGCCGGCCGCGGTCGCGAAGACCCGACGGCCCGTGATCGCACCGAGCGCGAGCGCGAGCGTGGCCGACAGCAGGGTGAGCCCGACGAGCGCGGCGCCACCGGCGAGAACGTTCGCCGGCTCGAGATCGAGCTCGGCGACGTCGTCGAGGGCGATGATGAGCCCGCACGCGACGAGGCCAAGCCAGACCAGGCGCATGATGATCGCCGCCGCACGTTCGAGCACAACCTGGTGGCGGCTCACGCCGTGCGCGAGGGTGAGCTCGAGGGTGCCGGTCTCCTCATCGCCCGCGATTGCACTCGTGCCCCATGAGGTCGCGGCGATCGTGAGCAGCAGGAAGCCGATGAGCCCGAGGATCGTCGCCTGCACGTAGCCGGCGCCGCTCGAGAGTTCGTTGTAGCCGAGCGAGTTGACGAGCTCCGGTGGCAGGCTGTCGAGGAGGGCCTGCATGTCGTCGCCGGCGAGCGACGGGAACAGCGGAATGTAGAGCGCGATCGCCGCAGCGATGCCGGCGGTCCACGCGAGCAGCGACCGCCAGGAGTCGCCGAGCGCCCGACGGAACAGGGGCAGGATGTCAGTGCGCATCGATCGCCCCGTTCTCGCCGTACAGCCTCTCGTCGTACAGCCGCAGCACCGACTCTTCGAGGTCCGGCTCCTCGACCGTGAGATCGGTCACCGTGAACCGGGCAAGGGTCTTCACGACGGGGTCGATGGCACCCTCGATCGTCGCGCCGACCCGGAGCTCGCCGCCGGCGGTGATCGTGAGATCGGTCACGTGCGGCAGTCGGGCGAAGGCCTCACGCACAGTCTGTTCCGTGGCATCCGCGATGCCGATGCGCAGGCGGCGCACCGCGGTCAGCCGGAGCGAGTCGACGTCGCTCACCGTGATGATGCGACCGGCACGCAGGATCGCGACCTCGTCGGCGACCTGCTGGATCTCGCTCAGCACGTGCGAACTGAGGAAGACGGTCTGGCCGTTCGCCCTCGCCTCGCGAACCATGGCGAGAAACTCCTGCTGCACAAGCGGATCGAGGCCGCTCGTCGGCTCGTCGAGCACGAGCAGCGGCGGTGTGTGCATAAAGGCCTGCACAAGGCCGAGCTTCTGCTTGTTGCCTTTCGAGAGGGTGCGCACCTGTCTGCCGAGGTCGAGTCCGAGCCTGTCGGCGAGCGCGTCGACGGCTCCGGGCGCGACCCTGCCGCTGATGTCGGCGTAGTGGCCGAGCAGTCGGCGTCCGGTGACGCGGCCCTCGAGCCGCAGTTCGCCGGGCAGGAAGCCGATGCTGCGGCGCAGGGCTGGCCCGCCGGTACGCGGGTCCTGACCGAGCACCGTCGCGCTGCCGCTCGACGGCCTGATGAGGTCGAGCAGCAGGCGCATGGTCGTCGTCTTGCCGGCGCCGTTCGGGCCGATGACACCGAAGACGCTGCCCGCCGAGATCGAGAGGTCAACGTCGTGCAGTGCCGTCGTCGAACCGAATCGCTTGCCGAGCCCGTGGGTGGAGATGGCGAGGGTCATGAGGTGTTCCTTCCTGTCGTGGCGAGGGCCGTCCGGGTGGCGGTGAGCATCGCGTCCGTCGCGTAGAGGCCGTTGGTGTAGAGCTCGAGGCTCGGGATCGTCATGCGCCGGATGAGCGCCTCGGTGAGGCCCGGCTCGCCGACGGCGCGACCGAGTTGCCGCTCGAGCAGCAGGGGCAGGATGCCGTGCGAGGCCATGATTGCCGCCGTCATCCTGGGGTCGCTCGAGGGGTTCATGACGCCTGCGGCGACCCCCTCGGCGAGCATCGCCTCGGTGCGCGTGACGAGATTGTCGAACATGGCATCGCCGAGGTCGGAGCCGTCGAGCAGCCTCCTGCCGAGATAGCCGATGCTCGGGCGATACGTGTCGATGTCGGCGAGCCAGCGCTGGATGGTCGTCGCGAGGTCGCCCTCGGAGAGCTCGCTGTTGCGGCCCATGATGTCGTCGAGCACGTGGGCGTCGCAGGCCTCGAGCAGCTCGAGCTTCGAGCCGAAGTGGTGGATGACGAGGCCGCCGCTCACGCCGGCCGCGTCCGCGATCTGCCGGACACTCGTCGCGTTGTACCCCTGCTCGCCGAACAGCCGGACCGCGGCATCCCGAATGCGGGCACGGGCTGTCGAGTCGTCGATCGGTGTTGAACGCATGTTCAGTAGACTAAACGAACGTTCAGTATGGGCGCAAGGTCCATCGTGGCAAACTTGCCGGGATGGATACTTCGCGAGCGGCCAGACCGCGTCTTCACTGGTTGTGGTTCGTGCTCATCGGCCTCGCCGCCGGATTCCTCTCGGGCCTCTTCGGCGTCGGTGGCGGCATCATCATCGTGCCGGCGCTCGTGATCGCAGCCGGGTTCGACCAGCGGCTCGCCGCGGGGACCTCGCTCGCCGCCATCGTGCCGACCGCGACGGTCGGCGTCATCAGCTACGCGACGACCGGCAGCGTCAACTGGCTCGCCGCGGGGATCCTCGCGATCGGCTCCGTCGTTGGGGCCCAGATCGGCAGCCACCTGCTCGCCAGACTGCCGAAGCGCGTCATCCAGTGGTCGTTCATCGGGTTCATCGCGATCGTGATCGTGTCGCTGTTCCTCGTCATCCCGTCCCGTGACGCCGAACTCGAGTTCACGGTGCTGAGCACGATCGGCCTCGTGGTGCTCGGCCTCGTCGTCGGCATCCTCGCCGGCATCCTCGGGATCGGCGGCGGCGTGATCATCGTGCCCGTGCTCATCCTGCTGTTCGGTGCGAGCGACCTCGTCGCGAAGGGCACCTCGCTGCTCATGATGATCCCGACCGCCATCTCCGGCACGATCGGCAACGTGCGGCGCAAGAACGTCGATCTGCGGGCCGCGATCGTGATCGGTGTCGCCGCGTGCACCACGACGGCACTCGGCGCCATCGTCGCGGCGTCGATCACCCCCGTGGTCGCGAACGTGCTGTTCGCCGGCTTCCTGATCGCCGTCGCGATTCAGCTCATCGTCAGGGCGACACGCAAGCCCAAGCCCGCGGCCTGATCAGCGTCGCGGTGCCGGAGGCGGAGGGATTTCCTTCGCCGCGATGACGTCGGCGAGGGCGACCGTCACGAGGCCCTTGGCCGAGGCGATGACGCAGTCCGTCGCATCCACCGCCGAGAGGTAGCCGAGCACATCGGTCGCACCCTCGGCCTCGCCGTGCAGGGTGTACCGCACCACGACGCGCGTGCCCATGGGAGCCGAGCGCAAGACGTCAGACGTCACCACGAGCCTGGCTCGTAGTCCTTGAGGAACACACCGAAGAGATCCTCGCCGGCCTCGCCGCGCACGATCGGGTCGTAGACGCGGGCAGCGCCGTCGACGAGGTCGAGCGGGGCGTGGAAGCCCTCCTCGGCGAGCCGCACCTTCGTGAAATGTGGGCGTTCGTCGGTGATCCAGCCGGTGTCGACGGCGGTCATGAGTATCCGGTCGCTCTCGAACATCTCCCTGGCGCTCGTGCGCGTGAGCATGTTGAGGGCGGCCTTCGCCATGTTGGTGTGCGGATGCCCCGGTCCCTTGTAGCCGCGACCGAACACGCCCTCCATCGCCGAGACGTTGACGACGTAGGTGCGGTCGAAGGTCGAGGCGGCCATCGAAGGGCGCAGCTTCGACACGAGCAGGAACGGTGCGGTCATGTTGGCGAGCTGCACCTCGAGCATCTCGAGGGGCTCGACCTGGTCGACGTGCTGCGTCCACGAGTTGACGTGGTTCTCGTCGGGCACGAGCCCGCCGGCGTCGATCGCGGTGCCGGCGGCGAGTCGCTCGAGCGAGCTCGACCCCGCCGCCATCGCCTCGGCGGTGAGCTCGTCTGCGGTGCGCGCTGCGGCGGCCAGAATGGGGTGGCTCGTGACCGACTGCGTGAGGGCGAGCGGGTGGGCGTCGTTGGTGTGGCCGAAGGTCACCAGCTCCGGCAGCGGGCCGTCCGGCAGGGGCGCGAGCTCGGCATCCACGAGGGGCGCGTACGCGCCGGGGGAGCGGCGCACGGTCTGTGCGGCATTGTTGATGAGGATGTCGAGCGGTCCAGCCGCAGCGACATTCTCGGCGAGCCCGATAACCTGGGCCGGGTCGCGCAGGTCGATGCCGACCACCTTGAGCCGGTGCAGCCAGTCGGCCGAGTCGGGGAGCGAGCTGAAGCGCCGCACGGCGTCGCGCGGGAACCGCGTCGTGATCGTCGTGTGCGCGCCATCCCGCAGCAGCCGGAGCGCGATGTACATGCCGATCTTGGCGCGGCCGCCGGTCAGCAGGGCCCGGCGACCGGCCAGGTCGGTGCGCGCGTCGCGCTTGGCGTGGTTCTTCGCCGCGCAGGTCGGGCAGAGCTGGTGGTAGAACGCGTCGACGGTTGTGTACGGCTGCTTGCAGACGTAGCAGGAGCGGGGCTTGATGAGCTCGCCGGCGGTCGGTGTTGTCGTCGATGTCGAGATCGGAATGCCGCGGGTCTCGTCGTCGATGCGGTCCGGTGCGCCAGTGGCCGTTGCGGCCACAACCGCACGATCTGCGTCGGCGATACGTGCCCGCTTCTCGAGGCGGCCGACCCGCTTGACGTCCTTGAACATCTTCGCCGTCGCCTGCCGCACCGTCACGTAGTCGGGATCGCCGTCTTCGAGGTGGGCCAGCTTGGCGAGCACGCGGAGGGTCGTCTCGAGCTCGGCCGCATCGATGGTGACGGGCTCGGAGCTGGTGGGGTCGACACGTTCGGAGGGCACAGGAAATTGTACCTGCGGTGATTGCGACGGTTCGGCGCGCGATTCCCCGCCTCGAACTGCGGCGAAATGCGGATGCCGCGTGCCTTCGCTTGCACATCGCCGCAGTTCGAGCGCGCACCGCCGACGTGGCACAGTTGAGGCATGGCCAAGAAGATCCTGCTCGACTGCGATCCCGGGCTCGACGACGCGCTCGCGCTGCTCCTCGCCCACGGGGACCCCGCGATCGACCTCGTCGCCGTGACGACCGTCGGCGGCAACGTCGGCATCCAGGAGACGACGCGCAACGCCCTGGAGCTGCGCGAGTACCTCGGCTTCGACGCTGTGCCCGTCGCCGCGGGAGCCGGCTCGCCGCTCGTGCGCTCGGCGAAGAACGCCTCGCACGTGCACGGCGAGAGCGGGCTCGGGAGCGTCTCACTGCCCGCGGCGAACCTCGCGGCATCCGGCGAGCACGCCGTCGACGTCATCATCGACACGGTCAGGGCGCAGCCCGGCGCCATCCACCTCGTTGCGACGGGACCGCTCACCAACATCGCGCTCGCGCTGGAGAAGGCACCCGAGATCGCGCGGCTCGTGGCGAGTTTCACGATCATGGGCGGCTCGTTCACGCGCGGCAACGCGACGCCGGCCGCCGAGTTCAACATCTACGCCGACCCCGAGGCCGCGAAGATCGTGTTCGACGCCGACTGGCGTGTCACGATGGTCGGCCTCGACCTCACCCTGCAGGCGCAGGCCAACGTGCGCGTCATCGAACGCCTGCAGCAGCTCGGGCCGATCGCCGACGAGCTCGTCGTGCCGCTCACGACCTTCTGGATCGACCCGCGCGACGCCGGCCACCCGAGCTTCGACGGGCAGGCCGTGCACGACGTGTGCGCCGTCGCCTACGTGTCCCGCCCCGACCTCTTCGCCTCGCGACCGGCCCACGTGCAGGTCGAGACGCGCGGCGAGTTCACCGAGGGCATGACCGTCGTCGACTTCGATACGGAGTACCCCAACGCGCTCATCCCGGTGACCCTCGACGTCGACGGGTTCTGGGCGTACGTCGAGCACGTCTACGGACTCGTGGCGGCGGCTCGCGCCGAGACGCACACGGCATGACCGACCTCCTGCTCGACCGTGCGCCGGACCCGTGGGATCCGGATGCCGCGTTCGAGCGTTTCTCCGAGTGGGCCGCCGCGCGTGGCCTGCCGCTGTACCCGGCGCAGGAGGAGGCGCTCATCGAGATCGTCTCGGGCGCGAACCTCATCCTCTCGACGCCCACCGGCACCGGCAAGTCGCTCGTCGCGATCGGCGCCCACTTCGCCGCGCTCGCGCAGGGTAGGCGAACGTTCTACACCGCCCCCATCAAGGCCCTCGTCTCGGAGAAGTTCTTCGCGCTCGTCGACATCTTCGGGGCAGAGAACGTCGGCATGATCACGGGCGACTCGACGGTCAACGGGGATGCGCCGATCATCTGCTGCACGGCCGAGATCCTGGCGAACCTCGCGCTGCGCGGCGGCGAGAACACCGAGGTCGACCAGGTCGTCATGGACG
>Ga0247804_10001358_pt1 | contig 11363 bp, 15 predicted proteins | sample UWRJL029104C1_FD_181142 | JGI IMG/M metagenome (GOLD analysis project Ga0247804, IMG submission 181142) | Plant litter microbial communities from Arlington Agricultural Research Station in Wisconsin, United States - UWRJ-L029-104C-1 | ecosystem: Environmental > Terrestrial > Plant litter >...
AAGTATTGTAAACCAGTTCTATCTTTTACTATTAATGCATGGCTCTTACATTGAGCTTTGCTCTATTCTATATAACAGCTCTAGTTACCAATTTCACTGTCAAGTACTATGACTTCGGCTAATTAAGGGGTATTGTTGACTGCCTCGCCTAACCGCGTCGACCCCTTACATATTCGCAATAGACTAATTGACGTTTGGCTATTTCAATTATTCTGATATGGAGTCTATTATATCATATTTTACAATTTCATTGCAAAGCTTTCTGATATATGCAATATATAGAAGCGGCATACATCAAACGTGAGATAGCTTCATCTTTAAACCCTTAACTCCTGACCACTCAGTCAAATCACAGGTTGCCTCATAATGGAGCCAGCCCCTGGGATATTCCATCGATCCTCTATATGTGATACTCGGTACCTTCTTTTCCTTGATGAAAACCGACCACGCAGCTGCCCAATTCTTCTTACATAACTGATAACGTGTGTGGGCTCGTTTTAGCGAATCTAATTTTGCCCTCGAGCTCTCCATTGCATCTCCTGTAAGTATGTCAAGTTTTAAACTTTGCTACAGAAAAAACTAGTCGTCTCTTCTGGGTTGAACAGGCAGGTGCCTGTGGCTTCGATTTCCATGCGACCTCAACTGTTACACAGTGGCTTTTACTTCACCATCTAAACTGCCATTATCGAGTCGTGTCATTCGCTTCGTGGCAGGTTTCACCTCAATCGCGTCTTGTACCTCCACCTTCGTGTGTACTCTTGGAGGCTCTGCGATCAGCTGATTTGTGTTTTTGTACGAGATTATGTTCTCGTGAATGCCTCTCGAATATGGCACTGGACTGGAATATGAGGCGTTAGATGACACGAGGGTTATCGACTGTGTATGAGTAGATTGAGGCCAGCGTCCGGTACGGATGAGATATGGAAGATGACGAGTGAAAAACTGTTTGGTCGTAGGTATTGAAGCGCAAATCTTGGAATTCTTAGCACAGGTTCACTAGACGAATACATAATAGCCTTACTAGACCGGTATACAGCTCCACTGAGCTTGATGTCCACGTATGGAAAATATCCCAGGTCTTGTCATCCGAGACGGTCACCTTGTATGTAAAGTAGGTCCTAGCTGCACCGGCTGAAGTCGCTAGAAATCCTGCCATAAAGAGAAGCACGAGGATGAAGGTGTCGCGAAATCGAATCTTGACACCTAAGACTGTTGGGATTGGAAGGACTACCACAATGAAATCTGTGCAAGTATTGATAATTCCCGCTGCCAGAAGATTCTTTGGTTCGTGAATGCAATTTTGTTCAGTGAAAGAAATGGTCCAATATTCTGACATTGGCCTAGGGTTTCGTCTCAGCAGTGTCGAGAGAGGTTCCTAGAAGCACATACCTGCATTGAAACGTTACCACGCAACAGAACGCAATTCCTTCCAGAACGATAATAACTATCGCCACGATAATCCACGGTCTTAGACGACTCGATGCAGAGGTGAGGATCCGATATGTTAATGCTAGCATCGAACATTTTATCAACGTAGTTGCCAATCCAAACATAACTTGCATAACTAAAATCAACTTAAGGCCCTGCGTCACCAGGTGAATGTTTGAAATATCGACATCCCAAATATGTCTATTCCATCCTATGTCTATTTGAATGATCATGGTCAGTGCTGAGAAAATTACAGTTGGAAATACTGCTGCGACAATGAGCCAGTCATCAATGCCGAAACTCCTAGAAATGCGAAGACGAGTAAAGACACGAATCCCTACTAGGACAGAGACAATAGGGAGTAGTATCGAATTGAAGATAATATTCGATGGGTCTCTCGTTACTGGATGCTCATAATTTGGCTTTGGCCAGTGCGCGATAACGTCGAGTGGAGGTAGTCGCATCTTGTGAAGATGTTAGTGCTCACCAAAGAGATGGCAAGACTACCTAGCTGGAGTAAATGTAATCGAGAACCGAAAATTCCAGATGAATGATAAGCTGGGGGAAGTCCGCGGTCTAAAAACAAGATATCACTGGTAGACCTGGAATCCGTGCGCTCCTTGATTTGGAGCTAAATATTGTCAACAAAAAGCAGTATTTCCTTGATGATTACGCTCAAACCCTTTCTACCATCTAACGCAAACATTGAAAATGACCGATTCTTTTCTTTTCCGTCCTGCTGAGTACTTCATTGACGGAAAAATCTCCATGGCATATTAGGTCTTTGACATAATGAAGCTTCACTAAAGCTCTATTTGAGGTGATCCTGATAGACCAAGAAGGAAAAGCAAGCAGAAACATCAAAGCCATTCCCAGTCAATGAGGTTGGGGTCTCAGATTCCCATGGCCGCCACGCCTTAGAGAAGTTTGTATATTTGTTTTTGGATATTGCCCAATTGGAAGCAGGAGGTATAGGAGAGAGTTGCGATTGGTGGCGCAACATAAAAGCAAACATAGATACGAATTTTCTCCCACAGCCCGTCATATGAGACCTCAATCAAACAGTCCCGTTCCGTTACGCGGGTTCTCGGAGCTGTATTATCTTCGTCATTTCTCTTCCTATCAAGAGAAGATATTGATGTGGCTTTGTTGCTTTAGCATTTGCCCAGGTAGATTTGCTGGGTACAATACGGTCAAGTGACAATTGTTTTGGGATTGAATTCATTATTAAGAATTGATACTTCCTATACAATGCGCAAAACACTGCATTTGAGTGTCTGCCAATCTGGAAATACAGTAAAGAACTTATTCAAGTCAGGTAACATGTGACGTAGTTTCACAGCTGTCTCTTTCTAGCAATATTAATTATTCTAGGCTCGTTACTTCCATCAGTAACTGAGCAGCTGATTGATGAGGACTGAGCTAATCCTACTCCGTAAAGAGACTTAGATGATATTGAAGTGTATGGCTTATGTCATTTGTCAGTCTTCACCATGCATGAATCACTCACATTGCGGTGGGCGGTTACAATAATGACACATTCAATTGTTAAAGAGGCGATCTTAATAGCTTCTTATTAGGTATCTAAGTATCCATTCTCTTGATTCATAGGAATGTAGCAGAATATTGCTAACGTACAAATTAGATTATTCGATCCGCAAATCCTGATTCATTGGTGGAGATTTCTTCGGCACCTGATATGGTTGCAGAAGTGGGGATCACGCTTTCATGAAGCTTAAGCACTTTCTTATCTACTACTTCGGTAAAGAATACAAACACTAGTCAACAAGAGTGGTGTTGGAGCCATGTACCTATCCTGTGCTACCTTCTCCTCTTACTAAATGCTCAGTTACTTTTGAATCTCTTCTCTTCCATACGGAGTGACGTCTCTGAATCTACAATAATGTTTAAATCTAAAGCATATTTCACAGCTGCCGAAAGGGCCCCTGGAGAGGGGAAGCTTGTCCGAAAGATAGATTTCTTCATTCTTACTTTCTGTTGCTTGATGTATGCACTAATTATTACATGCTTTTAGTTGAGAAAATTCGCTAATGCTTCGTTTTCAGGTATTTCATGAATTATCTAGATCGATCAAATCTAACAGCTGCATATGTTTCGGGCATGAAAGCAGATTTACAATTTCATGGAAACCAGTTCAATGTAATTAATACTGTTTTCAGTGTGGGCTATATCGTGTACGTTTCTCGAGAAGTGTTAGAACAAGAACATCAGACCATCTTTTGCACGCCAGTGCTAATTTCTTTGCTTCAGCGGACAAATTCCTAACAACCTTGCCCTTCGTTACACTAAGCCTCGTTACTTCTTCCCAGCAATGATGATCATTTGGGGTGGTTTGACAATGTGTACGTTCACTTCTTGTTCTTCCACGTGTCCCATCACTATCCTGACATTGACCACCGTATAGGCACCGCAGCTGCAAAGCATCCTAGAGACATCATGGCCATCAGATTTTTTCAAGGAGTTGCCGAGTCATCAACATTTGTTGGCACACACTACATTCTTGGGTCCTGGTATACAGCCCAGGAACTTGGAAAGCGGAGCGGACTTTTTACAGCCTCTGGATTAGCAGGGACGATGTTTGGCGGATTTCTACAGACAGGTATCCACCGAGGCCTTAATGGCAGTGGTGGGCTGGCTGGCTGGAGATGGCTGTTTATTATTGATGGGTTAATCACCCTACCGGTTGCTCTTTATGGCTTCTTCTTGTTCCCGGATACACCTCGTACAACACAAGCACCCTATCTGAATGCCGAAGAACGCTTGTTGGCCATCTCTCGCGTTCCGGAACCTTCTGAAAGACTTCCACTAAATTTATCATTTGTGTGGAAGGTTCTTAGGTCCTGGCAGTGGTACGGGTTTGTCATCCTGTGGGTGATTGCTGGAGAAACTGAATCGTTTTCCTCGAACTCTCTCATCTCCCTTTGGATGCAGAAGAAGGGGGGTTATACTATTGCGCAGCTTAATAATTACCCAACTGGTGTTCCCGCTGTTGGTATAGTTTCCACATTATTCTGGGCGACACTTACAGACTTCTATGGTGGAAAAAGATATTTAGTAGGATATTTCATATTCATCATGGGTATCACGACCGCCGTAATGATTCTCGTCAACGGATCGAACAACACCGTGACCTTCACGGCATACTATCTTGCCGGATCAGTATATGCATGTCAAGCGTGAGTTTAACTTGGATCAAAATAACTCTAAACTAATGTTGTGACAGTACATTCTTTGCTTGGGCAAACGACTGCATGCGTTACGAGGATGAGACATTTCGTGCTGTTGTACTAGCCGGTATGAATACATTTTCTAACGTGATAAATTCTTGGTGGTCAATCGTGTTTTATGGTGCAATATATGCCCCAGAGTTCACAAGGGGTATGTGGGCCATGGTCGGTACGAGTGTTGCTCTTGGAATCTGGACGAGCGGGTTGCTATGGGTTTCATTGAGGGCAGAGAAAAGAAGGCTGCTAGTTAGTGAGGAATATGATCCAACAAGATTAGGAAAGGCAATTGTCCCAGATAAAGCATGAAAGAGATGCAATAGATTTGGATAATTTGCATATGATTCGCAGTAATCCCAACTATAGGAAGTGCGAGGCTGAAATTAGTTACGTCTTATATCTGCTCTCTTTACTCTCCCTATTCTTTTAGAATTCACAAGAGAACTTAGAAGTAAGTCAAATTTCGAAGAGCAGTAAAGCTAGGCATGGTATTGTGTCATAAGAAATAGTTCAGAAGATGAGTTGGTAGTGTTTTTCGAGTTCTTACTAGATATGGTATAGCTGTTAAATGGATGCTATGAAGGAGTCAAGGTCTCAAGAAGAGTCATGGCATCAAGATGCTAAAGGTAACACTGAGTTGTAACTAGTGTCACAGTGGGCGATCATGGAATCCAGACCAAACTTGAGTTGTACAGTGAGTTTTAAATCAGATAGTATTTGTTTTTATATATCCCGATCGTGTTGTACTTGTACTTAAGTTAATGACATCAACTTCAAGTTTGTCTAGATGCCAAGACATGCCAAGGCCTTGTAGCCGCTTGGAGAAACGTGGTGGATGGAATTGCTGTGGAACGTCATGGTGAAAGCTCATACTAAATTTGACTTCCTTACATAGAACTTGCGCAACCTCTACAACGTCGGGCAGGGCTTGCACATCAGGATATCTCTTTCCCCCTGGAATCATAACCATATCATCCATCGGTCTGCAAATGATATAAATCAACTCTCGAACAATGGCGTCAACAAGCAGAGCCAGCGAAAATACGCCCTTGATACCATCCGCTGTGTCACCCAACTCGAAGAAGTCATCAAGAAATGTGACTTTTAGTCCCAATCCATCGATAATCCCAGTTGGCAGTGCCACAAACACAGTTAATGTGGGAGCGGCAAATCCGAACTCCTCACCGCAGCAGTTTCCAGGTGTTCCCGTACAGACAGGCCAGCCTATTCTCTCTGCCTTGAATAACAAACTGCGGCGCAGAAACAGCTCTGGCTCAACTCTTGTCAATTTCACAAACGCCCCAGCACATAAAGGAGGGCCTCAGAGAACCACCAAGAACACACAGAAGCTCAAGTTCTTGCCCAACTTGGTATGTACTATCCATGTTGAGCAGCTCCAACTCAAGCATATTTATTTTGTAGAAGAAATATAACTGACTATATACAGGAATTTGGAGAGGATGGTCCTGAAGAAGAGAGCGGACGGGAGGTGTATTCGCAATATACTCGTATCAAAGATCCTACCGCGCGACGAGATGCTGCACGACTTGGGAAAGCAGACAGAGACCGGTTACCCCGGGTTACTGCGTATTGTACTGCGAACAAATACCAATTGGATGGGATGATGCGTTTCTTGAACGGAAGAGGCAAAACTAAGGGAGCGAAACCGAAGTTATTTGACGAGTGCATATATAGTCCATATAATTATGGGAAGCGCCTTGACCGTCGTGCGTTGGAAGTACACTCAATGCCTGCGCAGACCTGGCAACGAAGACACTCGGATAGTGCCCTTGAAGTGGATGATTACAATATGCAGAGAAGAGAGGAAATTATTGATCTACATACAGAAGCTGGCGATACGAGTCTAGACCAAGGAGAACATATGGAATCCAATGGGCAGCATTCGGCATCGGTAGAGTCAAGAATCAACGAAGAGGCTTACCACCAGCCGGAGAACAACCTAGATTTCGACATAGAAGTCCATACACCAGAAGTATTTCTGTTCGAATATGGAGTTGTGGTCATTTGGGGAATGTCAGTTCAAGAGGAGCAGCGTTTCCTGAAGGAAATAGCCAAGTTTGAGAGTGAAAAATTGGCACCTGATCATGTCGAAGAAGAATGCTTTAACTTCTACTACACAAAAGAGTATCAAGCTCGAATCTATAACGATTTCATCACATTGCGAGAAAAGGATGATTATATGGGCAAACTGGCAATTTCACATGCACTAGCCCAAAGTGTTAAAGTAGGTCCCTCCAAGAGTTTCGGAAGTGTGAGAGACTAATAAGTTAGACTTCTCTCTTTGAGGAATTAGTTGACAACACGATCGAGCAATGTAAAGACATTCCTACTCAAATAGCAAACACGGGAAAGATAACTCTCACTCGACAAGAGATCAATATGCAGATTGGAGAGTTGTTCATCCTAAGGATTAATATCCATCTCAATGGTTCAATTTTGGATAGTCCAGAATTATTCTGGACTGAACCAAGACTTGAGCCTGTTTATATGGCCGTCCGCAGTAAGTTTTCTTCTCCGGAACCAATTTTCATGGAGCTAAAGCAGACCTCCAGGCTATTTGGAAATGGAACAGCGTGTTAAGCTACTCATGGATCGACTGGTTGTCATCAAAGACCTCCTTGAAGTTCTGAAAGACCAATTGAGTCATGGCCATGGCGAAAAACTAGAGTGGATAGGTACTTAATTTTCTCGTATTTCATAACCAATTCACTAACAAACTCTTAGTAATTGTGCTTATCGCCGCAGAAATTATGGTTGCAGGTGTGAACATCTTGGTAGATTTGTATGCTGGGGTAGATTGAGCAACAGCGAGGCATAGCATACATGGCAATTTAGCAAGGCGTTCTGGGTGGCCCGGCATGTGTCGATATGTGTATAGAGAAGGCCCTTTTTGTATCAACTGAAATTGGAGTGTATTGATAATCATCCCGTACATAAAAACTCTAATAAGGGGCAATTCTTTTCTTCAACCACCGTGGAACATCGTATCGATCCGGATTCATAGTGGCTTACACGTGTCGTTGATTTCTCCAGATTTCGAAATTTTAAATTCAGATTGCTTTTCTTTTCCAGATGCAGACCAGAGGACCTCGTCTTAAAGTCTGCAGCTAAGTTTGAATTTTTCTTATTTATCGTTCTCAGGTATCCCCAATGAACAATTTAGCAAGACAGTCTATAGAAGCTTACAGTCAGCTTGCTGAGTATCACCCGTACACTTCGGAGGCGTTTTGAAGTTTTGACGTGTCCAGTGCACTACTTGTTTAAGTTCCAGATTTCTCGTTTTTGGGATCAATTGAAACGCTAATATCAAGTTTCATATTATAAGGCACAGTCACTTGTATGTCTTGTACCTGTTGTTACTTTGTTGCATGTCACAACCTTGGCCTTCTTTATGCAGGTCATGCAGGAGATTCTTTTGGTAATCGTCCAATTTGAGTAAGCAAGAGCTACACCGCGCGCAGCCGGACATCAGATCAACTTCAAACCCTACCCTAAACTTCTTTCAATAAAAGATGTACACAACTTTTAGTTACTGCTATGTAGCTTAAGAACTAGTGTTACAAATAGTAGTGTTCATGTCATGAATCCATAAGGATTTCTAAATTCGGTCTTACACAATCCACTCGCAACTTGAACCGATTCTGATAGTTCCTCTGAACTCGGCGTCAATGACACATCCAATCCGTACTCGTTACTCATCCTATTAGCTAGACTGTCACATCACAAAGCAATCTACGTGTAACCACCGTAAGCTCCAAATAACCAACACACCAATCATCGCACCGGGTCGCACAGTCGCCAAAACCATCGGAACCCACGATGCAGTGCCGTTGGGAAAGCCGGCCTGCTATCGGAACCCCCCCCTCTGCGCGAATCGCCTCGCATTCCGAGCAACATTGAATGCAAAAAGAAGAAGAAGAACCGATCCGCAAGGAGCGTTGTTTTTGTCGGCGGTGCAACACTGCTACCATGACCGCATGCCATGCGGTCAGCAAAGGCAGAACACATCTCCCGTTTCCCGCATGGCTTTTCCCGCCCATCTAAAATGCCAGAATCCTGCGTACGGTACCTGCATCTACACACGCAGTCAAGTGCTTTTGCTTGCTGGGGCAGTCGTGCTGCGCTGTGGCATTTGAGAGGAATCCGCACCTCTGAAGACCCTGTTACTAAAATGTTGACGCACAGTGAGATTGAGATAAAACGGATCATAACAACCCGGTTTCCAGAGAGATCATATGTAATGCGGCTGCAGCTTTGCTGCAACTTATTGCTATGGAGCACAGCGAGATACAGGATTGTTGTTTGTTATTGCTCCGGCTGCTTGCTTCCCTTGCTTGGGCTTTATACTTCCTACTGGTTCCGTATATGGCGCGAATGAAATCAGGAGAAATGATATCAAGTGGAATATTTCCTCGCTTGATTGAAGATATCGCTAACGAGCTGGTGTTATCTATTAGTTGAACAACATGCGGGAGCAAGCTCGGAGATTGAAAGGATCATTTTATTGAAGCTCAAAGCTCGATGGGATGTGGATATAAAAAATTGATTCTATCATTTAAAACGGCATGTATAAAAAGGTGCTACCTGATTTTTCTCCCAAAAGGAAGTATATAGAGAGCTAGATAGTGAGTGTTTTGAAATTGTGCATCTTCAAACCCATCTTTACCTGATAATTAACCATCTCGGTGCTCCGTCAGGTTTATATGAGGAACTCAAGCTTCTAGAAGCCTGGATGCAATGTAGGATAAAGAAATGGCTTATAAACGAAGTCTATTTTTATTTCTCATGTTAATGTTGTGTAATGCTTCTTATGTCAAGGTCGTCCACAGCTTACATGCTTATGATATACATACTAACGAAAGGCTGTTCCATACCAGAGCTTGGTTAACATTATCACTATCACATTCGAAACATTGGAGCAAAGCGCCCTCACACATACCGTCAGCTTAGCCATATAGATGTGATAGTCAGCTGTTAAAGGCTGCTACTTTGTCATCTTTCAACACGACCTCGAAGTCTAAAATTCTTCCTACAATTAGAGGGTAATGGATATCTAAACGTAGGTATGATCCCAATTGTGCCAGTCAAACAAACGAGCACTTGAGGTTACTGCCCGTACCAACCTCACCATCGCCTCAAGGTTAAGAATACAGAACCGGGAGAACCTGCTTACAACAAGTCAATGACGAGTAGTCAGAATCAGATCTTTATTGTTGACGTCAAAAGCGTTAGTTTACGCAAATCCTGGAGAACCCTGTCGACGATCCCCACAACCTTGACCGCGCTGTTCTGTCTGGAAGAGCGCTGACGGTGGAAGTGTTTCATTCACTCTTGGTCCATAGGTCCCAGGATGAACATGCCGCTCAACGCCGCTCAACGCCTCCTCCCCCGTCCGGCTCCGGATGTCATCGGTCGCTTCATGTTCCATGGCTCGCCGGGACGAGTGCACATGCGTTCGCAGGATCAGACGTTCAGAAGCGACGACAAGGAAAAAGCCACCGAAACGCGAGATGCCGCGATTGGTCGCTGCGCGGTGTCGGCTGAACGGTTTCCATGTACGCTTGGACGAAGCGAAGACAGCGACAATCTGTGCGGGCAGGAAGTGACATCGATCGTTCCAAGTTTTGGTTATCTTCAATCAGGGAGGGAGAGTGGGAAGATGACCCCCCCAAGCAAACCGTGAATTGCAGAGTCAATGTGTGTGTGTCAATCTAGGAGCCATTGCTTCTGGAGGCACCAACTGTACCGTTGTCTGTTTCCTGTCCTCGAGTCAGGGCACCTCTCGGTGGTGCAGGGGAACCACGATCCCGAGGGCTCTGCACTCGAAACAATTCATGCCTTGATGTAGATATTGTTTATTTTTGTAGATTGTGGTACGTCGTTTCTGGTACAGCATGCATATCTGATCGAAGGTATTACTAAGGATTCACCGAGCGTTGCATTGCCGGATCCATTGAGTTGGGAGGATTCGAGGGCTGTTCTTGAAACAAATTTGGAAAAAGGGGTATCATGGACGAGAAGAGGGGTAATATGAAGGAGCGTAGGGAGCGGCATGAAGATGGATGTAGGTAGAGTGACAAGCAAGGTGCGGTGGTGCATTGATGTTGGATTTGCAATTGGTATGCTCGTACTTCGTACTCTTTACCGTCACCGAAGGTTACACAAAGGTTGTTTCAAAGAAGAGAAAATAGAGTTTGGTATAGCAGGGATATGTAGCTCATTCTCTGGGCAGTTCGTGGCATTGTTGCGAAGATGTGGACAGAGACGGAGTACATGGAAAGTGGGGAAAGTCGATCAGATTTCAAAAGCTCATATTATTGATGTTTAGGCTTATTCTCACCTCGATTTGAATGATCTGTGAATTTGTTAATATTCGGTTAATACTCGGCTGATGAGTCGGGTAAACACACAAAATCTTATCTTTTCTGGTGGTATCGATCTTCATACAGCAATATGCTTCCCTCCCTCCCGAGTCCTCGATTGTACCAACAAACCTTATCTCAAGCTTTAATATGCTTCGGGTTTCATACGCAGCTAACAAATTTGTGCTTCTAGAAGCACTTGTACCAGGATGATCCCTATAACCTTTTATTTACTGAGTGCTAGTTGACCGCCCCAACTATTTGAGGTGATATAGGGAGATGGTATACGGATAGCTCTCGTACTGAT
>Ga0247804_10001362_pt1 | contig 11334 bp, 4 predicted proteins | sample UWRJL029104C1_FD_181142 | JGI IMG/M metagenome (GOLD analysis project Ga0247804, IMG submission 181142) | Plant litter microbial communities from Arlington Agricultural Research Station in Wisconsin, United States - UWRJ-L029-104C-1 | ecosystem: Environmental > Terrestrial > Plant litter >...
TCTCATAATTACTGCTAACGGGCAGGTCTTTATGCAGGTTGGGAATTAGTATTCCGTCTGCCCATAACCGCTGCTGATTGAAAATATGTTGATGAAGTTAAATACAAAAACTCATAGTATTCGTTTGCTGGAACTGAAGCTGGGATTTGCAATGCTAATGTTACAAGGTCAAGCCCAACTTGCATAAAACCCAATGTTACCTGCCGTTATTCCTTGTCGGGTTCAAGCAATGTAAAGCCGCTGCTTTCTTTCTCCCACCAATGCTTTACTTTCATTTTTTTTATCTCTATGAAATTTCCTGTCCACGGGCTAAAACTATAAACATCATACTTGGTCGTTTTAGAGGAACGTCCATTAGGATTTAGGCTTTCAATTGTTTTTGTTTTTATACCAATATAGAAACGAAATTGTCCGTTGTAGATACTTGATTTTCTAAAGTCCTCCCAATATAGCTGTCCAAATGCTTTTGTGCTATCCGTTTCTACAAGTCCTAATTTTTTGGCTTCAATTAAAGCTTCATTATAATGTAACTTTAAGCTTCCTTTTATACTATCTGGTACGTTTTCGAATCCTGAGCCTGAAAAGAAAAAGCCACCTCCTTGGAGGTTTGGCAAAAAGTTTCCATTATTGTCGAGGTCAAAATAAATGTAGCTATTGTAATTATCTTGACTGTCAAGCTTTACTTTATAGCAAAATGAAAATTTCGTTGGCTTTTCTTTCAACATTTCGGTCCATCTTGTCCGCCGTTCTTTATCATTTGAAATGTAGGAGCCGCCAATAACCCACAAAGAGTGATTATGCAAAAAATCATTCCCATACATTATGCTTATTAAGCTGTCTGCTTTTGCTTTGATTGTGCTCTGTAAATCATAATATGGATGACTTGCTTTGTCGTAAACAATCCATTCGCCCTTGTCATAATTTTGAATATACTGCAATTCTCCATTTCTTGTGTAATGATTTGCAATGCTAATTGGTCGACCAATAATGTCATATTTAGTAACACATTTAAGTTGAGTTGTTTTGTCATAGAACTGTTCACCTATAACAAAGTATTTGTTTTTATCGAATGTTTTGATTTCTCTATACTCAGGATATTTCTTTCGTACAATTATTAAATTTCCCAACTTAAGTGTGTCGGGCTGTTCAAGTTTGGCTTTTTTCAAAAAGTTTTTTTTGAATTTTGCTATTTTTTTTAATTCAACTTGTGTCTGTCCAAGGCAAAGTGCTGAAACAAAAGAAAGAAACAATATGACTATGAAGTGTCGCATTTAATGGCAGGTAACACTTAAATATACGCACTTTTTCTTTGCCTGTATGACAGGTTCTGCCATCAATGCCAATGTCTTAGATGTCGCTTGTAAGGATTGTTAAGGGGCTTTTGTCGATTGTTGATAACTTGGTTGAAGGCAGGTATAGCGGGGTTGAAAATTTTTTTAAAAGCATCCCGCCTTTAGGCCCACAAATCTTCCAGCGGCCTTTGTATATTTACAACCCGCTTTCCGGCCATCTGTCGACACCCTTCCTTTTTTCAACCCACTTTACCCAAAATCAACGAAAAATCTTTGTTCTAGGGGCAAAAAATCGCCCTTTCCAGCAAAAACCCGTCCAAAAAGTTAAAAAATCGCATTTCGATAGTATTTTATAGTGGAATATTCACTACCTTTGCCCTCCTTTAAATTCGGGTTAGTGGCGCTAGTTGCCAACGGCCCGTTTACATAAAAGGATCTTCTGCACACTAAAACGTTTTAATTACAATATGTCTGCAACAAAAACTCAAGTCCCGCAACGCTTCAATTTCGGTAAAGTTGAACTGCTTGCGGAGACGCCCGATTTGCTCGGAATCCAGATCCAGTCGTTTAAAGATTTTTTCCAGTTAGAGACCACGCCCGACAAACGCAACGTGGAAGGGCTGTTCCGCGTATTCAAGGAAAATTTTCCTATCACGGATACCCGCAACATTTTCGTACTGGAATTTCTTGACTATTTCGTAGATCCCCCACGCTACACCATCGAAGAGTGTATCGAAAGAGGACTCACCTATGCCGTTCCGTTAAAAGCTAAACTCCGGTTGAGCTGTAACGATGAAGAGCACGTGGATTTCCAGACGATCGTTCAGGATGTGTTCCTGGGTAATATCCCGTACATGACGCCCCGCGGTACCTTCGTGATCAACGGCGCCGAAAGGGTAGTGGTAAGCCAGCTCCACCGTTCACCCGGTGTGTTCTTCGGCCAGTCCATTCACCCCAATGGTACCAAGATCTACTCTGCCCGCGTAATTCCTTTCAAAGGCGCCTGGATGGAATTTGCGACCGACATTAATAATGTAATGTTCGCTTACATCGACCGGAAGAAGAAATTCCCGGTAACGACTTTGTTACGTTCCATCGGTTTCGAAACGGATAAGGACATCCTGGAACTGTTCGGCATGGCCAACGAAGTAAAGGCCGATAAAAAATCACTCGCTGCTTACATCGGCAAGCGCCTCGCCGCCCGCGTACTCCGTACCTGGGTAGAGGATTTCGTGGATGAAGATACCGGAGAAGTAGTGTCCATCGAAAGGAACGAGATCGTACTCGAAAGGGATACCATCCTCGACGAATCGAACATCGCCATGATCCTCGAAATGGAAGTGAAGAGCGTATTCGTACAGAAAGAAGAAGTGAGCGGCGATTATGCTATTATATATAACACCCTTAATAAAGATACCTCCAACAGTGAACTGGAAGCGGTGCAGCACATCTACAAGCAATTGCGCGGTGCTGATGCCCCGGATGATGAAACGGCAAGGGGTATCATCGATAAATTATTCTTCAGCGACAAGCGTTACGACCTGGGTGAAGTTGGCCGTTACAAGATCAACCGCCGCCTGGGACTGAACTTCCCGATCACGAAGAAAGTATTGACGAAAGACGATATCATCGCCATCATCAAAACCCTGGTTTTACTCACCAATGGTAAGAGCGAAGTGGATGACATCGATCACCTGAGCAACCGCCGTGTACGTACCGTTGGCGAACAACTGTATGCACAGTTCGGTGTTGGTTTGGCGCGTATGGCGCGTACCATCCGCGAGCGCATGAACGTAAGGGATAATGAAGTATTTACCCCGGTGGATCTGATCAACGCGCGGACATTGTCTTCCGTGATCAACTCCTTCTTCGGTACCTCGCAGCTTTCCCAGTTCCTGGATCAGACTAACCCGTTGAGCGAGATCACGCACAAACGCCGTATTTCCGCACTCGGGCCCGGTGGTTTGAGCAGGGAGCGTGCCGGCTTTGAAGTACGTGACGTTCACTATTCCCACTACGGCCGTTTGTGTACGATTGAAACGCCGGAAGGTCCGAACATTGGTTTGATCTCCACGTTGTGCGTACACGCCAAGATCAACGACATGGGCTTTATCGAAACGCCGTACCACAAGGTAACGGAAGGCAAGGCCGATATGAAGAAGATCACTTTCCTGAGCGCAGAAGAAGAAGATACTGCCAAGATCGCGCAGGCGAATATCGACATGGATGAAAAAGGAAACTTCGTGGAAGACATGATCAAGAGCCGCCAGACCGGTGACTTCCCGATCCTGCCGAAGAACGAAGTGGAATTCATGGACGTGGCCCCGAACCAGATCGTTGGTTTGAGTGCGTCTCTTATCCCGTTCCTGGAGCATGATGATGCCAACCGTGCCCTGATGGGATCGAACATGCAACGCCAGGCCGTACCGCTGATCAAACCCGAAGTGCCCATCGTTGGTACCGGTTTGGAAGGCAAAGCTGCCCGTGATGCAAGGATCCAGGTTCACGCGGATGGTGATGGCGTGATCGAGTTCGTGGATGCCAACGAGATCCACGTTCGTTACAAAAGAAATGAAACACAGCAACTGGTGTCTTTTGAAGAAGACCTGGTTATTTATAAGCTCACCAAGTTCGTTCGTACCAACCAGGAAACCTGCATCAACCTGCGCCCTGCCGTAGTGAAAGGCCAGAAGGTACAGGAAGGCGACTTCTTAACCGAAGGTTACGCTACCAAAGGCGGCGAACTGGCCCTCGGAAGGAACATGAAAGTGGCGTTCATGCCATGGAAAGGTTACAACTTCGAGGATGCGATCGTGATCAGTGAGAAAGTGGTAAAAGAAGATTTGTTTACGTCTATCCACATCAGTGAGTTTGAAATTGAAGTGCGCGATACCAAACTGGGTGAAGAAGAACTGACGCCGGACATCCCGAACGTGAGTGAGGAAGCAACGAAGGACCTGGACCAGAACGGTATCATCCGCATCGGCGCCCATATTAAAGAAGGCGACATCATCATTGGTAAGATCACACCAAAAGGTGAAAGCGATCCTACCCCTGAAGAAAAACTGTTGCGCGCCATCTTCGGTGATAAAGCCGGCGATGCAAAAGATGCTTCTTTGAAAGCGCCGTCCGGTACGGAAGGCGTGGTGATCGACAAAAAATTATTCCAGCGCGCAAAGAAAGATAAGAATGCGAAAGTGAGGGAAAAGGCACAACTCGAAAAGATCGAGAAAGTGCACGAGAAGAACGAAGCGGACCTTTTGGAGCTGTTGATCAACAAACTGCAGACCTTGTTGAAAGATAAGAGCAGCACGGGTGTTACCAACAACTTCGGCGAAATACTGATCGGTAAAGGCGCTAAGTTCAATGCAAAGAACCTGGCCAACATCGATTATCAAAACGTAAACCCGCTGGGCTGGAGTGGTGATGCAAAGGTTGATGACCTGATCAACATCCTGTTGCACAACTACAACATCAAATACAACGAAGAACTCGGCCGTTACAAACGCGAAAAGTTCAACATTTCTATCGGTGATGAATTGCCTGCAGGTGTGTTGAAACTGGCGAAAGTGTACATGGCGGTTAAGCGCAAGCTGAAAGTGGGTGATAAGATGGCGGGTCGCCATGGTAACAAAGGTATCGTGGCCAAGATCGTTCGCGCGGAAGACATGCCGTTCCTGGAAGATGGAACACCGGTGGACATCGTACTGAACCCGTTGGGCGTACCAAGCCGTATGAACCTCGGCCAGATCTACGAAACCGTACTGGGCTGGGCCGGAGAAAAATTAGGTATGCGTTTCGCCACCCCGATCTTCGATGGTGCGAGCGTTGCCGAAATAGACGACGAGATCACGAAAGCAGGGTTGCCGAAGTTCGGCCATACTTACCTGTACGATGGTGAAACCGGCGAGCGCTTCGATCAGAAAGCGACCGTGGGCATCATTTACATCATCAAGCTCCATCACATGGTGGATGATAAGATGCACGCACGTTCAATCGGGCCGTACAGTCTCATCACGCAGCAACCGTTGGGTGGTAAAGCCCAGTTCGGTGGTCAAAGGTTTGGTGAGATGGAGGTTTGGGCACTCGAGGCTTATGGCGCTTCCAATATTTTGCAGGAACTGTTGACGCTTAAATCGGATGACATCATCGGAAGGGCGAAAACATACGAAGCGATCGTGAAGGGCGATAACATCCCGAGGGCGGGTATCCCTGAATCGTTCAATGTATTGGTACATGAGTTGAGGGGATTGGGACTTGACCTGAAATTCGAGTAAAATAAAAATTCAAAATGCAAAAGTCAAAATACAGTTCATTGTAATTCAGGTTTTGACTTTTGACTTTTAAATTTTGACTTTATCAATTACTAATTATTAATTACAAATAACATATGGCTTTTAAAAAAGAAAATCGTCCAAGACCAACCTTTTCGCAAATCACGATCGGTTTGGCTTCGCCGGATAGTATTTTAGAAAAAAGTTATGGCGAGGTGTTAAAGCCTGAAACCATCAACTACCGTACTTACAAACCTGAACGCGACGGTTTGTTCTGCGAGCGCATTTTCGGGCCGGTTAAGGATTACGAATGTGCCTGCGGTAAGTACAAGCGCATCCGTTACAAAGGCATCGTGTGCGACCGCTGCGGTGTGGAAGTAACAGAAAAGAAAGTACGCCGCGAAAGAATGGGGCACATCAAACTGGTGGTGCCTGTCGTTCACATCTGGTACTTCAAATCGTTGCCGAATAAAATTGGTTACCTGTTGGGCATGAGTTCCAAGAAACTGGAAAGCATCGTTTACTACGAACGTTTCGTGGTGATCCAATCCGGTATCCGTGCCGATAAAGGACAGAACTATTCTGATCTTTTAACGGAAGAAGAATACCTCGACATTTTAGATACCTTACCAAAAGATAACCAGCACCTGCCGGACGAAGATCCGAACAAGTTCATCGCCAAGATGGGCGCTGAAGCGGTGCACGATATGCTGCAACGCATCGACCTTGACCAGTTGAGCTTCGACCTGCGCAATGCTGCAGCCAACGAAACTTCACAGCAACGTAAAGCAGACGCCTTAAAGCGTTTGAGCGTGGTGGAAAGTTTCCGCGATGCCAACACCAGGATCAACAACCGTCCTGAATGGATGGTGATGCAATACATCCCGGTGATTCCACCGGAACTGCGCCCGCTCGTTCCACTGGATGGCGGCCGTTTCGCCTCTTCCGATCTGAATGACCTGTACCGCAGGGTGATCATCCGCAACAACCGTTTGAAAAGGCTGTTGGAAATCAAGGCGCCGGAAGTGATCCTGCGCAATGAAAAAAGGATGTTGCAGGAAGCCATCGATTCATTGTTTGACAACTCGCGTAAATCCAATGCCGTTAAAGCAGAAGGTGGCCGCGCATTGAAATCACTGAGCGATGTACTGAAAGGTAAACAAGGCCGTTTCCGCCAGAACCTCTTGGGTAAACGTGTGGATTACTCCGGCCGTTCTGTAATTGTAGTAGGACCGGAACTGAAAATGCACGAGTGTGGTTTGCCGAAAGACATGGCGGCGGAATTGTTCAAGCCGTTCATCATCCGCAAACTCATCGAGCGCGGTATCGTAAAAACTGTAAAAAGTGCGCGTAAACTCGTTGATAAAAAAGAAGCCATTATCTGGGACATCCTGGAAAATATATTGAAAGGCCACCCGGTTATGTTGAACAGGGCCCCAACGCTTCACCGTTTGTCGATCCAGGCCTTCCAGCCCAAACTGATCGAAGGTAAAGCGATACAGTTGCACCCGTTGGTAACCACCGCCTTCAACGCGGATTTCGATGGTGACCAGATGGCGGTACACGTTCCGTTGAGCAGTGCTGCAATCCTGGAAGCCCAGTTGCTGATGTTGAGTTCACACAATATTCTGAACCCGCAGAACGGTACGCCGATCACCCTGCCTTCACAGGACATGGTACTTGGACTGTACTACATCACCAAAGGTAAAAAATCAACAGAAACAGAAAAAGTAAAAGGCGAAGGCAAAGCTTTTTATTCTGCTGAAGAAGTGATCATTGCTTACAACGAAAAGCAGGTTGACCTTCATGCACCGATAAAAGTTAAAGCCAACTATCGCAACAACGATGGTACGCTGACCTATAAATTAATTGAAACCACCGTTGGTCGCGTGATCTTTAACCAGCACGTACCGAAAGAAGTAGGTTACATCAATGCATTGCTGACCAAGAAAGCATTGCGCGAGATCGTTGGCGATATCCTTAAATGGACCAGCGTTCCGGCAACGGCTAAATTTTTGGATGACATTAAGACACTCGGTTACCGCATGGCGTTCCGTGGTGGATTGTCGTTCAACATCAATGACCTGATCATCCCGGATGTGAAGGAAGAAATGATCGACAACGCACAGGGTGAAGTGAGCGAAGTGTGGGAGAACTACAACATGGGTCTGATCACGAATAACGAACGTTACAACCAGATCATCGATATCTGGAGCCGCGTGGATACCAAGGTTACAGAAACACTGATCCGTGAACTGGCAAATGACAAGCAGGGCTTCAACTCTGTGTACATGATGCTCGATTCGGGTGCGCGTGGTAGCAAGCAGCAGATCAAGCAGCTTGCCGGTTTGAGGGGATTGATGGCCAAACCCCGTAAATCAGGTTCTTCAGGAAGTGAAATTATTGAAAACCCGATCCTCGCCAACTTTAAAGACGGACTGAGTGTATTGGAATACTTTATCTCTACGCATGGTGCCCGTAAAGGCCTTGCGGATACGGCGCTGAAAACGGCGGATGCGGGTTACCTGACCCGTCGTTTGGTGGACGTGTCGCAGGATGTGGTGATCAACGAAGAAGATTGTGGCACCCTCCGCGGTATCGCTACTTCAGCGTTGAAAGACAACGAAGACATCATTGAACCATTGAGCGACAGGATCGAAGGACGTACTTCACTGCATGATATTTTCAACCCGGTGACAGAAGAATTACTGATCGCCGCCGGTGAAGAGATCAGCGCGGACATGGCCAAAGCCATCGACGAGATCGGCATCGAAACCGTTGAGATCCGCTCTGTATTGACCTGCGAAAGCAAGCGCGGCGTGTGCGTGAAATGTTATGGTAAGAACCTGGCTTCGGGTATGCTGGCGCAAAGGGGTGATGCCGTTGGTATCATCGCTGCACAGTCCATCGGTGAACCGGGTACCCAGTTAACATTGCGTACCTTCCACGTGGGTGGTGTTGCGGGTTCTGCTTCTGTAGAATCTACCATGCCGGCCAAGTTCGACGGTACGATCCAGTTCGACGGTTTGCGTACCGTAAGCACTGAAACTGCCGACGGTAAAAAAATAAACGTGGTTATCGGCCGCACCGGTGAGGTGAGGAACATCGACGTGAAATCCGACAGGTTGCTGAACACCATGAACATTCCTTACGGCGCCATCCTCAATGTGAAAGATGGCCAGAAGGTTTCAAAAGGCGATATCATTTGTACCTGGGATCCGTTCAACAACGTAATCGTTGCAGAAGTAAACGGTACCATTAAATTTGAAAGCCTGGTAGAAGGCATCACTTACCGTGATGAAGCCGATGAACAAACCGGTCACAGGGAAAAAGTGGTGATCGAAACAAAAGATAAGACCAAGTTGCCGGTGATCATCGTGGAAGGCAAAGAAAAGAAAGCCTACAACTTACCGGTAGGTTCGCACATCGTAGTGGAAGAAGGTGATGATGTACGCAGTGGACAGGTATTGGTGAAAATCCCGAGGGTATTGAGCAAACTAAAAGATATCACGGGTGGTCTGCCGCGCGTAACGGAATTGTTCGAGGCACGTAACCCAAGTAATCCTGCGGTTGTTTGTGAAATTGACGGTGTGGTTGCTTTCGGCGCGATCAAACGTGGTAACCGCGAGATCATCGTGGAAGCCAAGGATGGCGTGGTGAAAAAATACCTGGTACCGTTGAGCCGCCAGATCCTGGTACAGGATGGTGACTTCGTAAAAGCAGGCGCTGCATTGAGTGACGGGCAAACCGCACCGGCAGATATCCTGTCCATTAAAGGTCCGTTCGCCGTACAGGAATACGTGGTAAACGAGATACAGGAAGTTTACCGTTTACAGGGTGTGAAGATCAACGACAAACACGTGGAAGTGATCGTAAGGCAAATGATGCGCAAAGTAACCGTGGAAGATGCCGGCGATACCATATTCCTTGAAGGGGATACGGAAGATAAGATCGACTTTAACTTCGAGAACGATAACATCTTCGATAAGAAGGTAGTTACGGAAGCTGGCGACAGCACGAAGCTGCGCCCGGGACAGATCGTTACCCTGCGCGACGTACGTGAAGAAAATTCTATCTTAAGAAGGGCTGATAAAAAGCTGGTTGAATTCCGCGACGCCAAACCTGCAACTTCTTCACCGTTGTTGCTCGGTATTACCAAGGCTTCACTGGGTACGCAAAGCTGGATCTCTGCCGCATCGTTCCAGGAAACCACCAAGGTATTGTCTTCTGCAGCGATCAATGGTAAAACCGATCTGATGCTCGGCCTGAAAGAGAATGTTATCACCGGTCACCACATTCCTGCTGGTACAGGTTTGCGTGAATTTGAGAACATGATCGTCGGCAGCAAGGAAGAGTACGAACTGTTGATGACGACGAAAGAAGCGATGAGCTTTGATGAAGAGGAATAAATAATGTGATGATGTGAAAATATGAAAATGTGAAAATTTTCTAAATCGAAAGAAGTAAGCGTAATAGCTTGCTTCTTTTCTTTTAAGTAATAAGTTAAAAGTCAAAACCAAAAAGTACGAACGCTTCCCCACTTTTGGGTTTTTACTTTTGCATTTTGACTTTGCATCTCACCTTTTCACATTTGCACATTGTTATTGCTTTCCTAAAAGTTTGCTTCAAAGTATGGAGAAATCTCCTTTTGTGCCTATCTTGCCTGTAAACAAACGATTCACTGGATGAAGCAATTTTCTCTTATATTGAATGTGTTGCTGGTTGCTGCGGTTGGTTATTTGTACTACTATAATTTCTCAGGTAAAAAAAGCGGGAACCCCGGCGGCAATACTTCTGGCGGCGTGGCCAACTGGAAAGACAGCAATTGCAAGCGCCCGCCGATTGCCTACGTGGAACTGGATTCACTGAACGAACGCATCACTTACATCAAGGATAAAAGAAAAGAACTGGAAGCGGAACAAAAAGCCATTGAAACGGAATGGGAAAACGGTTACCGCAACCTGGAAGCGCAGAAGAACGAATTTTTGAAAAAAGGCACGGCCATCACGCAGGAAGAAGCCGAAAAATTCCAGGGCATACTGATGCAGCAGCAACAAAAGATCGACCAGAAAAAACAGGCGCTCACGCAGAATTTAAGCGAGAAGAGTTTCGGTTTTATGGATGATATCCAGAAAAAGCTGAAGGATTTCCTGGCGGAATACAACCAGGAAAAAAAATACATGTACATCCTCACTACCGGTACCGGACTTGATTACATGGTGTATAAAGATGTGTCGCTCAACATTACCGACGACGTGATCCGCGGCATGAACGAGAAAATGAAAACCCTCGTAAAACATTAATTTCCATCCAAATTATTTATCTTGTCCCGGTATTAAAACCGGGACTTTTTTATGTCGCAACCAACAACTACTGCATTCAAACCCACTTTGAGCCTTTTCGACGGAACGATGATCGTTGCCGGTTCGATGATCGGCTCCGGTATTTTTATCGTAAGCGCCGACATTACCCGCAACGTGGGCAGCGCCGGCTGGCTGATCGCGGTATGGCTCATCACCGGCTTCATGACACTGACGGCCGCATTGAGCTACGGCGAACTGAGTGCGATGTATCCAAAAGCGGGTGGGCAGTACGTTTACCTTAAAGAAGCTTTCAATCCCTTTGTGGGATTTTTGTACGGCTGGAGTTTCTTCGCGGTGATACAAACGGCTACCATCGCGGCGGTAGGTGTTGCCTTCAGTAAGTTCAGCGGTTATTTTATCCCGGCACTTGACCTGAAGCCGGAGAACGTCATACTCGACCTCGGT
>Ga0247804_10001363_pt1 | contig 11329 bp, 10 predicted proteins | sample UWRJL029104C1_FD_181142 | JGI IMG/M metagenome (GOLD analysis project Ga0247804, IMG submission 181142) | Plant litter microbial communities from Arlington Agricultural Research Station in Wisconsin, United States - UWRJ-L029-104C-1 | ecosystem: Environmental > Terrestrial > Plant litter >...
AGATCCGGCACCAGCGCGTGGCTCGACAACGTCGTGTCGTTCGGTGTCATCTCGGCGATCGCGGGCTTCTGCGCGATCATCGCCTACCCGGTGAGCGGTGCGCTCTCCGACCGCACGACGTCGCGGTTCGGCCGCCGCCGCCCGTGGATCCTCGGCGGGCTCGTGCTCTTCGCCGCGTCGCTCTTCGCACTCGGACTGCAGACGACCATGGTCGGCATCGGCATCTTCTGGTCGCTCGCGCTCATCGGCTTCTGTGTGCTGACCGCGGCGATCACGGCGACGATCTCCGACCAGGTGCCGGTCAACCAGCGCGGTTTCGTCTCCGGGTGGGTCTCGGCACCGCAAGCAGTCGGCACCATCCTCGGCATCATGCTCGTCACCGTGCTCGCGCTCGCGACCTTCACCGGCTACGCGCTCGTCGCCGTGCTGCTCGTGATCCTCGTGCTGCCGTTCCTGCTGAAGACCCCGGATGCCGCGCTCACCACGCCACCGGCGAAGCTCACGGCGAGCGCGCTCCTCTCCGGGTTGTGGGTCAGCCCCCGCAAGTACCCGGACTTCGGCTGGACGCTGCTCAGCCGCATCCTCGTCAACCTCGGCAACGCCCTCGGCACGACCCTGCTGCTCTACTTCCTGCTCTTCGGCCTCAACCGCGGCGAGACCGCCGAAGACGACCTGCTCATGCTCACGCTCGTCTACATGATCTTCTTCGTCGCCGCGGCCCTCGGCATGGGCAAGCTCAGCGACCACGTCGGCAAGCGCAAGCTGTTCGTCTACATCGCCGCGTACCTGCAGGGGCTGGCCGCGCTCATCCTCGCCTTCGTTCCCGACTTCTCGGTCGCGATGATCGCGGCCGGGCTGCTCGGCCTCGGCTACGGCTGCTTCATGGCGGTCGACCAGGCGCTCGCCACCCAGGTGCTGCCGGACGCGCACTCGCGCGGCAAGGACCTCGGCATCATGAACATCGCGACAGCCGTGCCGCAGGCCGTCGCCCCGCTGCTCGGTGCGCTCATCGTCGTGATCTTCTCGGGGATCGGCGCCGCGAACGCCGCGAGCGCCGACATCGCCTTCGCGACCGAGGAGGCGTTCGCGGGTGCCGGCGCCGGATTCACCGCGCTGTTCGTCGCCTCGGCGATCCTCGCCGGTCTCGGCGGCCTGGCCGTGACGCGCATCAAGAGTGTGAGCTAGTGCAGCTCGTCCGCCCGAGCGATGCCGCACCGCGGCCGTGGCTCACGGCGGCGGCGTACTGGCCGGCGATCGAGGCCGCGACAGCGCACCTCGACCCGCCGTTCGGTGTCGTCTCGCTGCCCGCGCTCACCGCCAACGCCTTCGACATGCTCGACCGCGCCAACGGCACGACCATTCGTGTCGCGAGCAAGTCGGTGCGGGTGCGCGGCATCCTCGATGCCGTGCTCGCCCTGCCCGGGTACGCGGGAGTGCTCGCGTACACCCTGCCAGAGGCGCTCTGGCTCGCCACTGCGAGCGAGGCCGGGCCCGCGATCGACGATGTCGTCGTCGGCTACCCGAGCGTCGACCGTGCGGCGCTCCGCCGGCTCGCGTCGAGCGCGGAGCTCGCCGCACGCGTCACGATCATGGTGGACGACGTAGCCCAGCTCGACCTCGTCGACGCCGTGATCGCGCCGGGCGACCGCGAGTCGATCCGCGTCTGCATCGAGCTCGACGCATCCTGGGACACCTGGTTCCTCGGCCACACGGGCGTGCGCCGCTCGCCCGTGCACACCGTCGCCGAGGCGCGTGCGCTCGCCGAGGCCGTCGTCTCGCGCCCGGGTTTCACCCTCGTGGGGCTCATGGGCTACGAGGCGCAGATCGCCGGGCAGGCCAACCAGCCGGCCGGCAAACGTGCATACGGCGCTGTCGTGCGGTGGATGCAGCGGCACAGCGCCGCGGAACTGGCCGACCGCCGTGCCGCCGCCGTCTCCTCCGTGCGCGAGATCGCGCAGCTCGAGTTCGTGAACGGCGGTGGAACGGGCTCGCTCGAGAGCACGTCCGCGGAGGCCGCGGTGACCGAGATCGCCGCCGGCTCAGGACTCTTCGGCCCGCACCTCTTCGACAACTACCGGCACTTCACCCCGGCACCCGCCGCGGCCTTCGCGCTCTCGGTGGTGCGCAAGCCCCTGCCCGACCATGCGGTGCTGCTCGGCGGCGGCTGGATCGCCTCCGGTCCGCCCGGCCCCGACCGCCTGCCGCGCGTCGTCTGGCCCGAGCACACGAGCATGCTCGCCCGCGAGATGGCCGGTGAGGTGCAGACGCCCCTCACCGGTCCCGGCGCCACCGGCCTGCGGGTCGGCGATCGCGCCTGGCTGCGGCACACGAAGGCCGGCGAGATCAGCGAGCACCTCACGGAGTTCGCGATCGTCGACGGGGGAGTGGTCGTCGAGACCCTCCCCACCTACCGCGGACAGGGCCAGGTGTTCCTGTGACCGATCTCGTCTCCCTGCCCTCGCGCGACTGGACCAACTGGGGTCGCTCAGAGCGAGCCGAGGGCTTTCGTTTCGCCTCGGCGCGATCGGTCGACGAGGTCGTCGCGATCGTGACCTTCGCGCGGGACAACGCGCTGCGGGTGAAAGCGATCGGCGCAGGGCACAGCTTCTCCGGTATCGCGGTGCCGCGCGACATCCAGCTCGACATCTCAGCGATCGACGGCGTGTACGCGGTCGATCGGGCGGATGATGGCGGTGCCCGGGTGACGCTCGGCGCCGGCACCAACCTCTACCAGCTGCCCGCACTGCTCGACCCGCTCGGCCTCGCCCTGGCGAACATGGGCGACATCGACCGGCAGACCCTCGCGGGTGCGACCTCGACGGGAACCCACGGCACCGGCGCGGCCTTCGGCGGGCTCGCGACGCAGATCGTCGCGCTCACCCTCGTGACCGCCGCGGGGGAGCTGCTGCGAGTGAGCGAGACCGAGAACCCCGAGCTGCTGCCAGCGGCACGTCTCGGACTCGGCGCGCTCGGCATCGTGGTGGAGCTCACGATCGCGTGTGTGCCGAGCTTCGCCCTGCACGCCGTCGAGCGCCCCGAGCCGCTCGAGGAGGTGCTCGACGACTTCGCCGCGCGCTCGACCGGCGTCGACCACTTCGAGTTCTACTGGTTTCCGCACACCGACCGGGCGCTCACCAAGTCCAACACGCGTATGCCCGCCGAGACGCCGACGAAGCGTCAGTCCGGGTTCGCCGCCTGGGTCGACGACGAACTGCTGTCGAACCGGGTGTTCGAGGCGACGTGCGGGATCGGGCGGATGATGCCGCGCGCCATCCCCGGCATCAACCGGCTCGCCGAGCGGCTCGTGGCCGAGCGCGAGATCGTCGACGTGTCGCACCGCGTGTTCGTGGCGAGCCGCAAGGTGCGCTTCCGTGAGATGGAGTACGCGATCCCCGTGGAGCACGTGCCGGCCGCGCTGCGGGCCATCCGCGATGTCGTGGCGGCGAACGGCTGGCAGATCTCGTTCCCCATCGAGGTGCGGGTCGCCGCGGCCGACGACCTGTACCTGTCGACCGCGAGTGGTCGGGCATCCGGCTACATCGCCGCGCACCGCTACCACCGGGAGGACCCGACGGCCTACTTCGAGGCGATCGAGGCGATCATGCGCGGCTTCGACGGTCGACCGCACTGGGGCAAGATGCACTACCGGGATGCCGCATCCCTCGCTCCCGCGTACCCGAGGTTCGGCGACTTCCTGGCCGTGCGCGACCGGCTCGACCCGGAGCGGCTCTTCTCCAACGACTACCTCGACCGCGTGCTCGGAGCCTGATCGGCCGCGGGCCGGGAGCATTCCGAAACGCCCCCGAAATACGAGGTAAAGAGCAGGAAATCTTGAGCGTATAGCGTCGTCGCTACACAGCAGCATCACCGCTCGTTCTGCACGTCATCCGCTCCTCTGCATCTCTCCCCGGAAGGACCCATCCCCAATGGCCTCTGTTCAGACCAAGCGCCGACTCAGCGTCGTCGCCATCGCCGCCGCGGCGGCACTCACCCTCGGGGCATGCGCCTCGGGCGACACCGAACCGACCACCTCCGAGGAGGCCGTTTCGTACGGCGAGATCAGCGTGCAGTACTCCTGGATCAAGAACGAGGAGTTCGCGGGCGAGTTCTACGCCTACGAGAACGGCTACTACGACGAGGCCGGCTTCGAGCAGGTCAACGGCATCTCCGGTCCGGACACCGGCGTCGCGAAGCTGCTCAGCGGCACGGTGCAGGTCGCGCTCAGCGACTCCGCCTCGGTCGGCGCGGCCGTCGCCGAGCAGGAGGCCCCGCTCAAGATCATCGGCGCGACGTTCCAGAAGAACCCCTTCACGATCCTCTCGCTCGCCGATGGCGGCAACATCCTCACCCCCGAAGACCTCGTCGGCAAGACGATCGGTGTGCAGGACTCCAACGCGAGCGTCTTCGCCGCCCTGCTCGCGGCGAACGACATCGCCGCCGAAGACGTCACGGTGGTGCCGGTCGACTTCGACCCGACGCCGCTCATGAACGGCGAGGTCGACGGCTTCATGGCCTACCTCACCAACGAGGCGCTCACGGTCGAACTGGCCGGCTACGAGATCACCAACCTCCCGTACGCGGAGAACGGTGTTCCGTTCGTCGCCGAGACCTTCACGGTCACCGACCAGTACCTCGCCGAGAACCCCGAGCTCATCAAGGCCTTCCTGATCGCCGAGATCAAGGGCTGGAGCGACGTCTTCTCCGAGTCGACCGAAGACAGCGTCACGCTCGTCAGCAAGTACTACGACGAGGCCGCCGAGACCGGCGAGGGACTCGAGGCGGTCTTCGGAGCACTCGACCCCGAGAAGACGGGCCTCGCACTCGAAGCGACCAAGCTCCTCATCTCGACCGAGGAGACCGAGGAGAACGGCCTGTTCACCATCTCCGACTCGCTCAAGGCCGAGACCGTGGCATCCCTCGAGGGTGCAGGATGGACCGTGACCGTCGACGACCTGTTCGACACCACGATCATCGACGAGATCTACACCGAGTTCCCCGAACTGAAGAGCTACCTCCCCTAACACATGCCAGACATCGACACACTGGATGCCGGTGCCCGACCGGGCACCGGCATCCAGATCACCGGACTCAGCAAGACCTTCAAGGTCGGCGCTGGCAAGAGCGTCACCGCTCTCCAGGACACCGACCTGCACACCGATCAGGGCACGTTCCTCGCCCTGCTCGGGCCGTCTGGATGCGGCAAGTCGACCATTCTGCGTATCCTCGCCGACCTCGAGACGCCGACCACCGGCGAGATCCGCGTCGACGGCAAGACTCCGGGCGAGCTGCGCAAGAACAGCGAGCTCGGGATCGCGTTCCAGGACCATGCGCTGCTGCCGTGGCGCAGCGTGGTCGGCAACATCCAGCTGCCATTCGAGGTGGCAGGTCGCCGCGCCGACAAGGACTACATCGCCGAGCTCATCAACCTCGTCGGCCTTCGCGGCTTCGAGAAGGCCAAGCCCGCCCAGCTCTCGGGCGGCATGCGCCAGCGGGTGTCGATCGCGAGGGCGCTCGCGCTCAAGCCCTCGGTGCTCCTGCTCGACGAGCCGTTCGGCGCCCTCGACGATATGACCCGCCAGAACCTCAACCTCGAGCTCCTGCGCATCTGGACCGAGAAGCCCGCGACGACCCTGCTCGTCACCCACGGCATCTCCGAGGCGATCTTCCTCTCCGACCGGGTGGCCGTCATGTCGCCACGGCCTGGACGGGTGAAGGAGATCATCGAGGTGGATCTGCCCCGGCCGCGCACGCTCGACATGCAGCGCACCCCCGAGTTCCACGCCCTCGTCGACCAGGCCTCCGAACTCCTCTTCGGGCACGACGACACGGTCGCGGCGGAGTCCTGATGCCCGGCCAGCGACGCATCCCGGGCTGGCTCGCCGGCATCATCGGGGCCGTGGCGATCCTCGCCGCGTGGTGGCTGTTCTCGGTCACCGCCTTCACGCCGGCCGAGGGCACGACGTACAGCCCGGTGCCGTCGCCGTTCGCGGTCTTCGCGCAACTGGTCGAAGACGGCCTTCCCGCCTACGCCGCCGTCTTCCAGGTCACGATCACGGAGGCGCTCATCGGCTTCGCCTGGGGCACGAGCATCGCGCTCCTCCTCTCGGCGACGGTGCTGCTCGTCCCGCGCATCGAGCCCGTGGTCACGCAGATCGCCGTCGTCAGCTACTGCCTGCCGATCGTCGCGGTCGGCGGCATCGCGATCGTGGTGCTCGGCGGGGCGAAGCAGCCGGGCGATCCCTCCGCCACGGCGATCTTCCTCGCCGCGCTCGCCGTCTTCTTCACCACCGTCGTGGGCGCGCTGCTCGGGTTCAAGGCCGCCGACCGCGCGAGTCTCGACGTCGTGCGCGTGTTCGGCGGTGGCAGGCTCACCCAGATGCGCAAGGTGCGGCTGATCGCCGCGCTGCCCGCCATCCTCAATGCCCTCCAGATCGCCGTACCGACGGCGTTCCTCGGCGCCGTGCTCGGGGAGTACATGGGCGGTACCGACCGCAGCGTCGGCATCCTGCTCATCCGCCTGCAGGGCGGGCTCGACGCACCGCGCGTCTGGGCCGTCTTCCTGCTCTGCGCCATCGTCGCGCTTATCGGCTACGGGCTCTTCGGCCTCATCGCGAGGTTCATCACGCCGTGGGTGTCGGGACGACAGGCATGACCGCCACAGTCACGGCCGAGCGCGCCGATCGCGACGCCGAGGTCGCCGGGCGGCTGCGGCGCGAGCGCACGGCGGCGTTCGGCAAAGCCGCCGGCCGTTCGCTCGTCAACGCGGTCGTCACGCTCGTCATCGTCATCGCGCTCTGGCAGTCCGTCGTGAGCTTCACCGGCATCTCGCCATACGTGGCGAAGGGCCCGGTCGACGTCTTCGAGTTCCTGTTCGTCGACAACCCCGACCGCCCCGAGCAGACCGCCGAACTGCACCGGGCGGAGATGGCCCCGCTCGTCGTGCAGACCCTGCAGGATGCCACGATCGGCTTCGTCGCGGGCATGCTCACCGCGATCGTGCTCGCGATGCTCTTCACGTTGTCGAAGACCGTCGAGGCCGGGGTCATGCCGCTCGCACTGCTGCTGCGCAGCATCCCGCTCGTCTCGATCGCCCCGGTCATCATCCTCATCACCGGTCGCGGCACGTCCGCCTCCGTCGCCGTCATCGGCAGCATCGTCGTGCTCTTCCCGGCCCTTGCCTCGATCCTGTTCGGGCTCAGTCGCGCGAGCAGGGAGAGCCTCGACCTCGTGCGGGTCTATGGCGGCAACAGCCTCACCGCGTTGCTCAAGGTCAGTGTGCCCGGTGCCCTGCCGTCGCTCTTCGCCGCGGCGCGGGTCTCCGTCCCAGGAGCCGTGACGGGCGCCCTGCTCGCCGAGTGGCTGTCGACGGGGGTCGGCATCGGCGGCATGATCCAGAAGTTCAGTGCCTCCGCGAGGTTCGACGACCTCTGGGCGTCGGTCGCACTCATCACGCTCGTGACGCTGCTGCTCTACAACATCGTCCAGTTCGTCGAGAACATCGTGCTCGCGCGGATGGGGATGCTCTCGTCGACCTAGTCCGACGGCTTCCCAGCGGTCGGTCCGCGGGTCAGACCGTGACGAGTGCCCGGATGTCCCGGCCGTCGAGCACGCCGCGACCGCCCAGGCCGTCGAGCTCCATGACCACGCTCACCCCCGCGACCACCCAGCCGGCGCGCTCGATGAGGCTCGCGCTCGCCGCGAGGGTGCCGCCGGTCGCGAGGACGTCGTCGATGACGAGGATGCGGGATCCGGGCGCGAAGTCCGCGGGCTGCACCTCGAGCGTCGCGCTGCCGTACTCGAGGTCGTACCGCTCGGAGATGACCGCGCGCGGCAGCTTGCCGGGCTTGCGCACGACGAGCACACCGAGTTCGAGCTCGTAGGCTGCTGCCGCCGCGAGCAGGAAGCCGCGGGCCTCGACGCCGGCCACGGCATCGATGCGACCGCGGAACGGTTCGACCAGGGCACGGGTGACCGCGCGCAGGGCCGGACCATCGGCGAACACCGGTGTCAGGTCGCGGAAGGTGATTCCCGGCTTCGGGAAGTCCTCGACGATCGCCGTCCGCTCCATGACCAGTCGTGCTGCGGTTCCATCGGTCACGGAGCGCCCCTCTCAGGGGCCGCGCTAGCTGCGGCCCGTCTCGATTCTGCCACCGCGGCGGGAGGTCCTCGAACGTCGGACGTGCGCGGCACCGACGGCGAGCAGCCCTGTGGTGAGGAGCAACGCCGCGAAGGGGAGGGCGGTGAGTTCCGGTCCCGTGTCGGGGAGGGTGCCGTCTGCCGCGAGTGCGGCGAGCCGCGCCGCCTCCGCTGCCGCAGCGACTCGAGCCGCTTCAACGGCCGCGACGCGAGCCGCCTCGATTGCTGCGAGGCGGGCTGCCTCCGCAGCAACCGCTGCGGCCGTCACCGCTGCTGCAGCCGCGGCTGCTGCTGCCGCCGCCGTCGCGGTCGTGGCGCCGGGGGTGCGAACCGCCTCGGCGGCGATCTCCGTGGTGTCGACGGGCGTGTTGGTTGTGGCAGCGGAACCCGTGAGGCACGTTGTGGGCGTCGTGATCGTGTTGCTGATCAGGGTCACGCTCTCCGTCTGGGCGAGCAGGCGGCCCTCGACCTGTGCGCCGGCGAGGAGATTGATGGCCGAGTAGGCCATCGCTGTGCCGACGAACGACGAACTAGCGCCCAGGATGACGTCGTCGCCCAAGCGCCAGAAGACGTTGCAGGCCTGCGCACCGTTCTGCAGCAGCACACGGCTGCTCGACGCGGTGGTCAGCGAGCCGTTGGCCGTGAAGAGGAAGATCGAGTCGTAGCTGCCCTGGCCGTCGAGCACCAGATCGCCGGTGAGCTGGAAGGCGTTGCCATCAGCGGTGATCGGTCCGTAGGCGTCCGGCCCGAGGGTCCGGCCGCCGAGCTGGGCGGTGATCTCGAGCGGTGTCTGGAGTCCCGCGTCGTAGGCGGTGGATGCAGCGGCTTTCGCGCCTGCAGCGATCGAGCCGTCGCCGGTTGTCGCGGTGTGCACCTCTCCGCCGGGAAGGAGGGTCGTCGGCGTGAAGCCGGTGACCGCGGTCGATGTCAACGGGCTGACTCCGACATTCCCACTGATGACGGTTGCAACCGGGGAGTCGACATTGGTGACCCCCGCATACGAGACGATCGCGAAGTCCGTCGCGGTACCGAGACCGATCGGGGTTGCCAGGGCGTGCGCGCTGCTGGGAACTGCCAGCGTCAGGCACAGTGCGGCGGCGACGGCGATGACGCCGGCTGGAACTGTTCGGGTAGGAGCGAACCGAGGTGCTGACATGTCGTACCGGCTATATGTGAAATGTGCCGCACAAAACTGATCAGCTGGGGTGTGCATTCCCTCGGGGGTTTTCAAGTTGATCCTGCCTCATCGTCGCTCAGGTGGACCGATTTGTATAGCCCCACATCGGGAACGTGTACCGGATCGTCACCATTGAGCAACATTCACGGCGTGCACTCAGGAACTGCAAAGGTCGGACCAGCAGCGCTCGAGCCTGCTCCCGTATGATGAGCGACATGGAAATCCTCATTGTTCTGGGCGTCGTCATCCTTCTCGTCGTCATCGTCGGTGGGTACCTGTGGTCCACATACAACGGACTCGTCACCCTCAACGTCCGCGTCGACGAGGCGTGGAGCGACATCACGGTGCAGCTCAAGCGTCGTGCCGACCTGCTCCCGAACCTCATCGAGACCGTCAAGGGCTACGCGGCGCACGAGCGCGGTGTCTTCGAAGCGGTGACCAAGGCGCGCGCCGAGTCGCTCAGTGCGGGCAACCCCGCGGATGCGGCTGTCGCCGAGAACCACATGCAGTCGGCCCTGAAGAGCATCTTCGCCGTTGCCGAGGCATACCCCCAGCTGCAGGCGAGCCAGAACTACCTGCAGCTGCAGGGCGAGCTCGTCGACACCGAGGACAAGATCCAGGCCAGCCGCCGGTTCTACAACGGCGGCGTGCGTGAGCTCAACACGAAGATCAAGGTATTCCCGAACACGCTCTTCGTGCGCGGTCTCGGGTTCTCCGAGCGCGAGTTCTTCGAGGTGGCCGACTCGGCCGCGATCGCCGAACCGCCTCGCGTGCAGTTCTGATCGACTCGGCAATTGACAGCACAGGTCGATCAGATCTCTCCCGATTCGAACGTGAGTAGCTGATGTATCGCGCCATTGCGAAGAACAAGCGCAACACGGTGTTCATCATCCTGTTGTTCCTCGTCATCATCGGAGGCCTCGGCTACTTCGCCTCCTGGTATTTCGGTGACCCGTCGATCACGATCATCACGCTCGTCATCGCCATCGCCTACGCGGTCTTCCAGTACTTCGCGGCGAGCTCGCAGGCGCTCTCGCTGAGCGGTGCCGTGCAGATCCAGAAGGCCGACAACCCGCGGCTGTACCGCATCGTCGAGAACCTGTCGATCACGACGGGTATGCCGATGCCGAAGGTCTACATCATCAACGACCCGGCGCCGAACGCATTCGCGACGGGACGTGACCCCGAGCACGCCTCGGTTGCCGCGACAACCGGACTGCTCGAACTCATGACCGATGCCGAGCTCGAGGGTGTCATGGCCCATGAGATCGGCCACGTGCAGAACTACGACATCCGCGTCTCGATGATCGTGTTCGGCCTGGTCGTCGCCGTCGGCCTCATCTCGGATATCGCGCTGCGCTTCACGCTCTTCGGGGGCAACCGCAACAACAACAACGGCGGCAACCCGATCATGCTCATCGTCGGACTCGCGGCGCTCATCATCGCGCCGCTCGTCGCCACGGTTGTGCAGGCCGCGGTCTCACGCCAGCGCGAGTACCTCGCCGACGCGACGGGGTCGCTCACCACGCGTCATCCCGACGCCCTCGCGAGTGCGCTCGAGAAGCTCGCCGCCTACAGCCGTCCGATGCGCAAGCAGAACACGACGATGGCCCACATGTGGATCTCCGATCCCACCAAGCCCGGCATCATGGACAAGCTGTTCAGCACCCACCCGCCGATCGCGGAGCGGGTCAAGCGCCTCGGCGAGATCGGCCGCACCTTCTAGGTCCGGCAGGCGCCGGCAGCGCGGGACCGGACACCTGAGGCCCGACCTCGGGGATCAGCCGAGTGCGGCTCGCAGATCGCTCGCGAGGTCGCCGCGATCGGCGACCTCGATGGTGTCGAGTCCCTGCCAGCCGCGGATCTCCTCGAGCACCGGCACAACCCGTTGCTCGATGCCTGTCGGCGCGTGCGGCTCGCGCCACGCCGACTGCACCCGCAGCAGGCGGTTCTGCCGGTCGTTCTTGAGGTCGATGCGGCCGACGATGCGGTCATCGACGAGCAGGGGGAGTGTGT
>Ga0247804_10001365_pt1 | contig 11323 bp, 10 predicted proteins | sample UWRJL029104C1_FD_181142 | JGI IMG/M metagenome (GOLD analysis project Ga0247804, IMG submission 181142) | Plant litter microbial communities from Arlington Agricultural Research Station in Wisconsin, United States - UWRJ-L029-104C-1 | ecosystem: Environmental > Terrestrial > Plant litter >...
CAGCGATATCTTCAGATTCGACCAAAACAGAACAACATCATAAAAAGCATTGGAATTATGAAGGTGAAACCGGACCGGAACATTGGTCTGAAATTGATCAGAATGATTGTGGAGGAAATGCACAATCTCCTGTTGATATTGTTGAAACTGAAAAAGACAAGACATTAAAGCCAATAGAATTTCATTACAATCAAAAAACAAAAATTCATGATGTTATAAATAACGGGCACTCCATTCAGTTTGATTTTGAACCTGGAGATTATGTTATTATTAATGGAGATCAGTATGAGCTGAAACAATTTCATTTTCATGAACCGGCAGAACATACTATAAAAGGCATAAGGTATCCGTTGGTTATTCATATGGTTCATAGAAGCAAAGATGGAAAATTTGCAGTATTAGCTATTATGGCGCAAGAGGATGAGAAAAGTAATGAAACTTTTGAATTTTTAGATAAATATTTGCCAACCAAAGTTAATGATACAGTAAAGGTTAACAATGATTTTAATCTAAATAATGTTCTTCCGCAAAATAAGACTTACTATACTTATACGGGGTCGTTAACAACGCCGCCATGTACGGAAGGAGTTCAATGGTTTATTTTTAAAAACCAGATAGATGTTTCGATAAAAATGATTAAAGATCTAAGAAAGATTATGCCAGTAAATAATTTTAGAAATGTTCAGGAATTGAATGGCAGAAAAATCAAAGAATCGATATAATCAAAAAAGAAGGTATAATTACCTTCTTTTTTTTTGACACAAATATAATACTCGATAAATTATTCTAATTTTGGTAGCATAAAATAAAAAAGATGGGCAAAGAACTTCAACTAAAAGCTTTCGAGAGATTATTAATCATCATGGATGAATTGCGCGAGCAATGTCCCTGGGATAAAAAGCAAACTTTGCAAACGCTAAGGCATCTTACTATAGAAGAGACTTATGAATTAGGAGATGCTATTTTAGATAATGATCTGAATGAAGTAAAAAAAGAATTAGGTGATTTGCTGTTGCACATTGTTTTTTATGCTAAAATTGGAAGCGAAACAAACGATTTTGATATCGCTGATGTGTGCAATGAAATTTGCGAAAAACTAATTCATCGTCATCCTCATATTTATAGCGATACAGTTGTAAAAGATGAAGAAGAAGTAAAGCAAAACTGGGAAAAATTAAAACTGAAAGAAGGAAAGAAGTCTGTTTTAGAAGGCGTTCCAAGAAGTTTACCGGCATTGGTAAAAGCAAGTAGAATTCAGGATAAAGTAAAAGGAGTTGGCTTTGATTGGGAAGAATCACATCAGGTTTGGGACAAAGTACAGGAAGAATTACAAGAATTACAGGTAGAAGTTGAAGCAGGTGACCAGGATAAAATAGAGGCAGAATTTGGCGATGTTTTGTTTTCTATGATCAACTATGCCAGATTTTTAAATGTAAATCCGGAGGATGCTTTAGAACGTACCAATAAAAAATTTATAAAGCGCTTTCAATACTTGGAGAGCAAAGCCGGAGAATTAGGCAAACCATTAATGGATATGACTCTGGCAGAAATGGATGTGTTTTGGAATGAAGCTAAAAAACTCTAGTTATTCGGCAAGTTTTTTTAATGCTTTTACATTTTTAAGAACAATTTTTTTACCTATTAATTCGATCAATTCTAATTTATTAAAATCAGATAATAAACGAATGCAACTTTCGGTTGCAGTGCCAATCATTCCGGCTAATTCTTCTCTGGTAAGCTGAACTTTTAAGGTATGATCTGTATTTTCGCCAAAGGTACTGTGTAGATAAAGGAGTGTTTCTGCTAATCGTTGTTTTACTGTTTTTTGAGCCAATGCAATTTTATCATTTTCAGATTCTTTTAAATCTTCACAAACAGTCTGCATCAAATTCATAGAAAATTGATTGTTGTTGTTAAAAAAGTTAATGATTTCTGATTTAGGAATAAAACAAACTTCCATGTCAGCAATCGCTTTTGCAGATAAGTTTGCAGGTTCGTTGCTTATCATGGAGCGCTGTCCTAAAAGCTCTCCTGATTTAACTAATTTTACGATTTGGTCTTTGCCATTTGCGCTAAGTTTCGAAAGTTTTCCAACACCATCCTTTACACAAAAAACACCATTAGTTACTTCACCTTCCTCAAAAATGGCATCGCCTTTTTTAATTTTATAAGTTGTTTTGCTATTGGCGAGTTTTATAACTTCATCTTTGGTTAAGGCTTTCAAAGAAGTTAGTTGTCGAACGATACATTGGTCGCATTTATTCATGACAATAATTTTATGCAAAATTAGCGATTATTGCTATCTTAAAGCGTAATAATTTCAGAAAAAAATAATAAATAATCTCAATAATAAAATTGTCTTTCATACTTTTAATAAATTTAGATTCTTAATTTATTAAAGTATGATAAATGTCATATTTATAATATTTTGCAATTTGTAAACTTTGCAAAAGTTAAAAAAACAAATTATGAATGAGCAAGGTTGTTTTCATTGTGGTTTAACCATTGCTAAAAATGAAGAAATTGATTTTGATCAAAAAAAGTTTTGTTGTAACGGTTGCAAAACAGTTTATGAAATTTTTAGTCTTAATAATTTAACGAGCTACTATGATTTTGAAAAATCACCAGGAGCTACTCCGCAAGATATTCAGGGCAAATATGACTTTCTTGATAATGAATCAATATTATCAAAATTATTAGAATTTCAGGAAGGAAATACAGCAATTGTTTCTTTAAATATTCCACATATTCATTGCAGTTCTTGTATCTGGATTCTTGAAAATCTTAATAAATTACAACTAGGTATCAATATTTCTCAGGTTAACTTTCCTGAGAAAAAAGTCAGAATAACTTATAATTCAGATCTTGTTTCGCTTAAAAATATCGTTTATATGCTAAGTTCTATTGGCTATGAACCTTATATTAGTTTAGATAATTATGAAACAGGAAAAAGCAATGTAGACCGAAGCCTGACTTACAAACTCGGAGTTGCATTTTTTTGTTTTGGAAATATTATGTTGCTCTCGTTTCCTGAATATTTTGAAATCAAAGAGTTTTGGCTGGATAATTATAAACCTTTTTTTAGAGCTTTAATTTTTATTCTATCATTACCAAGTTTTTTATACTCAGCAAGTGGTTACTATGTCTCGGCTTATAAAAGTATAAAAGCTAAAATGCTTAATATTGATATACCTATTGCTTTAGGAATTATTGTAATGTTTATTCGAAGCACTTTTGATATGCTTATGGATTACGGACCTGGTTTTTTTGACAGTTTAACCGGTTTGGTTTTCTTTATGTTGCTCGGAAAAATGTTTCAAATAAAAACATATAGTTTTTTAAGTTTTGAAAGAGATTTTAAATCTTATTTTCCAATTGCCGTTACCAGAATTAATTCAGATGCTTCAGAAGAAAGTGTTCCTATTTATGATATTTTAAAAGGTAACAGGTTATTAATCAGAAATCAGGAACTAATTCCGGTTGATGGAATTTTGATTAGTGAAAAGGCTGAAATCGATTATAGTTTCGTTACCGGAGAAGCAATACCTATTGCTAAAAATTCAGGAGATAAAGTATTTGCCGGAGGAAAACAAATTGGAAAAGTAATCGAAATGGAAGTTTTGCATTCTGTCTCTCAAAGTTATATTACGCAATTATGGAGTAATGAAGTTTTTCAGAAAAACGTAGAACAGAAACACAAGACAATTACAGATGCAATAAGTCGATATTTTACACCAATATTATTACTGATTGCTTTTGCAGGTTTTGGTTATTGGATATTTATTGACGCCAATACCGCTTTTAATGTTTTTACAGCAGTACTTATTGTGGCTTGCCCTTGTGCATTGGCATTGACAGCACCATTTACATTCGGGAATGTTTTGAGGATTTTAGGGAAAAAGAAATTATATCTCAAAAATGCATTAGTAATAGAACAATTAGCTAAAGTTGATACAATAGTTTTTGATAAAACAGGAACCATAACAACACACAAAAAAGCAAATATTACATATGATGGAGCAACAATTTTAGAAGAAGATAATGTACTTATAAAAAATGTACTTCGTGGATCGAATCATCCTCTAAGCAGGATGTTATATGATTTTTTACCAGAAACAAAAAAAATCAAATTAGATGATTTTCAGGAAATAACAGGAAGAGGAATTCAGGCTTTTAGTGGAGGAAAGCAAATTAAAATTGGTTCCGCCACATTTGTTGATGCGCCTGTTTTAGACGAATCAGAAATAGAAACGACATCACTACATATTAAAATTGACGATTTTTATTGTGGAAAATTCAGTTTTAAAAACCAATATCGTGAAGGTTTAGCAGCGTTATTTTTGAGACTTAGCGAAAATTATCAAATAAAAATATTGTCAGGTGATAATGATGGCGAAAAAGCAAATCTTGAAGCAATTTTACCTAAAAACACACAACTCATTTTTAATCAGAAACCGGAACAAAAACTAAACTTTATTAAGGAATTGCAGGAAAATGGGAGAAATGTAATGATGGTTGGAGATGGTCTAAACGACGCTGGGGCTTTAGCGCAAAGTAATGTGGGTATTTCAATCTCTGAAAACGTAAATGTTTTTTCCCCTGCATGCGACGCGATTTTAGATGCAAGTGAGTTTTCAAAACTTAATTATTTTTTAAAATTATCCCGCAAATCAATCACCACCATCAAAATGAGTTTTGCTTTGTCTTTGCTGTATAATATTGTAGGACTATCTTTTGCAGTTACAGGAAACTTACTTCCATTGGTTGCTGCTATTATCATGCCTTTAAGTACTATTACTATTGTTTCTTTTGTTACTATAATGACTAACTATCTAAGTGTTAGTAAGTTAAAGTAATTTTTTACTTACAATTAAATATTTTTTATTAATTTTATGATTCTTCTCTCCGCATGATAAATATCATGTTTTAAACGCCTGTGACCTAGTAATTTTGTTAACATAAATTTACGGTATGAGTGTTATTTATCTTTTAATTTCAGTGAGTATTTTCGTGGCAATTGGTTTTTTCATTGCCTTTATTGTCGCTGTCAAATCCGGGCAGTACGATGATGATTATACACCCTCAGTCAGAATACTTTTTGATGATGAGACCAAAATTACTTCCCAAACAAATCATTCACAAACCGAAGAAAAACAAGTTTAAATTATGGAAATGGAACAGTTTTATTACGACAACAAAATTGTAAAAAAATTCATTTACGCCACTATTCTTTTTGGAGTGGTTGGTATGTTAGTGGGGCTGACCCTGGCGGTTATGTACCTTTTTCCCAACATGACAGATGGGATTTCATGGCTTAGTTATGGCAGATTAAGACCTTTACATACAAACGCTGTTATTTTTGCTTTTGTAGGAAACGCCTTTTTTGCCGGTATGTATTATTCCATGCAGCGATTGCTAAAAGCCAGAATGTTTAGTGATTTTTTAAGCAATTTACATTTTTGGGGCTGGCAGTTAATTATTGTCGCTGCGGCTATAACATTGCCTTTGGGGTATACTTCTTCAAAAGAATATGCCGAATTGGAGTGGCCTATTGATATTGCAATTGCCGTTATTTGGGTAGTAATGGGTATCAACATGATTGGTACAATGTTACGTCGTAGAGAACGCCATTTATATGTTGCTATTTGGTTTTATTTGGCCACGTTTGTTACGGTAGCGGTTTTGCATATTTTTAATAATATAGAAATTCCGGTTTCCGGACTAAAAAGTTATTCTGTTTACGCAGGTGTTCAGGATGCTCTTGTACAATGGTGGTACGGGCATAATGCGGTGGCATTTTTCCTGACGACTCCATTCTTAGGGCTAATGTATTATTTTATTCCAAAAGTTGCCAATCGTCCTATTTATTCTTATAGATTATCAATTATTCACTTTTGGTCTCTGATCTTTATTTATATCTGGGCGGGACCTCACCATTTATTATATTCAGCTTTGCCAAGCTGGGCTCAAAATTTAGGTGTAGCATTTTCTGTAATGCTTATTGCCCCATCTTGGGGAGGAATGATCAACGGACTTCTGACTTTAAGAGGTGCGTGGGATAAAGTTCGTGAAGAACCGGTTCTGAAATTCTTTGTAGTAGCGATTACAGGTTACGGAATGGCCACTTTTGAAGGACCAATGCTTTCATTAAAAAATGTAAACGCAATTGCGCATTATACAGACTGGATCGTTGCTCACGTGCACGTTGGTGCTTTGGCCTGGAACGGATTTATGTCATTTGGTATCATTTATTGGTTGATTCCTCGAATGACAAAAAGCAAATTATTTTCTAATAAATTAGCCAATTTCCATTTCTGGATAGGGACTTTAGGAATCATTCTTTATGCATTACCAATGTATGTTGCAGGTTTTCAACAAGCATCAATGTGGAAACAATTTAATCCTGACGGTACTTTAACCTATGGTAATTTTCTTGAAACAGTAACCGCAATTATGCCATTGTATTGGATGAGAGCTATTGGTGGCTCTTTATATCTAATCGGAATGTTGACGCTGGTTTACAATATTATCATGACTATAAAAGCGGGTGATAGTATTGAAGATGAATTAGCTCAGGCTCCGGCATTACAAAGAATAAGCAGTAATAGGTTAAATGGAGAAAAATTCCATTCCTGGTTAGAAAGAAAACCAATTCAGTTAACCATCTTGGCAACGATCGCTATTTTAATTGGAGGTATTATTCAGATTGTACCAACTATTATGGTAAAATCAAATATTCCAACCATTTCAAGTGTAAAACCATATACACCTTTAGAACTTGAAGGTCGCGATTTATATATAAGAGAAGGTTGTGTAGGATGTCATTCGCAGTCTGTTCGTCCTTTTAGAAGTGAAGTTGAACGCTACGGACCGCAATCTAAAGCGGGAGAATTTGTATACGATCATCCATTTCTTTGGGGATCAAAACGTACAGGTCCCGATCTGCTAAGAGTAGGAGGAAAGTATAATGATAACTGGCATTTTAACCATTTCTGGAATCCTCAAAGTATTTCTGCAGGTTCAATCATGCCGGGTTACAAATGGTTATTTGATAATAAACCAATGGATGTTTCCTTAACACAAAAGAAAATGCAGATCATGGTTTCTCTTGGTGTTCCTTATTCTGAATCTGAAGTGGCAAATGCTCAGACATTATTAAGAACTCAGGCGCTTTCTATAGAAAAAAGCTTAGAAAATGATCCTGATTTTGTAAAAAGTTATGAAGACAGTAAAAAAGCCGCAGCCGCTAAAGGTGAAAAATTTGTTCCGATGAACGAGAGAGAAATCGTTGCGCTGATTGCTTATATACAAAGACTTGGTACAGATATTAAAGTAAAAGACACTTCTAAATAATAGCATTATGTTCGAACAAATAAAACACAATATGGAGAATATATCGGGTATAGAAATTTACCCGATTCTTTCTCTCCTGATATTCTTTTTCTTTTTTGTAGGCTTAGGTTTTTGGGTGTTTTCATATAAAAAAGATAAAATTCAGGAAATGAGTGAAATTCCTTTAGATGAAGGAGCAGTATAATTTCAAAAGATAATAAAAATGAAAAAATTTTTCCCAGTATATGTCAGAGTACCGCTGATTTTCTTCATCGTTTTTGGTTTAATGGAATACTTTATAGATTCTGGTGATCGACCTGCTTTTATAAAATATCCAATGCTTTCCGTTTTCTTATTTGCATTTCTGTTTATTTTGATTGCTATTGAAATTACACTTAGTGCTGTAAATCGTGTCATGTATCAGATGATGACTCCTGAAGAAAAAGCAAAATTGGAATATGAAGAGAGCTTAAGTTTAAAAGAAAGCACTTGGTATAAAAACCTTATGCATAAGCTTACCAAAACGCAGCCTATTGAAAATGAAGCTGATTTATTAATGGATCACGATTATGACGGAATTAAAGAGTTAGACAATAACTTGCCGCCTTGGTGGGTATATTTATTTTATATCGGAATTATTTTTGGAGTAATCTACTTTGCCCGCTATGAAGTTTTTGGTGGAGACGATCAGGAAACTGAATTGAAAATAGAAATGGCTCAGGCAAAAGTTGATGTAGAAGAATATCTAAAAACAGCTCCGGATCTAATGGATGAAAAAACAGTTGTTTTACTGACTGATCCGGAAAGTTTGGCAACAGGTAAAGAGCTATTTACAACCAATTGTGCTGCTTGTCACAGAGCTGATGGTGGTGGACAAATTGGTCCAAATTTAACAGATAAGCACTGGATTTTAGGCGGTGGAATTAAAAACCTTTTTCATACCATAACAAATGGTGGACGAGATGGAAAAGGAATGATTTCATGGAAAGGGACTTTAAAACCTAAAGAAATTCAAAAAGTAGCAAGTTATATTTTGTCTTTGCAAGGAAGTAATCCAAAAGATCCAAAAGCTCCGGATGGAGAAATTTGGGTAGATGAAAGCGCACCAAAAACTGATGCCGCAGAAAACAAAACAGCAGATAATACCGAAGTTAAAAAATAAGAATCATGTCAAATTTACCAGACGAAGCTTTTAGGGATACCATTGGAACTATTGATGAAGGTGGAAATCGAAAATTTATTTTTCCGAAAAAGCCGTCTGGGAAGTTTTACGATTATCGGAAAATAGTAAGCTACGTTTTATTGGCTATTTTAATTGCAAATCCGTTTATAAAAGTAAATGGAAATCAATTTATGATGTTCAATGTCATGGAACGCCGTTTCAATATTTTTGGATTCCCTTTTTGGCCGCAGGATTTTTATCTCTTCGTAATATCAATGCTTGTTGGTATCGTCTTTATTATTTTGTTTACAGTAGTTTTTGGAAGGATTTTTTGTGGATGGATTTGCCCGCAGACTATTTTCCTGGAAATGGTTTTCCGCAGAATTGAATATTGGATCGATGGTGACCGAGGTGCTCAGTCCCGTTTAGCCAGACAAGAATGGAATGCAGAAAAAATTAGAAAACGACTTATTAAATGGAGTGTTTTCTTCCTGATTTCTTTTATAATAGCAAATGTTTTTCTGGCATATTTGGTTGGCAGTGATACCTTATTTTTAATGGTCGAACAAGGGCCAATTCAACAAGCGAGTAATTTTATCGCACTGCTTATTTTTACCGGAGTATTCTATTTTGTATTTGTCTGGTTTCGTGAACAGGTTTGTATAATTGCCTGTCCTTATGGTCGATTACAAGGTGTGCTATTAGATAATAAATCGATTAATGTGGCATACGATTTTGTTCGTGGAGAAAAAGAAATTGGTCGCGCCAAGTTTAATAAAAAAGAAGAGAGGGCGCTAACAGGAAAAGGAGACTGTATCGATTGTCATCAATGTGTGCATGTTTGCCCCATGGGAATAGACATTAGAAACGGAACACAATTAGAATGTACCAATTGCACCGCTTGCATTGATGAATGCGATACAATAATGGAAACAGTAGGCTTGCCAAAAGGTCTTATTCGTTATGCTTCTGAAGATGAAATATCAAAAAAGGAACCTTTTAAATTCACAGCGAGAATGAAAGGCTACACAGCAGTTTTGTTGATTTTATTAAGCGTTTTTGTTGGAATGTTATTTTTAAGAACCAATGTGGAGGCTATTATTTTGCGTTTACCGGGACAGCTTTTTCAGCATAAGGGAGATAAAATTAGTAATGTTTACACTTATAAAATCGTTAATAAAACGGTTAAAGATTACAACGATATTCATTTTGAATTAATTGATCAGAAAGGTGAGATTAAAAATGTTGGAAACGAACATTTTAAAATTAAAAAAGAAGGAATCTCACAAGGAACATTATTTATAGAAATAGAAAAAGCACTTTTAGAAAGTGATAAAACTAAAGTTGAAATTGGAGTTTATAATGGCAAAGAATTGCTTGAAACGACCACAACAAATTTTTTAGGGCCAAGAAGTTTTAATTAAAATAAAAATACCATGAAAATCAATTGGGGAACCGGAATTGTCATTGCCTTTGCGCTCTTTATGACATTTATTTTATATTTTGTTTTTGAAGTACAATCGAATAGTAAATATGATAACGATTTGGTTGTAGAAGAATATTACAAACACGATTCGCATTTTCAGGAAGAAATGGCCCGAATTCAAAATGCTCATGATTTGCGGCAAAAGCCTTCTATTAAATATGCTGAAGATGGAGTGAGAATCACTTTTCCAGCTACATTAGAAAGTGAAGAAATCAAAGGAAATGTATTATTATACCGACCTTCAAACAAGAAATTTGATTTTAATACCCAAATTGCTTTGGCAAATTCAACTTTAGTAATTCCAAAAAGTAAATTGATAAAAGGGCGTTGGGATGTTAATATGGAATGGCACTATAAGGGTAAAAACTATTTGTCGAAAGAGGTAGTTTATGTAGATTAATTCAAGCAAAATGTTTTATACAGCTTTTATATTTGGACTTATTAGTAGTTTGCACTGCATCGGAATGTGTGGTCCAATTGCTATGATGTTACCTGTAGATCGTCAAAACGAGGCAAAAAAAGTAATTCAAATAATAACGTATCATTTAGGCCGATTAACCGCTTATGGTTCAATCGGTTTACTATTTGGATTATTAGGCAGAGGTTTCTTTTTGGCAGGATTGCAGCAAAAAATGTCAATTTTTATTGGGTTGGCAATGATACTTGTGGCTTTAATTCCTGAAAAGTTATTCTCAAAATATAATTTTTCAAAGCCAGTTTATAAAATCATCTCCAAAATAAAATCAAATCTCGGAAATCAGTTTAAAAGTAAAAGTTATAAATCGCTTTTTATAATTGGTTTACTAAACGGATTTTTGCCTTGCGGAATGGTTTACGTAGCTTTATTTGGCGCAATAGCGATGCAAAGCGCCAGTTTAGGAGTTTTTTATATGCTTTTATTCGGATTAGGAACTTTGCCTTTAATGACGTTAGTTGTATATATCAATGCAATGATAAAACTTCCGTTTAGAAATAAAATTCAAAAAGCAATTCCATACGTTGCTGTAATTATTGGTGTTTTATTTATCCTTAGAGGATTAGGTTTAGGAATTCCATACGTTTCACCATCCAACATGAGTTTGTTTGTTCAGGAAGTTCCTAATTGTCATTAAACAGTCATCGAAAACAAACTTGTTTCCGGTGATTTTCTTTTTAGATGCAAATCAAAAGCCATGCAAATATTGCGTACAAAAGGTTTTCCGGCTTCTGTAATTGTTATTTTATTATCCTCAATTACAATTAGCTGATCTTTTTCTATTTCTTCTAAATCTGATAAAACAGCGGGAAGTTCTTCAAAATATAATGATTCAGTATTCCAGGAAGTTTCAAATTCACAGGTTAAA
>Ga0247804_10001367_pt1 | contig 11312 bp, 10 predicted proteins | sample UWRJL029104C1_FD_181142 | JGI IMG/M metagenome (GOLD analysis project Ga0247804, IMG submission 181142) | Plant litter microbial communities from Arlington Agricultural Research Station in Wisconsin, United States - UWRJ-L029-104C-1 | ecosystem: Environmental > Terrestrial > Plant litter >...
TGCGGATGGCGGCAGCGAGCCCCGGGTCGCACACCACGGCATCGGCGCTGTACAGCTCCTCGATGTCGAAGCTGAGCCCGCGACGTGCGCAGATGGATGCCGCGGCCTCCTCGATCAGCGCGATCGCGGCATCCCGCTCGGCATCGAACTCCGCGCGCAGGTCGAGGCTGAACTCGACCCGCCCGGGGATGACGTTCACTCCGCCCGGGAACGCCTCGAGTCGGCCGACCGTGCCGATCGTGCCGGTCTGCCTCGAGAGCCGCTCGACCTCGAGCACGAGTTCGCTCGCGCCGACGAGCGCGTCGCGCCGTCGCTCGAACGGGGTACCGCCGGCGTGGCCGGCCGTGCCGGTCATCGTGAGGGCGAAGCGCCGCGCACCGGCGATCGAGGTGACGACCGCGAGGCGGCGGTCGGCATCCTCGAGGATCATGCCCTGCTCGATGTGCACCTCGAGGTAGCCGACGAGGTTCTCACTGCGGCGGAAGGCGCCGGGCAGGCGGGCCGGGTCGAGGCCGAAGTCGACGAAGGCCTCGGCGAGGGTGATGCCGTCGGCGTCCTCGAGGCCCCACCATGCCTCGTCCCAGGTGCCGGCGAGCGCGCGGCTGCCGAGCAGGGCGTTGCCGAAGCGGGTGCCCTCCTCGTCGCTGAACGCGACGACTTCGAGGGCAAAGGGCAGTTCGACATCCCGCAGCCGGGTCGCGACGGCGATCGCGAGCAGCACACCGAGCATGCCGTCGTAGCGGCCGGCGTCGGGCACGGTGTCGATGTGCGATCCGAGCAGGAGCGCCGGCATCCCGGGCTCGGAGCCCTCGCGCCTGCCGCACTGGTTGCCCGCCGCGTCCTGCCAGGTGGAGAGCCCCGCGGCCTCCATCCAGCCGGCCACAAGGTCGTTGGCCGCTCGGTGCTCGGGCGAGAGGTGCACCCGCTTGAGGTGTTCGGGGTGGCTCGTGAGCCCGGCGAGGTCGTCGCAGCGCTCGAGGATGAGCGCGGCATCCGCATCCGAGGAGCTCATGCGTAGAAGTCCAGGGCCGCACCGACGCCGCTGCCCGCGGTGACCGGGACGCCGCCGCGCCGCAGCATCTGCTCGAGGGCCGCGAGGGTCGTGAGCACGGTATCGCGACGCGCGTTGTAGCCCATCGTGCCGATGCGCCAGACCTTGCCGTGCAGCGGACCGAACGAGGTGCCGATCTCGATGCCGTAGTCGGTGAGCATCGCCGCACGCCCGGCATCCCCGTCGATGCCGTCGGGGATCATCACGCCGACGACGTTGTTCATGCGCACCGATTGGTCGCCGAACAGTTCGAAGCCGAGGGCCGAGAGCCCGGTCGCCATGGCCGTACCGTGCAGACGGTGCCGTTCGATCGTCGCGTCGAGGCCGTCTTCGAGGATGATGCGGGCGCACTCCCGCGCGCCGTACAGCATCGTCGTCGCCTCGGTGTGGTGGTTGAGGCGCTTCGGGCCCCAGTAGTCGAGGATCTGGCTGAGGTCGAAGTAGTTGGAGCGGATCGGGCTCGCCGACACGGCATCCCCCTCCGAGCGGATGCCCGCCTCGACACTCTTGCGGGAGTTGATGACCTCGACGGCCCGCGGGGAGAGCGTCGTCGGCGCGCTGCCCGAGGGCCCGCCGAGGCACTTCTGCAGGCCGGCGGTCACGGCATCGAGGCCCCACGCATCGGTCTCGAAGACGTTGCCGGCGAGGGATGCCGTGGTGTCGCTGTAGAACAGCACGCCGTGCCGCTCGCAGATCGCCCCGACCTCGTCGAGGGGCTGGGCGAGGGTCGTCGAGGTGTCGCCATGCACGATCGCGAGCAGTTTCGGTTTCGACGCGATGATCGCGGCCTCGAGCTGCGCGGGTGTGAAGACCGTGCCCCACTCGGTCTCGATGACGTGCACCTCGGCGCCGCAGCGCTCGGCGATCTCACGCAGCAGGTGTCCGAACCTGCCGAAGACCGGCACGAGCACGCGGTCGCCGGGCTCGATGAGCGAGACGAGGGCCGCCTCGATGCCGGCGCGGGACGTGCCATCCACCAGCAGGGTCGCCTCGTTCGTCGTGCGGAATACGCCGCGGTAGAGCTCCTGCGTCTCGTTCATGTATGCGGTCATCGCCGGGTCGTACTGGCCGACGAGCTGGGCCGACATCGCCCGCAGCACGCGCGGGTCGGCCGTGATCGGGCCTGGGCCCATGAGCAGGCGGGCTGGCGGGTTGATCTGGTCGGCGCTCATGCCTCAATGGTACGGACGCGGTGTCACGGGAGTGTTTCGCAGTCCTCGCGGATTGAGTGGTCGCTCTGCGACCGTATCGAAATCCGGTGGATTGAGCAGGTCGCTCTGCGACCGTATCGAAATCTCACCAGCGAGAACCGTCAGTGAGATTTCGACAAGCTCAATCCGCTCAAGGGTGGCTCAATCCGCTTGTGTCATGCCAGCAGCCCCAGCAACTCCTGCCCGCGCGCGATGAGCGCGACGTCGCTGAACCGCGGGCCGACGAGGCACACACCGATCGGAGCCCCGAGCAGCGACCCGGGCCGCGGCACCGTGAGCCCCGGCACACTCAGCGCCGGGCGGCCGGTGAGGCCGGCGATGCAGGTCATGCGCAACGTGCTCGCGCGCGTCCGCTCGATCTCCTTCGCGCTCGCCGTGGTCGAAGGGGCGGCGGACGACGCCGACGGCAACAGCAGCACCCGGTCGCCGAGCTCGGCCTCGATGTGCGACCTGGCCGCTGCGAGCGCATCCCGGGCCGCGGCCTCCTGCGAGGGAGTGACCGTTGCAGCCCAGGCGAAGCGTGCGGCGATATCGGCACTGAGCGCGCCGGGGTGAGCGGTCACCCAGTCGCCGTGGCTGCGCCACGCCTCGGCCGCCTGGATCGTGCGGAAGGTCTCGAACAGGTGCTCGACGTCACCGAGATCCACCTCGAGGAGGTCGTCGATGCCGTCGAGCACGCCGAATGCCGCGCGCACATCGGGCTCGGCGAGCGCCGTGATCGCCGGAGCGATCGCAAACCCGCCGAGCGACTCGAGATCGGTGGTCGCGTCGAGGCTCGCCGCGGCCGCCGCCCAGAGCGTGCGCGGCGAGCGCGTGAGCCAACCGACGGTGTCGAAACTCGGCGAGAGCGGCAGCACGCCCTCGGTCGAGACGAATCCGTGGGTGGTGCGCAGGCCCCAGAGCCCCTGGTACGACGCCGGCACGCGGATGGACCCGCCGGTGTCGGTGCCGAGGCCGATCGAGGCCTGGCCGAGTGCGACGGCGGAGGCCGGACCGCTCGACGATCCGCCCGGGATTCCCCCGACCACAGCGGGATTCGGCGGTGTTCCGGAATGCGGATTGCGGCCGGCGACGGAGTAGGCGAACTCATCGGTGTGGGCGATGCCCGTCACGTTCGCGCCCTGCGCGAGCAGTGCGGCAACGGCCGGGGCAGTGGATGTCGCGATCGGTGCCTCGGCGAGGAACGCGGGCACCCCACCGCCGACGGCGTGCCCCTCGACCGCGAAGAGGTCCTTCACCGCGACGGTGTCGAGCCGGAGCCGCCCCCGCGCGGTACCGGCCACGAGCGGTGTGCCGACCACGCGCCACACCGACGAGGTGATCGCCGGGGCGGGGGCGCTCACGTGAGCGGCGTCGACGAGCCAGGCACCGTCGATGCGACGCCAGAGCTGCGTCTGCTGCCCGCGGCCACCCGTCGCCGGCTCCGTGACGGCGATCACAAGCGCCGCATCATCCGAGATCTCTCGAACCTTCACGTCGAGGATCGTTCTGGCGGGCGCTCCCCCGCGGCCCCGCCGGAAGGCGCTGATGGCGTCGTGCCCGACGAGGATGCCCGCCGCGTCGCCCCGGATCGTCTCCGCACCGGGGGCGAACAGCCCGTCGAGCGCCTCGAGGTCGTTGGCCATGAGCGCGCGCTCGTACGCCCAGAATGCGTCGAGGAGATCAGGCAAAGTCGGCCTTCCTCACCCGGGCGTGCACGCCCTTCACAACGTCGACGACCTGCGAGATGTTGAAGTCGGTGGCGGCGCTCAGGTACGCATAGGCGTGTTCGTGGTCCATGCCGTACCGGGCTCGCAGGAGCGCGATCGCCGCCCGGACACAGGCGCGCATGGCCTCGTCGAGGTCCTCGTCGAGTCCCGTCGGCACGAGGAACTCGGCGGTCTCGGCGAGCGGACCGACCTGCGCGCCGAACGTCTCGACCGCATCCGACTGCGACAGCACGTCGAACCTGAGGGTCGCGCGCAGCGAGGCCTCCATCGCCGTGAGCGCGACCTCCCCGTCGCCCTGCGCGAAGTGCGGGTCGCCGACGTAGGCGAGCGCGCCGTCGACCTGCACGGGCAGGTACAGCGTGCTGCCCACCGTCAACAGGTTGATGTCGATGTTGCCGCCGTGTGGTCCCGGCGGCACCGAGTGCGGCCGGGTGTCGTCGGCGACGGCGACACCCATGATGCCGAGGAACGGGGCGAGCGGAAAGCGCACGGAGTGCTCGCCGCCGAGCACGCGGGGCATGGTGCCGAAGCCGTCGTCGTCCACCGCGGTGAAGACGCTTACCGTCCCCTCCGCGCGCGGATACTCGCCGGGCAGCGCTCCCCTCGTGTGGCGGTTCGAGATGATCCCGTACGGCACCCGCGGCAGCGTCTCGAGCACGGTGATTGCCAGCAGGTCGCCCGGACGGGCGCCGCGCACCCGGATGGGACCGGTGACGACGTGGGGGCCGTCGGCCGCGGCATCCCGACTGCGATTGGATGCGACGAGCTCGACGGCATCGTCGAGCACAAGCTCGTCGGGCACCCCGAACCCGCCGAAGAAGGCGCGTGGGTCGCTGCCCTGGTCGGGGAGTACACCCTCGTGCGAGAGCGTGTCGATCGTGACGGTCGTGCCGGGATCGATCGTGAGCACCGGACTGTCGGTCGCGCAGGGCAGACGGCCCCAGAGCGCGGAGCCGGGCTCGACGGGCAGGTAGGTGTCGGCGGCGATGGGGCCGGTGCCCGACTGGAGCGCGTGCTGCATATTCGTGGGCTCCCAGCTGCTCGGCTACTGTCTAGAACACTACCGACCATACGGAAGCCCACATGCGCACCGCACTGCGATCACACCCGGACGGGCTGCATCTCGCACTCATGCTCGCGCTCACCTTCTCGACGGGCGTCATCGACGCTGTCGGATTCCTCGGCCTCGACCGCATCTTCGCCGGCAATATGACCGGCAACGTCGTGATCCTCGGCATGGCGATCGCCGGCGGCGAGAACCTGCCAGTGGTGGGCCCGATCGTCGCGCTGGTCTGCTTCCTCCTCGGTGCGCTCATCGCGGGCCGAGCGCTGCGCAAGCAGGCCGCCGGCTGGTCGACGCGCAGCACCCTGCTCTTCGTTGCGGTGGGTGCGGTGCTCGTGCTCGCCGCGGCCACGGCCTTCGCCGTCACCGAGCTGCCCGACGCGCTGCAGCACGCCGTGACGGGCGCGATCGGCCTCGCCATGGGGATCCAGGCGGGCGTGGCACGGCACATCAGCGTGAGCGATGTCACGACGGTCGTGGTGACGTCGACCATGGTCGGGCTCGCGTTCGACTCGGTCTTCGGCGGCGACGCGAAGCAGCAGTGGCGACGACGCGCTGCAGCAATCGCCCTCATCGGTGTCGGGGCGGCGGTCGGGGCGTTGCTTGTGCCCGTGCACATCGGGTTCGGGATGCTGCTCTCGGCAGGCATCAGCCTCGCCGTGGCGGCGCTCGGTCACCTCGGACGGCCACATCCGGTGACGGCATGATCCCGGTCGCCGCGACAGCCCACGGCCTCGTCGAGGCGTTCCTCCTCGAGGCCGACCTGACGGTCGCCGGTCTCGACGAGACCGCGCTGTGGATGGAGCTGGATGCCGAGCGGCGGATCACCGGCACCACGGGCTTCGAACTCGTCGGCCGGCACGCGCTCATCCGGAGTGTCGCGGTTCGCCCAGATCTGCGGTCCTCGGGCCTCGGCTCACGGCTGGCCGGGTTCGCGATCGACGCGGCGGCGCAGCGCGGTGCCACCACCGCCTGGCTGTTCAGCCGGCGCTCCGGACCGTTCTGGCAGCGGCTCGGGTTCGCTCAGGCGTCGACGGCCGACCTCGCCGCGGCGCTTGCGGGCACCGCTCAGGTGCGGTTGTTCACCGAGACCGGGCAGCTCGAGCGCGAGGTGGCGTGGCGGCTCGACCTTCCGTCGGCGGATTGAGCCCCCCTCAGCGGATTGAGCCCGTCGCAATCTCACCGACGATTCACGCTGGTGAGATTTCGATACGGTCGCAGAGCGACCTACTCAATCCACCGGATTTCGACACGGTCGCAGAGCCTCCTTCGCAGGCTCAGTCGGCGCTGGGGTCGCGCAATCGCTGGCGCGATTGCCTATAGCTCCACCGCGCTCCTCAATCCACCGGATTTCGATGCGGTCGCAGAGCGACCTGATCTCGACTGCGCTCGATCACCGGACACCTCAGTCGTCGGACCAGTCCCGCACGAGCCGCTCCACATACGGCGTCGCGGGAGCGCGCACGAGCTCGCGCACGGTCGCCCGCTGCGTCGCCACCCCGCCCTCGATCACGATGACGTGATCGGCGAGGGCCGCGACATCCTCGAAGCTGTGGGTGACGACGATCGTCGGCACGTCGATGGCGGCAAGATGCGCGGCGAGTTCCGAGCGCACGTCGTCACGGATCGCCACATCGAGCGCCGCGAGCGGTTCGTCGAGCAGCAACAGGTCGGGATTTGTGGCGAGCGCGCGGGCGAGGGCGACGCGCTGCGCCTGGCCGCCGGAGAGCTGCGGCGGGCGGCGGGCGGCGAGATCCGCGATGTCGAGCCGCCGCATCCACTCGACGGCGATCGCCCTGGTCGACCCGAAGGCGACATTGTCGAGCACCGTGAGGTGCGGGAAGAGCAGGTAGTCCTGGAACACGTAGCCGATTCGGCGGTGCTCGACCGGCACGTCGTCGAGCACTCGACCGGCGAGCTCGATCGTCCCCGTGGTGTCGACGAGGCCCGCGAGTGCGGCGAGCGCGGTCGACTTGCCGGCGCCGTTCGGGCCGAGCAGCGCGAGGGTCTGCCCGGGCTCGACCTCGAGGGTGAGGTCGAGTTCGAACGCACCACGGGTGACGCCGATCGAAGCCCTCACGACACCACCCCTGGGACCCAGCGGTCGCGAAGGGTCAGCAGCACCGCGACCGAGACCGCCATGAGCACGAGCGACAGCGCGATCGCCGCATCGGGATCGGATTGCAGGAGCAGGTAGGTCGAGATCGGCAGGGTCTGGGTTGTGCCGGGGAAGCTGCCGGCGAAGGTGATGGTGGCACCGAACTCGCCGAGCGATCGGGTGAAGCAGAGCAGCGCGCCCGAGGCGATGCCCGGGGCGACGAGCGGCAGTGTGATGCGCCGGAACACCGTGAGCCTGGATGCCCCGAGCGTCGCGGCGGCGACCTCGAACCGGCCGTCGCTCGCCCGCAGCGCGCCCTCGACCGCGAAGACGAGGAACGGCAGGGCCACGAACACCTGCGCGATCACCACGGCCGTCGTCGTGAACGGGATCGTGATGCCGAACCACTCGTCGAGCCACTGCCCGAGCAGCCCGCGGCGACCGAGCAACAGCAGCAGCGCGACACCGCCGACAACCGGCGGCAGCACGAGCGGCACGGTCACGAGGGCACGGAGCAGCCGCCGCGGCACTGCCGGCCAGGTGACCGACCTGGCGAGCACAACCGCGAGCGGCACCCCGAGCACAAGGCACAGCAGGGTCGCGAGGGCGGCGGTGCCGAGCGAGAGCAGCAACGCCTGGAGCACCTCGGGGCGCGCGAGCAGCGACCCGAGCTGCCCCCACGGTGCGCGCACGACGAGCGCGACGAGCGGCAGCACGAGCAGGGCGACGGCGATCGCCGCCGGCACCCAGAGCGCTGGCGCGACCCCCGACCTACGGTGCGCCAAAACCGGCCTCCGCGAGCACCTGCTGCCCGCGCTCCCCGAGCACGAACGCGATGAAGGCGTCGGCGGTCACGGCATTCGGTGCGTCGTCGAGCCGCACGATCGGGTAGGCGTTGGCCGCGGCATCCGCCTCGGGGATATCGATCGACTCGACGGCGTCCCCGGCCTCGAGCGCGTCGGTGCGGTAGACGATGCCCGCGTCGACCTCGCCGAGCACCACCCGGGTGAGCACTGCGCGCACGTCCTGTTCGAGCGAATCGACCGCGGGCTGGATGACCGCCTCGTCGAAGAGGATCGCGGCGGCAGCCCCGCACGGCACCTCGACCGCACAGATGGCGAGCGCGAGGTCGGCCCGCGCGAAGTCCACGATCGACTCGACCCCTCCGGGGTTGCCCACCGGCACGACGATCTGCAGGGTGTTGCTCGCGAACGACTCGGGTTCCGCCGACAGCCCGTCGTCGACCACGAGGCGCATCGTCTCGGGGTTGGCGGCCGCGAAGACGTCGGCGGGCGCGCCCTCCACGATCTGGCTCGCGAGGGTCGCGCTGCCGCCGAAGCTCAGCACGACCTCGGTGCCGGGGTGGTTGGTCTCGAACTCGGTGGCGAGCTCGCCGAAGACCCCGGTGAGGGATGCCGCGGCCAGCACCGTGATCGACCCGCTCGCCACGCGCGACTCCACTGGTGGTGCGGGTTCCGAGGCGGTGCACCCCGCAAGCAGGAGCGCGAGCGCAGCCGCCGCGACCGCCGGCATGGCTCTCACGCCGGCACCTCGAGCACGACGTTGGTCGCCTTGATGCTCGCGACGGCGAGCGAGCCGGGTTCGAGCTCGAGCTCGTCTGCGGCCTCGCGGCTCATGAGGGTGACGATGCGGAAGGGACCGGCCTGCAGGTCGACCTGGGCCATGACCCCGTCCCTGACGACCCGTGTGACGATGCCCGTGACGCGGTTGCGCGCGGAGGCCTTCGACGCGGGGAACGCCTCGGCGAGCGCCGACTCGGCGGCGACCTCCTGGGCGAGTTCGGCGAGCTGGGCGCCGTCGACGGTCAGTCGACCGGCCGAGCCCGGGCTGAGCGCGAGCCGACCGGCATCACCCCAGCGGCGCACGGTGTCGTCGCTGACGCCGAGCAGTGCGGCGGCTTCCCGCACCGTGAACTGTCGCCGTGTCATCCAGAACCTCCGCATTCGCGTCTCGAATGCTCCACTCTAACCGCGTTCGCGTCAACTGAGCCCGAATCGGAGGATCGAGACCCGCGACAGCCACGGCGAACACGCCGGGCGGAGGTGCGAGAATCGGAGGATGCAGCAGCCAGCCGCTCGACCGACCGCCGATCGCTACGCCCGCCAGCGCATCCTGCCCGGTTTCGGCGACCCGGCGCAGACGGCGCTCGAGACCGCGCGCGTGCTCGTCATCGGCGCGGGAGGGCTCGGCAGCTCGGTCATTCCGGCCCTCGCCGCCGCTGGAGTCGGCACGATCGGCATCGTCGATGACGACACCGTCGAGGCCAGCAACCTGCACCGCCAGCTCATCCACGGTGTCGCGGATGTCGGAGACACGAAGGTGGCCTCCGCCGCTCGCTCCGTCGAGGCGCTCAACCCCGCGGTGGTCGTCGAGCGGCACGGGGCTCGCCTCACGAGCCGCAACGCCCTCGACCTCTTCGCCCGCTACGACCTGGTGCTCGACGGCAGCGACAACTTCGTCACGCGCTACCTCGCCAACGATGCCGCGGCGCTCACCGGCATCCCGCTCGTCTGGGGTGCGGTGTCGCAGTACGGCGGCCAGGCCGGCGTCGCGTGGGCGGCGAGAGGGCCGCACTACCGCGACCTGTTCCCGACGCCACCGCCGCCAGGGACGGTGCTCTCCTGCGCGGTCGGCGGCGTGCTGCCGACGGTCTGCGCGGTCATCGGCTCGATCATGGCGACCGAGGCGATCAAGATCCTCACGGGTGTCGGCACACCCCTGGTGGGCGCGGTCACGACCTTCGACGCCCTCACCGGGTCGTTCCGGGAGCTGACCTACGCGAGCGACCCCGACGCCGAACCCATCCACGGGCTCATCGACTACGAAGCATTCTGTGGAGTACCGAAGGTGGAGCAGGTGACGACGATCACAGCAGCTGAGCTCGCGGCGGGCGATGCACCGGCCGTGCTGCTCGATGTGCGCGAGACCTGGGAGGCCGGGATCGCCCGCCTCGACCACTCGGTGCTCATCCCGCTTGGCGACCTCGGCGCGAGGCTCGGCGAGCTCGACCCCGACGCACCGACGATCGTCTACTGCCACCACGGGATGCGATCGGCCACAGCCCTCGGCATCCTCGAGGCGGCCGGATTCACCGACGCGCGCCACCTCGAGGGCGGCATCGACGCCTGGTCCCGCACCGTCGACCCGGCGATACCGAGGTACTGAGCATGCACACGAGCGTCGACGAGCACGCCGCGCTGATTCGCGGCCTGGTCACCCTGCCCGTGCGCGCCGAGACCGTGACGCTCGACGAGGCGCTCGGCCGCCGCACCTTCGGGGCCGTCACCTCCCCGGTCGACCTCCCCCTGTTCCGCAACTCCCAGATGGACGGCTTCGCGGTGCGCGCCGCCGATGTCCCCGGCACCCTGCCGATCGTCGGCGAGATCGCTGCGGCCCCCGGCAGCCCGGCGCCCCTGGCCCCAGGGACCGCCGTGCGCATCATGACGGGCGCCGTGGTTCCGGATGGCGCGGATGCCGTCGTCCCCGTCGAGGACACGACCGTCGACGGGTCCCACGTCTCCATCGCGCGGGGCCGATCGGTCGGCGAGTACGTGCGGGAGCGCGGCGACGACATCATCGCGGGCACCGTGCTGCTGCACGCGGGGACCGTGCTCGCCTCCCGGCATCTCGCGGCGCTCGCGGCCGCCGGCATCGACCGGGTCGAGGTGCGCCTGCGTCCCCGCGTCGTGGTCATCACGACCGGAGCGGAGCTCGTCGGGCTGGGCGATATCCCCGGGCCCGGGCAGATCCACGACGCCAACGCCGTCGCGCTCGTGGCCGCGGTGCGCGCGTGCGGAGCAACGGTGGCCGCGTACCGGGTGCGCGACGACACCGCGGCCCTGCGCGACATCCTCACCGCGGCATCCGCCGACGCCGATCTCATCGTCACCTCCGGCGGCATCTCGATGGGCGACTACGAGGTGGTGCGGGAGCTGCTCGAACCACTCGGCGGCGTGATCGGCCACATCGCGATGCAGCCCGGTGGCCCGCAGGCCACGGCGGTCTTCGCGGGTGTGCCGGTGCTGAGCTTTCCGGGCAACCCCGTGAGCACGCAGATCTCGTTCGAGGTCTTCCTCGCGCCGATCCTGCGCGAGGCGGCCGGGCTCCCCGCCGCCGAACGCGCTCGGCACACGCTCGCCGCCGACGTGCGCTCGGTGCC
>Ga0247804_10001368_pt1 | contig 11309 bp, 11 predicted proteins | sample UWRJL029104C1_FD_181142 | JGI IMG/M metagenome (GOLD analysis project Ga0247804, IMG submission 181142) | Plant litter microbial communities from Arlington Agricultural Research Station in Wisconsin, United States - UWRJ-L029-104C-1 | ecosystem: Environmental > Terrestrial > Plant litter >...
TAGTTGCTCGTTGTCAGTTGTTCGTTCTTTTCTGGCGATGACTGTCAAGCAGGCAAGAACTACCTAACAACTGACAACAAATAACTGACAACTAGCATACATGCAAAACGACAAAGAAGCCGCCGACTCCCTCGCCGCCGCCTACCAGACATTGCGCCGCGAAATCGGCAAGGTCATCGTGGGGCAGGATGAAGTGGTGCGGCTGGTGCTCACGGCCGTGTTTTCGCAGGGACACAGCCTGCTGGTAGGCGTGCCCGGCCTGGCCAAAACGCTGCTCATCCAAACCATCGCCGACTCGCTCGACCTGTCGTTCAACCGCATTCAGTTCACCCCCGACCTGATGCCCAGCGACATCGTGGGCTCGGAAACGATGAACCAGCAGCGCGACTTTCAATTCGTGAAAGGCCCCGTGTTTGCCAACATCATTCTGGCCGACGAAATCAACCGCACGCCACCCAAAACCCAGGCCGCCCTGCTCGAATCGATGCAGGAATATTCGGTGACGGTGGCCGGCAAGCGCTACCCGCTCAGCCGCCCGTTCTTCGTACTGGCCACGCAAAACCCTATCGAGCAGGAAGGTACCTATCCCCTACCCGAAGCGCAGCTCGACCGCTTCATGTTCAACATCGAGCTGGGCTACCCCAGCTACGCCGAGGAGCTGAGCATCGTGAAAAATACGACCTCCAACGTGAAGCAGACGGTAAACAAAGTCCTCCACGCTGCCGAAATCCAGGCCTACCAGGATTTGGTGCGCCGCGTGCCCGTGGCCGACAACGTGGTGGAATACGCCGTGAGCCTCGTGCAAAAAACCCGCCCCAAAACCGAGCGCGCCGCCCCCCGCACCAACCAGCTCCTGGAGTGGGGCGCCGGCCCCCGCGCCTCGCAGCACCTCATCGTGGGTGCCAAGTGCAACGCTCTGCTCAACGGTAAGTACTCGCCCGACATTGAGGATGTGCGCGCCGTGGCGGTACCGATTCTGCGTCACCGCCTGGTGCGTAATTTCAAAGCCGAAGCCGAAGGCATTTCGGTGGAGCAGATTGTGAAGGAGTTACTGTAATTTTATAGCACGTCATGCTGAGCAGAGCGAAGCATCTCGCCCGCAGTAGTAGTTCCCATGATTGGAGTTGCTACCATACGTGAGATGCTTCGCTTTGCTCAGCATGACGTTCTTTTGTGTTCTCAGAACAGAAGCCCATGGAAGCCCAATCCTACTACCAGCAATTTGAGCGCAACGTGCGCATCGTCCTCGACGCCCTGGCTGCCGGCCTCGACCTGCGCACTACCGCCCTCGAAACCAGCCTGCCGCTGGAAGTGTACGTGCTGTGCGAAGTGCTGAACCAGGGCGCCGGCGAGCAGTTCCAGCTCACCGCCACCGGCGTGGCGCGGCTGGCCGAGTTCCAGCAGCAGTTTATGCGCCACGAAGGGCAGACGCTGGCCGCCATGCAGCGCATCCTGGCCGACAAGCGCGGCCTCATGCGCACGCCCGAGGGCCGCGTGCTGACCAAGGAAATGCTTATCCGTCGCCTGGAGTTCTTCAACGAAGCCGCCCGGCAGGTGAACGTGATGCGCACCCAGCAGGCGCTGGGCAGCCCGCGCCAGCACGTCGTCGCCTAAGTTCATTCGCCCCGTGAGTCCGGCCCTCCCGCGCACGCCGCTACTCACGGCCCGTCTGCTGCTGCGCCCCTACGAGCCAGCCGATGCACCGGCTTTCGCCGCGCTGCTGCTAGCCAATCAGGCGCGCATCCAGGTTTCCTTTCCCGAGCGAGTGCAGGCAGTACTGGCGCCGGGCGGCGCGCTGACCTCCATCCAGAACTTTATGCAGGACTGGCGCACGGGTCGTTTCTACGTGCTGGGCATCTGGCAGCGCGCCACCGACCACTACCTCGGCGATATCTGCCTGCTGCCTCACCCGCCCATAGGCGGCGAAATCGGCTACTACCTGGCCACCGAGGCCGAGGGCCAGGGCTACGCCCGCGAGGCTTTGGAAGCCGTGGCAGCCTTCGGCTTTGGCACCTTGGGCCTGACCAGCCTCACCATCCGCTGCTACGCCAGCAACGAGCGGGCCCAGGCCGTGGCCCGGGCCATTGGCTTTCAGGAGGATATTGTGCCGCCGAAGAAATCATTCTGGTTTCGCTCGTTGAGCAACACGCAAGAAATCCGGCGATTTGTTTTGACGCGCAGTTAATTAACTACTGCCCCGCCCGAGTCCGTCGGCTCACGTTGCCCAGCAGCCACTCCTGCCGGAAGTTAAAATACATGCTGAACGAGTAGTCCGTGAAGCTGGAGTTATTGACGTCGAAAATCGGCTCGATGCGGGCCGTCACGGATGCGGCATCCGCAATGCGGAAGTCGCGCATCAGGCGCAGAATCACAATCTGCCGCTCGGGCTCGATGTAGTCCGGGCTCGATACCGTGCGCGAAGCCCCCTGGTACAAGTCGCCGCCCAGCACGGAAATGAAGTTGGAGCCGCGCCAGTAGCTCACCATCACATCGACGTAGCGGGTTTCGAGCGTGCCGTTCAGGTACAGCCCCCAGCCCCGACGGAAGGGAAACAACCCTCGCGTGAAGGAATAATCCTGGTAGCCGACGCCGTAACCGTTGAACCGTAGCGCCTGCACGGTAGGCCCGGCCAGTTGGTAGCGCGCTTCCAGCCCCAGTGCCCCATTGAATACGGTTTGCAAAGGCTTGTCGAGCGTATCAATCTGCCCGCCGCGGTGGATGGCAGTAAATTGGAAGGGTATGGCTATGTGCCACTTGCTGTTGTCAGGACTGACGCGGTAACTGCTGCTTAGGCCGCCGGCTACTTCTTCCTGATAATTACTGTAGCGGTACTGCTGGCGCTGCCAGTCCACCCACTGGTCGAAGAACAGCCGTTTGCCCTGAAAGCGCGTCTGAATGCCCTCCTCCAACGGATTGAGCATTACGCGCTCAAAATTGAACAGCGGCTCGATATAATTATGGTGCAGCGTCGACCGGATGTTGCCAAATATTATCTGTTGCTTACCCGTCGTCCAGGTAGCCCGGAAGGTGGGGCGCACCTGCTTCAGGTCCGGGTTGCCAAAGTCTTTCCACAGAAAAATGCCCCCATCCAGGCGCAGGTTTTTGAGCGGATAATAAGTTAGCTGTGGGTTCAAATGCGTACCGTACAGCGTATAACCCTCAATAATTTTGTTGAAATACTCATTGTCCTTGAAAAAGACAAAGGCATTCAGCGATGCCCGCAGGTCACCCGCCTTTATGCCCCGCTCCCCTTTCTCGCCGGCTATTTCCGCATCCAGCGAATCCCGACGCTGCTCACTGTCGCCGATGCTGGCGGAAGTGGCGGGTCGAAATCCGCCCGGCGTGGGGCTGGTAAACGCCCGGTTATCCAGCTGCGCCTGCGCCGATTCTACCGTAATTAGCACAAGCCCAAGGGCAACTAAATTTTTTAGAAATTTATGCATAAATTTGCCCTGCGGCGGGCACAAAAACGATGGTCGCGCTGTTAGAAAAAGCCGTCCGAAAACGACCTGAGGCCAACAATTTCAAGGCTGGCAATCAGGTATCCGGATTGGCTGTTTTTCGCTTATCTTTACCAAACCTAACTCCCTTTTTTTTAACCCAACCCCAATGGCAGTAGCAACTGACAAAGCAGCCCCGGCCTCCCAGGCCGACGCCAAAGCCAAAGCCCTTCAACTCACCCTCGATAAGCTGGACAAGGCTTACGGCAAAGGTACCGTGATGAAGCTCTCCGACCAGAAGGTGAGCGACATTCCGGCCATCAGCACCGGCTCGCTCTCGCTGGATATTGCGCTAGGCATCGGCGGGTTGCCCCGCGGCCGGGTGGTCGAAATTTACGGCCCGGAATCGTCGGGTAAGACGACGCTGACCATGCACGCCATTGCCGAAGCCCAGAAGAAGGGCGGCATTGCCGCGTTCATCGACGCCGAGCACGCCTTCGACCCGGGCTATGCTCAAAAATTGGGCATTGACACCGCCAACCTGCTCATCGCCCAGCCCGACAACGGCGAGCAGGCCCTCGAAATCGCCGACCAGTTGATTTCCAGCGGTGCCATCGACATCATTGTAATTGACTCCGTGGCCGCCCTCGTGCCGAAAGGCGAACTCGAAGGCGACATGGGCGACTCGAAAGTAGGTTTGCACGCCCGCCTCATGAGCCAGGCGCTGCGGAAGCTCACCGGCACTATCAACAAGACGAACTGCCTGTGTATCTTCATCAACCAGCTGCGTGAGAAAATCGGCGTGATGTTCGGCTCGCCCGAAACCACGACCGGTGGTAACGCCCTGAAATTCTACGCTTCGGTGCGCCTCGATATCCGTCGTATCGGCCAGATTAAGGAAGACAAGGACAACGTGACCGGCAACCGCACCAAGGTGAAGGTGGTGAAAAACAAAGTGGCGCCGCCCTTCAAAGTGGTGGAGTTCGACATCATCTACGGTCAGGGCATCTCGAAAGTAGGTGAGATTGTGGACCTTGGCGTGGACTTCGGCATCATTGCCAAGTCGGGCTCGTGGTTTAGCTACGACGACAAGAAAATCGGCCAGGGCCGCGAAGCCGTGAAAACCCTGCTGCTCGACAACCCCGAGCTGGCCGACGAAATCGAAGCCAAAATCCGCACCATGGCGAAAGGCGACGAGGACGTGCTGCCCATCGACATGGGTGGCCCTGAAGACGGCGAAGACACGCTGTAAGCGCTTCGAACTTAATATAGAAAAAGCCCGTTGCAACCCCGCGACGGGCTTTTTCGTGTTCGTATCTTTACTGGCATTCGGTTTGTCTATCGGCTTTTTGTATTCACAATTTCTACCCTTATGAACCGCCGCTGGCTTTTCATTACTCCGTTTATCGTTTTCCTGCTAGCTGCCGCCATGCCCCAGCTTGGCCCGGGCGATGCCGTGCGCAACATCCCGCAGAATAGCTTCGGGCGCGGCGAGGTGCTGAGTTACAAGGTGCATTACGGCTTTCTGAATGGCGGTGAGGCCACTGTGGAAACCAGCCGCGGCCTGGAGCGCGTGAACGACCGCCCTTGTTATAAGGCTACCGTCAGCGGCAAGACCATCGGCTCGGTCGACCTGTTTATGCGCGTGCGCGACCAGTGGCGCTCCTACATCGACACGACCAGCATTCTGCCCATTCGCACCCAGCGCGACATTGCCGAAAACAACTACCGCAAAAAGGAAACCGTTGATTTTGACCACCTGCACGACCAAGTGGATGTGCATGACCATACCAAAAATACGCGTAGCAACTATCGGATTGTCAATAACTCGCTCGATATGGTGAGCGGCTTTTACTACTTGCGCACACTCAATTTTGACCGGATGCGAGTAGGTGATGTTATTAAGATGCCCGGCTTTTTTGATGGAGAAAACTTCCTTCTGGAAGTGACCTACAAAGGCCGACAAGTAGTTGAAACTAAGGCTGGTGACATTCGCACTTTTAAGCTGGTGCCCAAGATGCCCGCCAACAAGATTTTCAAGGGGGAGAATGCTATTACGGTGTATTTGTCCGATGATTTAAACAAAATCCCGGTGCTATTTCAGGCCGAGTTGTTCGTGGGCTCGGTGAAAGTGGACATGTTCAAGTACCAGGGCTTGCGTTCGCGACTGAACATCGTGAAATAACGGCGCTTAGGTACTGGTCACACAAACGTAACACGGGTAAGGGCAAGGCAGGCGGTACCTTTGTGGCGCGATACTGCGCACCATTTAAGTTCTTCACGCCGTGGCTACTCCCAAATCCGCCGTTTACAAGATTCTCGTGGTTGACGACGACCCCGACATCGTCGAGTTGCTGGAGTTCAATCTGAAGAAAGAAGGCTACCTCACCGCCTCGGCCGGCGATGGCCGCAAGGCCTTGGAAGTGGCCGCCGAATTTATTCCCGACATCATCCTGCTCGACGTGATGATGCCACACCTCGATGGCATCGCCACCTGCCGCCTGCTGCGCGAAAACCCCAAGTTCAAAGACACTTACATCCTATTCCTAACGGCCCGCGCCGAGGAATTCTCCGAAGTCGCCGCCTTCGAAGCCGGGGCCGACGACTTCATCGCCAAGCCTATCAAGCCCCGCGCCCTGCTTAGCCGCCTAGCTGCCCTTAAGCGCCGCGACCAGGACCCCGCCAACGCTGTCGATGCCATTGATATCAACGGCTTACGTATCGACCGCACGGCTTTTGCCGTGTATCAGGAAGGACGCAAAATCACGCTGCCGAAGAAGGAATTTGAGCTGCTCGCTTTCCTGGCTGCCACGCCGCACAAGGTATTCAACCGCGAGGAGCTGCTTCAGAATATCTGGGGTAACGACGTGTTTGTGCTGGCTCGTACCGTGGACGTACACGTGCGCAAAGTGCGCGAGAAAGTGGGCGACCATCACATCCAAACTATTAAGGGTGTGGGCTATAAATTTAATATTGATTAAGTAGCGTCCGGCCCTTTATCCAGCTTGATGAGCAACGGCGCGGGCGTCGTTGCTCATTTGCTTTGTAGCTTACTTGCATGAATTTGTCTTCCCGCACCATTGCTATTCTGCTGGCCATTCTGGTGGCTGGCGTGCTCACCACGTTTGCCTTTATCTTGCCCTCACTATCGTTTCAGGAGGCGTTTCTGGCCACGGGCGTCACGGTGGCAGCCTGCTTTCTGCTGCTCTACTTGTCATTCGAAGCCTTGATTTTTCGGGAAATCAATGGCATTTACGCCGGGCTCGAACACATCAAGCGAAAGGAATTCAAGAAGCTTAGTAACAAATTTCTATTTCGCCCCGAACCCATCAAACGGGTACGGGATGAAATTTTGCAGATGGCCGAGCGGCGCCAGCAGGAACTGGATGAGTTGATGCGCCTGCAGGCTCTGCGCCGCGAGTTTCTGGCCGATGTATCGCACGAGTTGAAAACCCCATTATTTGCCGCTCAGGGCTTTGTCCACACTATTCTGGATGATGAGGACGACGACATTGACCTGGCCACGCGCCGCAAGTTTTTGAGTAAGGCCGCCGCCAGCCTCGATACGCTTGACGCGCTGGTACAAGACTTGGTAACCATCGCCCAGCTTGAAAAAGGAGTGGTACGCATGCGGCGGCAGCGCTTCGATGTGGTGGCGCTGGCGCAGGAGATTTTTGAGCTATTGGAGCAGCAGGCCGAGCGGCGGGGTACTACCCTGGAGTTGTTTCCGCCTACCTTACCCGTTGAGGGTTTGCCGGTAATAGCCGACCGTAACCGCATTCGTCAGGTTTTGATTAATCTGATTGACAACGCTATCAAATATGGCCGCGACAATGGCCGCGTGGTGGTATCATTGATTGAAGGCAGCCGCCAGATTCGCATTGCCGTGCGCGACGATGGTGCGGGCATTGCGCCGGAGCACCAGAACCGGATTTTTGAGCGGTTTTATCGGATTGATAAGAGCCGTTCGCGCGATTCGGGCGGCTCGGGACTGGGTTTAGCTATCAGTAAGCATATCGTAGAGGCGCACAAGTCCACTATTAAGGTGAAGAGTACGCTGGGCGAGGGTACGACGCTGGAGTTTAAGTTGAGTAAGCCGAAAGCAGCATAATGCAATAGTATCCATGCTGTTTTTACAACTCCGCAACTCATTTTGTAGCATATTGTATCCTTTTTCATTTCTTCGTTTGAAAAACAAGAAAAACATGTGCTATATTAGCCATATGAAAGCCTTGTTTTACTGCACTGCCGCAATTCTGTGGCTGACCCTCGCCGCCTGCCAGCGAGATGATACTCCAACTCCTGCTACTTCGCCTTGGCAGGAGGTAGCTACACCTGTAATTCTTAACAATCCTCAAGGGCTGTATTTTGTGGATGAAGAGACCGGCTGGTTTTATGGTTGGCCTACTTCTAATTTGCGTGAACCCGGTATGTTGCATACGGTTGATGGAGGAACTACTTGGAAATTCATTGACTTATCTAGTCTTTCTATCTCTGGATTTCGAGCCTTCTGTCCAGTTAATAATCAACTTATCTATGCTTGTGGGGTGGACTTAACATCTGTTCCTCCCCAACCCGACCGCCCTATATACAAAAGCACCAATGGGGGCGACATTTGGCAGAAGCTGCCAAGTTTGGGCCTAGACGGCAGCTTCGCCTTGCATTTTTTTGATGAGCAAGTAGGCATATCGGCCAATACCAACGTAGTGCAACGTACCAGCGATGGTGGGCAAAGTTGGAGCACGGTATATGAAACGCCTGGATTTGGAGGTCTGAACCGGCTAGAATTTCCCTCTCCCACTACCGGTTATGCCGCTGGCGGACTATTTTTTGATGCCACCAATGCTGGCACCTTGCTTAAGACCACTGATGGGGGGCAGAACTGGCAGGAACTGCCCTGGTCCTACGGATGCATCACAACCATCAGTTTCCTAAGCCCGGAGCTAGGCTTCGTTAGCACGACTACTAGCGGGCTGTTGCGCACAACCGACGGCGGGCGCAGTTGGCAAACTATAAGCATCAATGCCCCATCTAGTGACATCGGGGGCTTTACTACTCCACTTATAGGCTACCTGTCACATAACAATACACTATGGCGGAGCACCGACGGCGGCCACCGCTGGCAGGCCGACTATACCTTGGCCGATACCAAGAGTATTTTCACTGGCTTATGTTTCCCCACGCCTACGCTCGGTTTCGCCGTGAACAGAAATGGTACCTTGCTCAAAAAAATAACTCCCTAGAACTACCATCCATATTTACCCCAATTTCGCATGAAACGACAAGTACTTTCCTCAATTCTTTTGATTGGAAGCTACCTCATACAGCCGGTGCTGGCCCAGCCTGGCGTATTGCAACGTCAAAGTTCGGCTGCTGGCTCAACTACCTATCTACAATTCGCCGCAGGTCCGACCGCCCATCCCCTAGACCAAGCTCCCGCTACGTTGCGCGAGTTGCTACAGCTCACCCCGACGGACGAGCTACGCAAAGTTCGCACCGAGCAGGACGAGCTAGGCTTTACGCACGAACGGTATGCACAGTACTATCAGGAAGTGCCGGTAGAATACGGTGCTTATCTGGTGCATGGTCGTAATGGTATCATCGAAACCATGAACGGTGCGGTGCTGCCTGTAGCTAATCTCGACCCATACCCTACCCTGACGGAATCAGCAGCGCTGACGCACGCGCTAACCTCGGTAGGGGCCATGCGCTACCGATGGCAGGTACCAGCCGATGAGGAATGGATTAAGAGCCATCAGGATAATCCTAGTGCAACTTTTTACCCACACGGCGAATTGCTGGTGAGCGCCGGAGAACTAGCCAATGCCCGACTGGCTTATAAATTCGTGATTTATGCGGTGCAACCGGCCATTGCGGAGTACGTGTATGTGGATGCGCACACTGGGGAGGTGTTTGACAAGGTGCCAGTGGCCCTTCACGCCAATGCGCCTGGAAGTGCTATTAGCCGCTACAGTGGGGTGCAAACAATTACCGCCGATAATAATAACGGGCAGTTTCGACTACGCGAAACCAAACGCGGAGCCGGTACCGCATGCGGTGGCACCAACGGCACTAGTATAGAAACGTACAACATGCTCCAGAAAACCAGCTTCGCGCAGGCTTCTGATTTTCTGGACCAAGACAACAACTGGCAGGAATTTAACAACCCGGCCAAGGACAATGCCGCACTAGATGCCCATTGGGGAGCCGAACAAGTGTACGACTATTTTCAGACGGTGCATTGCCGCAATAGCTTTGATGGCGCAGGCGGCAAAATAAAGGGTTATGTACACACGGATTTGCGGGCGCTTGCTTACCAGAACAACAACGATAATGCGGTTTGGGCCCCCGCTATGAAGGTTGTGATTTATGGTGATGGAACCACTTTGTTTTCACCATTGACTTCGCTGGACATGGTAGCCCACGAGATAGGTCATCGCCCAGGTCATGGTCGGTTTTGCCAACAACAATGATGAAGGCGCAGCCTTAAATGAGGGCTTGAGCGACATCTGGGGTGCCTGCGTGGAGCAGTGGGCTGCCCCTAGCAAGAAAACCTGGCAGATAGGAGAGGAAATTAGTCTAACAGCTCCCAACATACGAAATTTAGCCGACCCACTCAGCCGGGGCTTCCCTGATTACTACAAAGGCCTCTATTATGACAATTCTGTCTATCCAAAACCGCATCGCAATAGTACCGTGTTAAGCCATTGGTTTTACCTATTATCACAGGGTAAAACCGGCAGCAACAGTGCCGGAATATCTTTCAGTGTAGCGGGCATAGGAATTACGAAGGCTTCGCAAATTATTTTTCGGGCTGAAAGGCGATACATGCAGCCGTATAGTGACTACAAACAGATTCGACTAGCTACTTTGACTGCCGCAACTGATTTGTTTGGTCCTTGCTCGCTTGAAGAAGCGGCGGTTTTCAATGCCTGGTACGCAGTGGGGGTAGGCCCGGCGCTACCAGCAACTACCTTCAGTGGACCCGGAGTACTGTGTGATAATCCCGCAACATTTCAGGTAACCGGTACTGGCGCTGCCTGGCAGGTGAGCCCGACTGGTTTACTAACTATTGTGGCAACTTCGGGCAATCAAGCCGTGATACAGGCTGTTCCAGGTGCCAGTGGCCGAGGGACTATTACTGTTACGGCCTGTGGTAGTACACCCGCATCTAAATTCGTAGACATTGGAGCACCCAGCATTGAGGATTTTACCGTAAATGACCAAGCCTGCAACCAGGGAGTTGTCTACTTCACTCCGGTTATACTCAACCCATTTTCTAGTTACACCTATCAGTGGCGGGTTATCGGCACCGGGGCCAGCATCCGGGGCGGCACCGGCACTTCGCCCTCTGTAACGGTGTCCGTCGGCAGCCGCTACAATTTCCGTATGGGATTGACGTTGCTAAACAGTTGCGGTGACGACTACAGCGAATCCATTGGGACAGTCAACGGCAGTTGTGGCGGTAGTGCCATTATGGCCTATCCTAATCCAGCAAATTCCGACCTGACGCTGGAGGAAGCCGCACCTGCCAGTCAACCGGCTACGGCTGCATCCAATGCAGCAGGGTCGGAATTTGACGCGGAGCTGTGCAATCAGATGGGCACACCGGTGCGCACAGGCCACAGCCAACAGCAGCACTTACTATTCGACACCAGCAATTTACCGGGTGGCCTTTACTACCTGCGAGCCACGCAGGAAAGTAATACAACCACCCAGCAAATCGAGGTTCAGCATTAACAAGTCAGTCCTGTCAGCTAGTTTGCACTTCGAAGACCCAGCCCGGTAGCTGGGTCTTCCTGCATATATGCTTTCCCAAACCTTGCAACCCTGCTGAACTACAAATTCAGGGTGCCTGCAAAACTTCGT
>Ga0247804_10001372_pt1 | contig 11300 bp, 11 predicted proteins | sample UWRJL029104C1_FD_181142 | JGI IMG/M metagenome (GOLD analysis project Ga0247804, IMG submission 181142) | Plant litter microbial communities from Arlington Agricultural Research Station in Wisconsin, United States - UWRJ-L029-104C-1 | ecosystem: Environmental > Terrestrial > Plant litter >...
TGGTTGCCGAGGGCAAGCTGCAACTCGATGCGCCGGTCGCACGCTACTGGCCCGAGTTCGCCGCCGCCGGCAAGGAAGCGGTGACCTTGCGCCAGTTGTTGTGCCACCAGGCAGGCCTGCCGGCACTGCGTGAGTTGCTGGCACCCGAAGCACTCTATGACTGGCAGACCATGGTGGAGGCCCTGGCGGCCGAAGCTCCTTGGTGGACGCCGGGTGAAGGCCATGGTTATGCGGCAATCACCTATGGCTGGCTGGTGGGTGAACTGTTGCGTCGGGCCGATGGCCGCGGTCCGGGCGAATCGATCGTCGCGCGGGTGGCACGTCCCTTGGGGCTGGATTTCCATGTCGGCCTGGCCGATGCAGAGTTCCATCGGGTGGCGCACATCGCACGGGGCAAAGGCAACGTCGGCGATGCGGCCGCCCAGCGCCTGTTGCAGGTCACTTTGCGTGAGCCAACAGCCATGAGCACCCGGGCGTTTACCAATCCGCCCTCGATCATGACCAGCACCAACAAGCCAGAGTGGCGACGAATGCAACAGCCGGCGGCCAATGGCCACGGCAATGCCCGCAGCCTGGCCGGCTTCTATAGCGGACTGCTGGATGGCAGCCTGCTGGAAAGTGACATGCTCCAGGAACTGACGCGCGAGCACAGCCTGGGCGAGGACAAGACACTACTGACCCGGACGCGTTTTGGCCTGGGTTGTATGCTGGATCAGCCGGACGTACCCAACGCCACCTTCGGCCTCGGCCCTCGGGCTTTTGGTCATCCTGGGGCGGGGGGATCCGTCGGGTTTGCTGATCCCGAGCACGATGTGGCCTTCGGTTTTGTCACCAATACCCTGGGCCCTTACGTGTTGATGGACCCGCGTGCGCAGAGGCTGGTGCGGGTTCTCGGCGATTGTCTGTAAAAAGGTGGTTGCCAGGCATTTTTCTGATAAAAGATGCCACCAAGTCATGGAATGGAACCCTGTGGCTTTTCATGTTGCACAGCATCTGTTTATACGGGTCGCAGACCCACAGCTTTTTATCTCATTTTGTGGATATCCCATGTCACCGAACAAATTTTTAGCCTTGGCCCTGTGTCTCAGCATCACCGGTTGTGCACAAACCCCACAAAGTGACGCAGATGGTGGCCCTTGGTGGTCATTCGGTTCCGGTTCCGACAAGGTTGCGGACAAAGGCAGCGCCAAGCCGGACGCCAAGGTCGATGCCAAAGCGGCGCCGGCAGCACCTGCCGACAAGACTACCGCTACCGCCCCGACAACCCCGGCTCCTGTGGCCAAGGCCCAGGACAGTGGAAGCAGTTGGTGGCCGTTCTCCTCCAAGGAGAGCACCACCAAAGCCGCCGTCGATAGCAAAACCACCGCGCCTGTGGTGCCGCTCACGGCGACCAGCGCTGCCGCCGCAGCGGCCAAGGCCGACTCCGAGAGCAAATGGTGGTGGCCGTTCAGCGACCAGACCAAGGCTGTGACCAAGGCGGACATCAAGGATGTACCGATGCCTGACCCGAAAATCACCCAGGCCTGGCTGGACGACTACGAGCCGCGCCTGCGCAGTGCTATTCAGGACAAGCGCCTGCAGGTAGAGCGTCGCGAGAACATCCTGGTAGTGATCGTTCCGGTGGATGAAGCATTCAACCCGAAACGCCCGGCCATGCTGTTGCCTTCGACCCTCGGCCCGTTCACTCGGATTGCCAAGCTGGTGGAATCCGACACCAAGACTTCGGTCCTGGTGCTCGGCCACGGCGACTCTTCGGGCGCAGCCCCGGCGACCCAGACCCTGAGCAAGGAGCGTGCGACCTCTGTGGCCTCGATCTTCAGCCTCGGCGGCATGAAGCGTGATCGCCTGATGTTGCGTGGCATGGGTGACCTGATGCCGCGTGCAGCGAATGACAGTATCCAGGGACGCGCCTTGAACCGACGTGTCGAGATCGTGCTGACCCAGCGCACCACCATGCTGGCCCTGCTGAGCAAGTACAGCTCGCCGACCCCGCCGGTGGCCGAGATGGTCGCGATCCAGGACGCCAAACCTGCCAGCGTTGCCCTGGCCGATAAAAAAGCTACGCCAGCGAAAAAAGCTGTACCGGCGAAAAAGACCACCGCCAAGAAAGCCGCACCGGCTAAAAAGCAGCCAGCCAAGACCCCGACCCCGGCGAAAAAACCGGTGCCGGCCAAAGCTGCTGCAAACTGATCGACCCAGCACAAGGAAAACGCCGTGACCCAGGCTCTGGCTGATATGCGCCGCGACTACACCCGCGATGGTTTGACCGAGGCCCAGGCCCCGGCCGAACCCTTCGCCCTGTTTCATCAGTGGTTTGCCGAGGCGGTGAAAACCGAACAGCCTCCGGTCGAGGCCAATGCCATGACCGTGGCCACTGTTGATGCGCAGGGTCGTCCGCATTGCCGGATCCTGTTGCTCAAGGGCCTGGATGAGCAAGGTTTTACCTTCTTCACCAACTACCAGAGTGCCAAGGGCCAGCAGTTGGCGGCCAACCCCTATGCCGCCATGACCTTCTTCTGGCCGGCCCTGGAGCGCCAGGTGCGCATCGAGGGGCGGGTGGTCAAGGTCACGCCGCAGGAGTCCGATGCCTATTACCAGGTGCGGCCATTGGGCAGTCGCCTGGGGGCGTGGGCTTCCCCGCAGAGTCGAGTGATCGCCGATCGTGCTGAGCTTGAAGGATTGCTCAAGGCTACCGAGCAGCGCTTTCGCGATAGCCAGCCCGATTGCCCGGAGCATTGGGGCGGCTATCGCCTGTTGCCCGAGCGCATCGAGTTCTGGCAGGGGCGTGCCAGTCGTCTTCACGATCGCTTGAACTACCGTCTGCAAGACGGTAGTTGGAGTCGTGAACGTCTAGCGCCCTGAGCAGTCTACCGGGCAGGATAGGTGGCTGCGGCCGCCTCCAGCCACTGCGCCAGGTCGCGGCGTTTGATGCGTTGCTGCCGGGCACTGTCCAGTTGCTGCAGCATGAACTGCTTTTTCTGTTCGTCATTACCCGCCAGTGACAGCGCCAGGTCGCGGTCCATCCAGCGCTTGATTCGCACGTACAGCCACCAGTGGAAGTACAGGCCGGCGACCGTGGTGACGATAATGATGAAGTAATCCATGGAAATCCTTGGGGGATGGCGCAATTTTTCGAAATGGCCGCTACTGTGTGATGACCTCGCAGACGCCGCTGTACCGCGCCTGAATGAAACCAATTTTATCCGGGCGGCGCCGTGACAGGCGTCAAGCTGCGGAGTTTAATGAATACTTGTCCTTTGGAGTTGATGTTATGCGTAAGTCTGTTCTGCTGGTTGCTACCTTTTCCACGATGGCGATGTTGCTCACGGGTTGCCAGTCCAGCCTGACCGGTGACTCCTACTCCCGTGACGAAGCGCGTCGCGTGCAGACCGTGCGCATGGGCACCATCGAGTCCCTGCGTCCGGTGAAAATCGAAGGTACCAAGACCCCTATCGGCGGCCTGGCTGGCGCGGCGGTAGGTGGTGTCGGTGGCAGCGCGATTGGTGGCGGCAAAGGCAGTATCGTTGCCGCGGTCATTGGTGCGGTAGCGGGTGGCTTGATCGGTTCGGCCACTGAAGAAGGCCTGACCCGTACCCAGGGCGTGGAAATCACCGTGCGTGAAGACGACGGCAGCATGCGTGCCTATGTGCAGCAGGTTCAGGAAAACGAAGTGTTCCGTGTGGGTGAGCGTGTACGTATCTCCACCGTCGACGGCACCAGCCGCGTATCGCACTAAGTTCCAACCGTTAAAACAAAACCCCGATCAGGCAACTGATCGGGGTTTTGTTTTTCTGGCTTTTAATCGGCTGGCTAGGCAGCCTGTGCCGGTTTCTTGCGGCTCGCTACCACCATCACGGCATAGCCAATCAGGGCGGCGAACAGCGAACCGGTGAGGATACCCATGCGGTCCATGCCGGCGTATTCGCTGCTGCCCGCCTCAAAGGCCAGGGAGCCGACGAACAGGCTCATGGTGAAGCCGATCCCGCAGAGAATCGCCACACCCAGGACCTGGCCCCAGTTGGCGCCGGCGGGTAGGGCAGCAATACCGGATTTAACCGCCAGCCAGGTCAGGCCGAACACACCGACGGTTTTCCCCAGCAGCAGGCCGATGGCGATGCCCATCGGCACCATGTGGGTGAAGCTCTCGACGGTGACGCCGCTCAGCGACAGGCCGGCGTTGGCAAACGCGAACAGCGGCAGGATGCCGTAGGCGACCCACGGATGCAGTGCATGTTCCAGGCTCAGAGAGGGCGAGGGCTCGGCATTTTTGGTGCGCAACGGGATGCAGAACGCCAGTGTCACCCCGGCCAGCGTGGCGTGGACACCACTCTTGAGCACGCAGACCCAGAGGATCAGGCCGATGATCATGTACGGGCCCAGCTTGACCACCCCCAGGCGATTCATCGCCACCAGCGCGGCAATACATGCGCCCGCCAGCATCAACGACAGAGTCGAGAGCGCGCCCGAGTAGAAGATCGCAATGATGATGATCGCGCCCAGGTCATCGATGATGGCCAGGGTCATCAGGAACAGCTTCAGCGACACCGGTACACGCTTGCCCAGCAAGGCCAGTACGCCCAGGGCGAAGGCAATGTCGGTGGCGGTCGGAATCGCCCAGCCATTCAGGGCCGGCGGGTTGTCGCGGTTGAGGAACCAGTAGATCAGCGCTGGCACCAGCATGCCACCGACGGCGGCGGCACCCGGCAGGACGATCTGCGAAGGTTTGGACAGGTGACCATCGAGGACTTCACGCTTGACCTCAAGGCCTATCAGCAGGAAGAACAGGGCCATCAGGCCGTCGTTGATCCACAGCAACAGCGGCTTGGCGATTTTCAAGGCGCCGATCTGGGCCACCACGGGGGTGTCCAGCAAGCCGGTGTAGAGCCAGGACAGCGGTGAGTTGTTGATGATCAGGGCCAGGACTGCAGCGGCAATCAATAACAGACCGCTGGCAGCTTCCAACTGAAAGAAACGAGTGAAAGTGCTACGCAGAGGCAAGGTCGCTCTCCATCTATAGATTCAAAAGGTGGCACACCCTAACCTGTGCGGTTAGTTGTTAAAACAAAAGTTATATTCTTTTTTGTTATATGCCGTTACAACCCAAGCTGCACACAGCCTAGCAGTTGGCTGGCGTATTGAACCCCAGCTGTACCTGTGCGTTATGTAGGTTTTTTCCTAAGCTTAAGAATTGGCCTGTTGTCACCCTCAGGTTTCCTTCCGCCGTCATTGATTCCACGAGTAATCCACCATGAGCAACAGCCGCCAATGGGCCCGCGAAGCCATCCGCATCATCGAAGCCGACTTCCAGCGCAGTGCCGATACCCACCTGATCCCGTTACCGTTGGCGGGGTTGCCGGGCATCGAACTGTACTTCAAGGATGAATCCAGCCATCCCACCGGCAGCCTCAAGCATCGGTTGGCCCGCTCGCTGTTTCTATATGCGCTGTGTAATGGCTGGCTCAAGCCGGGCGCCCCGGTGATCGAGGCGTCCAGCGGTTCGACGGCGATCTCCGAGGCCTACTTCGCTCGACTGCTGGGACTGCCGTTCATTGCGGTGATGCCGGCCAGCACTTCCCGGGAAAAGATCGCGCAAATCGAGTTCTACGGCGGCAAGAGCCACCTGGTGCAGGACCCGACGCAGATCTATGCCGAGTCCGAGCGCCTGGCCCGTGAGCACGATGGGCACTTCATCGATCAGTTCACCTACGCCGAGCGCGCCACCGATTGGCGGGCCAACAACAACATCGCCGAGTCGATCTTTCAGCAGATGCGTTTCGAGCGGCATCCGGAACCCAGTTGGCTGATTTCCAGCCCCGGCACCGGCGGTACCACCGCGACCCTGGGGCGCTACGTGCGTTACCGGCAGCACGCCACCCGGGTGCTCTGTGCCGATGCCGAGCGTTCGGTGTTCTTTGACTATTACCTGAGTGGCGATGCGAGCCTGCGCCTGGAGTGTGGTTCGCGTATCGAAGGCATCGGTCGGCCGCGGGTCGAGGCGTCGTTCCTGCCGAAGGTGATCGATGCGATGGTCAAGGTGCCGGACGCCTTGTCACTGGCGGCCATGCATTACCTGGCGCAACGCTTGGGTCGCAACGTCGGCGGTTCCAGTGGGACTAACCTGATTGGCGCGTTGATGGCGGCCCAGCAGATGGTCGCGGCGGGAGAGAGTGGGTCGATTGTGGCCATTCTGTGCGACGGCGGCGAGCGTTATGCAACCACCTACTACGATCAGGACTGGCTGAAGGCCCAGGGTTACGAGTTGAGTGGCTTGATCGCGGCCGTTGCGGCCAGCGTCGAGCGGGGTGAGGCACTGCCGGCCAGTGTGTTGCGCGCAAACATCTGACACAACGACTTGGTGGGAGCGAGTAATCCCGCTCCCACCAGGTGTTTAAGCTTCGATGCCCAGGATATCCCGAGCCACGGCTTCAGCAATGCGAATCCCATCGACACCGGCCGAGAGAATCCCACCCGCGTAGCCAGCGCCTTCACCGGCCGGGAACAGGCCCTTGACGTTCAGGCTCTGCATCGACTCGTTACGGGTGATGCGCAGGGGCGACGAGGTGCGGGTTTCGATCCCGGTCAGCACCGCGTCATGCAGCGAGTAGCCGCGAATCTGCTTCTCGAATGCCGGCAGGGCTTCGCGGATGGCTTCGATGGCAAAGGCCGGCAATGCCAGCGCCAGGTCACCCAGGGCCACCCCAGGTTTGTAGGAAGGTTCGACGCTGCCCAGCGCGGTCGACGGCTTGCCGGCAATGAAGTCGCCAACCAGTTGCGCCGGTGCCTCGTAGTTGCTGCCGCCGAGCACAAAGGCGTGGGACTCCAGTTGCTCCTGCAACTCGATACCGGCCAGCGGGCCACCCGGGTAGTCCACTTCCGGGGTAATACCCACGACAATCCCGGAGTTGGCGTTGCGCTCGTTACGCGAGTACTGGCTCATGCCGTTGGTGACTACACGATTGGGCTCGGAGGTAGCTGCTACCACCGTACCGCCTGGGCACATGCAGAAGCTGTAGACCGAGCGACCGTTCTTGGCGTGGTGCACCAGTTTGTAGTCGGCGGCGCCGAGTTTCGGGTGACCGGCGTACTTGCCCAGGCGCGCACTGTCGATCAGCGATTGCGGGTGCTCGATGCGGAAGCCCACGGAGAACGGCTTGGCCTCCATGTACACGCCGCGGCCGTGGAGCATGCGGAAGGTGTCGCGGGCACTGTGGCCCAGCGCCAGGATCACGTGGCGGGAGTGGATCTGCTCGCCGCTGGCCAGTTCGACGCCGGTCAGTTGGCCGTCTTCGATCAGCACGTCGGTGACCCGTTGCTGGAAGCGCACTTCGCCACCCAGGGCACGAATCTGCTCACGCATGTTTTCCACGACGCCAGTCAGGCGGAACGTACCGATGTGCGGCTTGCTGACGTAGAGGATTTCATCCGGCGCGCCGGCCTTGACGAACTCGTGCAGGACTTTGCGGCCGTGGTGCTTGGGATCCTTGATCTGGCTGTACAGCTTGCCGTCGGAAAACGTACCGGCACCGCCTTCGCCGAACTGCACGTTCGACTCGGGGTTGAGCACGCTTTTGCGCCACAGGCCCCAGGTGTCCTTGGTGCGCTGGCGAACTTCGGTGCCTCGCTCGAGGATGATCGGCTTGAAGCCCATCTGGGCCAGCAACAGCCCGGCGAAAATCCCGCAGGGACCAAAACCGACCACCACCGGGCGCTCGCTCAGGTCTTGTGGGGCGTGGCCCACGACCTTGTAGCTGACATCCGGGGCGGGATTGACGTTACGGTCATCGGCGAACGCCTGCAGCACCTTGGCCTCGTCCCGCAGGCTCAGGTCAATGGTGTAGATGAAGCACAGTTCGGAGGACTTTTTGCGCGCATCGTAGCTGCGCTTGAACAAGGTGAAATCGAGCAGGTCATCACTGGCGATGCCCAGGCGCTGCACGATGGCAGGGCGCAGGTCTTCTTCGGGATGGTCGATTGGCAGCTTGAGTTCGGTGATTCGTAACATGTCGGTATCCGGTTCGCGGGCGCACCAATGCGCCAAGGCGTTGCAAACCGCAGATTATAAGCCTCAACCGGGATTTCCAGTGAGGCTAAAACAACAGCTCGTCGCATCAGTCGCTGCGTGAGCCGCCAAAATAGGCGCAGCCACGTTGTACCTGATCGTTAACCCGCAACTCGGCGCTCATGAACTGGACGCTGGGGCGGCTCGGGTCGACGCAGCGTTGGGGGGCGATCCACAGTTCGACGCGTTGGTTATTGGCTTCGCTGCTGAGGTGAAAGCGCCCGTCACCCAATTGTTCTTCCAGGTAGGGCAGGACCAGGGCCGGTTGTCCAGCGCGCTCGACCAGCATGCCCTTGCCACTGATCTTGACGCTCCAGTTGGGCGTATTGCCGCCGGCCTGCAGGATCAGTTTCTGGAAGTCTGGACTGTTGCAGGCACTCGTCGAGCGTTCCAGGCGATAGAGCTGCTGGACATCCAGTTGCGCCTGGCCGTCCGTAACTTTTGCCGAGGGTACCCGGCCACGCAGATCGGCGAATACCTGGTGCTGGGTCCCGGCCAGCGTGGCGGCCTCTTGCATGACGCTGGTGCTGCCGCTGTCATGCACGGCATACAGGGTGTTGCCCTGGCAGGGCTTGAACACCAGCTTGCCGTTGGCCATGCCGAGCTCGCCCTGCATGCGGGTCAGGCCAGCGGTGGAGGGCGCCTGGGGCGAGCTCTCGAGCAACTGGCAACCGGCAAACAGCGGGAGCAGGGCGACAAACATCAGGGAACGGGCAGCACGCATCGTTGGGTCTCCAGGCAGGTGCCGACACGTTACGCAGGCTGCCCGTTCATCACAAGGGCTGTCAGCCGACGTGGAAGGTCTGCCCGGTCTGCAAACCTTCCACGCTCTTGGCATAGGCCAGCCCGACATCGGCGCCGGCCACCGGTTTGTAGCCCCGGAAGTAGGGCGCATAGCTGCCCATGGCCTCTACCAGCACCGTAGGGCTGACCGAATTGACGCGTAAGCCACGGGGCAGTTCGATGGCGGCGGCCCGCACGAAACTGTCCAGTGCACCGTTGACCAGTGCCGCCGATGCGCCGCTGCGGATCGGGTCGTGGCTGAGGACGCCGCTGGTGAAGGTGAACGAAGCGCCATCGTTGGCAAACTCACGGCCGATCAGCAGCAGATTGACCTGGCCCATCAACTTGTCTTGCAGGCCCAGGGCGAAACTTTGCGCGTCCATCTCGGCCAGGGGCGCGAAGGTCACGTTGCCAGCGGCGCAGACCAGGGCATCGAACTTTCCGGTCTTGCCGAACAGCTCGCGAATCGAGGCGCTGTCGCTGATGTCGACCTGGAAATCGCCACTGCTGCGGCCGATGCGAATGATCTCGTGACGTGCCGACAGCTCTTTGTCGACTGCCGAACCCACGGTGCCGCTGGCGCCAATCAATAGAATTTTCATCGTGCTGTTTCCTCAAGGGGTGAACGAGGTTTCAGTCTAGAGTGGTTTTTTGCTCGGATAAGCGTGCTAATAGGCAACCTTTGGTTTTCAAATGGAAACAATCCATGAGTGAAATGGATGACCTGGCGGCATTCGCCGTGCTGATCGAAGCCGGTAGTTTCACGTTGGCGGCGCAGCGCCTGGGCTGCAGCAAGGGCCAACTGTCCAAGCGCATCAGCCAGTTGGAAGCGCGATTCAGTGTGGTATTGCTGCAGCGCACCACGCGCCGGCTGAGTCTGACCGCGGCCGGTGCGGCGTTGCTGCCCCAGGCCCAGGCACTGGTGGTGCAGGTGGAGCGCGCACGCCAGGCGTTAGCGCGCCTGAAGGACGACATGGCCGGCCCAGTGCGGATCACCGTACCAGTGTCATTGGGGGAGACGTTTTTTGATGGCTTGTTGCTGGAGTTTTCTCGCCAGTACCCGCAGGTGCAGATCGAGCTGGAGCTGAACAACAGTTACCGCGACCTGTCTCGCGACGGCTTCGACCTGGCGATCCGCTCCGAGGTCGCCAATGACGAGCGACTGGTGGCCAAGCCGCTGCTGGCCTGGCACGAAATGACCTGCGCCAGCCCGGCCTACCTCGAGCAGTTCGGTGAGCCCCAGACCCCCCAAGCGTTGGCCGACCACCGCTGTCTGCTCAACAGCCACTACAGCGGCCGCGAAGAATGGCTGTATCACCAGCAGCACGAATTGCTGCGGGTACGGGTATCCGGGCCGTTCGCCAGCAACCACTACAACCTGTTGAAAAAAGCCGCCTTGGCTGGCGCCGGGATTGCGCGCCTGCCGTCCTACCTGTTGCAGGCGGAATTGGCTGACGGCCGTTTGCGCTGGTTGCTGCGTGACTACCAGACCCGCAGCATGCCGATGTATCTGGTGCACCCGTATCAAGGTGGCTTGCCCAGGCGTACCCAGGTCCTGGCCGATCACCTGATCGGTTGGTTCAAGCGCAGTGGGGAGGCGCTGGACCGCCTGTAATCAGTTGTCTGGCGCATAAAAAAAACGGCCCGAAGGCCGTTTTCTCTTGACTGCCAGGGCTTAGCCGCCCAGATACGCTTCGCGCACCTTGGGGTCGGTCAGCAGGGCTTCACCAGTGCCTTGCATGACCACCCGGCCGTTCTCCAGAACGTAGGCACGGTCGGCGATTTTTAATGCCTGGTTGGCGTTCTGCTCCACCAGGAACACCGTCACACCGTCCTTGCGCAGTTGTTCGATGATATCGAAGATCTGCTGGATGATGATCGGGGCCAGACCCAGCGACGGCTCGTCGAGCAGCAGCAGCTTGGGTTTGCTCATCAGCGCCCGGCCGATGGCGAGCATTTGCTGCTCGCCGCCAGACATGGTGCCGCCGCGTTGGGCAAAGCGTTCCTTCAGACGTGGGAAAAGCCCCAGGACTTTGTCCATTTGCTCCTGGTAATCGCCCTTGTCGGTGAAGAATCCGCCCATGGCGAGGTTCTCCTCCACCGTCAGGCGGGAAAACACCCGACGACCTTCCGGCACCACGGCAATGCTCTTGCGCATGATCTGCGCCGAGGTCTGCCCCACGAGTTCTTCACCCAGGTAGCGGATGCTGCCACTGTGAGCCTGCGGCGAGCCGCAGAGGGTCATCAGCAGGGTCGACTTGCCGGCGCCGTTGGCACCGATCAGGGTGACGATTTCGCCCTGGCGGATTTCCACGTTGACACTGTGCAGGGCCTGGATCTTGCCGTAGAAGGTGGAAACGTTATCGAATTGCAGCATTTACGCTTCCCCCAGGTAGGCTTTGATCACTTCAGGATTGTCACGGATCTGTTCCGGCGTGCCGTCGGCCAGCGGTGTGCC
>Ga0247804_10001375_pt1 | contig 11288 bp, 14 predicted proteins | sample UWRJL029104C1_FD_181142 | JGI IMG/M metagenome (GOLD analysis project Ga0247804, IMG submission 181142) | Plant litter microbial communities from Arlington Agricultural Research Station in Wisconsin, United States - UWRJ-L029-104C-1 | ecosystem: Environmental > Terrestrial > Plant litter >...
CGGAGACTAGAATGTTGATGGAAGTAGTCAAGGAGGCCGAGGGTCGCAAGGATCTTGACCATGGTGTATTGGAGGCAGTACACGCTCAACCTGCACCGGGAGATGTAATGATCGAGGGAATTAATAAGCCGACCGCTGAGCAACAGGCTGCTTTTGCCCCACCCCATGGATACTATGCACCAAGCTATCCTTCAGATCTGAAGGTCGACCATGCAGCCCAAAGCCATCCGATTCATCCGGGTGCTCCAGAGGGATCCTCTGAACATCACTATCCTCCGCCACCTCAGTATGTGCCACAAGCTGGTTCAAGTCAAGCAGCATCTTCTTCAGTGCCCCATGCAGCTCCAAGCCCGATGGCATATCTACAAAGTCAGGGCACGCCAGCACAACACACTAACCAAGCACCTAGCGCCGCTTCTGGATACCAAGGTGCTTCAACGTATCAATCTGACACGGCGCAACAGCCTGGTGCCGTACCCTACTTTCCTCCACCTCCGCCATCAAACCCTCCAACGCAAACGGCTCAAACAATCACACACGACGTACAAAGTCAAGGACAAGCACAAAACAATTATTATGACGCCACACCGACTCAACAGAAAGTCGACCCATTGCAGCAAAACCCTACAAATACGCAGCAGCAGTACTACCCACCTCCTCCACCAGGACCTCCTCCTCACCAATAGTCTTCTCCATTATGTCGGGCCCTCATGCCGGCGTCTTGTTTGCTTTTGAGCGGTTTCCCAAGTCACATTTTCGAACGTTAGATGCGATCTTTTTGATATAAGATAAATTAAGCCAATACCCATGATTTCCAGTATTAAAATAGTCCCATCACGTGATATTATCACTAAAATCTATGCTCATTCCCTTCCCTACGGTTGCTGATATGTTGAAACGAGTCGCCAAATACCTACCTGGCTTAACGTATAAGTACTTGAGTGTGGGGAGGTTACGTTAGCGAGCATCTAAAAACAACATCGTGGTTGTACAAACTGCAGTTCAATCCGCGTGCAGGTGGCATGTATCACGCCACCTGAAGCATTATAAATAGCCCAGCGCCTCAAGGTCACATTCACCATCAAGCGAACGAATTATAGTATCAGGTTGAGCACTCCACGCTTCTTCAAGGGGCTGATAGTTCGTGATATCGATTCTTTCCTATAGAGGATATTTCCACCCCATAAATTGGCGGCAGAGCAAGCCCTTTACCAAAGCCAACAACGGAGCTGAGCACCTATCGAGCACGTTTAATTTTGTTTCGAGGGGCTTTATTCAATCCGAAAAAGCCAACATAGCAATACCGTCCAGTAAAACCTTTCTGCACCGTGAGTTTTAGTGTCATAGCTGATTATTGTTCAGCCTTGTACCGTCAGCCATCTTCCCGATTTATGGCTTCTAGATGGTTTCAGCATGATGCGGCACAAAAGACTCACAGTAGGACAGATTCTGGGCTCCGAGGCCATCATGTTAATGACTGAGTCTCGACGGTTCTGGAAGCAGGCTGCAGGATGGCATTGCTTATATCCCGCTCCTCAAATCAGAGGTTCCGCAACCACCCATCGTGTTGGATTATATTAAACATGACAGCCCCCCGGAGCTCTACTACGCAAGGTACAGCAATTATTACAGAGTCAGAAGCATTCAGTTAACCAAATCGAATGGTGCCTGAAGAATTAGTTGAAAGTATCTGGGGTTACTTGGTAGATATTACCAGAACTTCATAACGAAGCATTCTAACATTTAATCAGAAAAGATTTCTCGATTCCCACTACGCTAGCTGCTTTTGAGATTCAGTAATTCAAGATGAAGGTTTTCGTAGGTGTAGCATCGTTGAATGTGTTTAATCCCAACCACTAACATGCAAAGACAATCCTTCTCGCAGCTCTCTTCTTTGGCACATCCGTTCTCGCTTCACCCATTCCAGAAAAAGTGCTACCTCCCCGCGAAATAGGCGTTAGAAGAGCGGAAGAATCTTCAAATATCATCATACGCGCGGTTCCTTCCCCAGAAAGGACTGTCGAAGACGCGGAAATCACAGCACGCGGTTCGGGGAGAGGTGTTTCAACCATCGCCGGCGGTATCGTTGGTATTGCAATCTCAGACACCCCTTCTGTGGAAGAGAGGGGGTACTCCCAGGTCGGCGGGATTGTTGGCAGTGCACGATTAGCAGATACTGCAGCAGTTGACGTCTCGGAAGAATCAGACTCTTCTGATCGACGGGTAATACGGAACTAGTACGTATTGATAGCAGTAAGGGCTGGTTCTTCGGCTTCAGTGAACTGTCCACAATTCCTCTGTACTTTATAAATGGAGAAGACTGATGAGATAAGCCCATATGAATGGGCTACGATATGATTCTTGATGTACATATAAAATGGTATAATTTTGTGGGTGTGCGAGGAGTTTCGGTGGGGGCATTCTTGGATCTGGGGTTTAATTCGCGTTTAACAAATAAGTGTTGAGTTGGCTTCACTTAGTCTGGATTGGTGGTGGAAACCTTTCCATTTAACATACATGATGGCTTGTTGGAAGCTGCGGCTTTTGATACCGTGGGGTCATTGGTAGCCTGGGACGGGGCTTCTTGAGGTTATCCGTGTACAATATATAATACTAGCAAACATAAAGTAGTTCTAGGACAGGCAAGAAAACGTGCTCAGTTTTGAGGCTTATCCAACAAGGTCTGTATCATTGTGGATGGGATTGACATGACTACTTTTCCAATGAAGTGACGGATGGAGAGAAATCAGCAATCTAGAAAGACACGTGGGCTTGGCCACCGCCGTCTATATTGTGATCAGGTCTAGCGGTAGGAGTTATTTTTTTCACATTTGATTTGTGCATGCTCGGCATCACAATATGCAAAAATATACAACCCGCCTACACAAAGTTTTGTCCCAGATGAGATTCGATAAATGCCAAGGGGCCGGCCATCTTACCACTGACTAAAGATACAAGAGATCCAAACATATTACTTCACAGTAGAGATACAAGTACAGATTCCAACATCCTAGGCATGATGTATCATCACACCCCGCCCTCTATGCTCTAGCATCTATTTCTTCCCCAAAAGTGGCGCGTTTTCATCTGCCTCGGTATCCGCGGCCCTAGAGACAACAGCCGCATAACTTGGGCCTGGAGCTGTAGGAGGATGTTGTTGGTCATTATGCACGTGAGGTTTTCCAGGCTTGATCTTGATATTTGGATTCTTCGTTGGGTTAGGCTTGTTCGCCTGGTTGGATGGATTGAAATGGTGTTCTCCGTTCGACTTGGTTTTGTGCGCGGCCAGCATACTGAGTCCAGTACTTTGTCTACGGGGTGGGGCAAACTGGCCTTCGGGAATGGTGCTGGAGTTGCTGGGTTGCTTGACCACATCTGATTCATCCATAATTTCCTCGCCGATAAGTTCTTCGATGACGTCTTCTAGAGTGACAACGCCAATACCACCCTCTTTCTCTCCAGGATCGGTAGATACCATTACCATATGTGAATGGCCCTCTTGGAAGAAGTTGATGATGTCTAAACAGCTTGTCTCAGGCTTGGTTTCAGGAAGGGTGGCAAGTGTGAAGTCGCAAACTCGGATCGCGTCCTCTGGGTCGTAGGTAATAAGTGTACGAACCAGAAGCATACCGACAAAGTCTCTTGGGTTATCTGGCGTATGTATTGGGATTCTAGAGTAGCCTGCTGCAAGGATTGTTGCCACCGTTTTCTCGTCAAGGACAGTATCGCTAGACATGATGAAAACGTCGTTGAGTGGTGTCATGATGGATGCGACTGACTTAGCCTTAAGGTCGAGAACAGCGGTGATGATAGTTACTTCATCTTCGTTTAATCGCTCGTGGGGGGCTTTTCCGAGAGACATGTGCAATGTGACAAGAGTTTTGAGGCCTGCCTTCTTGTATACGGTCCCGTGATCTTCGCCCAAGAGGTAATCCAAAAGTTTAGCAGTTGGCCATGCAATAGGACTCATGATATACATCAATCCTAGAACAACAGGCGATAATGCTGCTCCGATGGGTAGGCCATATCGTACGCAAATAGACTGTGGGATAACCTCTCCAAAGATAACTGGGTGGAATCAGTACATGTCATGAAGTCTTTGAATTGGAGGACGCATTACCAATGAGACCAGTGGAGCTGACAACAGCTGGCCATCCTCCTCCAAGAGATCTATCGAGCACAATGGGTAGTGTCTCGTTAGTAATAACATTACACAGCAAAAGCGTGACCAGAACCCAATGCTTGCCCCTCTTCAAAAGTTGCAACACTCTTCCAGCATGAATCTTTTCCTTACCCTCGCCAGAACCTTCAAGAACTGCAAGATGGATCTCATCTTGACCCATTAAACTACATACTAGTTAGCATCTATTCGGCGAGACGGGAATATTGTGTAGTTACGCAATGGTTAATCCTGCGAAGATACCCCCTAGCACGACCAGCGCGAAAGCGATTCCTAAATACAACCATAGGGAGGCATCATCAAGTTCGGGTTCTTCTTCAACAAATGACGTCGAGAGGCCCAATGGTAGTGCGAGTGCACGCAGAAGCGGGAGGTTCATGAGACCAACCACTAACATCCGGGTGAGTGACACCGCCATTGGAGACCGACTGACATGGCTTGAAGTTGCCATCTATTATGAGTAAATGCGACGAAATATACAAAGAAGCCAATGATGCAATAGGAACTGGACAAGGAGAAGTAAACACGAACAGGTCGGTTTCTTGTTTCACGGCCGAGGTGGGTCAAATAAGCGGAACATTGGCAGACTAACCAGATGTAGTGTTGTGATCGTTTTTATTAGCGTGGTTTCTGGAGTTATAATTGTCTTTGGGAAACTCAGACTAACATCGTGAATTATGTGGGAAATTTCACCTACTGTCTTAGAAAGATGGGAAAAGTCCAATTTCGTGAAATGAACGTGGTTCTTGGTATTGGGCCGTGTTAACCGGCTCTGCCCAGTTTATCTTGAAATCTCCTACGACGCGCTTTGAAGGCCAATAAATCAAGCACAGAACATTTCCGGACTAGAGACTAACAGTCGTGCCTCAAGATAAAACCAAGAGTAACCTCCACTAAGATATGTGACCAAATCGCACCATAACAATATATGGAGGAAGCACTTTTCAGCCAAGATGTCAGACTAAGTACAGAGTGTGTATGCTTACTTTTAGAAAACTACACATTGATGACATGGTTACGATACAACCAGCTTCACCAGTCCCAATCTGGCCGGTACTGTTAAAGAACAAGTCATTATTTTTTGGCTACTTAGTTTGCTGTGCAAGCAAAAGCTTCAAACGGCCTCAGGGTAATCGTTCCATTCGAGACGTCCACGCCTGCATAATTAGAAACCAAAACCCCGTCCTTGTTCAACTCAATTCCCTGGGGAACTGTCCATTCAACACTCTCTGTTTTGAAGCTGGTTACCACGATCGCTTTGTCCTCCCCAAAAGTCCTAAGATACGCAAAGACGTCGTCATTTGCTGCGTCCAACATCTTGAAATCTCCGTAGATGAAAATATCTTTGTGAGACTTCCGCAGCCGAAGAATGGAAGCCCAATACTCAAACACGCTGTCTTTAACACCAACCTGTGATTCAGCATTGATGGTAAGGTAGCTTTCATTCTCTCTCTGCCAAGGCTCTGCTGCTGAAAAACCGCCGTGGGCAGAGGTGTCCCACTGCATCGGCGTGCGAGCGTTATCTCTGGACTTGAGGGTGATTTCTTGTTTGGTGATGCGGTGGAGTTCGGTATCGTTAGGATACTTCTCCATCATCCTAGAGAAAAGTCAGCACATGGTGATATCGCACTGGGAAGGACGCTTACTCATTCCAAGCGTTGTGGACCTCCAAGTCACGGTACTCTGAAATTTCCCTGTCTCCGGGAATATTGATCATACCAATTTCCTGCCCTTGATATACGAATACAGTTCCGCTTTGAAGTGCAAGGAAAGTTGCGAACATCTTGGCACAGTATTCCCGGTGCTCAGGTAGATCAGAGCCCCAGTGGGAGACACATCTACTCTGGTCGTGGTTTTCAAGGTAGAGGGCGTACCAGCCATCATTCTCGATCATAAACTTCTGCCATTTGTCCACAATACCTTTCAGCGTAGCCATCTTAAATGGCTTTGGTGAGTACTTCCCCCGTGAACCATGATCCATGTCATGACTGACCAATTAGCTTGATGAACATCAGATGAAGGAGTAACATACATTTCAAAGTGAAAGATCATGTTCAGCTCTCCTCGATCATAGCCTACTGCGTTCAGTATCTCTTTTGGGTCGTCGACATAAGGCATCTCCCCGACCGAAAATGCATCGTACTCTTTCAAAATGTTCCCGATTTGCAATAAATACTCATGCAGTCTGGGACCACACGCAAAGAACTTGTCACCCGTTTGGAATTCTGTATCTGGACGGGTGATTGGCGCATCTGGATAGCCAGGAGTTTTACTTATGAAATTGATGACATCCATTCTAACGTAAATCAGTATAGCTTTCAACGGATAGGGACAGCCAAAGCATACCGGAAGCCATCAGCTCCTTTCTCAAGCCAGAAGCGCATGATATCATGGACTTCTTCTCGAACCTTGGGAGTCTCCCAATTCAGGTCCGGCTGCTCGGGAGCGAACAGGTGGAGATAATACTCCTCTGTTTCTTCATCGTACTTCCAGGCACTTCCTGTACCTCATTAGTACCATGTAATAAGCGAGGTTCAAAAACTTACCTCCCCACATCGCAACCCAATTGTTGGGTGGCTGTCTTTTGCCATCGACGAATTTTGGCTTTTGCCAAATATAATAGTCTCGATATTTGTTATCTTTGCTTTTCTTTGACTCTTTGAACCATTCATGCTGATACTGTTAGTAGTGGATTCCTGTCATTAGCTGGACCAACGCACCTGATCACTGGTGTGATTAACTACCAGATCCATCACAAGTTTCATTCCTCGCTCATGACATCCTTTGATCAACGTGTCAACATCTTCAACAGTACCGTATGGCTCATGGATGGTTCGATAGTCAGAAATATCATAGCCCATGTCCACCTATCAATTTCAGGTTAGAAGATATCCTCATCCTATTGTCACGAGACAAAGCAGCTCCTTACCTGAGGGGACTTGTAAATTGGGCAAACCCAGACAATGTCAATTCCAAGCGCCTTGATATAATCAAGCTTGGATATGATTCCTGGAAGATCTCCCACGCCATCATTGTTTGAATCTTTGAATGACGCGGGATAGATCTGGTAGACGGATGATTCCTTCCACCATGCACGGTGAGGGGAATTTGGAGCCGTCATTCTGTGATATCTGGAGAGTATTGATTTTATTGGATTTGGGATGAGAATGCCGCTGTAGACAGTTCTCACAGCAATAGCGCAGCAGGTTTTAGTCGGAGGCAGGTGATCGACGAAATGCGGTGCCGATAATTCCTCCGAGATGGGAAGAGTGGGTTGTTGCCACTAAAAGCTCCCTTCGGATTCCCCGAGAATTTAAGTCAAGTGTTTACTTACAACTATTGTTCTGAGCATGCGAAGGAACATCCAGCAACTAATAGGCTATTTCCTCAAGCGAGTTCGATATCTTGGAGGGGAACATGTATAAAGTATGGGAGTATCATAGTATTGGCGCCAAGGTCCACCTACCTTCGCTCGCTTCCCCTGAGTTACACCACCTTAGTTCAGCATCATCATGCATTGAAACTCTGTTCTAGTGGGATTTGTTATGGAAAAACATTCGGATCTGGGCTGGAAGCAGACGAATGCTGGTAGAGTTTCCTACGTTAAATAAGTGGACCATACGCATTGTTATCAGTATCGGCTGGCTGGCACTTGTACCTTTTGATTGATATTATGGCATAAAAACAGAATGACAAGAAGAGTCGTCTGGCAAAAGCAGATTCGGATCAATTCATTGAGCTCATGGCAATAAAGTTTCACTCCAATTATTCAGCGGTAACGAAGCGTTGAGAAAACGAGATAAAGTACAATTGAAACATAGCAACGGGTTCTTAGACATCAAGATCATGATCAATTGCAACTCCTGTAATCCTGATACTATGCTTGCCCTTTATGGCCACTCAGTAGCAGTATGAAAAAAAAGACCGAATGGGGGCAAAGTCCACAGGGCGTGTGGTGAAGATGTAGGTATATTTTATAGTCTAGCCACATCGAATTTACTTCTATATATTGGTCTTCGTATACTCAACCCCCAATGTTAAATCTTCGAAAGTAAAAGATACCCTGAGCACTTGTTGCCTAGTAGTTGCCGCGCTATTCCCTTCATAGATGTTGACTTCCACCCCATGTTTGTCTCTTGCCTCTTCTCATACCCGATGTCGTACCAAATTTTTGGTGGAACATATGCAACCGGTACGTTGATAATTACTTCATGTGTAGCATGATATATGGCCCAGATTCTCTTTAAACCTTGTCTTCTCATTCATCCACCATCAACAGCCGAAACCCTGCCTCTTCCATCAATCCCAAAAGTGGCCGTCCTTGTAATGGAAATGGACTGAAAATCGCATTTTTAAGCAACCCGTCCACCTTTTCATGATCATCTTCCCCAGAATCACTGTAGGGCTTTGGGCGGAAGTAATTCTGAACATTCAGTTCCTCCAAATTCGGACAAAACTGATTGAGACTACTTCTTCTCGGTTTACATAATGTTTTCCCATCTGCTTTGGACGGTCGACGTCTCGTATCACGGATTTCTTGTGGATCAACACGAGAATTTAGATCATACTCCTCGTCTTTCCATTCGATGGCAATTTCCCAATGTGCCGATAGAAAGTGCAGGATATCGTTAGCACGTGTAGCGAACCCATGACATGATTCCATAACCTTGAGATCGGTGATAGCTTGGTGAAATTGTTCTGGACCACGGAGATTGCTGCCGTATGAAACAAGATGTGTGATACCAGAAGCCAAAACAAAGTATGGAACAAAGGATGGGGTGCGACGAAGGGTGTAGAGTTGATCGTATGAATAAACCAAAGCACTGATAGCATCTGCTGCTTGCGAACAAACGTCTCTTGGAGAAACTCCTGAACCTATAATGTGTAGCTTGATAAATGGCCGAAACAGAAGAAGGATGGCGGAGTGGTAATACATGCTGCATAGACGGTTACCTGATTGATAAAATGAGAGAAGATGGCTTGTACGTACTGGCAAAACAACACAGCAGGCGTGAAGTTGTGGCCCAATCTCAACGCGCTCGGAATAGCATCATACCAATTGAGATATCTACTATAGACAGCCAAGAGGCGTTTGGCAGTTAGCTGTGGCCCAGGTGAGTAGCACAAGTAAAGCGAATTATGGACGATCTCAGAGAGCTCGCAAAATGTTTTGTACACGGAGCGCACATTGGAAGGCTGGGTACAATTGCGCTCCATTGGAGCCCCTGCCGCACCTGTTAGCTGTCGTTGCCACCGAGCGCCAGGGAGGCCATCACCGTCGTCTGTATATGGTATCCAAGGCGATGCTTCGATGGTATCCACAATTGACGGCGGCGGCGTGAGTTTGATTGTCTGAGAAAATGTTGGGATGCGACCAATGCTTAATGACCAACACCTAAATATTGTTATTACGGGTGTGATAGGTAGTAACTGAAGGGGATTGACTTACTGGTCCAGTGCAAATGCGCCCCAGAAGGTCGCAGATCTCACCGTTGTCTCTGTATTGTTTTCATCTCCATCTATACTGTCTTCACTCATATGCAGTCCCATCTCGATAGCCAGACGTATCGATTGACCTGAATAATAAAGTGCCATACTAGAGCGACCAGCCGATGCCTCTCTAATCGACATCAAACCAAGAGCTTGCACAGTTGTCAAATGATGCTTATCATCTTCTTCATTCAAGAGCCTTATTGCTTCTGCAAAGAAATGATCTCCAGATGTGTTGCTATTATCGGGATCCGTCCGAGTAACACCTTGAGTGGAGAACCTACAGCCAACTGCTAGCATTGAATTGACCAGTAGCGGAGAACAATTTCTTCGACGTCCCAAACGGAAGTCTTCCAAGAAATGTTCTTTGCTGAGCGAGGCGAATGTTGGATATTCCCAGCAGAAGTATAGAGCGAGGAGATGTTCCACAAGCGCATTATCTGAAGTTATCTCAGTCCAGCTATCTGCACCAGGGTTTGCCTCGGATGGGTTCTGGGTGCCAAATGGTTCACCTAAGATAGTCTCTCGCCCCTGAAATCTCATTTGCTCAGTTACTTCATCAGAACTTCCATCTGCTTGAGGGAACCATTTTCCAACCAAAGGGCGCTCGGCATTGCGGGTATCTCTGTCGGCGGATTCGGGGCTCCATTGCATCGCATCGTCTTGAATTGGTGTAGTTGCTTGTTGAGGAACCGCACCTTCGTCTCCACCACCCTTGACTGGCCAACCAGATACACCAGGTGTACTGCTTTGATCATGAGTAAGCTCTTCATGGGTACTACCGATGCCCAAAGTAGGCGTGGATGGGTTTCCCACGATACGTGTGCCCTTCAGTGCAGTCTCTATGGCCGTTGTGCTGCTCTTCCGCGAGTATGCTGTGACATTCTGTGCAGTGAGTTGTCCCTTCCCCACCTCTTTTCCTTTCGCTGACCCCCCTTTCGAGATGTTCAGCTTTTCTAACACCGCTTCGATGGTCTCACCGGTCCTCAATTTGTTCAGTACCTCATCCGATTTATCCTTTGAGACCAGTGCTGCAAGCAGTCGCTCGTTTTGATGTTGCTGCTCTCGCAGTTGTTCTATCTCATGGCGCATGTTCTCCTTCGATTGACGCACAGGCAGCTCGTAGACACATTGTGTATTTTTTTGGGAGACGCATCTCCCGCATGGATTGTGGCCATCGCACTTTGAGACTGTCAGCCGGGCTCTTTACCTCTGGGGTCAAAATACCAACCTTTGCTCTTTTTTTCCGGCACTCCGTACATGCGTTTGGAGTGACTACCCCAAGCCCTCTCCTTCTCTTCGACGCGGTATCATCCATCGCTAATATCAATAGTTTTCTTCGCCTCAGCAAATTGCATGGAAACTATCATTATAGGAAGTCGGCCTCTGAGAATGCAGGTATAGTCGTGTTCGTAGCTATCGTCGCTTGCTGTCATGGAAGCCACGATCCCTGGGGCTGATGGCGGTAGTTTGGTATCTTTATGAAGCGCAGATCCTCAGATACTGTAGGTCTTCGGAGAATGGTTGTGGCAATGTATTTGTGCATGAGGACGAGCATGGAATGAGGTGAAGACGTGAAGGTGCGGCATAGATGGAGGATTAGGGGACTTGTTCTTTT
>Ga0247804_10001376_pt1 | contig 11286 bp, 8 predicted proteins | sample UWRJL029104C1_FD_181142 | JGI IMG/M metagenome (GOLD analysis project Ga0247804, IMG submission 181142) | Plant litter microbial communities from Arlington Agricultural Research Station in Wisconsin, United States - UWRJ-L029-104C-1 | ecosystem: Environmental > Terrestrial > Plant litter >...
CAGCCGCAGCTTCGGTACGCGGGCCGGCAGTGGCGGCCAGGGATTGTTGCATCGGGAACGGCTCGACCCCGGCCAGGCGCGGGGGCAGCGGCTGCAGCGGCTGCGGCAGGGCAGCGGCGGGTTGGCAGAAGCCAAGCAGCGTGGCGCGGTCTACGCCCTCCAGGTGCGGCCGGGCAGCGGCCGGGAAGCGCACCACATAGGGCCGGTAGCCGGCGGGCAAACCGGCGCGGCGCAGCTCCGGGTTGTAGCGCGTCAGGAAGCTCGAATCGGCGTAGCCGCAGGCGCGGCTGAGGCGGCGCAAATCGAAGGCCTGACCGCGCAAACCCAGCGTATCCAGCGTTTCGGCGTACTGGTATTTCAGCTTGTCGGAGTGCAGGTTGTGCTCCTTCGCATACTTCATGCTATACATGATGGCCGTGAAGGTGGGCACGTAGTTGCGCGTTTCGGCCGGCATGTTGGGGTACAACTCCCAGAAATTCTTCTTGCCGGTGCGCTTCATCACGCGCTGCACGTTGCCGGCGCCCCAGTTATAGGCCGCCAGCACCAGCTCCCAGTCGTGAAACACGCCGTAGAGGTAGCGTAAGTGCTTGCAGGCGGCCTCAGTAGCTTTTTCCGGGGCCATGCGCTCGTCCAGCCACTCGTCGCGCTTCAGGCGCAGGTCGTTGGCCGTGGGGCCCATGAACTGCCAGAGGCCGGTAGCCCCCACTGGCGACTTAGCCGTCGGAATCAGCGCCGACTCCACCACGGCGAGGTACTTCAAATCGGTGGGCAGGTTGTACTGCGCCAGGTATTTCTCAAAAATCGGGAAATAGAACTGCTCCCGCTCCAGCACCCGCTGCATGTAGGAGCGGTTGCGGGCCGTGAACAGCGTCACGTAGGCCATCACCGAGCCGTTGAAGGCGTGCGGCGCATCCGTCTCGAAGCAGCCGATGCGGTCGCCCACGAGGTCGCGCAGCGTGGGCGGCGTGCGCAGCCACTCCAGCCGCACGGAGTCAACGACCGACGGCGCCAGCGGCACGGCGGCCAGCGAATCGAGCTTGTACTCCAGCTGCACGCGCAGGCTGTCGCCGAGCACGGGCAACTGCGGGCTAGCGGTGCCCGCCGAGTCGGGCGGCGGCAGCTGCTGCGCCCACCCGGCAATGGGCTTCAACAGCGCCAACGGCAGCGCCAGCACCGGCCAGAAACGGCCAATACGGGAGGTTGCGGACTTCTTAAACTGTTGCTCCATAGCACTAAGGTAAGGACTAGTTCAACAACTTGTAGAGGTTTGAGCAAAAAAGCCAAAAAAATCCTGTCGCTCACAACGGAGCGACAGGATTTTCAGGGTGTATTACCGGCTTGGTGGCAAGAAGGTTGCCGTTGTAACGCGGAATTTCATTCCGCGACGAGCACAGCGAGTTCTAAACATCTGCAACTTGCTACGCTCGTCGCGGAATGAAATTCCGCGTTACGCCACTACTTCTTCCGTCAGCGTGCTGGCGAAGGCCAGCAACTCTGCTTCGCGGAAAGCACCGGCCATTATCTGCAGGCCAATCGGCAGCCCGGCGGCATCCTCGCCCATCGGCACTGAGATGGCAGGCACGCCGGCCAGCGAGGCCTGCACGGTGAAAATATCGGCCAGATACATCGAAACGGGGTCTTGCTTCTCCCCTATTTTGAAAGCCGTGGTGGGCGTGGTGGGCAGCACCAGGAAATCGTACTGGCGCAGCAGTTCGTCGGTTTTCTCCTTGATGAGGCGGCGCACGCGCTGGGCTTTGGTATAATAAGCGTCGTAGTAGCTGGCGCTGAGCACGAAAGTGCCGAGCATGATGCGGCGCTGCACCTCGGCGCCAAAACCCTGGGCGCGGCTCTTTTTGTAGAGCGATTCTAGGTCCGTCACGTCGGGGGCGCGGTAGCCGTACTTCACGCCGTCGAAGCGACTGAGGTTGGAGCTGGCTTCGGCCGTAGTGAGGATGTAGTAGGTCGGAATCATTTCATTGAGGTAATGAAAATCAACTGGCTCTACCAGGTGACCCTGACCGCGCAGCACGTCGAGCTGGGCTTCCAGCGCCTGACGGATTTCGGGGTTCAGGCCCTCGTTGTCGATGGCGTCGGCGATGTAGCCGATGCGGTACTGCTCGGCGGGCTGGAGCAGCTGGCTGTAGGCGGGCACTTCCCGCTGGCTGGCGGTGCTATCCATGCCATCGGGGCCGGCCATTATTTCGGTCAGCAGCGCGGCGTCGACCACCGAGCGGGTGATGGGGCCAATCTGGTCGAAGGACGAAGCGAAGGCAACCAGGCCGTAGCGCGAGATGCGCGAGTAGGTGGGCTTGAAGCCCACCACACCGCAGAACGCGGCGGGCTGGCGCACCGAACCACCCGTATCGGAGCCAATGGAAGCCAGGCACATATCGGCCTGCACGGCTACGGCCGAGCCACCCGAGGACCCGCCCGGCACCCGGCTGGGGTCGGCGGCGTTACGGGCGGGACCGAAATACGAGGTTTCGTTGGAGCCGCCCATGGCAAACTCGTCGCAGTTCTGGCGGCCGATGAGGATGGCGTCGGCATCGAGCAGGCGCTGCACGGCGGTGCCGGTGTAGAGCGACTTGAAGCCGTCGAGCATCAGGCTGCTACTTTGCAGCGAGTGCCCGGTGTAGGCCAGCACGTCCTTGAGGCCGATGACCATGCCGGCCAGCGGACCAGCGGTGCCGGCGGCCAGCTTGGCATCCACGACCTCGGCCTGGGCGCGGGCCTCATCGGGCCACACTTCCAGGAAGGCGTTGAGGGTGGGGTTCTGGCGCTCGATGCTGTCCAGGTAATACTCAACGAGCTGACGACAGGTTAGAGTGCCTGTGGTCAGCTCGCTGCGAACTTCGGTAAGTGAATTAAAACGCTTCAAACGAAAAGAAGTTGATTAGGCGTCGGGAGATGGGGAGGCGGCAGCGGGCACGTAAGGCTGCCGGGGCTGCGTGCCTTCGGGTGCTAAGTTAGGCGGCAGGGCCGGAGCTACGGGCGGCGCGGCCTCCACTTCGGGAGCTACGTGGGCCACGGGCTGCGGCTCGATGGGCGCGCCGAGGTGCTGGGGCTGCACGTAAGGATTGGGCTGAGCGTATTGCTGCTGCGGGGCGGGCTGGTTGCCGGACTGCTCAAACTCGTTGCGAATCTGGCTGCTGGCGTCTTTGAACTCGCGGATGCCTTTGCCGAGGCCCCGGGCCAGCTCCGGAATTTTATTGGCCCCGAAAAAAATCAGGATAACGACCATGATGAGCATCAGCTCGGAGCCGCCGATGTCGCCCAGGAAAAGCACGAAAGGAGTATGCATAACGAAAGGATTTTAGAGGATGTATGGGTTGGCAAAAGTCCGGCGGCCGGGCCGCGGTTGGCTTCTAACCCACAATCACGAACAAAAATTTACACGCGGGGCGCCTGCGAATCACCGGGGTTGGTGGGCTGCTGGTAGGGCGCCTGCGGCGGCTGCTGTTGGTAAGGTTGTTGCTGCTGGTAAGGCGGTTGGGGCGCGGGCGGCGTGCCAGGGTCGCGGTACTGCGGCTGGTTGTCCTTGGTAGCGTCCTTGAACTCGCGCACGCCCTGGCCCATACCCCGGAACAGTTCCGGAATGCGCTTGGCGCCGAACAGCAGCACGATAACAAAAATGACAAGTAGAATTTCGGTGGTACCGAAGCTGCCAATCAGAAACAGGGAATGGAGCATGAAGCGGGGAGCCGGGCGGCCCGTTATAGGATGAGAAAGCAGGATATACGGAATCGGGGCGCTTTCGGAGTAACAAAGATACCCGGTGTTCACTTTTAAAGAACATGAAGAATCGGTAGGGAATCGACCAACGGAATTTTTTTTCTCGGTAAAAACCGGTAGTTTCATTGGTTCGCTGGGCTGAAAAGGGCTTTCGGCGAGCATCCAGCCCTGTTGAACGGCAGGGCCTCGGGTGTCAATGTCAACTTTTTTAGCTTTGTTTACCTTTTCATGGTTCCGACTGAAGATTATTTATTTGCCTCAGTCGAAATCCCTTTTCTCCCTGCTGTGAACACACCCCGCCCAGTTGGCCGCCCCCGCCGCACGACCCGGCTCGTCAATGAAACCGAACGCCTGGACGCCCTCCGCTCCTACCAAATCCTCGATACTGACCCTGAACAGATATTCGATGAGTTGACGCAGCTGGCGGCTTTCATCTGCGGTACGCCAATGGCGGCGGTCTCGTTTATCGACAAAAACCGGCAATGGTTGAAGTCGCAGATTGGCCTCGCGCCCGGCGAGTCGCCGCGGCAGAACGCCTTCTGCCAGCACGCCATGCTGGTGCCCAACCTTTACGAAATCAACGATGCGCAGCGCGACCCGCTGTTCGCCAACAACCCGCTGGTGACCGGCGACCCGCACATCCGCTTCTACGCCGGGGCGCCGCTGCTCTCGGCCGAGGGCCAGCCGCTGGGCGCGCTCTGCACCATCGACACGGTACCGCGCGTGCTCACCGAGGAGCAGCGTGAGGCGCTCAACATCCTGGCCCGGCAAGTGATGAGCCACCTTGAACTGCGCCGCGCCCGCATCCAGCTCGATGAGGAGCGGCAGAAGCTGGAAGGCGTGATTCGCATGGCCAACAATGCCGGCGAAGCCACCTATACCGGCAGCCGCAACGAGATTTTTGTGAAGCAGGAGCAGCGCCTGATGCGCGTGCTGACGGCTGATATCCAATACATCGAAGCGCTGGGCGACTACGTGAACATTCACACCACCCGCGAGCGGCTGACGGTGTACAGCACCATGAAAGACATGGAAATCAAGCTACCGAGTCACGACTTCGCCCGCATCCATCGCAAGTATATCGTGCGGCTGGACCGCATCATGAGCATTGAGGCCGACACGGCTTTGCTCGATGCCGTGCGCGAAGCCGGGGCCAACCGACCGCCGGTGCAGGTGCCGATTGGCAGCTCGTACAAGGCCGGCTTGCTGGGGCGCCTGAACCTGGTGTAGGAGCCAAAATCGGCAACGTCCAATTTCGGTGGCTTGGCCGGAGACGCCATTCACCGGCAAAAGAGGCGCTTTCGCCGAAAGAAATTTCCCCTCGAACCAGAAATTCCCAACTTTCGGACGGTTATCGGTTGGCGCAGGCGCTCGACTGCCCCGCTTTAGGGCTGCCGCGCCGGCCGATGGCTAAGTTTGTTTTCATAGCTCAGAAAGACCCGCGCCTCTGGCCCGGGTTTTTTTGTGCCTGTTGGTCAGCACTATGACCCTCGTAAAGGTGGCGCTTAGTTTCGCCTGTACCTGGATTTTGCCCTTTTCCGTGTACAATCCGTAAAAATTCAGGCACAATCAGCAGCGGGGACCAGATTTATCAGCAACGATTCGGGAAGCATTCGAGCGCCCTTGATGAATCGAATCCTTTTATGCTTGATTTTTAGCAACATATCAACAGAACAAGGGGCCGAATCGAGAAGGTTTCGAGGTAGCTGAATCAAAGTAATCAGGCAGCTGAATTACCTTCGCCGTTTCACCATCAAAATCAAACCTTTATGCCACTTACTCAACAAGAAGTTGATAGGATAATGGAATCATACACCGCAACCCTTACCCAGGCGGGAGGTAACCGCATCATTCCAAGGCTTTATCCTGTTGGTGCGAGGCGGTCAATACGCATTTTGGAACCAGAATTTGCCTGCTTGGTGGGGGCGGGTGCAGCAATTAACCACCCCTACGAACCGGCAGAAATGATTGCAAAGCTAGCTGCGTGCGGAATGCTTCCTCCCTTGCCCTGATTCTATCGCAAAAACGGGCAACCACTGTTTTATCATTTCATAAACGTTCGTTTGTGAAATGATAAATCCTTCCTACCTTTGTCGGGCCGCCGCACCAGGGGCAGCACAAATCAGATGAAGCGCTATGTAACGTACCTACGGGTTTCGACGGTTAAACAGGGCAATAGCGGGCTGGGGCTGGAAGCGCAACGGGCGGCGGTTTCGTCGTTTGGCAACATCGTGGCAGAATTCGTAGAAGTGGAGACGGGCAAGAACGATAAACGCCCGCAACTCGCCGCCGCTATCAGCTACGCGAAGCAAAACGGGGCTACTCTACTCATCAGCAAAATCGACCGGTTGAGCCGTAATGCAGCCTTCATTTTTACTTTGAAGGATAGCGGCATCGACTTTGTTGCGGCTGATATGCCCGACGCAAACAGCTTAACAATCGGAATATTTGCGGTGTTGGCACAACACGAACGTGAACTGATAAGCAGCCGCACAAAGGCGGCGCTGCAGGCCAAAAAGCAACGGGGCGAAACGTTGGGGAGCCCGGTGAACCTCACAGCAGCAGCCCGTGCGGCGGGTACAGCAGCAATCAGAGCCAACGCCGCAGCTGACAGAGCCAACGTACAGGCGGCGCAACTGATAGAGCTACTTTCGGGGCAAGGGCTCACCCTCGCAGCAATAGCCGAAAAGTTGAACGTGAGCGGCTACCGTACCCGGCGCGGGTGCTTGTTCACCCCCACCGCCGTGAAACGGCTGATGCCTCAAAAAAAGGACTAATTCAGGTACTTCAGACTTTTGATGGCAGCTACCCGTGCCGTTAGCCCCAACGCATCTACCGTATCCTGAAAGTGGGCCAGATTCAGCGGCGGGGCCAACGTTTCCGCAAGCAGTAGGAACATTGCGTTTCCCGTCTTTTTGAACAGGCGCAGGTTGCCGGTAATAGCCTCGGCGTAGTCAATCGTAAAGGGGCGCATCAGTAAGGGGTTTTTGTTGGTTTGGGCGGCGCGGCTTGCTCGCTTTACGGTCCCGCTTGGGGCGGGCCCTACTCGCGCACCTTCGGGCCCCAGGGGTAGAAAAGGAGCCCCGATTTCCCTCCTCCGTTGCCGCTCCCCAGCGGTAGGCGGAAAGTAGTCGTAGGCTCCTTGTTTTCTTCTGGTTAGATTGGGTAACAGTGTAATTTCGGCCTTCATTATTATAGCCGGAATTACAGGGCGGCTAACTCCGATTCCGCTTCCACATTGTAGCGTGCCAGCAGCGTGGCGTGTTCAGCGCGCATCCCATACGCCTCTGCTAGTTCCAGGGCGGCCCGCAAAAACGCGGGGTTACGGGTAGCTTTGTAGCTACGCAGGGGCGCTTCAATTTCGCGGCGTTTCGCAGCTGCGTTAGGTTCGGCGGTGGGAAAGTGGCGGGGCTCCTTCACGGCAATAATTTCTTTTTGGTATTTAGCAAAATCAAACACGGGCAGGGGGGTACAGCGGCTAACGTGGGCATTGTCGAGAAGTCGGAAATCCAGATTGGTGAATTTCTGGAATAAAGTAACCAGGTAGGCGGGGCACCCCAGGCGGGCCAGTTCAACATCGTGAGCCTCCACCGTGGAAAACCTGGCGTATTCCGGGGAAATTTCAGTTGGTAGCGCAGGGTAGCGGTGGGCTGAAACGTATTCCCCCGACTCTGTTACGTAGCCCGTGGTGCGCTTAGAAAATGCCCCGTGCCGCATCCGTAGTTCGCTACGCCACACAGGGCCCGGCCCCAGGCCATTTGCAGCGTGGTGGGCTAAAATATAGCTTTTCCCGGCCCGCGTTGCTTCATCTGTTTTTTGGTAGAAAACCGTGCGGCGGTCGGACGTGGAAGCCCCGAAGTACAAGCCCGGGGTGGATGCGTGCCCCGCTTCGTGGGCAGTAATTTCCAACATCTTCGTTACCCCCCGACCCTTCGCCACATCGGCGCGGGCGTGTAGGCTGCGTACTCCTGTAACCAGGTCGGTAGTGGTGTCGAGGGCTATATGTAACTGCGTGTAATTGTGAAACTGCAGCCCCGCCACGCGAAGGAAATCAGTGAATACCGGCGACCAATCCGCATACAAGGCAGCGTTGGAAAATTGAAACGGCAGCAGCCCGCGGGCGGTGGGCAACGTGGGTTTTTGGTCGAGGTACAGTACCCCCAGCGGCGGCGCGAAACCGGCCCGCGTCACCTGATAAGCCAGCGCGTAGTGCGTGTGAGGGGCAGGAATTTGCGTGAGCGTAAAGCGCCCAACTTGGTAGCGGGGTAGGGCGCTAGCACGGCGCACCCCCAGGGGCTCCCAGGCTACGGCAACGGGGAATATTTCGGCAGGGTCAGGGGCAGCGGGGGTCAGGTGCAGGTGCAGCGTGTCCACGGCGGGGACGTAGTTGCGGGCAGGGGAAAAGGGAGGCACGGGGGAGCGGCTAGGTTTTGGGGCTGGGGCTATGTATTCCCAGCCCCGTTGCCCTTTTAGCCGCGTCCGTTGAAAGGTTGGCTTACAGAGCCATTTTCGCCATTTCCGCCACCGCGTTGTACTCGCCGTTTGCGTAATGTTTCAGCAACATTTCACTTTTTGAATGCCCTAACCAGGCTTTCAGCGTGGCGACGCTTACCCCCTTGCCCAGTGCCCGCGTGGCAAAGGTTTTGCGGCCCGCGTGGGCGCTCACAGCATCGCAGCGGCGGCGGACGCTCTCACGTTGCGCCAGTCCATTCAAGCTAATGGTTTGGGCTAGTTCATCGGACATTGAAGGAATCCGTTCACAGATACGTTTAATGGTGCGATTGAAGTAGTTAAGCCCACAATTCCGGGGGCAGTAATCGTACTTTTGCAGGATTTCCAGCGCCAACGGGGAAAGGGGAATTTTGCAAAGCGTGTTCGTCTTCTTAGTGGTAACAATCAAATATTTGCCCACCACATTAGCCCGGGTAATCTTCGTATCGGAGAACCGCAGGCCCGTGGCGCACATCAGCAGGAACAGGTCACGCACCCGCTCTTCCGACGGGCTTGTAAATTGAAGCCCCTGCAATGCGATAACTTCCTCATCTGAAAGATGAAACACTTCTCTATTGCTCAGTTGCTTAACCTGCGACTTGAAAGCATCAAGGGCCGTGGGAGAAAGCCCGTGCCTCGCAGCAAAATACCGATATGCGGTTTTCACCTTACCAACGTAGGTAGCAATGGTCACATTATTCCGTCCCTCCCCTATGAGGTAGTTTTCGTACTCGCGCAGCTTTTCTGGGGTCAAAGCGGCTACTTCCAGGGAAGAGTCAAAACGCTTAAAATCGGCAAGAACGGAACCGTACGTGCCTTTCGTACCCTTCGCAATTAGGGCTACTTGGGGGTACTCTTCCAGCAGGGCGACAAATGCCACGCCTTTGTAAAGGCCCCGCGCTAGCTCCCAGCTTTTTATCCGCTCTTTCAGGCGTGTCACCGTCGCTTCTGCTTCTACCAGCTGTTCCCGTAGCCGGTCCAATCGATTGTCGAGCGCTTTTTTCAGACGGGGGGCTGCCTCGCGGGTAGCTACCCGCCCCTGCAGAATCGCGGCGTATTCCTTCGCCATTGCCTCGCGGGCAGGGATTCCACCCCATCCGACAATGTTCCGGGCCGCCGTGCTCACATCAGTGAAAACCTGGTGCAGGGTAGTGTTCAGTTCTGGGGCATCCGTCCGCTTCGTGGAAACCTTTCCCGTTTTTGCATTGAAATATTCGGGCTCTACCTCCACTCCCGTAGCCCGCACGAATTCGCTCTTGGTGGCGCGGCAAACGTGTTTGACGTAAACTGCCCGCTTGGAAGATTTCGCGGACGTGGGACGCAGGATAAAGCTGGTTTTCGACATTTCAGGGAGTGCCAGGGGCGGCGCTAGGTTCGCCACAAATGTACAGAAACCTGCACCTTTCCTGTACCTGTCCGCTATGCAAAACCCCGTTTAATCGCAATCCAGGAGGGTTTTTGGAATGGTGTTAGACGATAGCTCAGAAAGACCCGCGCCCCTGGCCCGGGTTTTTTTGCTTTACAGCGACTTCGTGAAGGCGACCTTGATTTTGAGCTGGAAATCGGCGATGACCTTGAAAATTTCCTTTAGCGTGACTTGCTCCACCTGCGTGAGCGAGTGCGGGTCGAGGTAGTTGGTGGGCGCGGTGCGGTCGTCGATGAGCTGGCGGGCCTGCTTGTGCAGGCGCATGCCCATGAGGTAGTAGTAGGCTTGGCGCAACTCCTGCACCTGCTTGTCGCTGAGCACGCCCAGGGCAGCCAGGCGGCTGAGTCGCTCGCCGGTGTTGGTGGCGAATACCTGGTGGCGCAGGGCGTACACGCGCACGCCGTCGACGATGGGCGACATGGCGCGTTTGAGGTCGAACACCTGCTGGTCGCCCTGGGCGAAGGTGCGGATGTTGCGCAGAATGGACGTGAGCGGCGGCTCGTACTGCAACGCGTTTTTGGCCATGAAGAACAGGAAGCGGTCCAGCGGCTGGCCAAGCTCCTGGTTCAGAAATTCGTGCAGCTCGTCCATGAGGGCGCGTTCGCCGTAGAGGTAGCGGCAGTCGAAAAAGGTCGAGAAGCTCATCACCGTTTCGGGGTTCGACTCGCTCATCCACGCGTGATAGTTGCGCTTCCAGTGCGAGAGCGAGTGGGTCCACTTCGGGTTTTTGGCCATGAAGCCGCCGGTGCAGTAGTGCAGGCCGATGTGGTTGAGCTCGTCGGACACGGCCGTGGCGAAGCGCAGGAAGTACTCGCGCACCAGCTCGCGCTGCTCGTTGGCCTTGTCTTCGTAGATGATGGCATTGTCCTGGTCGGTGAGCAGGGTTTGTTCCTGCCGGCCCTCGCTGCCCAGCACCATGAACACGAAGCGGGCCGGAGCCGGGCCCTGCTCGGCCAGCACGTTTTCAATCACCTTGAGGGCAATGGCATCGGCTACGGTGGTGATTACCTGGTTCACGATGTCGGCCTTCACGCCGCGGCTCAGCAGTTGGCTCACGATGTCGGGCACCATTTCCCAGCGGCGCTTGAGCTCACGGGTGCTCTGGGCCAGCTTCACGGCCTGGATGAACATGAACGGCGACTGGGCCAAATCGCTCAGCAGCTTGTTGCGGCTGAGGAAGCCCACGTACTCACCGTTTTTCTCGACCAGCAGGTAGCGGGTTTTGGTCTGGAACATCAGCAGGACGGCCTCATACACAAAAGCATCCTGCGCGATGCTGACCAGCGGGGCGGCTAGCACCTCCGCCACCGGCCGGGCCGCATCGAGCTGACGGGCAATGACTTTATCGCGCAGGGTAATATCGGTGCAGTAGCCGATGACGGCCTGGGTCTGCACATCGGTCACGAACAAGCAGCTGACCTTGGCGGCGGCCATGCGGCGGGCCACTTCGAAGATGGGCGCATCGGCGGGGCAGGTGACGAGCGGGCGCACCTCGATGGTCAGGATGCGGCGCGAGAACAGCTGGTCGGCCACCAGAAAATTTTGCTCGGGCAGCGTGGCTGGCTGCACGAAGTGGGCAAATTCCTCGTCCTGCATCCGCTCGCCGTAGCGGGCCGTGAAGTAGTGAAAGAACGGCG
>Ga0247804_10001377_pt1 | contig 11284 bp, 8 predicted proteins | sample UWRJL029104C1_FD_181142 | JGI IMG/M metagenome (GOLD analysis project Ga0247804, IMG submission 181142) | Plant litter microbial communities from Arlington Agricultural Research Station in Wisconsin, United States - UWRJ-L029-104C-1 | ecosystem: Environmental > Terrestrial > Plant litter >...
ATACACCGCCTCTTCGAGACTACATAACACATATAGAGTCTGTATCTGGTACGATATCTGGAGCCTACTATCAGGGCAGCCACGGGTACTTCTATAGCATGTCAGGTGGCATTCAAGGATCTATTTTGCCAATTATTGGAAACGACCTAGGTAGTGTAAGCACCTTGGATACAATCACCACAAGCGGAACTACATCGATTGAGTTGCTATCCCCGATATTTTATAATCCCGATTCCTTTGGCTCAAGACAACCCCGTAGACCACCCTACATCCCAATACATGACGACGATCCCTACCTTCTCCCTCCACCTCAAGCAGAAGGCAGCCTTCCTAACCAAGGCAGTACTGCCCTCATTCATGATTCAATCTGGCAAAACCTAAAATCTAATCATCAATCTACATCCGGGAAAATCGCTGTACGCTATCCCAGTCAGTGGGAGGGAACTGTTGACGCCTCATCTATAAGCGGCTCGATAGCGCTCGATGGGAAGGACCTGTACATCGTCCGCGTGGAAAAAGGATGGGGCGTGAAGCAGGTTGTTGCTATGAAGGGTTATCAGGGAGAGGGCAAGGCCAGCATGGCCGTGTTGACTAGTGTGTCCGGAAGATTATCATTTTCTGTTTGATATTACTTTTAAAATGTACTTAGCGGGAGTTTTGTGTTTGCTAATATACATATACGCCCTAATTTGGGATGATATCCTCTTGTGGGCGTTTGGGTTGGAAGGTCGGGAACATCTGATACTTGAGGGAGGCATCTTGAGTTATTATTCAGTCATTATCTGATAGCCACTCTTCTCTATTTGATGTCACCTGTCAAGATAATTGTAGAAGAATCAAATCTAGTATTGTCAAATTTATAATGTATGTCATCTGAGAACTCAAAAACACTTAGCGACAAACCCTTCCCTTCATTTCATATAATTTTGAGTCAGCACACCACACTACTCGCCCATGTTCTGATTGTCATAGTGCCTTTTGATTCCATTCAATTTAAACAGCAATATGTAACTAGCACAATACAATGTCGTCTCTAGCTTTCTTATATGATAAGCATTCTGAGTGACACTGTTCTATGCTTATCAAATATCATGGAATTCAGGTATCCTTCCAAGAACATACTACCTCGCTGTTGCGAGTTGTGATGCATTTAATCACGAGAGATCTCAACACTACTGAAGGACGCAAATCGAGCCTATAAGCCAGGTGCGTGTGACAGAATATTCAGTATGTTGCATTAGCCATTTACCTTACCACCCCTTGACTTACTATTTGCGTTACCCTACGTCTGTTCTTTTAAATACCGAGAGAGTAGTTTGAAAGATATTGCAATTTGTAGTTCTCATTATTGAAGTTATATCAAAAATAACTGTAGCATTCACCAAGGCAGTGGTTGTGTTGGATTTAAACATGCCTTTTGAGTTGAAATGGGTTGTCTTTCCCTTCCTATATTGTCCCACTATTATATTAGGTACACGGAACTTTCGTATTGAAACTTGAACATAGTAAAGCACCCACTAGAAGCGTTTGGATAAAGCTTTCACAAGGCTTCACTCTTTTGTTACAATTACTTCGGCCTTGAAAAGCGCTCCACCTTTATCTCAACCCCTTTATTCAGCCGACGTTAGGGGTGAGATCTAGTGAGATGCACAGACAATTACCTAGATTCGCCGTTCTCAAAGCGGTGGTAATATCGAACGATGGATAGCCGTTGTAGATAGCATTATTAGCTGCTAGTCTGAGCGGATTAGAAACAAAAACCAGAAAAGTTACTCCGCCATCTGTTGAATTGTCAGTAAGCCAGTCTTTTTTTATTTGCATTGAGAAATAGTGCGATTTCCATTTTCCCATTAGTTCAATCTAATCATTCATCGATCTAGTAACTCTTGAGCTTGTGTAGTTTGAGCTTTATTGTGCACGTCTTCTAAAAATGAATTGGAATATGCATTGGAGTAGGTGGCTTCGGACTGATAGTACCAGCGCAAGGAAACGACTCCAGTGTCCTGAGCGATGAACGAACGATCCGCCAGCCATTAGAAATGCAAACACAAATGCAAACATCGTGGAAGAATATAATCTGTTAGGTGGGATGTGAGGAGGTTGGCATTAACACCGGCACATCAGGCAGCTTCGTAATAAGATCAGAGATCGCCGAGTTCGTATATATTTAACATTAAGAATGAAACTGAAAGGCAAAATACAATGCTACCAAGTGGTAAGATGGTCACCAAGTCATCCGGAGAAGGCAACAAAAAGTGTGAGGTCAAAGTTGTTTTATGGCATGACGCCTTCCCTTGAAAGCGCATACTTGCTGAAAAACGCACGTATGATGCACCACAAAGATGATTTGTCTTCCGTAAGGAATTTAGAAAATCATGTCCCAGAAAGTGCCGAGGTACCACCCGGCGTAAATCATCAATGTGGCTTGCCTTAATCATTGTCCTTAGTCTATTCCCCCCTTACATTAACCGAAATCGCTTGACGCAAATACCGAAACTAGTACGTCACGAGTAGTTGCCCCCTACTGCTCACGGATTTCTGTATGGCTGAGCAGTATTGCTCTGATTTGGCAAGGATTGATTGTTAGAGCTTGTTTTCAAATTGGCCAAGCTATTGTTCAGACATTGGCAAGTTCTTCTTTCAATGCTAGTGCAGATGTGTCACACAATTCGTACTTACCATGCCATTGGGACCGTAGTTCTCCTTGGCATTTTTGCATGGGTTCAGAACATTTTGTTGACAATGGTCCAAGAATGTTCGTTTCTTCCCAATACGCGGAAAGCCAATATACAACGTACATAAGGGACCTACGGAAAGGGGTTTTAGAGAATAAAGGGTTTGGCCCAAAGTGACGGTAGCATTGTTCAGCTCCCCAGTGTATGCATTGCACGGATCCATTTGCTATAGCCGTTTCCCTTGGTACAGTAACGTTGTTACTTGGCTTTAATAAGATGAGGCCTCGCTAACTTCCGAATCTGGCAAATATGGTGGGTGTAGAAGTTACAAGGTAATCATACGTCCACGCCGCTGCCCAGAAAGGGCAAAATGTTAGGACCCATGATAATTGCTCGGGGGGCGTTATAACAAATCCACCTACTAGTGTATATCTTGCAATCATAGCGCTCATGTTCGACTTTGATTGTGGACTGAGTAGGTAGTGATATTTTCCAGTCTGATATCTGCCACGCGCGACCTTGTGTAAAATCGTTCAACCATGATACGTAAAGTATGCAATGAATACGGAGCGTAAAATCTTCCGTCCATTGTTCCGTGTTAACTTAGTAAACACAACTATCCGGCCCGATTCTTTAACTTTGTCAGATCGTATTTTGAGTCTTTGCACCTAGCTTCTCAAGCCTTCACGAATCATTACGCGTATACCGAGTAATTCGTTTATCTGAGGTGAGGATTTCGCAAAACCATGTCATACCGGGTCAGTTAAACCATACATCTTCGTTGCTAGACAGTGCCAAATCTTGGCTCGTGTCCAGAAGGAGGTTTTGGCCGAATTTCCGAGCTATTGGTTATATACCCCGCCAGCCGGCTAAAGTCGAAGGATAATCTCCAATCTGTAAGACTGGGGACCCCGCATGGCGATCATCGTGGCAGACTAATTTATATAACTACTCGGGCACTTCCATGTGTATGATGGTATCAGGTTGGCAGCCACTCACTAACTTTAATTTGTTGCAAAGATGGTCCTTTCAGGTGCAGCACGTACTGAGGGTGGAGATCCAGTGACACAACTCGTTAAGGACGATAAAATTCCCTGGTACAAGAAAAAGAACCTGCGAAGTCTGTACTTCTTGCTCTTCCCAACATGCATGGGAATCGAGGTTACGTCAGGATTCGACTCCCAACTTATCAACAGTCTGCAGGGCGTTGCGCCGTGGAAGAAATGTAGGCAGATCGAGCCTTGTTATTCATGATCTAACAGTAACTAACTCTCCTTAGACTTTGGAAAATGTATCATGGAATTGGAAGATGGAATATCAGTAGAGAAATGCGACCTGACGTCTTCACTCACTGGAATTGTTTCAGCTTCATACTCCTTGGGCGCGATCTGCGCACTTCCTTTTATTCCTGCTTTCAATGACAGATTCGGTCGTCGTTGGTCCATTTGCTTCGGATCGTTAGTCTCGGTTCTTGGAGCTATCGTTCAGGGCGCCTCTGTGCATGGTGAATATTTCCAGTGGTATGCTCAGTAAAGACCATTCTAATTTTGTATAGTTGGGATGTATATTGTTGCTCGAATGATGCTAGGCTTTGGAATTCCGTTCTGCATTATCTCTGGATCTGCAATGCTAGGTGAATTGGGTTATCCCAAGGAAAGAGCAATTCTCACCTCTCTATTCAACGCATCTTATTTTATTGGCTCCATATCTGCTGCTGCAATCACCATGGGTACAAACTACATCAACTCGGACTGGGCATGGCGTGTCCCTTCTTACTTGCAGATGGCGCCTTCCCTGATCCAAATTGGTTTAATATTGTAAGTTGTCGTTCACTCAACATCTCATCTTATCTAATGGTTCAGTTTCCTCCCCGAAAGTCCACGTTACCTCATCAGCAAAGACCGTCGAGAGGAAGCCTTCGATATCTTGGCCAAATATCACGCTGAAGGTGATCGCAACAATCTTATCGTTTTAGCAGAAATGGCACAGATCGAAACTACGATTAAGCTTGAATTGGATGCCGCCAAAATGACTTGGGTGGATCTTTTCAAGACTGCTGGAATGAGACAACGTGCGTTCCTCGCAATGATGATTGGTCTTTTCACCCAGTGGAGCGGTAACACTTTGATATCCTACTACTTCTTCACCATCCTTGCTACTGTTGGAATTACCGATCCTAAGTTGAAACAAGGTATCAACCTGGGCAAAGAAGGTTGGGCGCTTGTAAATGCCGTAGGAATCGCCCTTTTCATCACCAGGTTCAAGCGTCGCCATATGTATCTCCTCTGCACCTCATGCATGTTAATCGTTTATATCAGCTGGACAACCTGCCAAGGTATATATGTCGAAGCTGAGAAGAAGCACAAGATCGATCCATCATTCCCTCTTAATAAGACGGCAGGATATATGGCTATCTTCTTCATATTCCTCTACTCGCCTGCTTATAACATCGGCTTCAACTCCCTAACTTATACCTACTTGGTCGAGCTTTTCCCTTATGCCGAACGGACTCGTGGTCTCGCATTTTTCCAGTTCTTCGGAAGAGGTGCCGCCTTCTTTGCTACATTTGTCAATCCTATCGGACTTGAGAATATCAGCTGGAGATGGCTACTTGTCTACTGTTCTTGGGTGCTTTTTGAGATTGTGGTTATCTTCTTCTTCTTCCCGGAAACGTACAATCGTACTCTGGAAGAGTTGACCTTTCGTAAGCTCTCTTTCCCTACCTATCTTAGGGTGATGCTAACAATTGAACAGTGTTTGAGGGCCAAGCTATGGTTGACAAGCAGGTCATTGCAGTGGAGAAACAGCTTCATGCCGATCCAAATGATCCAAAGAGAGCAGAAGAAGAAACAGTGCACATCGAAAGTAAAGGGTCCAAGAATGAGTAGGAATAATTACGTGGAAACATTCAGGATCTACTATATACTCTTAAAGAATACAATCTGTTGTCACATCAGAGCTGACTAGTATAATCAATTCTTGAATATAAATATTCCTGCGTAAGGAATGATTACCAGATTTCTTTATCAATTACAATGACCCCCATTCATCTGCATGCACAGGAAACTGAATTTAACTTTCACTGAAGTTGAGTTGAGAGCCGCTACTGGCATATGGGCTAGGCCCTATATTAAGCGATAATTCTGTGGAGAATTCAGATGGTGTGATAGGCAAGAAGCAGTAAATACCATTGGTACCACGTTAAAACAACCTGATGTAGACATGGAGAAAAAGGAAAGCCATCTGCACACATAGAAACTCCACACCCAATAGAGATATGTAGCTGTAAAACTGAAACACTCCATGTAATACGAATCATTACCCCTCTCAAGTATCAATAATTGCTTTTTGGAGCCTGATAAACCTATGAACTAAACTCAAAGCAAGATTTCATGATACTGGGAATCCTTTAATATCAAACTTTGAGAATGAAAATAAATGTCTATTTCTCGGCATCAATTTTGGGGGTTAATATCTTTGTTGAAGCAGTGAAACATTGTTAGTTACAATATAACGTCAACAATTACGGACTCGACCATCTATCTCTGCGCTATATACAAGAGCTTGATCAACACAGACTTTTGAGCAGACCAACTAGGTCCGACTAAATGCCTTCCTCATTTAAGGAGTAAGCTGCACAATTCAAACATTTATAACTTTGCTCCGAAATTGATCGAGTGGGATTAACTGATTACCATCCGATAGAATTCTTAATTCTCGAATCGTCAGATTCATCATTGGTGAACACATTGATGGCGTCCCTACTGAGTTCTTCGTTCATGAAGAAGCCATTGCCCAGCTCTCTAAGCCGTTGAATGCACTGTTGAGAGGCAGCATGCAAGAAGCGCGTGAGGCATGCGTGAAGTGGGAGAAAGTGGACAAGGCAACCTTTGAGCGATTTGTACAGTTTGCATATACCGGGGACTACACAGCGCCGCAAGCTCATCTTCAGTCTGACAAAAATGATTCAGTTCAGGCATGTCCTCCACCTGAAATTGAAGTTCCAACCAAATTATCGGCGATAATCGCAGCTAAAAAAAGACTAAGAGAAAATGAGGCATCTTGGAATCCACCTGAGATTCAACCGGTACCTACTTTCTCAAGTCTTGAGTTCCCACTTCCTGATTCACGAACAGCCTTAGGGAAGAGCTGCGAGCCCGCCGCCTTCAATTCAGAGATTGGCTATCTAGATGTATTCCTTGGCCACAGTGCACTTTACATTCTGGGAGATTTCAAGCTCATTGACTCCCTTAAAGCAATCGCGTTACACAGGCTCCACAAGACTCTCTGCTTGTTCAGCTTGAATGATAAAAACGCAGCGGATGTAATTGATCTCGCACGATATGTGTACACCGAAGAAGGAAGCGGTGGAACTTCTGGAGAACAGATGAGCCCACTCAGAATGCTAGTATGCGAATACATGGCTTCAAATGCGTCAGTATTTATCCAGAACCTGGGGTTTATGACTAAACTGGCCGAGGGTGGTGAATTCGCTCAGGATTTTGTGAAGATTATGGTGCAGCGCAAAAAAAAGCGCTGAAAATACACTGCAGCTGGGCGCGGTGAAAGTTACAGACGGCCTCATTGAATTTTCAGAGCTATCAGGATTGTACCGTCAAGTCTTGCTCCTTCGTTAAAATAAAAGAGTTGCTTATAGTGCTCAGCTACTACTTTCTATCTCTGCTGTCAGCTTTGTGCTCGAGTTCCCACCAAGATTTGATAAGCTCCATCTTAGAAGTGCTGCTGGAGCTTAGCCATCTGTATTGATAACATATCATCATCTTGACTACTTTCCTACTATAGTCCAACATGATCAACAACGCATTTCAACCACATAGTAAATTGGTACTCTATGCAGCCACGAAATGAACGCCAGACCAACCCAAGATGCGGTTACTAGCCTTTAGCCCCAATTAATTCCTAACAACATGTCGTGTGGATTTTAATTTCTCCTACTTCTTGTAACAACGGGTGTCGGTCTATTTGCCAATGATTGTGCTCCCTCGTGTGGAAATAATAATCATGAAAATATGTGATCAACAACATCCATTTCGAGACCACAAGGCTAGTTAATAGAGATAGCTTCAACCGTATGGTAGAACAAGTATAAAACGTAGACTGAGCAAAAGTTCAGATTGAAGGATCATAAAGAGAATCTGGGTCAACCCTCATCTCATTCTAGTGTGTCGCAAAGCAATACCTAAGAAAATTTGAATATGAACTCAAAAGATCTCTTTGTGGCTTCGGAAGCCCTGCGTACGTCACGAAGCCACGATTCTCAGAACAGAACACTAAACCTAAAAACCCAATGGGGTTTGCACCTTACATTTTCAACCCCTGGATTAAGCGAGGCTGGGTTATGTAATGCTATAAAGATTAGCACCTGCAAATACGCATCAACTAGACTGCTCTACTCCTCTTTGAATCTGAATGCAATCACCCATATCCATTCTTGACTCATTTGTTTGTTTGTGCTTTTGTAATGTGTCTGTCACGAGGGCTTACAAGCCTCATAATGAACAGGTTGGCTATATGTAATGGCCAAACAAATGGTGTTCTGTTCAGAACATGGCAGGCTGACCTCTGCAGTTGACTGACTCTGTGCAGAATCGACATAGGTCCTGCCAGAATTATGGTACGCATGTTTGAAGTGTTAACAGCTAATCACACGGCATAAAACGTACTATACAAAGCAAATTGTTCCACAAATCTAGTTACCCAGATCACCTCTTGAATACAATCAAGTAGGCTGAAATAAGTGAATCACAAGAAACGCAAAACCCAAAGGATGTGATATCAATCTTCTATTTATCAGCTAATTAGATGTTAGGATGCTAGACCATCTAGCCTAGAGAAACATCCTATCCCATCCACCATCAAATGTATCTAACTTAAATACATAGTTGAGTACTTTTTCATAGAGGCCTCTGGGCCAATCTGAATCCGATAATGATAAGTACCTGGGTTTGCAATGCATGAAAGCTCAACGAAACGCCCTTATGATGCTTGTCCCTATGCAATCCAACAAACTACCATGATTTCCATAACATCCCTTCACTTCTCTACGATTGGTATAACAACAGGTTACAAATTTAACCCTCGTGTTCCAGAGCAGTTAACTCAGCCTGAACTAGGTTCTTTGTACCGATTTTTTTCATCTGCGTATCCTCTAATTTTTCTCCACCTGCAAGTCTCATCTCAAGATCCTCAATGGCACGAATTTTCTTCTGGAGACCACGTAGCTTTTTTGCGCCTGGACTTCCACCGTTGGGCGAGGTGACGGTCATCTCTGGTGCCTCCTGGATGCGAGGTTTAGGAGTGGAAGCTTGGGGTGAATTGATTCTTAAGTTATCCATGTTATTTGTGGGAATGCCATTAAATCCTGTTGGAGGCCCGTTGAACCCAGGAGGCCCGTTGAAACCAGGAGGTCCATTGTAGCCTTGGTTGCCACCGTAACCTTGATTGCCATTATAAACTTGGCCGCCATTTAGTGCATTTCTGTCACGGTTGGTGTGACGACGCTCTCTATGTTGAGATGGGTTACGGATATCTTGCTGGCCTTTAGAGCGGCTGCGCTGATGCTCACGTCGATCACGTCTGTCTGGGCTGCGGCTTTGATTTTGGTCGCCAACTTGACCCTGTCCCTCGGGTCCTGTAGCCAGACCAGCAGCTTTTGCTTCCGCGTCCTTGATCTTCTTTGCTTCACGCTTCTTCTTATTCTTCAAAGCCGCCTTAGAGAGATTCTCATCACCCTCAGCTGCCGCAATAGGAGCTGCAGCGGCCCCGGGAGGAGCGTTGTCGACAGGCTCGGCGCCAGGAACCTGCCTTCTGGGTCGGGCGAAGCCACCACCGTTTGAAAAGTTAACCAAAGATGTGCCGTTGCTGACAATATGCGCAGCTCCACCTTCGTCCTCTCGCTTGAAATGCAATGGAGTTGACATTCCACGCGCTCCTGGAGGACGATATGCACCAGCTGGCTTTGATGGGGTCTTGACAGTACCCAGGTACGCCAGAGCAGATGAGTGTGGTGTTGGAACAGGGTTAAGAGGATCCCCAGAGCCAAAGGTTTCGAGGGCCTGAGGTCTCCAAGTAACGTGATACAGCTCTGACATATCTTGATTATACATGATCCCACCTCCAACGTGCCACAATCGAACGCCGTTATCGACACGCAATCTAGGGCTGGTAGTCGCAGTCAATATGTACTTGCTGTCTGGACTCCATTCACAAACACTAGGATTTCCACCTTCGATAGTGCAGATCTTTCTATAGTCCTTCTCGAGATCATATATATCCATCTGGCCTGCCAAATTACCAAAACCGGCCACGAGCACAAACCGCCCAGTAGGAGAGAAAAGGATGGTGTTTCGAGGTCCAAGAGGGAAATTATGAGTTGCGACAGCTCTTTGGTTGAAAATAGTTGTCTTGGCGGGCATGAAGCCATAAATCACACCGAACTCTTTGGAATTGGGGGACCAGGAGACATCATGGATTGGCCCTTCTTTATCCAGGGTAATTCTTGAATCGATAGTACCATTTGAGCTTAGCACATATAATGTCGTCTCCCCGTAATAACTCTTGCCTGACTTGTCTGTTTCTGTTTGAGCAAGAACAATAAGGGTTGTACCCAGTTGATTCCACTTCAATTGGACTTTGTCGCCCTTGTAGAAAGTCTTTTGTGACACTGGTGAATTGAATTGAGGAACATTGAAGATCTTGACAGATGCTGGTTGGCCCTATTTTCGTTAGTAATGCCGAGTATGATGTATGCAGGGTCATACCTTCCGCTCTGGACAGAAAACCGCAACAGAGTGGTTGCTGCCAGGTGAGATAGCAAAATCTTGAACTCCCTCCGCCCTTAGCTTGCTCCATACGGTGCCCAAGTCTCCACTCTCGTAGAACTGAACCTCATTGGTGACAGTACGGGCGCAGTATTTCTCGTCGAAGGTATACTGCAAATTCCAACCAGTCTGGGACTTCTGCACAAATCTTCCTACTACCTGCTTTTCCGCACCTTCCGTGACCTCCTCAACTGTGCGCCAGACCTTCAAGTTCTTGACCGCATCCCCATTTTCATCTTTGGAAGGACGCTCCCATGTGATGATGTATGAACCGCGCGGCGAGAAGCCCAGCTCATAGACATTGGGGGTTGGAAGGGAGGTGAGAACTTTTCCGGTCGAGGCATCAACAGCAGTGACACCCTCGTTGGAAGCCCATGCAAAGTAGCGGCCACAAGGCGAATAGGTGCAGCAGCGCGAGCTACCTTCCGGTTTCTGAAATCCAGGCAAAGGCTCGTAGACAGGTGCAGCATCCACGATGCCAATCTCCTTCAGGGTTCTGTATGCAAACTGCGTAGGAACAGCCATGACTAACGAAAGTCACAAATATTCTGCTTGGGCGAGTTTGGATGGCTTATTCTTCTTGTTGACAACGCAGCGTAGGTTGTGGCGCAGATGTATGTTTCGTATGCTGGATATCGAGGTACCTTTCCTTTGTGCTTTTTTGGATTCGCTTTGCTGGCAGGTCAGGTTATCCTAAAGATCAAGGCTTGCTGGGCGAGGTCCCTGCAAATTTATGCGGTGTGGATCTTGGGGGGGGCAAGAACAGCG
>Ga0247804_10001378_pt1 | contig 11284 bp, 13 predicted proteins | sample UWRJL029104C1_FD_181142 | JGI IMG/M metagenome (GOLD analysis project Ga0247804, IMG submission 181142) | Plant litter microbial communities from Arlington Agricultural Research Station in Wisconsin, United States - UWRJ-L029-104C-1 | ecosystem: Environmental > Terrestrial > Plant litter >...
TACTCGTACCCAGTGAGCCAGTTGCGATACTACATTCGAAGGGATAGTTAACCGGGTTCATGGTAAAAACAGGACTTGGGACGGTGACTCCAGCGCTGGTGACGATGTCACCACTGACGGTGCCTGCCGTGGCTGGTATTTTCCAAGCGATATACCTGTATAAGCCGGTGCTCGTATTTACCTCTGCAGTGTTACCGAGGGTGATGCCGGTACTGGTGACAGTTTTAATCCTGTCTGTTGTCGCGGCGGCATTTGAAAAGAAATGGCTAACATTACCTGTAACCGTATTCGGTCGAGAGACACCAAGGTTGTTTGTCGACCTTTTGATCCATGTCAGGTCTGGCTGGAAGCCGCTTCCAATCGTTACGGGACGATCAACGACACCATCTCCTGTATAACTGCCAACTGCAAAATTTGTTCCCGCCTTGAATCCAAACCAGCGATAAATTGATCCAAGAGTCGAAACGTTCGCATTAGTACCAACGTTAAATCCATCGGAGTTTAATGACTGGATAGCTCCGGTTGTGTCAGCCGTTGCAGAAAGTGTACTCGAGACATCACCTACTTGTGAACTTGTGCGAAATACCATGGCGGTTCGTCGAACAGCTACAAAATCCATTTGAAAAGGTACTTGCCCAATCTTCTGGCTGTTTGCGCCTGTTGAGTTATAGACGCCCATCGCAAAGTCGGCCGCTCCGGATTTTGTCTCGGGCCGATACGCATTACCAAACGCTTGCCAGTGGTAGGTATTGCCGCTTGTATTAGCTAACGTACTGACCCCTAATGAAAAGCCATCTGCATTCAATGATGTGATACCGCCACCAAAGTCTCCACTACTTACTCCTAGATATCCCGTCAGATCCCCTGGCATCATTCTTGTTCTGAATATCGAGTAGTTGGCGGCGTTATCTTTAATCATCACCAGATCGGGTGCGAATGTCATACCGGTAATTGATTGAATTGCGCCAGTTCCTGTGTAGGTGCCTGTTGCCATCGTATATGTCCCACTCGCTCCTGTGAGCGCTGGAACGCCTCCAAAAGCTATCCAGTACATAGTTGCTGCGGCTTCATTCGCACCACCTGCGGTTCCTACCTGAAATCCATCTGCCTGCACTGCCTGGATATAATTAGAGAGGTCAGACAAAGTATCAGCAAGGAAGCTTGATCCATCACCGTTGTGTTCGTTTGTGGAAAGGATTGAACGTCGATTAATTGCTGTGGCGCTGGTATCGTTTTTAACCATAACAGTGTAAGGCCTAAATCCAACTCCACTAATATCCCTATTGTCGTTTCCGTCACCAACGTATGAACCCTCTGCGGCAACACCCGTCCCTGTCTTGAAGGCAACGTAATAATAGATCCCCGCGCTGAGATTATCGGTAGCACCAACTGTGAAACCCGTGGAAGTTATCGTATTTATATACGCACCTGCTGTATCGTTTGCGGTACTGGTAATAAAATCTGTCTGACCAGCAGCCATAGAGGCTGTTTTGAAGTGCATAGCAGCTGCGGTCGATTGCTTTAAAAGAATAATACCTGGTTGAAATCCAGTCGTAATTGTTCGAGGGTTGGTTGCATTCCCGGTATAGGTACCAACACAGAATGTTCCTGTCGATGTACAATCTGATCCGGCAAAAGCAGTCCACGTAAAGAGGATATTGCTGGCATTAGTATTTGCAAAGTTCGTATTGAGAACAAAACCGTCACTGTTAAAACTAATGACACTCGCCGTATTATCTATAGTACTACTCATGAAGGCGGTATTTGCCGTCGCCATTGCACTTGTTTTGAATACCGCAGGCGTGGTGGCGTTTGATGCTTTAATCATGACCATGTTAGGTTGAAATCCAAGACCAGAAATAACCTTCCCTGCGACACCAGACCCGATATAATATCCTGTCTGCATTGAAAAGTTTGCGGCATGCGCCGGTTTCATCAACAGTGTCGCAGAGGCAGTCACCGTGCTGACGATAAAAATCACTAGCATAGCTAATTGAAAAACAGAGCGCCGAGAAAACTGTTTATGCATGTTGCTCATTATTATAGCAAACTAAGCACAGGCAACTATCTTATAGTTCGCGCAGTTCACCGTTACGGACGCGAAGATTTTTGTAGTCCCATTGAGTCGTAACTGACTTTTCGAGCCAATGCTGCAGTTGCGCAGTATCGATCTGGTCAACAGAATGATAGGTAAGGCCCGCAGCTTTAAACTTGCCTTGTGCTTCGAGATCAGGTTCGTCAAATGATTGGCCACTCCAAAAGAGCAGGTTCACTTGTTCTTTGAATGCGTCGTATCCTACGATAGGATTGTCGTTGATAAACCAGGCTGGGTGCGCATGGAATAGTTTTGAAGTCGCGCCTGGAAGTGCATCAGAAATTTCTTTCGAGAGTACATCACACATTGGTTGGAGAGCGCCAGTTTTGGCATTGTATTCGGTAATGTCTTTATTCATCTTCTTACTATACGCTTTTAATTGCGTCTAGTCCCAACGTTCGTGAGATCTCCGTCGTTGTTTGTGTGCCGGTTTCCAGCCACGATGCGCATTATGTCTGCCCGGTTCTTTGCTTTTTCCATATGATTTGGCGACTTGATTCATGAATTCTGTACCGAAATAAGTCTCAAGTTTCGTGAGGTCGAAAAGCTCTTTTCGCTTAGCAGAAGGAATGCTTTCGATATTTATCACACCATCGGTGAGATATTCGACGCTTGATTTGATACGAGGAAAAGGAATATTAGGGATACGTTTTGTATGAGCAGCGGCTAACTTACGTTTTTCTGTTTCAAGCTGAGCGTAGACCCATTTTGCGACTGCTTCTTGGAAAAATCGTCGATTTTGCTTCGTGTTGTCGGTAACGGGGATGCTCATACCCTCAAGTACTTGTTTACCGGCGCGCACGAGTTGGCGCACAACGAGCATGCCCGAACGAGGATCATAGCCGAGTTTACCTCTGTCGGATCGGAATTGCTCTGGAGATAAAGCGACAAGCCATTCTGTCTTGATTGCAGTAATTCCTTGAACCAAATGAAGTGTTTGGAGTGACCCGTCTCGTGTCGGGACTTCAAGGTCAAATGGTGTGCCGGCAACGAGGGTTGGATTGCGCACGACGGTACTGCTTGATAATTCTCGGGTTGCTTGTGAGTAAATATGCGTCGCAACTCCCTTTTCGTCGATATTCCATAGCTGATCAATTTGTCCGGCAACAATACAGTACATCAGACTATCTTGTTCAGACTCACTGATAGGTGTGAGTGTTTCTTCGTCGAGGACGATACCACTCAGATCATGATTAAGTCGCTGCATGACTTCATGAGCCTTTGATACGTTTTTGCTAATAATCCCAATCTCTTCGTAATCGTCAGGGTCGATAGTAGGAAGTGCCCGGAATACATCGTATTGAGCTAATAAGTCGGATTTCTTTTGTTTGGTGAATTTTTGCCAACCCGTGTAACGAGAACCACCTTTCACGATGCCACCAATTTCTTGGATAGCAATAATAGCTGCGAGTTTAGACTGTACCTCAGCCGTATGTACCAAAGATTCGACGAGCATGCGCGCGTAGCTTGATTCAACTGGATATCGTTCCATTGCACGGCCAATATTTGTGACGTCACCGCCACGCGTCAATGCGCCGAGTGCAATTAAGGTTCGCTTGGCTGATTGGATCGCTTTTTTACTTGGGTCGTGAAAGAAATCAAGGACTTCAATGTCGATGCCAACATTCGCGAGTCGAAGTGTCAGTCGATCTATATGCTTGCGAAGTATTTCTGGAGTACCGTATTCAGATCGCTCTTCAAAAGTGAGGCACGGCATCACATCGTAGGGCGCCAGAATATACTCCCCTGCTTTGGTGCGTCCTGCACGTCCTGCTCGTTGCAGACAGTCCGCTTGAGAGGTTTGCGCAATAAACAGACCCTCTACTCCACTTCGGACTTCACTACGGCGTTCTAGGCCGCTATCAATCACTACATCGATATCATCAATGGTGACGCTCGTCTGAGCAATATTTGTAGAAAGGATAATTTTGCCATGCGGATAACTTGCGAAGGCTTGTTGTTGTGCGGTTGCTTCGAGCTGTGAGTGCAATGGAATAATCGGAATGCCGGCAGCGGTCGCCTTTTGTGAAATCGCATCACTGACATTTTGAATTTCAGACTTACCTGGGAGGAAAACGAGGACATTGCTCGAGCCAGTTTCGATCTTTTTAAAGATTTCATCAATCACATCACTGCCTCGCCGTTTTGTGACTTCGTAGCTGCGACCAGGAATGGTAATAACAGCAGAAGTATCAAAGAATTCGGCGAGTGGCGCGGTGTCGATTGTCGCGCTCATAATGACAACTTTAAATCGTGGATCTTCTTGGCAACGTTTTTTTGCCCAAGCGATCAGGACTTCCATGTTTTCGTTCCATTCATGGACTTCGTCGAGGACGAGAACTTGTTTTTCTTTTGTCCCGGCGCCAGTAATTTCACGGACAAGTTGCAGACCGTCGGTACAATATAAGATTTGCGTGTCGGGACCATCGTCGCGTTCTTGCGCAGTACGGTAACCAATGACCGGTTCGCTGTCGCTGGTTGTGCGCAGTGCCCATTCTTCACGGACTCTTTTTGATAAGTTTCGCGCAGCCAAGATGCGCGGTTGTGTCACGATAACTTTAGTATATCCGTGATCCGCAAGGTATTGAGGAACCTGGGTGCTTTTACCTGCGCCTGTTTCGGCGGTGATGATAGTGACTTGATTGACGTCGACCGCATTGGTTATCTCGTCATGAAAATCATAGACAGGGAGATCTTGGATAAACGTCTGTTGAGGCATGCGTCTATCATAGCAAAAATTCTTTATACGCGATGGAGTTTGCGTCCTCGATATCTTTTAGTAGCCATATACTTTTAATCTCATAGCTTTGGTGGCTATACGCGTCAGGATCAATCACTAAGTCATCATGATATTCTGCCGTGACATGCGGTAAATAATTGTCACCATCACGCTCCGGGAAGCGCGAGATGATCGCATCACCAAGCAAAGTAATAATATTGTCATGTAAGTTCATGATCGTATCGCTTTGTATAACGCCAATAAATCGCACGGGCATGCGCTCATTTGATTGGAGCTCAGTCGTCTCGACTGTAAATGGTTCTATGTCCTGAAAATAATTCCCAAGCATCTTACATAAACTTTCCTCATCACTATCAACGCAGGTGAATCGTCGTTTGATAGCAACTTGAGCGAACCAGCCGTTTTCGCCAGCATACACGGGCTCTCCAATTTGAGGAATGCGATCAAGGAATACAACGAGTTGGTAAGGAAAATCACTTTTATTCATGTTGTTTTTCGATGAAATCATTTAATTCTTTCGGATGCGCCTGTTTCCACTTCGCGGCATAATATTTATCATTAATCATCGTCCTCGGCATCATAGTATCAACATACAATGACCCATTGAGGTGGTCGATCTCATGCTGGAGAATTCGAGCCAGCCAGCCCTCTGCTTTAAGGGTCATTGGCTTACCTTCACGGTCGAGTCCGGTGACACGCACATTTCGTGCACGTGGAGTAATTGCCATATAACCTTCAACACTCAAGCATCCTTCAAAGAAAAGTTCATCTTTTTCTGATTCAACAGTAAGTACTGGGTTAATGATTACTGTCAAAGGGACGGGTATTCGATGCTGCGCTTTTAAAAGGTCGTTAGAGATACTTTCAAGGTACTTCTTCTTATCTTCAATTATTACTATTTGAACAGATTCCCCTACTTGAGGTGCGGCGAGCCCGACACCGGGTTTATCGCGAAGTGTTGCAATCATTAGGTCGATAAGGCGCTGAGTTTCCTCACTTTTGATCTGTGAGACTGTGAGCTTTTTTGCTTTACGTCGGAGGATGTCCTCGCCTGTTTGTAATACTTTCAATATCATTATCTTCAGTATATAACTGTATACTGAAAAGTATCTATGAAACATAAAAAGAAGAGTCCCGCCTTCCCTCTCATCCCCAATCCTGCTGAATACTGTTTAGTGGGCGAAAAAAAGAAACGAAAATACGCCACGCAGCTCGATGCTGAGTTAAGTAGGCCAAGTGCAGATGTCGAACAGTATGTCTGCGAGTTTTGCGGCTACTGGCATAATGGCACAAGTAACGTACACTAATAGTATATGTTTGACACGACACACTTCATCACCATCGCCGTCCCTGTTGTTGGGTTTATTTTAAGCGTTGCTGCGCTCTTGATCGTGCCACGTAATCGCAAGCCGACTGCGGGCATGGCATGGCTTTTGGTTATCTTTTTGATTCCGTATGTTGGTTGGATCCTATTTCTCATTCTCGGAACGAATAAGTTACCAAAGAATCGCCGTAATTCTCAACAAGTGCTCGATAAACTGATCGATATTAGGGTAAACAAAGTCGGTAATGACTTGATCGATGAAATTTCAGAGAAATATCGATCACTCGCACAACTCGCGACGTCGCTCGGGCACTTACCTCCTTTGTACGGAACGACGACAGATTACTTCACCGGTTACAGCAAGGCGATTCGATCGATTGTCAAAGATATCAAATCTGCCCGATCTAATATTTATTTGGAATATTATATTCTGACACTTGATGATGCGACAGCTGAACTTTTTGACGAATTAAAAAATGCAGTGCAACGTGGGGTTGAGGTTCGTGTGCTTTATGACTGGTGGGGTTCACAGAGATACAAAGGCTACCGACCCATGTTACGTTTCATGCGCAAACATGACATAAAGTTTCATGCAATGCTGCCGCTGAAGTTCTCATTAAAGAACTATTTAAGATTTGATCTGCGCAATCATCGGAAATTACTTATCATTGATCATGCTGTTGGTTATGTTGGATCGCAAAACCTGATTAAGCGTCAGTATGGTCGCAAAGACAAGATTGTGTACCAGGAGCTAGTCGTTCGACTTTCTGGAGCTATTCTCAGTGAGCTAAAAGCCCTCTTTGCTTACGACTGGGCGGTTGAGTCGAATGACAAATTGCAGCACATCCTGAATGACACACTTGCGCAGGACAATAAAGAAGGATCATCGTTACTCCAGATCTTGCCAAGTGGCCCGAGCTATAACGACGAAAATAATTTAAAGGTCTTTACTTATGCGATCAATAAAGCCGAACATGAAATATTTATCGCTAATCCGTACTTTGTTCCAGCAGAGCCATTGATGTCTGCTATTACCACCGCTGCCAAGCGTGGCGTAAGAGTCCGAATGATTAACTCGGCGGCAATCGATCAGTGGATGGTGGGACATGCGCAGCGTTCGTATTACGAAGAATTACTGAAAGCTGGTGTTGAAGTGTATCTGTATCAAAAGCCCGCTTTGCTTCATTCCAAGTTCATGATTATTGATAATGAGTTCGGTATTGTCGGATCGTCTAATATGGACATTCGTTCATTCGAGCTCGATCAGGAATTGTCGCTGATGCTTTATAGCAAACACGATGTTCACGAGCTTGTAAGAATCAGAAACAAATACCTCCGTCGAAGCGTCGCAATCAAACTTGAGCAGTGGCGTCAGCGCAAGTTGAGCGCACAACTGCTCGATAATATTGCGCGACTGACTTCAAATATTCAGTAATTAGTTTGCCGTATCTTGTAGACCGTCCAAAAATTCCATGTCTCTTTCATCAATCTCAAAATCAACCGCTGCGTTTTGCAGGATATATTCTTCGTGTGTTGATTTAGGCAAACTGACGGTATCGCGTTGCAAGGTGTAGCGGATACAAATCTGGGCCACTGTCTTGTTGTATTTCTCGGCAATCTTTTTTACTTCTGGGTTATCGAGGATACGGCCGGTTGCGAGTGGTGAGTAAGCTTCGATCAGAATGTCGCGGTCTTGAGAGAATTGAGTAATTTCTTCTTCAGTTGAGCCAATAAAGAAACGAATCTGGTTGGCAGCTGGAACAACCGTTCCGTTGTCGAGGATCGCTTGGAGATCTTTGACCGCAAAGTTAGACACGCCAATTGCTTTTGCTCGTCCACTTTTTGCGATTTCTTCCAATGCTCGCCACGCTTCGATGTTACCTGCGGTGTGGTCGCTCCCACGATCACTCCATGGCCATGGTGCGTGTATGAGGTATAAATCGACGTAATCAACACCGAGTGTCGTTATCGACGTCTCGAACGCTTCAAGTGCACCTTCGTATGTTTTAGTTTCGGCGGGAAGTTTAGTCGTAAGGAAAATATCTTCACGAGCAATGCCGCTATCGCGAATTGCTTTACCAACGCTTTCTTCATTTCCATAGACGCGTGCGGTGTCGATATGACGATAGCCACTCTTGAGTGCGAATAACGTTGCGTTATATGCAGCCTCTCCGTTGGGAATTTGCCAAGTGCCAAAACCTATTTTAGGAATAGTTGCGCCAGTGTTCAGTGTGTAGGTGTCAGTAAGTATGCTCATATACTAAGTATAGCAGGATAGCTAGAGATACATCGAGTTCGGCCTACTGTAACATGGGATTTTAACGAATTCAGTTCCTGTAAAACTACACGATGGTAACTGAGATTCGGGGATGTTTTTAGGGTTAGGACCGATTGTTTTACCCGGCAGGTCATCTTGCGGAAAAGCAAATACGGCAACACCGATAGTAATACTTGTTGCTACCAATAGACAAGTCATGATTATTAAGAAAGTCTTTTTCTTCATACGGTGATTATAGCAAGTAATATTTCTTTTTATGCATAAGTGGTATACAGTTTAATTATGAGAAAAGACCTATTAAAGAAGATTAAAAAAGAACTTATTATTAAAAATGAGCTACGACGAGCTCATTTAATGATCGCGCTTCTCGCAATCGGTATCGTACTGTTGGTGCTCGTTAACTCTGCAGGCTACACTGCGTTTAGTAATGCGCTCACTGTAAGCCTCGTTGTCTTGTCGCTCATTATTGCGCTGATTTCACTCTTTGTCGTGGTGAATTTAAGTAAGAAATAATTACTTTTTTAACTCAGATTTAATCTGTTCATAAAATTCAGAAGCAAACAGTTGATTCCACGTTAAAAAGAGCGGTTCAGGAAGGTCGTCAAGCGTGTGCCATGCTTGTGCACTGCATTTGTGTGGCTCCATGATGGTATTTTCTCCGCTTTCCCAATCACTGATCACCCATACGGTGACGTAATGCCTATTTTCTTTGGTGAATATATCATTTGTCACGGCGCAAAAACGAACGTTCTTTATAGTGAGGCCACTTTCTTCCAAGGTCTCCCTTTTTGCCGTATCTTCAAAGGATTCACCAAATTCAAGGTGTCCACCAGGGAGAGACCACGATCCTGAGTCATGTGCCCCTTGTCGTTTTAATAGAAGGAACTTACCCTCTTTGATAACAAATACACCAATGCCTACGCGTACGTCTGGATTATTCATATGTTTAGTATAACTTATTTAAAATCTCGAAACTTTGGGTTAGTGTCGGTGGAGTGGTATTGCTCACTAATGATAATATCTTGAAATTCTCCACCATTTTGCGCATAGCGGACAATAGCTTTTTTACCCTGTTTTATGTCACCGGGAATATTGTAGCCGACGCCACCTCTGATGGTGTGCGTAGCTCCGTCGGGCGTTTTGTACTCGTACAGTGCGTAATATTGTATATGCGCACCTCGGGCGCCGTTATAAAGATATCGCGAACGGCCAACTTCACCGGTTGAAATTGCAGTTGTTTCTGTGCCATGTTGTAGGACATATTCACTTTTCTCTCGATAGGGTGCAGTTCTGACATATCCATACACTATCCCAGGTACAATAACGACAGCACTGACGATGACCACAAGGGCAATGATAAAGAGGATGCTTTTTTTGCTGTTGGTTGCTTGAGTAGTGGAGACAGTATTCTTTTGAAAGCCTTTTACCATATGCAGAATTATAACATGAGTTAATGCATTGTATCGTACGCGGCGGCTTCTTTTGGAGAAAGGTTTGCAAAGGCTATTTCAAAGCCTTTTCCATAATCAATTAACCTCGTAATATGTGTGAAATCGATTTTTTGAGATAGGATAGTTGCCTCTTGGTCGAGCTTACGGATGCGTCCAAGCAACGAGCGGATCGCAGTCGTGTGACTCACGATGACGAGCGTATTACTATCAGCGGAATGTCTTTCGATTCCTTCAAGCATCGCGTCAGCTACTTCGTTGAGACTTTGGCCGCCTGGTGCGCGGTGATCCCAACCTTCTTTTTCTATAGCCTCAAGGTATTCGGGTGTGTAGGCTTCAGATCGCAGTTGTCCTTCAAGTGAACCCTGGGACATTTCAAGAAAAGCGTCGTCTGCTACTAGTGGTACTCCGGGGTATGCGTATTCAGCGGTACGTATAGCACGTGTGGCTGTTGAGCTAAGTAACTTTGTTTCAGGGGTAAGGGCGAATACACTGAGTCGTCGTGATTGTTGAAAGCCTTGAAAAGAAAGCGGCTCATGTATATTAAGCCCTCCAATGGTGGGTTTGTTGTTAGCAGGCGTCTCTCCGTGACGGATGAGGTCAACTCGCTGATTCATAAATATATTATATCATACTTTAATAAATAAAGCAATTACATGGATAATGAATTGAGGTAGGATATAACCGGTTCATAATCAACATTACTAAGGTCGGTCGTGTCTATAGTGAAGATCTCGGAGTTAATCGCGATAACCTCATTCGACTCAGTACTTAAAGATTGCTTAAATTCATCGAGATTATTGAGTTCGTCGTGACCGGAGTGGCGCTCGGCAGTTTCTGCTCGTCGCTTAAATCGATCAAAAAGCACATCTGGGTTAGTGTGAAATATGATTTGGACTGCCGAAAAATCATACTTGGACTGGAGTCTTTTGAACTTTTCATTTTCAAACTCTGGATTCAGGGGTGATTCAAGGATGCAGCTGTGACTAGCCTTTAGCTCGGATTCCAAAAAAGCATCCATAATCGCGAATGTAGACTTGCCGAGTTTTTTAGACCACTCTCTATCCCCTGTTCCTAGTGTGTCAAAGAGGATCTCTTTAATCGCATCCTTACTTATAACAGGGAGATTAAATCGTTCGGATAATAATTTAGCAAAAAAAGTTTTACCTGTAGCTGGTTTACCGGTGACAAGTATGAGAAGCGGTTTTTCGAGTTCCATAATCTTATGAGAATTGTACGATACTAATACCAAATAAAAGTGCAGCCAAGACGATACACAGTCCGATCATAGCGCCACCGAGTCCGAGGACGGTACCAACCCAAGTAACAGGCGTTGCTCCCTCTTTGAATGCCGATCGGAATCCCACGATGGTCGCGGCAATACCAAGTCCGAGTCCAA
>Ga0247804_10001379_pt1 | contig 11284 bp, 13 predicted proteins | sample UWRJL029104C1_FD_181142 | JGI IMG/M metagenome (GOLD analysis project Ga0247804, IMG submission 181142) | Plant litter microbial communities from Arlington Agricultural Research Station in Wisconsin, United States - UWRJ-L029-104C-1 | ecosystem: Environmental > Terrestrial > Plant litter >...
GAATGTGTATTGGGAAAAATCTGGCAATGACAAATATACTAAAGACAGTAACAACACTTTTTAGTTTATTTGAGTTTGAGCCGCTTGATCACGATACCTCTGTACGACTTGAAAGTGCAGGAGTTGGAGAGATAAGGGGTGAATTCCTATGTAGGGTACAGGCTAGAAAATCCGTTGAGATTTAAATAAGCCACATCAAACAACTTAAAGCATTTCAATAGTGTTAGTGTCACTTAGGTGACTAGATTGCCATTCCATTTCGCGCAACGAATGATTAAATTCTCCCAAAAGAATACTGCCCCCAGAAATCCCCATTTAATCTTCAGAGAAAAACATCCGACCCAAATCAACTCGCAATTGACTATGACTTCGTATTATAGTAATATCGTCGCAGTCTCTCAATGTATACTTGAACCTAGTGGCAGACGAGAAATAATATAACGTCCGTGGTGGCGGCGAAACATGCGAGGATTTAGGCTCACCAGGCTTTATGTTCAGTACAGTGTAGTTGACTTAGTTGACTCCATACCCACCGCGGATGGATACCTCGCAAGCAATTGATGAACCAATTCTAGAAGAAATATCCGCTCATAATGGCAATCTTTCGGGCTAAAGATGTTGAAGGAACTACCATATATATTGCTATCGTAGTTAAAATTTCCTGATGCCGTGCAAGTAGTAGTTATTCTACTTCGACAAAACCTAAAATGATTCCAACTTTTCAATTACCACCTCGATCGAATTCAGAGGAGTTCTTAAGACTCAAATCAAATATCTCGGACCATGATCATTATTGACAAGTCAGTATGGGAATCTTTGCAATGGGATTCCAGCTACAATGCGGAGTAAGTAAAACTGTTTCTGGAACAACTGAAACGAGATAGGACATTCGGTCACAAAACTCTTTTTTTTGCATATTCGTCGTGACATTATGATGTGGTCTGAATTAGCGGCTTGTCGGTGGGCTTCTTTCGGCATCCCGAATATAAACATGAGTTCGGTTCCTGAGGCTCTCCCTAATTCCTGGCACTCCTTCTCATGCTTGTTAACCGTAACATAGCCATTTTTCCTCGTAATTAATCAAGACCTTCCTGCCGTATTCGAAGGGCTTGCCGCCTACAAAACCAGCCCGAAGTACTTAGCATAGCAGAAAATCATTTTATCCATAGTTATTGGACTTAAAGTACCGGAACATAAGTCATTGGCTTCCTAACCAGCAACGGCCCATCAATAGCTTGTAGATTAGATAGATTGCGGGGGACAATGAAAAGGTAACGAATACTATAGTTCTAAGGGTGTTGCGATCAGTCATTACAGCTTTTGACTGCAGACACAATATGTATATCTCTACGCCAATGCCTAGCTGCAGCTATCGAATGGCCCAATTGTGTTGAAAGGGCTCGGGTTTAACTAGACTAGGGGTGTGGAATATATGCAGAGTACGTCTTATTTAAATACATAGAAAGTCGTTTTTGAGTTACCTATCACGCTTGAACTTAATGAATGAATGATTTGCTACAAATTGCTCTTGGCTAGCTTATTAAATTTGGTTCATTAGTGCTAAGTTTACAACCTTCCCATCCCATGTTGATATGACTACTAAAAGCTATTTGGTAAAGAATATACAACTCCAGAGCTTAGAGAGCTCGCTCTATATGTATACAGCCAAAGATCCTGCAACTGCCAGTCCAAGCAAGTTGATTTGATAAGCTGTTGCAGCCGCACTCCCAGACGATGAAGTTGAAGTCTGACTAACGACAGTTTGTGATATTGCAGACGGCATTTTTGATGCTTGAGTCGTAGCTGGCATTTCTGAACTGGTGACACTGGACAGACTTGTACTCAAAGACACAGCGGATGAAGTGGTATTGGTGCTTGACTCAGCCACCAATGATTTAGCAGTGACATTATTGACCACCTGGTTCTTAATCCACTCAGTAGCTTGGTCTGAGTACAACTCAAAATAATTCCAATGGTCCTTAATCACGCTCCCGCCAGCACAATTGGGATCCGTGACGACACAGTAGTCACGTAGTACCGGCGTCCACTGTTTCAAAGCGTTAAGTTCTTTAACTGGCCGAGGATAGGTACCGTTCTTTTCAGCGCCAGAGAACGTGTTGTATGGCTGTGAAGCAGTGTGACGTTTTGAGCCCCACATCAATATAGCAGTTACTTAATCTCGGAGTCAGTATAAATTAATTTCGGTCAAAAGAGCGGACACTCACCCATTTTCCCAGCATCTGATTCAACATCCAGTCCCTCATTGTTCCCCTGCACACAATCTCCAAAGGTTCCTCCTCCTCCACCAAATATATCGCCAACAATATATGCGCCTTGAGAGTAGCCACTTACGACCAACTTAGATTTTGGACAGCGTTTATTGTACGCTATAATCTGCGATAAACCATTTGCGACACCCTCGAAGATTGAGTCGCAGTATACAGCCTCGAAAGTGCTGTAGTAGAGGATATCTTCATAATCGGAGCTGGTAGAGGCGTTAGAAAGAGCCGTACTAATCTGTTCAACGAACGACTCTTGGCGGCCTGGATAGTCCTCGTTCCAGCCCCTGGCGAGGAAAATGTGCGTATCTGTACAAACGGATTCTTCTCGTAATGACAAAGGGGCAATTGACTGAACGGCACACACGAGAGGAAGTATAACGAAAAGTCTGGCGAGGAAGTTCATCGTGACAGATTCGCTGTCTGCTAGGTTGCTACAGAGTCCTAAAATCCATAATTCGTGACCTGCATTGGCCCAGAAGATTCAAACGCGGATCAGTGCGGCATGGGATTTATATGTGAAATCCCTTTCCCCTATTATTTCTTATCAACAACTGACAATTTATCGGGATCCACTTTATGGTGCTATTTTACCTTGGTTAGAGTGAAGGGCGATCCACTTGCCAAGAAATGGCCGGATATTATAATGGAGCTCTTGTGAGTTTTGGAAGTGCGTCTGAATTATGTGGCATACAATACAGGTACCACGACACTATACTTCCCGCTATTGTTAGCTGCCAAAATTGCTTCGCAAATATTTCGAGGCAGTTTTGCACTAACCAAAATCGTCGCCCGATTCGATCCGAAGTACAGACCGCATGGCGATCATAGATGGATATACTCTTTGGGAAGGCTATAACAAACACTAAGAACGATTTCCTACAAAGATATTAAAAAACCCCCAAGAATTAAAGCTATTTATATATAGTAAGATTAGTATAAATCTGGTAATAGAGCTATAGTAAAAAAGCTCTGCCGCGCTATAAAAAGAGGAGCTTTGCAAATCAGGAGTGAAGGTAACGATGCCGACGTGAATTTCTAGCGGCAGGGGTTTAGAGTGTCTGAGAGTAGTTAAAGAAGATAGATCATAATGAAATATATAAGATATTGAGGTGTGCATTGATTTTAAGATGCTTAAAGTCAATGCACCTAGTAATTTTCCAGTACGCAGGGATGGACGTCATTGGATTTCCCCTAACGACAACGAATCAGAAACGGTTTGCCCCTGTGTGTGAGTGAATGGTCCGTCACAATGAGTCTTAGGCGAAGCTCTCTCCTTCGATAATCAAAGGAAACTGTAGTTCTGTGCACCATGTTTGAGTCGAGAGTGGAGCTTGAATTTGATATTGTCATTAGATTAGTTGAAATAGGATTCAAAATTGAGTGTCGATTCACTTTGGCTACGGAGCACCGGTACGTGTATCATGTAAGTGCTAGTTGTATTCTGTAGTAATCGTTGATTGTATTAACGACATACCGGGATGGTGATGATATATCCGTCTTACCCGTCTTAGCCGTCTTACCCGTCTGAAGTTCAAACGGATCGCGTGACCTGGTCACATGACCGGAATCGAATATACCATCTATTAACGAGCTAGTTAATTATTGGGTTGATTATCTGGTCAAAATTAGGAAACTGATACATGATCCATAACCAGCCAATTGTGGGACTACAATAAACATAGAATTTCCAGTTCGAAGATGATTGCCCGGTAGTGCATTAAACACAAGGATTATATCGATCTAGATTATAGCTAGAGTTGGATTTCATGGAGCATGGTTTATTGATGACCTCATGAGCAAACGAAGTAAATTCATTCTATCTTGAGCTACCGGTATCCCTATATTATATTACTATCTGTCAATGGGTTACATTAAGTTAGATTAAGATAAGATTGTATAAACCACTATTCGAAGTTGGATCCTAGGAATTCTGTTAGCTTACTTTTTGAAATAACTTTTGTGACGTGAATAAGTACATACCAACGTATGGAATAGTGTAGGTCTCATAATTATTATTCACCACAACATAGCCGGTGTAAAAAGGAAACAGGTCGATGTTTGGGGTAAATGTAGGTGGTGCAACCGAGACTTGAATAGTGCTCGACTCGCCACCTTTGATCAAGACGGACGCGGTACTGAATGTGGTGCTCGCGTACCAGGGGTACATCATACCAAATTGCCAAGTTGCAAACTCAGCATATTGCATTCCGCCAGCTGGCCTGTGAGAAAAGGTGTATGTTTTTGAGCGGGTAGAGCGGTTGGTAATAGTAAGATTTCTTGTCACGGTAGCAGAAGAGAATCCAAGATTGAGCTGAGTAGGTGTGACCTGGCTTTCCCACTTCAGAGCGCTTACAGCATTAATCATACCTGTACCTTGCTGTGCTACCGAACTTAACATGGATGGATTATAGTACCATGGTAGTGGAGAGGCAGAGTTCTGTATGACTGCATAGGTTTCATGGATGCTCAGACTGGGACGCTGGGAGTGAATGAGTGCGTAGACTCCAGCCACAAAAGGACATGACATTGACGTGCCGGAAATAACTAGATTTCAATCAGCCACAGTTCAAGTGCAACAGGAAGCCCAAAGATATGAGAGGTTCAGTTTACGTACTGGCATATCCGCCATAGAAGTCGAGCGGCCAGGTTGCAAGAATTTGACCACCTGGGCCGGAAGCTTGAGGCTTGTTGTTAAGGTTATACTCCGGGCCTATAGAAGAATAATTACTCATGAAGCCAGGCGTGATCATTTCACCACTCTTCGCACCATAGACCGTGCTGCTGAATGAGACTTTGTATTGCCCAGGCTTTTTGGTGTATGAGCTGAGAAACGTGGTAGAGTCTTGCACACTCAATACAATAGGGTTGATTTGAATACCCATAGGGCTGGGTGCAGCATAATTTCGAAGGGATGGCGTCAGATCCGCAGTTGTATAGCTTACAAAGTATCTGTAGCCGTTTCGATATGCAACATCAGCCTTGCTTACTGCCGAACAACCTCCATTTTTCACAGCTAGAATATGTTTCGCTGGATCCAGACCTTGTGAGGTTAGATTGTCAGCAGCCTGCACGTAATAGTTTACAGAGCAGCCTTGAAGTGATGCACTATCGGCACCGAAGTTCATAACTTGTACTGTCAAACCTTCCGCCGGACTGTCAAGTGGAAGAACAGTGGAGTAGCGAAGCGTTCTCCCGTTGTTATCCTTGAGCTCGTACGTGACTGGAAACTTGGTGTTCTCTACGGAACCGACAGAAAACACGTCTTTTCCGATTCCGGGCGCAGATGTTAGGTATGGACCACTCGCACCATTGTTACCCGCTGACGCAAATACAGCTACCCCTTGCTCTACCAAAGCAGAGGTAACCTGTCCCCATGGATCATCTTCTTCGTTGTTTGTAACAGCACCGAGTGACATAGAGACGATGTTTGCTCCATCAGCAACTGCTCTTAACATGGCAGAAATGAGAATGTCAGTCTCAGCTGATCCTATGCAATCAAAGACTCGATACATTCCTAGATGTACATTAACTTCTAATTGACAGATGACCAATTCTACTAACCTAACGTTGCTTCTGGAGCGACACCTACAAGTCCAAATCCTGAGCCGGGCACATCTTGCTACAAGATCGAGGAGATTAGCACTGAATTATAGGGACGCTAGTATGCCATGGTTAAAAGAACAATTTCTTACCATTCCGATGATACCAGACGTGTGAGTCCTACGGAAACAATTTTAGCTAATATCTGGTTTGTTTCTTGAAGCTCAAGAGTATGAAAAACGTCTGTTGTAGCGCAAACCAGACGAATTTTGGATACCATGGTTGAACTTATATAAAGCATAAACTTACCCGTGACCCCCATCAATACATGTAGCCAGAGGATCAGGACTATCATTGATGAAATCGTAGCCAAATTCAATTTTGCATCCAATACCAAAACACCCACCCAGGGCAGGATGACGGTAGTCAACACCGGTGTCAATAACAGCAATCCTAACACCCTTTCCTTTGATACCTTGGGAGTGGAGCTCATTTACTTTGGCCATAGACAGGGGATTGTTGACTTCAGTATCTCCAACAATGAATGGCTGAGTGATGTTAGTGCCAGGCACGACGGCTCGAGACTTTACTGGCTTAGATGCCCTGACAGCTTATTAGTATTTGGTTGATATGGAGATAGTGATCAGCTAGTCAGTGGGCAATTATTCGAAATCACAAACCGTTCAATTGCGGCCAAAGGTCGTGGGATCTTTTGTACAGGCCACACGCCTATGACATTATCCATAGCTTTGAGGGCTTGAAGATCTGCGTCATTCTTGAGGGTCAATGAAAGACCAACAAAAATGGCAGAGTCAGAATAAGTTTGTCGAGTGGTGTAATCTAAATCAGCTTTTTTGGATAGTCTGTGAAACTCTACGTGTGGGATATCACTTCGTCTTAATAGGCCATTCGTTTCGGCTTTCAACTGTACAATGTATGTACTAGGAACAACATCTGGTATTTTTCGACTGTTGCGTCCTCTGCCTGGACTTTCTAATTCCGGGAGTCTCTCAAGCTCTTGAGCAAGTATGGGAACAGATATCGCAAGGGAGAATATAACAGCCGTGACAGCTCTTGAGAAGATCATGTTGTTCAGATACACAAGCAGCACAGATTTGTTCCTTTCGTGACGAAAACTGTTTGGCGCAAAAACAGAGAAACCTTCCGTCTTTATATAATCACGCTAAACATAGATATCTTCAGATAGTTTGACGATATCACTAGTCCCGCCAGTCACTTAGATGCATGGTTCATTGCACATTACCTAAATCGACCGACATATATCGAGCTTGTGCTCGTTCAGTGCCATAATTCAATATGTCCAGCACCCAGGAGTAGACCACTGCAGCAATAGATGAGGTTCAGACATCTCCTAACCCCTTCCCTACTCAATCGAGAAGGTGGAATAATCAATCTAACAATTCGCCTCGCAATAAAGCGACGCTGGTGCTGACAGCCAAGCTGATTTGCATGTATGTGCCTAGCACTTACATGTTCTCGAGCCAGGATCATAACCGCCGTTATCAAATCAGAAAGTTGCTAGGATGAGTCGCTGCGAAGAGTGGGGAACCATGTAACGAACCCAAAGAATTCGAGTAACGAGCACCGTGAGGAAATGGTCGGTGACACTTTCCGTATATGCAAAGCCGATAAGAATGGACTTCACATGCTCTCGCAGCATCCCTGTGATATCGAATTCGCAAAGAGAAAAATGCTCATGATACCGCATCACTCCGTATCCAGCAACAACTAGTAACACGATGTGTGCATTTGTATATGCAGTGCAGTCAAAGGCAATTTATTATTCAATCCCCTGGTGCTATCATCAAATCGAGAGTGTGCTTCGCAAAAGCGACAAAGCGATGTGGCGTGCAGGAGGTAAGATCTTGGCAATTTTCTATCCAATGCGATTCTTGCAAAGTCCAACTGCGCCGCATGTTACTTAACGTAGATTAAATGAATTCTGATGTGTAGCGGTCGAATAACTCTTTTGGATTCACACAGAAGCGTATCGCTAACGTAAGGAACTAATGTCGTCAACTACCGAGTACTATTTATAAGTACTCCCTCTACAATTCCCGTGTAGATAAGATTCTGGTACCAATCGGCTGCAGCTAAAGGATAGAGTCTAGCTCTTAACGACTCCCATGTAAGTGCTCGTAAGGATACCGGGACCTGGTCGGGTGCCCGATATCGCGGGGCAATCCAGGAAATTGGAAAAGAAAGCATGCTGGATTGATTATCTGAGCGGTGCAACACAAAGTTGCCATGCAGAATTAAAAAATGTGGTAAAGCTAATATAGAGAAAGCAAGCCTTACATTTAACGTGACATAAGAGATTGAGGTGAAAGACAAGAAGTCCGATGGAGTTTGAAGGCTTGGCGTACCTTTTCCTTCGTCGCACCTCTCTCATTCAAGAAGACCATCAGCATATTTCTCTGCCTCTCATTATAGTCCGACGGGAATGATTTGTGAAAGAAGTTACGTCAGAGCAAAAAGTAGGACTGGCATGAGCTTGATATTTAGGAGAAGGATTGGTTACAAACTGCAGTGTTTTCAACACTAGACTTTTAAAAGCTATTGTTTGAAGTTCAGTAAGCTGCATTCTCTGACTCTATGGGAGACTAGATTGTTTTGCGACCCAAAGTTGCTCTGGTTCAGATGAGATGGTCAAATCTCCTCAGCGTGGACGAGACTGAGATCGAGAATTTTTCTCTTCTTGTACTATTCTCTGGCAAGTGCTAGATTATGAAGTACATCTTGCTTTAACCATGGGGCAACTCTTCATTTTGGGTTACTGTACCCATTTAAGCACTTAACTATCAGATAAAAGAAATCAAACTTACCCCGATTCTTTTCAATGTACTGCAGACAGTGCGCAGCCAGCCCAAGCATGGCTACCCGTTGCCTCTGTGGGACTGAAATCTTCCATATGATAGAGATTTCTAGAGAAATCCTTCTCCCCTTTTCAGAACACGGAGATCTCTTTTCGTTATACTCCCATACGTCTCTGAATTGATTTTCTTCATGGCAAGAGAGTCTGACCATAATAGTGCGTGGAAAGGTTATGGCTCAAGCTCCAGTGCATGTCTTGAAATGGAAATCTTGTTTAATTATGAGAACGACTGTAGTTAGCTTTAGAAATGTCAACTCAAAAATAACGCATACAGATTATATCGCAACATCAGCGTGGTTATGCATAGGAAAATCCAAACAGGGAAATAAATCTAGACCAGTTCTCAATGACATACTCCTTTCTTTTGGTTATATTTTATTTACAATGAAAGATTATGCTTCATCGTAACTAGACATCACTGCTCACAACTCGATACCGATTCGTGAATGCTAGGATTTTAAAATCTAACGCGGACATATCTAGGATTGATGCGTGAATACCGTTAAGTTCACGAATGATAGGGGACGAATTATCATAGAGTTTTTTACAATAAGACACGTGACCAAGTTTCCAAGCAAAGTGATCAATTCGTTGTGGAATTACGATACAAGGATTTGTTATTAAATATACATCTCGGTGTTACAACACGTTCCAACTCAAGATCACCACTTGTATCTCCACCCACCATTGTATTCTTCCACCATTACGAGGCCCACGTGCCTACCAACAACCACCTTACAAAAGTAATGCAGCAAAACCGGCGGCCACGGCTGCCATACCGACACCGGTTGCCATTGGGGCACCAGCAGTGCTGGCGCTTGCTCCGGCTGCACTGCTAGAAGCGGCACCAGCAGCGCTGGATGCCTCGGCGGTTCCTGTAGGAGCACCGGTGACGGCAGCTGTGGTGGTTGGGACCAAGCTGGACACAGCGGTTGCGGGCTCTTGGATATCCTCAGCATATCCGGAGCTATTTGTGCGTTAGTGGAGATTTCAGAAAAGGATGGAAAAGATGTGGAAAGGCGAGGGAGCTTACCATGTAGCGTTCGAGGCACCTGTGCAGCCCTCACCAATGCAGATAGCTTGGAGCTCGGCTGGCTGGGATGGGATGACGACGGCTGGTGGGGAGCACTTTTGGCCGAATAAGGTCGTCAAGGCGGTTCCGACAACCGCGAGATCGTCGGCAGCGACACCGAAGGAAGCTGCGGACATGGCGACCTGGGTGATGAAGTAGCCAACCTCAGCTGCAGACAAGTCCATGAATTTGTGAACCTCGTACATGCTGGCGGAACCGGAGTAGACGGGGAAGTCGGTACCCATTTGCGTGCAGCCTAAGAGACCACCGAAGTAGGAGTATAGATGGGTGAGAAGCAAGCTGTGAGAGAGGGATCGTTAGCTCCAGGTTCGCGGGTAGTGGAAGAGATTCTAAACTCCAAGACGTACTACTGCATACTGCTATCATCCTCGGAAGGCTTGTTCTCCTTGAGAGGAGCAGCTCCACCACCATCAAGGAAGTTCACTGAGGTACCGGTGTCACCACCCGTGTTGGTGGAGGCAAGACCACCGTTGAAGTATGGCAAAAGGTCGACGGCGGTACCGTTGTATTCACCTGCTGCGAGGATACCTGCGACAGTGACGCCGACATTGGGTGTGGTATCTTTCGAGAGTTAGAAATACTCATTCACTGATTGATATGTGGTTTATTGATAGGAAGCTCCTTTAGAGAGAGGAAGAGGAGAATGTTGGTGAGTGAAGTGCATGACGTACAGTTTCCAATGACAGCAGTGTTGACAACGAGTGTCAAGAGTGTCATCTGATTGGCGGCAGTGTTGTTCATCAACAGCGCTGTGGTATAGTAATCACAGATGGTTGTGTTGGAAGGTCTCTGCGCAGAGGCAAGAGTTGCCAATGCCGTTGCGACAGTGAGAGTCTTGAACATCATCTTGGTCTATAGTTATTGTGTTTGGAGTGACAAAAGTAACGAAAGTGAGGTTTGTTTATGGAAGGATAGAGAGGAAGACAAGATGAAAGAGGAGCGGGAGGTATATGGGGTTGAGCTAAGTATGTAATCATAGCTCGAAAGGGGAATCTGCAGCTTACTTTGGTAGGACCCTCTCTCTAAAGTTTCTTAGACTTGGAATTGAGATGAGAGGAAGTGTAGCTGTGAAATGGGAGCCGAGTGATTGGATGGGACAGATGGAATGGGTGAGGGTGGCAGTCCTGAACGTTACAACGGATGAGCTACTTTCCGAACTCTCAATCGTTAGTGTGAAAGGCAAATCTAGAGCTGCGGAAGAGGGTGAATCCAGATACGCTAGCTTCCACCCCGCGTTGAGACAGGTCGACTCGGATCTTGCACTAACCGAGTAGAAGAACTGATATGAAATTACAAGTCCTTGATTGGCAGGTGGTGATGATCTGGCGGAAGGTTTCTCATTTTGCGGTGCATCGGAATTTAGAGTTGCAAAAGAAACGCTTCGGAGGTAAATAGAGTAGCTAGGTTCAAAGTGTCCAACTCTCCCAAAGGTCAATTGAAAGGACCAGCTCGGGGGCGTTGTCTACAATACAC
>Ga0247804_10001380_pt1 | contig 11279 bp, 7 predicted proteins | sample UWRJL029104C1_FD_181142 | JGI IMG/M metagenome (GOLD analysis project Ga0247804, IMG submission 181142) | Plant litter microbial communities from Arlington Agricultural Research Station in Wisconsin, United States - UWRJ-L029-104C-1 | ecosystem: Environmental > Terrestrial > Plant litter >...
GCCGTTGTTGACGCGAAAAGCGGTGACACTGTTCGTGTACACCAGAAAATTAAAGAAGGCACAAAAGAACGTATTCAGATTTTTGAAGGCGTTGTTATTCGTGTCGACCGTGCGGCATCACACACTTCACGTATTACTGTACGTAAAATTGCCAGCGGTGTTGGTGTTGAAAAGAGCTTCTTGCTCCACAGCCCACTCGTAGAAAAAGTAGAAATTACACGCCGAGCGAAAGTTCGCCGTAACTACCTTTCATACCTTCGTTTGCGAAGCGGTAAAAGCGCTCGCCTTCGTGGTGTTAACTTTGACCGTGAAGGTGTTAACGATATTCGTGACCTGCACGCCGAAGAAGAAGCTGCACGCCTTAAAGAAGAAACTCGTATTGCTGCGGAAGCAAAGCAAGCCGAGAAAGATGCTGAAGAAGCTGCACTTGCTGCAAAGCAAGCTGAAGTTGAAGCACGACACGAAGAAGCTGCCTAAGCTATCGGTTCATACTAAACGCTCTCATAGGAGGGCGTTTTTTATTTTAGTCGACGAAAAGTTAATAATGTTTGTAGAATGAATAGATATAGTTATGGATATGATCTTAGGAATTGATGAAGTAGGACGAGGGCCATGGGCCGGTCCCTTAGTGGTCGGTGCAGTTGTATTGGGCGATGCGAAAATTGAGGGTTTAACTGATAGTAAAAAGCTTACGAAAAAGAAACGGGATCTTTTAGATGTGCAGATTAGACAGCAAGCAGCTGGATTCGGTCTTGGCTGGGTACCGGCAGATGAGATTGACGCTATTGGCCTCAGCGCAGCGCTGCGCGTTGCGACCATTCGTGCGGTTGAACAAATCAAGGTACCGTATCACGAAATAATTATTGATGGAACGATTAATTTCCTAAGTGAGACGTCTAAAGGCAAATATGTCACGACACTTCCTAAGGCCGATTTACTTATTCAAAGCGTTTCGGCTGCCTCTATCATTGCAAAAGTAGCCAGAGACAACTACATGGCCCAGCAGGATGATGTATATCCAGGCTATGGCTTTAGCGGCCATGTTGGTTATGGAACAGCAGCACATCGATCCGCAATCGAAATGATTGGCGTCACACCACTTCATAGGTTGTCATTTGCTCCTCTTAAAAAATATAAAGACGTAACAAAAATAACGACAAAGCAAGTAGGAGATGGGGCAGAAGAAGTTGCTGCGCAATATTTAGCGAGTTCAGGGCATACGATACTCGCAAGAAACTGGAAAACAAAGTTTTGTGAGATTGATATTGTGTCACGTCTGGATAATGTACTGTATTTTACAGAGGTAAAGTATCGACGCACTCAGATTCAAGGTGGTGGATTGGCGGCAATTACTATCAAAAAACAGCAACAAATGAAGTTTGCTGCTGAGTTTTATGTTCAATCAAATGAACTACAGAACGCATCGATGCGACTTGCGGTAATTTCGCTTTCCGGGGTAGACCCGAAAGTTGATACGTATTTAGAGCTCGAGTAAGGCTTTTCGAACAGCCGCTTCGTCGCGAGCGATATGCTCGATTTTAGTTCCTAGCTCAAGAATCCCTAATTCGATATTTCGTTTTAAGGCGACCTCGTCTTTTTTAGGTTCAAAGAATTCTTTGTATTCTTGTAACTGTTCTGTGGTCGTAAGGCAAACTGCTACGTACCTTGGGAAAGCGTCATAGCTTTTGTCGCCACCAAAAGTCTTTGTCATCCATCCCCATTCGTCACGGCCCCATTTCCAGGTAGCAACTCTTGAGTAACGGTTACGAAGGAGCCAGACGAACCAGCGCATGAAATCTTGAGGACGTACAATCGTTTGGTCCTTCAGAAGATCAAGGAGCCGTTGAATGACTTCTGGATCGCGCGTTGATGTAACGGCAGAGGCGATATCTTCCTTTAGTTCACTAGACGTAGTCTTTTTGTATTCTGCCAAAAGGAAATCAATAATCGATTGATCGGTCGCGTATCGCACGACGGTACCAATAATATTAACGCGGAGATTTGGATCAAGTTTTTCAAGTGGTGTTGATTCGTAGATCTCGTGTACTTTCTTAAGAATGTCGGGTTGTTCACTGTAGATCATGAGGCCAACAACAATACTCCGTAGTTTTGTATCTGATTCTGGTTCGCCAGGAACCGCTTTCCATCCAAGTCGATCAAATTGTTTCTTTGCTAACTCTCCTGAATACGCACGAAGTTTATTCTCGAGGGCGATATCGGTCTCAACAAACTTTTTCAGCTCGTTTAATGCAACAAGCATGATATCCCACACCGCTTCGACGCTTTCATCTTTGTAGTACGCAAGCAGTGGAAGTAACTCAGCGCTTGAGATACGGCTTGCCTGCGCAAGAAGTGTCTGCTCGTTCAGCAGCTTTAATCGGTCAATGTCTGAAAGTGTATCCAGTTCGTTAAGGAGTTCAGCAAGAAGCGTTGGAGTGTAGTGGGTGATAAAGTGCGCCGGGCTCTCATGGTTGATAATAAGCGGAAGCTCAGAACTTCTTGTGACAGTCAGTTCCTTTTCGCTGAGAAGCCGAGGCATATTTTCGTCTGACGCACCAAGCGGAATTGGCCATAACTTTTCAGAAGGTTCATGAGGGCCGACGAAGAATTGCTCCTGCGCAAGGTGAATCTGGTCGCCGTCTTGTGATACAGAAAGGACAGGGTAGCCAGATTGTGAAATCCAGGTGTTCATGAATAATCCTATATCCTGGCCGGATGCTTGGCTCATGCATTCCCATAGATCATTTGCTTCTGTGTTTTGATACCCGTACTTTTTGAAGTAGATCTTGAGTCCACCTTGGAAGGCCTCGTTGCCAATATATGTCTGCAGCATGCGCAGGAGTCGGCCGCCTTTGGCATACACAATTGATGGATCAAATAAGGTTGAGATTTCATCCGGGTGATGTACATCAGAACGGATTGCCTGTACACCATCAAGGCTGTCACGGCGGAGGGCCTGTAGTACTTCGTAGGTTGCATGGTCGAGCCAAATTTCCCAATCTGGTTGCAGGGCATCGACACAAATGTATTCCATTAAGTTTGCAAAACTTTCATTAAGCCATAGGTCATTCCACCACTTCATAGTGACAAGGTTACCGAACCATTGGTGACTTAGCTCATGTGTAATAGTAAGCGCGGCTTGTTGACGGGTCATAAGTGAGCCTGTTTTCGGGTCAGTCAAAAGGGCAATTTCTCGGTAGGTAACAAGTCCCCAGTTTTCCATAGCTCCTGATGAGAAATCCGGAAGCGCGACGTGGTCTGATTTAGGGAGTGGGTATGGGACTTCGAAGTATTCGTCAAAGAATTCAATTCCCCTGGTCGCTATATCAAGAGCAAAATCAAGACTTTCTGGTGCTTGTGCGGGTGTTGCGTAAATATTTACCTCAACGCCACTTTTTGTTTTGGCTGTTTTACGCTGTAATTCGCCGACTACCCAAGCCAGTAGGTAGCTACTCATGCGTGGTGTGGTGTCGAATGCCGTGATCAATAGGTCACTTTCAACGCGTTGGTCTTTGATCGGCATGTTTCCAAGTACAACAACACCTTGCTCGGTCGTGAGCGTCACGTCGAATGTTGCTTTTGCTTCGGGTTCATCGATACAAGGAAATACTTCACGAGCGTGATGGCTTTCAAACTGAGTTGCTAAAAGTTCTTTTTGAACACCCTCGTGCTCGTAGTAGCAAGGGTAAAGCCCGTGCATGCCATCTGTGATTTCTCCTGAAAAGCCTACGACAACAACATGTGATCCATCACAAATATCAGGATGAGTAATCGTGAGCTCTTGATTGTCATTATTGAGAGTAAAGTCAGCTTGTTTGCCGTCAAATGTTACGGATTGGATAACCAAATCCTTTGCGTGAAGAACAATGTTCTTGGCCGAAATAGTTGAAGCCCCGTTGATAGTAACGACACCGGCGAAGGTTCGATTGATTCTGTCTAGGGTTACTGATAGTTGATAGTGTTCTGGAACAAATGTTTTGATGAGTCGGGCTACAGTCTGCATATATATTTAGTATAACAAAAGCCGTCATGGGTCTGCTGAAATCTTAAAAAATTATGATGTGCGCAACGATAGTGGGCTGAAGTTATTGAACATTGCTCGCTATGATCCATACTGTAGATATGCGCTTACGGAGAATAATAGTCGTTATCTTGAGTTTGATTAGTTTAGCTGTGGTGGTTTTAGCTGCGGCCCCATCAATTATCGAAGAAACAGTAAAACCTACAGTTGTTGTCACGAAAGCACCTGCTGGTTCTGCGGCGAATACGTTAGACTATCTTGAGGTAAAAGGACGTGCGCCGAAAACAAATTATTCGCGGACACAATTTGGAAGTGGCTGGTCGACGACAAGTGGGTGTGATACGAGAAATATTATTTTGCACCGTGATTTAGTCAATCCTCAATTGGATGAAAAGTGTGTAGTGATATCTGGAATACTCCACGATCCATACACTGGAAAAGACATTCAATTCACAAAAGGATCGAGCGATGTACAAATCGATCATGTAGTAGCTTTGTCGGATGCGTGGCAAACCGGTGCCCAGCTACTGACGAAGGAGCTTCGTGTTCAGTTTGCGAACGACCCACTTGAATTACTTGCTGTTCAGGGCGATGCTAACCAGCAAAAAAGTGATGGAAATGCGGCATCTTGGCTGCCATCGAATCGAAATTTTCGTTGTGAGTACGTTGCTCGTCAAATCGCTATAAAACACAAATATAGCCTTTGGGTGATACCCGCCGAGAAACAAGCAATGATGGAAGTGCTGAGTACATGTCCGGATCAGGCGCTACCTGCTTTGTAATGGGCTCTTGTGTCGGTGTGCATAATTAGGTATAATAGCGACAGTACATTCCGGCCGGCAGGTCGGATTTTTTCATAGAAACGGACAGGTACTCATTATTAGTACACATAAGAAAGGACTTATAAAATGGATGAATTAAATCTAAAACAATTAACTCTTGCTGTGCGAACAATCGCCGAAGAGAAAAACCTTCCAGAAGACATCGTTATGTCAGTTATCGAACAGGCAATTGCCGCTGCATGGCGCCGTGATAACGGAGAGCGTGACCAAGAAGTTCGGAGCGAACTTGATGTAAACAAAGGTACTGCAAAAGTCTTTGTTTCTCGCGAAGTCGTTGAAGTTGTCGGAAGTGATGCACACGAGATTAGCCTTGAAGACGCAAAGAAAGTAAAGAAAGATGCTGTACTTGGTGACATGATCGAAGAATCACACGAAGTTAGCAGCTTTGGTCGTGTTGCTGCTCAAACAGCAAAGCAAGTCGTTTTACAGCGACTTCGTGAAGCAGAGCGTGAAGTTGTCCTCGGTGAATACGAAGACAAGATTGGTACTGTCGTCAACGGTACTGTACAGCGTGTTGAACCACGTGTTATTCGTATCGAGATCGGTAAAGCCAATGGTATTATTCCACAAAGCGAACAGATTCAGGGTGAGTATTACAGCGTTGGTGCACGCATCAAGGTCTTTATCAAAGACATCGAACGTGACAACCGTGGCCCACAACTTATTTTGAGTCGTGGTAACACTGAATTCATTGAATATCTTTTCCGCCAAGAAGTTCCTGAACTTGAAACTGGTGCAGTAGAAATCAAGGCAATTGCCCGTGAAGCAGGACGTCGCACAAAACTTGCTGTTGCAAGCACCGTTCCTGGTGTTGATCCAGTTGGAACATTTGTTGGTGGTCATGGTACACGTGTACAGGCTGTTATGAATGAAGTTGGTGATCAAGAAAAGATTGACATCGTGACTTTTGATCCAGAAATCGAACAATTCATCAAAAACGCCCTCAGCCCAGCTGAAGTTTCAAAAGTTGTTATTCGAGAAGCTGACAAGCGCGCTACTGTGTACGTAAACGAAGACCAGCAATCAATTGCAATTGGTCGTGGTGGACAAAACGTACGTCTAGCAAGTCGTCTTACTGGATATGAGCTTGATATTGAACAAGCAACTGCTGCCACAAAGCCAGTTGCTGGTCCAAAGAAGAACATCGAAGATAGCCTTCTTGACGCCGTTGAAAAAGTTGAAGAAACTCCAGAAGCGTAATAGCTCAAAATCAACACATAATAAATTAGCACTCTATTGCATGGAGTGCTAATTTTGCTATACTAGATTTAGAACGCTTGTGACCGTGACAAAAAACAAAATAAGCTTGCGCTTCTTATACAGGAGGATAGATAATAAGATTATGGCTGATGATTTTGCAGAATTTATCTCGCATCTCACCGATAATGCACGGACCAGCCTTCATCACGCAACCCTGATTGCGCAAGGCTACGGGAGTCCGTACATCGGTACCGAACATCTCCTTCTTGGAGTAATGGCGCAAGGCGCGTCAGTCGGTGCAAAAATCTTAGCTGACGCAGGGGTTACCCTTGATCGTGCGCAGACTGCGCTGAACATGGTCCCAGTCTCGGCTGTTGTTGGAGGGCTTAGTACAAAAAGTCTGAGCGAAACTGCTAAATTAACTCTCAAAATGAGCTGGGATATTGCGCAGGAATTTCACCAAGATTATCTTGGAACAGAACACATTCTTTACAGTATTCTTACTCAAAAGAATGCTCGTGCTACCGTCTTGCTGCGGGATATGAATGTGAATATTAACGACATCGTATCTGAACTTGAAGAATATCTTGATCGTCAAGGCGATTCATACATCCAAAGTGATGAAGAAGCAACGATTGAAAAGAAAAAGTCACCTCAGCGAAAAGGTGCACTGGGTACATTTGGCACCGATCTTACGGCAAGAGCTAAAGAAGGTCGTCTCGACCCAGTCATTGGACGTGGTGAACAAGAGGAGCGACTCGTAACGATCCTAAGTCGACGCACCAAGAACAACCCAGTACTTATTGGTGAACCAGGAGTTGGTAAAACAGCAATTGTTGAAGGTTTGGCGCAGCGAATCGCGAGCGAAGATGTTCCAGAGCACCTGCTGGATAAGCGGATCATTCAACTTGATCTTGCTGGCATGATTGCGGGTACAAAATATCGTGGAGAATTTGAAGAGCGACTTAAAAAAGTGGTCGCTGAATTACAAGAACAAAAGAATGTTATCGTCTTTATAGATGAATTACATCTTCTTGTGGGAGCCGGTGCTGCCGAAGGTGCACTTGATGCAGCTAATATGCTGAAGCCTGCACTTGCTCGTGGAGAGATTCGCCTTATTGGCGCAACAACTCTTGATGAGTACCGAAAACATATTGAAAAGGATACGGCTCTTGAGCGCCGCTTCCAGACAATTGTTGTTCCAGAGCCAAAGCTCAAAGACACTATCGCAATTCTAAAGGGTCTCAAGCCTTACTATGAAAAACATCACGGAGTCACGATTAGTGACGAGGTGATTGAAGACGCTGTTTACATGGCCGACCGTTATATCAATGAACGTTATATGCCAGATAAGGCAATTGACGTTATTGATGAAGCTGCCGCAAGGGTCCGTGTGAAATCTGGACGTAAGCCAAGCAAACTTCGTGACTATATGCGTCAACTAAAAAATCTTAATGAAAAAATGGAAGAAGCAGTTACTGCCGAAGATTACGAACGTGCTGCGTTATATAAGACGCGAATTAGTCAGTTGAATACGAAACTTGAGGAAACGCGTACCGAATACGAAAAGAAGACACCTGTCGTACTTGGTGATGAGGATATTGCCTATGCAATTTCACTTATGACCGGCATTCCGGTAAATCGTGTGCAGAAGTCTGAGGCAAAACTTCTTCGAAATCTTGAAGCACATATTGAAAAATACGTGATTGGACAACGAGAAGCGGTTGAAAAAGTATCTCGTGCGATTCGACGAAGCCGAAGCGGTGTTGCTAGTAATAAGCGCCCAATTGGATCCTTCGTATTTATGGGCCCTACCGGTGTGGGTAAGACAGAACTTGCGAAAGTACTTGCTCGTGAAGTATTTGGAAGCGAAGACAACCTTATTAAAATCGACATGAGTGAATTTAGCGAACGGCACACGGCAAGTCGACTTGTTGGTGCACCTGCGGGTTACGTTGGATATGATGATGGCGGTCAACTGACCGATAAGATTCGTCGTCAACCGTACAGCGTTGTATTGTTCGATGAAATCGAAAAAGCAAACTCCGAAGTATTTAATTTACTACTTCAGATACTTGAAGACGGAACGTTAACTGATGCCAAAGGTCACAAAGTAGATTTCTCAAATACTATTGTGATCCTAACGAGTAACCTCGGAGCAGACCGTATGATGAAAGAATCAAGTCTTGGCTTTAATGCTGTAACACGCAACGATGAGAAGCAACTTGATGAAGTGCATGCTGAAAATGCACTTGCTGCCGAAGAAGCTTTGAACCGAATTATGCGGCCAGAGCTTATTAATCGATTTGATTCGATCGTTACCTTCCGGGCACTTACGAAGAAGGAAGTGGGAAAGATTTTTGATAAGCTTCTTTCTGAACTTCAAGACCGATTGGTACGAAAGGGTATCCACCTTGTTATCGCTGCCTCTGCAAAACGACAAATCATCACAGAAGGTCATGATGAAAAGTATGGCGCTCGTCCTCTTCGACGTGCAATGCAAGATCTGTTAGAATTACCTGTAGCTGATGGCATATTATCGGGTGAATATGAAAAGGGTACTGTGCTAAAAATATCTGCAGTAAGAGGAAAAATACAGATCAATGTTGGACAAGAAGCATAGCGTAAAAAAAGCATTTTTGGGTGGGGTATTTAGTATTCTCATTTTGGCAGCCGCCGCATTTGTTTTACTTAACCAGCAGTATATAAAAGACCAAATTACAGTTTGGTCCTACTCACCACCGGCAAATATACAGGTTATCGAAGACCGTGTTGATTTTACAGGAAAAGGTCAGTTTCACTTTTATTCAACCCAACCACAGTTAGATGGTTCAGAGCAATTCAACAGTGACTGTCCACGACAAGAGGTAGGTAATCCAATCCTCGGCTGCTACTCGGCAGGAAGAATCTATGTATACGATGTTACAAACCCAGAACTTGATGGTATTGAAGAAGTAACCGCTGCACACGAAATGCTTCATGCTGTGTGGGAGCGAATGTCTGATGAAGAAAGAATAAAAATCGGAGCATTACTCAAAGCAGAATACAGGTCTATCACTAATAATACAGATCTCGCTGCTCGAATGAGTTATTACGAACGCACCGAGCCAGGACAGCTTGATAATGAGCTACATTCAATTTTGGGTACAGAAATAGAAAATATAAATCCTGAACTAGAGACGTACTATGCTCAGTTTTTTAAGGATCGTAAAAAAGTAGTTGCACTGCACGAGAAGTATAATGCTCTCTTTACTGATCTAAAAGTACGGTCTGATACGCTTTATGCTGAGCTAACCGAACTTGGGGCTAGTATTGAAGCGCGATCACAGAAGTACGACACGGATGTTGGTGAATTGTCGGCTGACATTAGTTCGTTCAATCGTCGAGCCGATAATGGTGACTTTTCATCGATCAATCAGTTTAACTCAGAGCGTTCAGCATTGTTAGTACGATCAAATCAATTAGACGCGGATCGACTGTCAATTAGTAATGATATAGCCAGGTACAATCAAAAAATAAACCAATACAATGACATTAGTTCTAAAATAGATGCCTTAAATCGAAGTATCGATAGTATTAAAGATCTTCAGCCAGCACCATCCGTTTAAGAGTTTATATATAACAGTTAGGATATACTTAAGATAATGGCAAAAGCAAAAACTCAGTTTGTCTGCCAAAATTGTGGCGCGGTACAAAGTAAATGGTCAGGTCGTTGTGATAACTGTGGCGAGTGGAATACACTTGTGGAACAGATCGCAAATTCCGGGTCTTCTTCGGTTGCAAAAGCTTCTGGAACTGGGCGACCTTTAGCCGTTCAGTCGATAAAGGATATGACGGCTGATGATACTTCAAAACGTATCCTTACGGGCGCGGCAGATCTTGATAGTGTACTAGGCGGGGGTATTTTACCGGGCGCTGTTGTACTGCTTGCTGGACAGCCAGGTATTGGCAAAAGTACACTACTTCTACAAGTAACTGCGCACATCGCAAAAACTACTTCGGTGTTGTATGTGAGTGGTGAAGAATCGGCGAGCCAAGTAAAATTACGTGCTGGACGCCTGGGAGCTGAATCTAGTGAAAAGTTAGATTTTGCAGCAAGTACCAGTGCGAATGATATTGCAGCAACGGTACGTGGCGGACAATATGACCTTGTTATTGTCGACTCAATTCAAACGCTTGCACTTGATGAAATCACTAGTGCCCCTGGAACGGTTAGTCAGATTACAAATAGTAGCAATGTGCTTATCCGTGCAGCTAAAGAAACGGGAACTGCAGTTATTCTGGTTGGACATGTTACAAAAGAGGGAAGTATTGCCGGGCCAAAGGTCCTCGAACACCTGGTGGACGTTGTGTTGCAATTTGAGGGTGACCGTTACGGAGGCTTTAAAATTGTTCGTGCTGCGAAGAATCGCTTTGGTTCAACGAATGAAGCGGCAATCTTTGAAATGTTCGAAGAAGGATTGCGTCCTGTTGAAAATCCCTCAGCAGCCTTGCTTGCTGAGCGAAATCCAGCCGATGGCTCGGTGGTTTTGGCGACGCTAGAGGGAACGCGACCACTGTTGGTTGAGATCCAAGCTCTTGTCAATCCGACAAGTTTCGGGTATCCTAAGCGTACTGCAAGTGGGTTTGACCTCAATCGACTCAATGTGTTGATCGCCGTAATGGAGCGTCGCACGAAATTGAATTTATCTGACAAAGACATCTATATCAATGTTGTTGGAGGTCTCAAACTAAACGATCAAGCAGCGGATCTTGCGATCTGTATGGCAATTGCCAGTGCTGCTGCAGGACGTCGATTAGATGACGAAACGGTTGTCTTTGGAGAAGTCGGACTTGGTGGAGAAGTACGTTCAGTTCCCGGCGTTGATAAACGTGTTGCGGAAGCAAAAAAGCTTGGCTTTAAGCTCGCGATTGCCCCAAAAATACACAGTAAAAATACATTTATTAAACCTGTTGCCGATCTTCGCACTGCGTTGATCGATTACTTACAAAAGTAAGAAGAAAAGAACTTATGGAAATATTAATTATCTGCGTGTTGCTCGTCATCGCTGCAGAGACTACTTATTTAGTAGCGGCTCAAACTATTAAATTTAAACATTCAAAAAAACAGCATATGCCGATCTTTGTTGATACGTCAGTACTGATTGATGGACGTATTATATCGATTGCAGAATCTGGCTTTATTACCAGTACACTGTTTATTCCTCGAAGTGTTA
>Ga0247804_10001382_pt1 | contig 11272 bp, 12 predicted proteins | sample UWRJL029104C1_FD_181142 | JGI IMG/M metagenome (GOLD analysis project Ga0247804, IMG submission 181142) | Plant litter microbial communities from Arlington Agricultural Research Station in Wisconsin, United States - UWRJ-L029-104C-1 | ecosystem: Environmental > Terrestrial > Plant litter >...
TCGCGTGAGGAGGCTGGATTTCGATGCCAAGATATCAACCGCTGGGCGAATACCCTGTGCGGCAACGGCACGCGAAAGCACGATCGTACTGTCCAGCTCGTGCTGAATCATTTGCACAGCTGGGTCAGAAAGGTCGTCGGCTGGAACGTAGATTGTTTGCAGCGCTGTAATAGAACCGTTCTTGTTCGTCGACAAACGGTCTTGGAAGGTTTTTACATCCGAGAACACCGTCGGTTGATAGCCACCTTCTGCAGGTGTCTGGTCAATAATAGTTGAGACCTCGTTCTTCGCCTGAATGTAACGATACATATTGTCGGCGAATAGCAGCACGTCCTTTTTTTGGTCATCACGGAAGAATTCAGCAAGGGTAATCGCACTGAGGCCAATCAAACTACGTTGCACAGGATTCTCGTTCATTTGCCCAAAGAACATGGCTGTTGTTTTCAAAAGGTCGTTATCACCAAGTGTTTTGAAAAGCTCATGACCCTCACGAATACGCTCACCAATACCGGCAAAGATAGACAGCGCACCCGAACCGGTTGCGACGTTATTAATAATCTCCATCGTAAGGACAGTCTTACCCACGCCGGCTCCACCGACGATACCGATCTTGCGACCTTTGACGAAAGGCGTAAAGAAGTCGAGAACCTTGAGTCCTGTTTCCAGGACGTCGTCGGATTTATTTTCAAGACTTGATTCTTGGAAGGCCGGCGCAAAGATAGGGCGCTTGATCATCTTATCGAGGACTGCTTGATCAAGTTGCGGCTTGCCGTCAATTGGACGACCCATCGCATCCCAAACACGACCAACCATCTCATCACCAACAGGAATTTCGAGGCTATGCCCACTCCGAGTAACCGAGTCGCCTTTTTGGATACTGTAGTCTCCACCAATGTTAAGACAAATGGCCATATCGCCGTGTTCCAGGCGACTTACGAGGAGTGGTGATTTTTTCTCGTTGTCGATGTAGAGCATTTCGTTGAGGTCAGGAAGGTCTTCATCAAACTGAACCTTAATAACCAGGCCCTTCAAAGTTCGGACGACACCCTTTTTGTATATTGTTGCATCAGCCATTATTCTGCTCCTCCGGTTCGTAGTTTTTTCAGACCCGCCATTGATTCTTTCAACCTGGTGTCGACCTGGCTACGTTTGGCGCGGTTATATTCTGTGTGTAATCCTGATACGTTTGCAATTGATCGTTCTTTTGCGGCAGACATAGCCTTGAAACGACTAGCAACCTGCGCAAGACGACTGTCGTAAATAAACTGCGAGATTGTCAGGCGAAGAATTGAATTCTCTAGGTAGGCCGCGACGGCGTATGAACTTGGTTCAAAGATAAATGATTTTTCGGTGACCAACTCTTTACTGACGGTCGTGAGGTCGGCGACACGCCCGCGACTAGAAACGACTTCGCTCAAGTCGACGTCTTTAATCTCTTGTTGAGAAAGCGAGATGTAATTCTGATAATAAATACGACTTTTTGAATATTTTCGGATGATATCCATCAATGGATCAACATTAATATAGTCGTGCTCTGGTAGGTCAAAGTAATAATTATATTCGACGTGTGCCTGTTTCAATTTTGTCGTTCCATGGTGGCCGATTACTAAAATATCATTCTTTGTTTCATCGTAGTGTTCCATAAATTTACGGATGAGGCGGTTGTCGATGTCTCCGCTCAGACCACCCTTAGCAGTGATGAGAATCAGCAGCTCTTTATGGAAAGGAGTTTCACCGACAACGCGGCCGTAGTTGAACATGACGTCGACGCGAATTTGTTTATAAATATTCCAGACTTCGTCGAAGAACTGGTTACTAATCAATACCTTGTTTTTCGTCTTGGCAATTTGCATGCTACTAATACTTTCAAGGGCAGAGGTAAGGCTCACGACTGATCGTGCAGCTGCTTCTTCGGCTTTGATCTCAAGAGGGCGCCGCATTACTTCTTCTCCTCTTTCTTGTCATCAGTTTTCACTACTGGTTTTTCGGCAGTTGCTGCAGGGTTACTACTTGCTGCTTCAGCCTGCGCCGAATCCTCAGCTTGCTTCTTCTTTTCAGCCTCCGCCTTGGCCGCTTTATCGATAGCAGCTTTCTTCACTTCGTCGATAGTCATGACTTCTGCTTTCAGGGCCGCTTCTAGTTCGTCGTAATTCCCCTTCATATCTTTGTCTTCTTGAAGTTTTGGACCATATTCATGCACGCGTTCTTTAAGTTTCTCGACGTTAATGATTTCTTCTGGTGCACTCCCCAGAACAATACTCATAAGGAACTGTTGCTCAACGAAGCTATACACCTCACCAATACCTTGATTCATAAGCTTAAAGAGGACTTTACCCTTTTCGTAATCAGCCTGAGCCTGCGGACTGAGTTCTGTACCAAAGTGAGCGTATTCTTCTGCAACACGGTACCCAGCAAGTGTCAGGTTCAATTTGTCGGCAAAACCTTTTTGACGCTTGTTCTGCCCAACACCACCAACACGTGTCACAGAAAGCGCGGTACTCACTGCCGGACGCATGGTATCCTTAAAGATTTTCTCGTCCAAGATCCACTGACCATCGGTAATCGACATAACGTTAGTTGGAAGGTAAGCGGTAATGTCCCCACCAGGCGCATAGATAATTGGAATCAGTGTTTGACTGGCGTGGTTCGATTCGGTCTTCCCGCCGCGCTCAAGCAGACTTGAGTGAGTATAGAACATGTCACCAGGGTACGAGTCACGACCCGGCGAAACTCCGGCGATAAGTGAAATTTCACGATAAGCCTGGGCATGCGCAGTAAGGTCGTCGTAAATCACCAACGTGTCCATATTCAGTTGGTGCCAGAAATATTCACCATGCGCCGCACCCACGTAGGGAACAAGGTACGTAAGAATGAGTGATTCAAACGAGTTACTCACGACTACAACTGCTTTTTTGAGTGCATCGTTTTTCTTCAGTGTTGATACGAGCTCTGCCACGTCGTGATTTCGTTTTGCAATAAGAACATAGATAACTGTTACGTCGGTATTCTTTTGATTAATCGCGACTTGTGCCGCCAGCGCAGTCTTTCCTACCTTGCTATCCCCAAGCATCGCCATACGCTGACCACGTGCCAGTGAATATTCAAGGTCAAGGATCGTCACACCCGTTTCGATTGGCGTATCCAGAAGTTCACGCTCATAAAGCATCGGTGCTGAGTGGAAAACGTCCCATTCTTGATCGGCAATAATCTCACCTTCCCCATCGATAGGCTCACCAAATACGTTGACGACGCGGCCGATAAAATTCTTTCCAACCGGAATCATAATATCGCGTGCTTCAATTACACAGACCATACCTGTATGGAGTGGTGACGGGTCAAGCTTCATCACAATCACGTGATCTTCAAGCACCTGATGAACGTAGCCACGAGTGTCATCTTCAAATCGCACCGTTGCGTGCACGTTTGTCGGCTGCAGTCCACGAATACTCACCATGAATGAGTCGATACCAACAATCTCCCCAACAGGGTTTCCGGCTGCAACTAATTTTTCGTATACCTTACCGGCCGACACGAAGTGCTCCTAATTCCTCAACCAATTTACCTCGGCCATTTTTGAGCATCGCCCGAAGGCTCAGGTCGTGCACATGGTTTGGTGTCCGCAAATACACACCCGCAACGAGTGATGGCTGTAGTCCGACCGCAATCACCGCTCGTGGGTCGATTGAAGTACGAATCCACTGCGCTAGCTCTTGCAGGCTCTCTGGGTCGGCAGTGACCGCAAAGGTCATGTGAATTACCGGTACATTATCTTTTAACTGACGAAGCTGTTTGATAAGATCTTCACGAAGTTTACTGCTATCAACCTTTAGTTCGTTTTGTGACAGAAAATCAGTCATTTGCTGTGACAAAGCCGGTTGCACAACTGCAACACCGGTTGTTTCAGCCCGAACAGTCTGAGACGTGAGATCGCCATCTACTTTTTCAAGTTCAGTCACTAAGTGAGACACGTCAATCTTTGTGATAACTGACGACGGTAATACAAAATCAGCGTATGTCTTTACGGCAACATCACTCATAGCTTCATATCTTCCATGATCGCTTCTTTATTAGCTTCCATTTGCTTGATAATTGATGGAAGTTGCGCTTTCAAATCATATTGATCACCGAGCGCACCCAATAGATAATGTTCTACGATTTGCGCCATGTTGTCTTGGAATGCCGTGAGGACAACATTTTCTTGCTCTTCAATATTTTTCTTCAATGTATCACCAAGTTGGGCAGCCTGTGTCTGCAAAGCGGTCGCGCTATCTTTGATCGTTTGCATCGCCGAAGCTTGCTCGTCCTTCATAGCAGTCATGCGACTCATGTTTTCTTCGAAGACACCGTTAATCATGACGTTCTGGTTGGCGATGCTTTTTTGGATGATTGTAGTGAGTTCTACGTACTGATTTTCAAGTGTTTCAGCGCTTTTATTTAGATTCGCGAGTGTCGCATCCTGCGCGTCTTTCATCTCTTTGCCATAGGTAGCAAACTTTTCATCGAGTTGGTGCAGTGTGTGATCGCGAAGTTCGGCACTTACTTTTGCAAGAGTTGCATCAAGACCTTCAACTGTGTGCTTCTTTAGATCAGCGCTAATTGCAGCAGCAGTCTCATCGAGGTCTTGTTTAAAGATAACGACGTTGTCTTTAATAACCGTGTCGAAGTATTCGCGGGCATGGGCACGAATCTCTTCACGAAATGCTTCGTCAAAGAAATTCTTTTCATTCTCATAAACTTCTACGATCGGTGATCGAGAATTCTTATCAGAATGTTGTTTGTGTTGGAACAATCCCACTTACTTATGCCCACCTTTTTGCATCATAGCTTTAATAATAAATATACCGCAAATAGACCAATAACTAAAATCAACAGACTAGTTACGATCACTTGTGCAAGTGCCCTAAAAATTGATTTCTTCGACATTGGATTACGTCCGATAGAGATAACACTATTGCGCACTCCAGAGTACAATACGGCGATCGCTGTAATAATACTCAGCCCGGCAATACCCATACTGAGGTAGATTCGAATTGCGCTCACAGGCTTTTCGGCGATCGCTTCACCAATACGCTCGAGGAAGTCTGGGACGTTGACCTTAGTTGTCTTGTCATTTGGATTGTGTTTGATATCAACAGTAACTGGAATAGATCCGAGTATAACTGTCTTGTTATCCTTGCCAGTCGTATCTTTTAGTGTCGTCGTACCTAAAGTCACTCCCTTGCCGTCAAAAGCTATAGTTGCGCGACCAAAGACTGTCTTTTCTTCAGTACCAGCCTTCATAAGCACCCCGTTTACGGATGACATCGTCAAATAATCACCGACAGCAATAGGTCCGGCCTGATTACTCACCAGAACGTTATAAGTTCCTGATACCGCTACGAATACTTCATTCTTCAGGGCGTCATTAGAAGAGGCAACCAGCAACTGACTCCGGTCAACCGTCACTCCAAACATATTCTGTAGGTTCGCCTGGGTGGCGATCTTTACCTCTGTCGCACTCTTACCTGTAAGTTCGACGATCGTCCCATTGTCTAAAGGGGTCTCTGTCGCGTATCCTTGGACACTTCCACCCCCGTAGCCAGACTCTGCAAAGACAGGTAAAGCAACAGTAGTAGCTACTCCGACGATCACTGCCAAGCTAAGAATAATTCGTGATAGTTTCACTTGTTTGTTTAGACTCCGACTTCCCTAATATATCCCTGTTATACGCTACGGTCATTATACCATAACCGGCATGTGAAAATTCTCACCAAAACCCAAGTCGAAGTATGTATATTTTCACTTCATTTTATTGTCCAAAAGTAACGCTTATGTTAGAATAAATCCAAGCTTCAGATGGCACCACACATCTCCAGTGAAATAAACATATTAGACTTACCTCACAGAGGTAGAAAACAAATATAAAGAATGTGGTGCCACCTCCCCACCGTTATTAGACGTAGTCTAGTGCTATTCGTTTTAGCGCTGACTATCTTGACCGTTGCGTTAACTACAACGCTTATATTCGCGCATGCGTCACACGCAGTCGCGGGTACGACCAAGACGATCAACTTCCAAGGCCGCTTGCTTACCGCAGGAGGGGCCGTTGTTCCTGATGGCAACTACAATATCCAATTCAAGATTTATCAAGGTGGAACCGGCACCGTCGCCGGCAACCCAGGCGGAACCCTCCAGTGGACCGAAACCTATGCAAACAACGGCGGAACTACAGGGGTCGAAGTAAAAGACGGATTCCTCTCGGTCAACCTTGGCTCGATTAATACCTTCGGAACCAGCATCGACTGGGAACAAGATAACCTTTGGCTCTCTATGAACGTCGCCGGCTCTGCAGCCGGCTGTTCGACGTTTGGAAGCGCGCCGTGTACCGCCGACGGCGAAATGCTCCCAATGAAGCAAATCACTGCAACCCCTTATGCCATCAACTCTGGCATGCTTGGCGGTATTACTTCAGCTGGGTTCATCCAAAACACAACTATCGAACAAGAAGCCGACTTTACTATCTCGGGAACCGGTATCGCTGGTATCCTTCAGGCAAACACTGGTATGATCACACCGTCTGTCGATACGATAGATGCAACTACCCTTAGCATCGGCACAACCAACGCCACCGGTATTGATATCGCCACAAATAACATTGATCACATCGTGAATATAGCCAGTGGAACCGGCAGCCAAACCGTCACGCTTGGTTCGACGAGTGGAGCAAGCAACTTGACCCTTCAGGGTGGCAGCGGAGGTGTTTCGGTTAACACTAACGCCGGCTTTATCGTTCACAACACCGTTACAGACACTAATACACTTGCAATTGATGCTTCAGGTAATACAACTATTAGCCTCGACGAAGGAACTAACTTTAATATTGCTGGGACAATCGGCGATATTCTTGATATCAGCGAAGCAGGAACGATAACTCTGACAACCGACAGCGATCTAGTAGTGAACGGCAGCGCAACCTTTAACCAAGGAATTTCACTTGCAGGATCTGGTGAGCTCTCAAATACTGCCCTTGCCTTTGGTGGTACAGCTGCGTCAACCGTTACTTCCGCAAGCGGACAATCACTCGACCTCAATGGTTCAGCTGGAGTGAATATTCAAAACGACGGTGCAGTCAGCGCAACATTTGGCGACAACGTTCAAATCGGTACAGGTTCAGGTACGGGCACAACAACGCTCCTCACACTCGACAAGGCAAGTACGGCTCCCGTTGTGAGTGGTGATGCAATGCTCGGTAGCATGTACTACGACTCGACCCTTGGACAAGTTCAATGTTACGAAGCTGAAGGATGGGGTAAATGTGCCGCTAGCCCAGACGGTTTCGTCACACTCAGCCCTGAATACAGCAACGCCGTCATGCACGGTAGCACCACTGGTGTTATGTCATCCGACATTTGTTCAGACGACCTTAATATCAATGACGGCAGCTCTGCCCAACCAACCATCTGTGGAAGCGACGAGACATACAACTACTACAACTGGACTTCTCCTTCTGTCAGTAACCAAACGAGAAGCATCTATGTTACCTACCAACTTCCTGGCACCTTCAAGGAATTCGTTGCTGGCTCGACCTCACTAACTGGACTTACTGACAGTGACGACGCGAGTGTTGATTACCAGGTATACAAGAACACGTCATCTGGCCTCGTTGCCTGTGGTAGTGTCGTCGCGGTATCAACCGGTACGCAAACAACTTGGCAAAAAGCGACTGCAACCAGCACTGCCGATCCTGCAACCTGTGGATTTAGTGCCGGCGACAGCATTGTCTTTAAGATTAATATGACAGCAAAAGACGATGCGAATGCCTACGCTAGCACCCTTAACTTTGCCTTCGGTAATAATTAATATGATACAAGCCGAAAAACGGTTTAGTAAAAAGATACTCGTCACTATTATTACTATCGCACTCTTGGTTGTTGTCGGAATCGTTACGAACATAGTTATTCAAAACAATAAAAACTCATCAATTACAGATAATACCGAAACACCTACTTACACCACCGTCCTTCCTGAAGGAAAAAACATCGCACAGCTTGGCGGTTGGGACCGTGTCAGCCCAGACGGAAAAGACCCAGTCTATGCCTACAACGACAGTGTTGATGGAGTTGCTATTAGTGTTAGCCAACAACCCTTGCCCGCTACCTTTGCGGATAATACAGATAGTCGAGTTGCCGAACTTGCAAAAGGAGATAACGCGACCAACGCTATACAGGCAGGCGACACTACCTTTTATATTGGGACATCAGCCAAAGGGCCTCAGTCAGTCTACCTTTCGAAGAATGGACTGCTGATTCTTATTAAGTCTGAAGCCAAAATAAAAGATGCGTCGTGGGCTAATTACGTCGCATCTTTAAAGTAATAGAAAATCTATTTCGCTGTGTATTTATCGATAAGTTGCACGACTTTACTGTCGGACTTCAGGTTCATATACCGTGAGACTTGATCACGAGAGATAATCATTGCATCCTCTGGACCGTACGCTTCATTACCAAGTTTAATCAACTGAGCATCTGTAGATTCCGTTGCGTCTTCTGTTGTTTTTGTTGAAGAAGCAGCCGTGTCACTGTGAAGATAGAAGATCTCTGTGAGCTTCATATACCCTTCGTTCAGAGGCTGTAATTTACCAAAGTATACCTCGCCGTTTGTAAAGAAGACTGCCTGGTACTTACTTGTATCAATGCCGGTTGCTGCGTTGCTTTGGGTTTTAGAGAATACTGTCCAAGCCCCAAGTCCAATACCTAAAAGTACAATAATGGCAAGGATCAAGCCAAGAAGGCGCTTGAATGAACCGCGTTTTTTCGGCTCATCTAAAGGAGGAACCTGGGTTCGTTCAGCACGATACGAAGGCTTTGGCGCTTCTTTTACCGGCTCTGGTTTTTCAACAGCTTGACGCGGTGCTGACTCGTGTCGAGCAGGCACTCGCCGTTCGACTGGTTGTGGCGCACGAAATGGGCCCTCATCCATGTTTGTTTCTCCAATTCCCTATTAACTATAGTTCTCGCTTTCATCCATCATAGCACAAGGGGAATGAGGCTATCAATTCTTAGAAGTCAGCAATAACAAGTTTCTTCATTTGCATCATATGCGCATAGGCATCTGGGCGCTGCATCAATTCACTCATATTTTCAGGAACAACTTGCCAACTTAATCCAAATTGATCTTTGCACCAACCACACTGTTCAGCTTCAGGTACAGTCGAGAGTTTTGACCAAAAGTAATCAATTTCTTCCTGATCTTTACAGCCAATCATAAATGACACCGATTCATTAAACTTAAATTCAGGACCTGCATTAATCGCGATAAACTTATTGCCGTTTAATTCAAAATCAATCACCAATTCTTTGCCAGCCATTTCCTTTTGAAAATCAGGAAGTCCTTCACTTGGATAATATTCCGTGTGATTTATTTTGCTTTCAGGAAAAACAGAGAGATAAAAGTCGACTGCTTCTTTTGCATTTCCATCAAACCATAAATTTGGGGTAATAATCTTTTGCATCGTAACACCTCCTTTTACTCACACTAATATCCTTATTATACTCCTACTGCCTCTTACTCAACCCTGCGAGCAAAGTATTCTTCCGTCTCTCGCATAAATATTTCTGCCGTCTTTGGACCAACTCCGTACAAAGTCTGCAGACGTTTTGATAACTGCGCTTCGTCAGCACTATCTTCAAGCATTATAAATAATGAGCCTTCGTACATACTGACTAATTGCTGCATTGCAGTCTTCAGGGCATGGGTCATGACATGTTGATACCGTGTGTATCCACCTTGATGAAGTAACGCTGTTAATTGACGATCATTCATTTGCAAGATACTCCATGGAGTATCTATTTTTCGATCAATAAATAATCTCCACGTCTTTACTGCGACCGTCGACTGAATTGGCTTGCCGAGTAAATAGGTCATTAAAAACCAACGAAACATATCGTCGTCACCAGATAACACATCAAGGTCAAAATCGGCCGCATGATGTACGGGTCGTGGTCGTTTCGTTCGTGGTTTTTTATCAGGAGCAGATTTAGGCATGTCGCTTACTTTATTTCGGCAGGATGAATGAGCTTTCCACTCTTTGAAAGCTCGGGGTCAGTACACGAAGCAAGATTAAAGCAGCACGGGCGACGCTTTCCCGACTGCATCTTCGCAATAGAAACTTCAACTCGCCGCTCCCTGGTCGGTACTACATTTGTCGAGTTTATCCAACGTACCCATTCCCAGCGTGCCATTGGGGTAATGTCTTCCCATAGGTCTTGGATGTGTGCTGGCGCTTTCGACAATGCCCTCGAAAAATCAGCCGGGATAGTTGGTTCGGGCCATTTCTTGGTTGGCTCGATTTGCAGTGACACCTTATCGCCAACTTGTAAGCCAAGTGCTTTTAGTACGGGGGAATTTAATTTCAGCCAGTGGCCAAAAGTACCGTCCGGTTCGATAACATACGTAAATTCATGTCCGTTAATCGTCCCCGCAACCGAAACCTGTCCGCGTGAGGGTAGCTGTTTACTTGCCGAGTCAGGCAGCTGCAATATCACGCTCTTCCCTAGCTTTTGTAAGGTCCCCTTAAAAGAAATCATCAATGGAAAATCCCCATAGCAAGCTCAATACGGATACAATTTCTGAGTGTCGTATTCATATACTTAAGTATAGATCCGTCGGTACCTAATGACAATTATTTGCGCACAGGTCTAGCGTGATGCATACCAAATCTTCAAGTCACGTAGTCCATCTTTCGTATTTTGGAATCCTTCATCAAGTGGCACCGACTCGATGTCAATCCACTCTAATTCAGCAACATCATCCATGGCTTTCATTTCGCCACCAAGAATCTCGGCAATATAGTGGAAATTCAGCGTATAGTCACCGTCCTCACCATAACGGTCTGTGTAAGCACCTAGTAATGAGACGATCTTCATATCAAGTCCTGTCTCTTCCTTCGCCTCACGAAGTGCAGTAGCCTCGGGTAGTTCATCTACTTCCATAAAACCACCGATGATATCGTACGCACCTTTATAGGGATCTTTACCTCTTTTTGACAGAAGCACCTTCCCATTACGAACCGGCAAAACCGATGCGCAGGGCTTTGGGTTTCGATAATATGTTATATCACACACAGAACAGTGTGGCGGTTCGGTATCGCCATCGATCTTATTTCCACACTTGGGACAAAAATTAAACTTAATCATAGGATTTTAAATCACCTGCTTTCTTTTCAAAATTACATACGCCAGAACGAGCACAAGTCCAACTAATGCAATGAGTCCGCCAAACGCCCAAGATTCAT
>Ga0247804_10001383_pt1 | contig 11269 bp, 11 predicted proteins | sample UWRJL029104C1_FD_181142 | JGI IMG/M metagenome (GOLD analysis project Ga0247804, IMG submission 181142) | Plant litter microbial communities from Arlington Agricultural Research Station in Wisconsin, United States - UWRJ-L029-104C-1 | ecosystem: Environmental > Terrestrial > Plant litter >...
GCTTACGCCGTGAAGTTGACAATGCGTTTGTCATTCTTCATTTTTAATTACTAATTATTAATTAAAAAAAAGTGTCTCGCGTCAAACTCCAACGCTTCGCTGACAACGCTACCCGTCCCGACATCATTGAACCCGGCAAGCCCGAATACGAGCAGCTGGGCGGGCGCTGGGCGGCCGATTTTTTCAGGAATGACCAGCCCATCGTGCTGGAAGTGGGCTGCGGCAAAGGTGAATACACCGTGGGCCTGGCCCAGCGCTACCCGGCGAAGAGCTTCCTGGGTCTCGACATCAAGGGCGAGCGCATCTGGCGGGGCAGCACGCGGGCCGAGGCCCTGGGGCTGCGCAACGTGGGCTTCGTGCGCATGCGCGCCGAGGCACTCACGGCCCAGTTTGGCCCGCACGAGTTGAGTGAAATCTGGATTACCTTTCCCGACCCCCGGCCGCGCGACCGCGACATCAAGCGCCGGCTCACGTCGCCGCGCTTCCTGAATCAGTACGTGGAGCTGCTGGCGCCGGGTGGGCTGCTGCATTTGAAAACCGACAACGAGGGCCTCTACGACTACACGCTGGAGGTGCTGGCCGAGCGCCCCGGCGCCGTGATACTGGCCCAGACCCGCGACCTCTACGCCGAAACCGACCCCGGTTTTGCCGAGGCGCAGGCTATTCAGACCAACTTTGAGGGGAAGTACCGGGCCATTGGCGTGCCCATTAAGTACGTGCGGTTTCGGCTGGACGGGTAGGCGGAGAAATGTCTAATGTGCTCGTGTCACCTCGTGCCGGGCACACATCAGGGGCTAAGCTGTAGTTGCCAGCAAATAATCTTCACGCAAACGGCCCGGCTTGACTCCCTGGCAATTGGTGCCAGCAGGTCAAACCGGGCCGCGGTAAAGTCAGGCTTGCCTACTAGAGGGCTCTTTTCAGGGTGGTGAAGTCGGTGTCGGCAGTAGTGCGGTTGGCACAGCCGAGCGTGGCGGCTTCGCCCTGGATGGCTGCCACCCGGCCGCCCGGGTCGGGGTGGGTGCTGAGGAATTCGGGCGTGCCCGAGGTCTGGCCCGAGGCCTGGGTTTTGATGAAGAAGTCGGCGGCACCGTCGCAGGCATACGCCGTGCCGTTGAGGTAGATAACGGAGTATTTGTCGGCTTCGCGCTCGAAATCGCGGCTGAACTTGAGCTGACCCAGGCCAGCGGCAATCTGGGTGAGCTGGCCGGGGTTGTCGCCCACGAGCAGGCTGAGGAGCACCGAAATACCGTACTGCTGCTGCAACTGGCGCGAGGTATGGCGGCGGTCGGCGTGGGCGATTTCGTGGCCCAGCACGCCGGCCAGCTGGTCTTCGTGGTCGAGGTATTTCACGAGGCCCGAGTACACGTAGATGTGGCCGCCGGGCGAGGCGAAGGCGTTGAGGGTGGAGTCGTCCTTGATGATTTTGACGTCCCACACGAAGTCGGTGCGGTGCTGGAGCTGGCCGTTGTCGAGCACGCGGTTCACGATGCGGTCGAGGGCGGCGTAGGCGGTGGCATTGGCCGAATTGCGTTGCAGCAGCTGGCCCTTGGCGGTGTAGATGGAGTCGGTTTCGTGGGCTACCTGGGCGCCGAGGGCAATGTCGTCTTCGACGGAGAAGAGCAGCACGCCGTCGCCGTCTTTGGAGCAGGCCCCGAGGGCCAGGGTGAGGGTGGTAGCGGCGGCTAAGAATGTTTTGCGCGAGAAAATCATGCGATAAAAAGAGGGTAATAGGAGAAACAAAGCTAGCAGCGGCCGCCGGAACGGCCGTTTGGAGCCTCATACGGGGGCCGGAACCAGACGTTGGCCGCCGGAGCCGACCGTCGCCGCCCGGTTTGCGTAGAAACCGGCCCGGCCGCTGCTGGCCGGGCTCCGTTTCTACTATCATGCCAGATTTGCCCCGCCCCAAAACCCGCAAGAAACAGCTGCCGCCCCAGGACGAAGCCCACATCATCTACAAAGACCCCGCCCGGCAGGCCGAGCTGGCCGGCCTGCGCTACGCCACCGACGACCGGCCCGGCCTCACGCGCCAGCCGGCCGGCGAAAACAAGTTTACCTACTTCGACGCCAAAGGCCAGCAAATCAGCGACGCGAAAACCCTGGCCCGCATTGCCAGCTTCGTCATCCCGCCGGCCTGGACGGAGGTGTGGATTTCGCCCTCGCCCAATACCCACCTGCAGGTGACCGGCCACGACGCCGCCGGCCGCAAGCAGTACCGCTACCACCCGGCCTGGGACACGGCCCGCTCGCTCACCAAGTTCTCGCGCCTGCGCACTTTCGGCGAGCAGCTGGCGCCGCTGCGCCAGCAACTCAGGAAAGACCTCGACCGCCGCGAGCTGGACCGCGAAAGGGTAATTGCCCTCGTGCTGACGCTCATGGACCAGTCGTTTATCCGGGTCGGCAACAAGGAATACGCCAAGAAAAACGGCAAGGCCAAGCCCAGCTACGGCCTCACCACGCTCAAGGACCAGCACGTCAGCTTCGACGGGGGCGACGTGCGCTTTGCCTTCGTGGGTAAGAAGGGCGTGCCGCACGACGTGACGCTGCACGACCGCAAGCTGGCCCGCTTGGTGAAGAAGTGCAAGGAAATTCCCGGTCAGCACCTCTTTCAATACTACTCGGCCGACGGCCAGCGCCACGCCCTGGAGTCGGGCGACGTGAACGACTACCTGCACCGCCATACCGGCCTGGCCCTCTCGGCCAAGGACTTCCGCACCTGGGGCGGCACCGTGAAGATGGTGGAATGCCTGGAGGCCGTGCTCGACGCCGAGCCCGACCTGGCCCCCGAGAAAGTGGTGAAAAAAGCCGTGAAGGACGTGGCCGCCGGCCTCGGCAACACGCCCACCGTGTGCTCGAAATACTACATTCACCCGCAGGTGGTGGAGCTGTTCAAGGCCGGCCAGCTGATTGAGTTTCTGCGCAAGCACGACGCCACGGCCAGGCCCGGCGACCTGCTCTCGGGCACCGAGCGGCTGGTGCTGCGCATGCTGGCTGAGGCGGCGTAGCCCCAACTACCTTTGGGCATGCTACTGTACAACTACTGGGCTCGCGTCAGTCTCGACTGTCAGCGGGGCGATGGCCAGCCCTATCACCTCGTCGGCTACGGCGGTAGTGACGACAGCCCCGGCGCCGCCCGGGCGGCCGGGCAGGCCCTGCTACAGGCCCGCCGGGCCCGCCTGCAAGCCGGCGAGCCCCTGGGACAGTATCCGACCACGGCCCGCCCTTTGCGGGAGCAGCTGGAGCAGCGCCTCTACGACCGGCAGGGCGAGCTGCTGGCCGCCATCACCCGCAACGGCTACGGCAGCCGGGTGCTCAACGCCCCGCGCGTGGTATTTATCGACGTGGACGACAAAGACCTGTGTCCGTCGCCCGGGCTTTCCGGGTGGGAAGCCTTGCTGGGGCCCCGGCTGTACGGCTGGCTGCTTCGGCAGCTGGGCGGTGCTCCCCCGGTAGCGTGCGCTCCCGACGTGGTGATGGCCCAGCGCCTGTCGGCGTGGTTGGATGGGCACCCGGACTGGAAAATCCGGCTGTACCGCACCCGGCGCGGCTACCGGCTGCTCGCGCTGCACCAGCTGTTGCCCCCCGACAGCCCGGTGGTACACGCCGCGTTCGCGGCGCTGGGGGCCGATGCCGTGTATGCCCGCCTGTGCCAGACGCAGCAGTGCTACCGGGCGCGGCTGAGTCCCAAGCCCTGGCGCATTGGCTGGCACCGGCCGCCGGTGGTGTTCCCTTTTGAAACCGACGCGGAGGCGGCCACGCAGCACGCCTGGGAGCAGCAGTATGCCCACCGCAGCCAGCGCTTTTCGGTGTGCGAGGGGCTGGGCGATTTTGGCACCGGCACCAGTTGCCCCGAAGCCCAGCAGGTGGCCGATGTGCACGATGCCGCCTGTCTGGGCGGCCGGCCTCTGGCCTGAGAAAGCCATTGTTGTCCCTGGCTCGCCCTTGGGCACCGAGCGGCTGGTGCTGCGCATGCTGGCCGAGGCCGCGTAGCCGCAGTCGGTACGTTCGGCTGGGAGGAGGAGGCGTGGATTCTTAGTAAAAAGATTCCTGGGGGAGCGGGGAGGATTCCGATACGAGCGGGGAGGGTTCCGATGGGAGCGGGAAGGGTTCCGATGCGAGCGGGAAGGGTTCCGATGCGAGCGGGGAGGGTTCCGATGCGAGCGGGAAGGGTTCCGATGCGAGCGGGAAGAGTTCCGATACGAGCGGGAACCGTACCGGAGCGAGCGGGGAGGGTTCCTGAGGGAGCGGAGGGGTATGCCACGAAGCGGCACAGCGGGGCCTCAATCGTCGTTCAATCTATTATACGCCCGGCGGTTTTTGCGGGGCAGGTGGGGCTGCAGGTCGTTGGCGGCGGTGGCGCCGGCGTCCTCGTCGTAGAAAACGATGCCCCGGCCCGAGCCCTGGCGGCGCACGCGGTCCTGGCCCTCGCCGCCGTAGAGCTGCAGGCGCAGGCGCTGCCCGCCGGGGGCGGTGGCGATGTCGAACACGTCGCTGCTGCCCAGGCCGTCGAGGATGATTTCCCGGGTTTCGGCGGCGAAATAGGTGCGGCGGAAGCGCAGCGAATCGCCATCGCCGAGGCGGGTGAGGGCGGGTGAGTACACCGTGACGGTAGTGGAGTCGCGAAAGCGGCGCACCACGAAACGCTCGGGCTGAGCGGTGCCGCCCAGCGTGGGGCGGCGGGCCAGGCTGCGGTAAAACTCCTCGGCCGCCCGGGGCAGGGCGTCGCGCCGGGCGCGCAGGGCGGTTTGCAGGCGCGGGCCTTCGAGGGCGTACACGGCGGGCGGGAAGCAGCGGGCGGCGCGGGCAATGACGGAGTCCGTGAGGCAGCTTTGCAGGTCGCGGGCGGTGCGCTGGAAATCGGCGCGGGTGAGGTGGGAAAGGCCGCGCTGGTCGATAAACCGGGCCTGGTACACGAGGGCCTGCACGTTGCCGTACTGCGGCTTAAACGTCTGGAACTGCGTGGCCACGACGTGCCCGGCCAGCCAGGGCACCAAGCCGTCGTCGAGGCGGAAATACACCTGGTCGCGGTCCTTGGGAATGCCGCGGTACAGCACATGGCCGTGCGGCTGCCGAAACTCGGCCCACTGCCACTGGCCCTCGTGCCGGTCCCAGTCGCCGATGAGCACGTCGAGCAGGCGGGCGCGCAGGAAGGCCGGCTGGTCGATGCGATAGGCGGGGTTGTCGTACACGTTTTTGAGCATGTCTTCGCCGTCGATGGCCGTGCGGGCCCCGGTCAGGTCGGGGGTGAGGTCGGCGGGGCTTTCAAACTTCTCCTCCAGCAGCGCCAGCTTGCCCCGGAAGCGCTCCGAGGCCGCGCCGAGGTCGGCCGCATCGGGGCGCACGTACACCAGGCGGGGCCGGGCGTGGGCCACGCCTGCCGCCGCCGCCAGCGGCGGCACCGTGAGAGCAGCGTAGGGGTTGGCGGCCGAAGTGGCGTCGCGCACCACGTTGAGCAGAAAGGTGCGGCGCAGCCAGCCGGGCAGGGTTTTGCTGGGCTCTTTGTCGAGGGCGCGCAGGGCGTACTTGCGGCCCTGGGGGCCGTTCAGCGTCATGCTGATGCTCTGGTAGCCGCCGCCCACTTTGCCCGCCTGCAGGCCGCCGGGGGCGGCGGTTTTCAGGTTTAATACCGGCGCCGGCACCGGGGCGGCCCACACCGCCCGGTAGTGCCGGCCCATCAGCCAGTGGTACACGCGGCCGTGCCGGTCGTAGTGCCGCCCGGCGGTGGCCAGCACTGAATCAGCGGTTTGGGGCAGGGGAGTGGCGGCGGCCGCGCCCACGCGGGCATCGGCCTGGGCAAAATCGCGCCGGGCGCAATTACTCAGGCTACCGAGGCCGAGCAGCAGAAAAAGCAGGCGAAAGAAGCAGGAAACAGGAGTGGGGTAAACAGGCATCCAGGGCTACGCGAAGGAGGGGCGAATGCTCTTAAACGCAGCCGGGGCGCAAAAGTCAGCGCCGGGCGGCATTTTGGTGCATTGAAAAGCGGGCCTGCCCAGAAAGCTGGGCCGCGAACACAACCGTAGGGCCCGGCTTTGCGCTATACCCGCGCCGCCCGCGCCCCGGCTGGGGCGCGGCGTTTCCCTGACAAGCTGCCTGTGCCCGTTCCCGCTCCCGTGTTTACCTGGATACTGCTGCTCGGTAGCGGCGTGGGCCTATGGGGCTGCGCCTCGGTTCGCAACACAGCCGGTAGCCCCCCCGAGTGGGCCGCCGACTCGGCCACGGTGCGGGTGGCGGCCGGGCCGGAGTATCAGCGCGGGGCCAGCGGCCGGTTTTTCTGGGGCGAGCACTACCGGGCGGTGTGGGCCGCGCCCGTCACGGTGCCGGTGGTCACGCTGGCGAACGCCCTGCCCGGCGGCCTCGTGCCGCTGCAGGCCGGCGGTAGCTACCAAAGCAAAACCCTGCGCCTGCGCAGCCCCGCCACCGGCCGCGAATACGTGCTGCGCTCCGTGGACAAAGACGCCAGTAAAGCCCTGCCCGCCGGCCTGATGCGCAGCCTGCTGGGCGGCGCCATGAAGGACCAGACCAGCGCCTCGCTGCCCTACGGCGCCTACATCGCCGCCCGCCTGGCCGAGGCCGCCGGGGTGTACCACACCAGCCCGCGCCTGGTTTTTCTGGCCGATGACCCTAAGCTGGGCGAGTTTCGCAAGGCCTATGCCCACGCGCTTTATCTGCTCGAAGAGCGGCCCGACGGCGACCAACGCGCCGTGCCCGGCTTCGGCCATTCAAGCCAGGTGGTGAGCTCGGCGCACATGCTCACGGCCATCCACCAGCGCCCGAGCCAGCAGGTGGCGGCCCGCGCCTACCTGCGCGCCCGCCTGCTCGACGTGCTCATCGGCGACTGGAGCCGCCGCGAGGACCAGTGGCGATGGGCCAGCTTCCCCACGCCCGACGGCGGCACCGAGTACCGCCCCATCCCGCGCGACCGCGACCAGGCCTTCTTCAAATTCGACGACGGCCTGCTCACCTGGCTGATTTCCTGCGTTCGCCCGCGCTTTCAGACCTTTCGCCCCCGCATCCGTCCTGGCGTGGTCGATGACCTCACCGAAGCCGCCCGCAACATGGACCGCACCCTGCTGGCCTACCTCAGTGAACAGGATTTCCGGGCCGAAGCCGACTCCCTGCGGCACCGCCTCACCGACGCCGTCCTCACGCACGCCCTCACCGCCGGCCCCGCCGAAACCCAGGCCCGGATTGCGGCTGATTTTCTGCCCATCCTGCAGGCCCGCCGCGCCCAGCTGCCCAGCGTGGCTCAACAATATTACCACCTGCTGGCCCGCGAAGCCTGGCTTATCGGCACCGACGCGCCCGAGCGCTTCGTGCTCCGCGCCGAGGGCCCCGACCGGGTGCAGGTCCAGGTGTTCAGCGTGGCCGACAGCAGCCGCCCGCGCCTGCTCGGCCAGCAAATCTTTGACGTGCGCCACACCCGCCGCGTCGATTTATTCGGCCTCGGCGGCGACGATGTGTTTGAGCTGCGCGGCCCGTTGCGCCCCGGTTTCGCCATCGGCTTCCACGGCGGCAACGGCCACGATGACGTGAATGCGCAGGGCACCGCCGGCTCCTCCGGCCTCACCTGGTACACCAGCAGCAACCCCGACCCAGAGAAGCCCAGGGATGTGCGCGTAAAGCTCGACCCGGATAGGGGGGTGAATTATAACGCGGCAAGTTGGTTGAGGAGGTATCGGTTGGATGACTGAATAATGGTTAATGATTAATGGTTAGTGGTTAATGACGTTCAACCATTAACCATTAACCATTAACCATTAACCATTGGATTTCTCCCGTCTATCATTCCGGAGCTTCCGATTACCCGAAACCGCGCAAACAGCTCCTCCTTATACCATTGCTCCTTGCGCGTGAGCTGAATAACCTCCCGGTGCCGGGCATCGCGGTACGCATACTGCTGCATGGCCACCACCGAGTCCCAGATGCTGAACGTGGCCTGCCGCACCAGCGGCAGCTCGCCCAGCCCGATGGCCAGCCGCACGCCCGGCACCGTGGCCAGCGCCGCGCTCGTCGGCTCCACGAAGCCCCAGAAGCGCGGCACCTTGCGCCAGCGAATGGCGGCGCGGGTGAGCACGGCTACGGGCGCATCAGCCGGCAGCTCGGCGGCAGCGGCACAGTCGAACGGCTGCTGCCCATCCCAGAGCCCGTGGGCCTTCAGCGGCTCCAGCTGTGCCTGCCACAGTTCGCGGCTGCGCTGCTCGTATTCCTGCCACAGGGCGTGTTGCTGGAAAAATGCTTCGGCCGCCGCCGCCGATTCCCACACCGCCAGCAAGCCGTAGCGGTCAAAGTTGGGCCAGCTGCCGAAGCCATCGGCTGCCCCGCTGCCCAGCAGCTGGAAAAAGCGCAGCCCCGCCACCCGCCGCAGCGGGCGCGGCGAGGTGCCCATCTGGGCCAGCCCCCAGCGCCGGTTGCCGGGCCGAAGGGTAAAAATCGTAAGCGTCGTCAACGCGCCGCCGTGCTTCTGCGTCATCTGCGAAATCTTCTGCGTCCTCTGCGGGAGGCCGACGTCTGGTCTGCCCGCCCAAAGAAAAGGGCCGGAATTGCTCCCGGCCCTTTTCTGAAATTATTAGTTACGAGTTGACAGACCCGCAACTAATAACTCCTTACTTCACTTGCACCTGGGCGTGCTCGTTCACATCATCGTCCTTGCTGCGCTCGCCGGTGGCCAGCGCCCGCACGTAGCCATAGGCCTGGCTGAGGAAGCTGCTGGGCGAATCCCAGTACTCGCCCTTGTCGATGTCGACTTTGAGTACCGTGATGTTCGGGTCATCCTGGCCTTTCGGGAACCAGGCGCGCATGGGCTCGCTCCACAGCTCCTTGATTTTAGCCTCGTCGCGGTAGGCATTGGCCTTGCCCGAAATGGACACGTACACGTTGTCATCCGGGTTGGCGTAGCTCAGGTTCACCTGGTGGTCGCGGTTCACTTCGTAAACCTTGGCCGAGTCGGCATCGGTGAGGAAATACAGGGCGCCATCGCTGCCGTGCTTGATGGTGCCCATCGGGCGGCTGCGCAGCTGGCCCTGGTCGTCGGTGGTGGTGAGCATGGCAATGCGCACGCTCTCAATTTTCTTAAACAGCTCGTTAACGTCGTGAATGACGGGGGATTTCTCGGATGACATACGGATGGGTGGTTGGTTAGGAAAGGTGAAAGAAGCAGCCGCCAGCAAGCCGCTGCCCGTTCCTTTACGGCCCGTGCGCGCCCGGGGTTAAATAACCTGACCCGCCCCCGCCGGTTTCTACCGCAGCCCCATGAATTTCCTCGCCCACCTCCTGCTCGCCGGCCCGCCCACCGCGCCCGACTACCTCGGCCTCCTCATCGGCCAGTTCATCGCCGACAGCGTGCCCGGCCGCCAGCTCGAAAACTACCCGCCCGCCGTGCAAGCCGGCATCCGCCTGCACCGCGCTATCGATACCTTCACCGACCAGCACCCCGTGGTGCGCCGCAGCACCCAGCGGCTGCGCGAGGCCGGCTACGGTAAGTACGCCGGCGTGGTGTCTGACGTGTTTCTCGACCATTTCCTGGCCCATAACTTCACCGAATACTCAAGTGAGGAGTTGCCTGCTTTCACCCAGCGCATCTACACGCTGCTCAATACCCAGCAGGCCCTGATGCCCGAGCGCGCCCAGCGCACGCTGCATTACATGGCCCTGCACAACTGGCTGCGCGGCTATGCCTCAGTAGAAGGCATCAACCGTGCCCTCAACGGCCTCAGTCAGCGCGCCCGGCCCGGCTCGGGCATGGAAACGGCCGGTGCCGAATTGCAGCGCAACTACGCGGCGTATGAGGCCGATTTTCGGGAGTTTTTCCCGGAGCTACAAAAGCTGGTAGCCAGCATCCTGCCATAAAAAGAACTGTCAGGCTGAACGCAGTGAGAGGATGCTTCACTGCGTTCAGCCTGACAGTTCTAATAGTCAGCCGAAAGGAAGACTCTAGTGGTGGTGCCCGCCTTCGCCGTGTACGTGGCCGTGGTCGAGCTCCTCGGCCGTGGCCGGGCGCACCGATTCCACTTTGCCGTCGAAGTGCATTACCATGCCCGCCAGCGGGTGGTTGAAGTCCATCTGCACGTTGGTGTCGCCGATGCTTACCACTTTAGCCTGCATGTGGTTGCCTTCGTTGTCGGCCATGGGCAGGAAGTTGCCGGGCTGCAGCATCTCCTCGTCCAGCTTGCCGTCGATGAGGAATACTTCCTTGGGAATTTCCACCACGGCCTGCTGGTCGTATTCGCCGTAGGCTTGCTCAGGCGTGAGGCTGAAGCTGAACGAGTCGCCGGCGTTTTTGCCGTCGAGCTGGCGCTCAAATTCCTCCGGCAAGCCACTGAGGCCGAAGATGAATACCATCGGCGCATCGGCCTCAGCCGATTCTACGAGGACTTTCTGTTGGTTTTCGTCAGTCACGCTCAGGTCGTAGGTGATGGTGACGACGGTGTTTTCGCTGATGGCAGCCATTGGGTAGGAGTGAGGGTTAATTGGTGGGACGAAGTACGGGAATTGTGCGGGAATGGGCGAAATTCCCCTCCTTTGGCTTCGCCGACCTTCGGTTTCAAGGAGGGGAGTTGTCGTTCTACTCCTGCAGTTCCCAGGCCGTGCGGTACCCGCCAATCAATTCCACATACTCCAGAAAGGCCTTGTAAAACGGGTGCGACCCCAGCGTCGAAGAGTCGCCAATCAGCAGCAGCTTTTTCCGCGCCCGGGTCATGCCCACGTTCATGCGGCGAATGTCGGACAGGAAGCCTATTTCGCCGTGCGAATTGCTGCGCGTCAGCGAAATGGCAATGATGTCGCGCTCCTGCCCCTGAAACGAATCGACGGTGCCGATGCTGAGCTGCCGGTGCAGCAGCAGGCCGCTGAGCTCGTCGTTTTCTTCTACGGCGTCTTTCAGGTAGTTGATTTGAGCGCGGTAGGGGGCGATGACGCCGATGCTGAGCGGGTCGTCTTCGTGGTCGGCGGCGTCGTATGGTTCCAGCAGCTGGGCCAGTCTTTTCAGCAGCAAATCAGCTTCTTCCGGGTTGGCGGTGGAACGGCTTTCGGGGATGGTGATTTCCTGCATGCCAAAGCCGGCGGTGTCCAGAAATTCCACGGGCAGGTCGGGGGCGAAGCGCAGGTCGTAGGCGTCGAGGCCGGCGTGGGCCACGCCTTCGTAGGCTTCGAGGCGGCCTTCGTAAAACTGCTCGCTGGAGAACTGCATAATCTGCTCGTGCATGCGGTATTGCACGGTCAGCATCTTGCTAACCTCGGGCTGGCGCTTGATGCACTTCTCGAACAGGGTTTCGCG
>Ga0247804_10001384_pt1 | contig 11268 bp, 4 predicted proteins | sample UWRJL029104C1_FD_181142 | JGI IMG/M metagenome (GOLD analysis project Ga0247804, IMG submission 181142) | Plant litter microbial communities from Arlington Agricultural Research Station in Wisconsin, United States - UWRJ-L029-104C-1 | ecosystem: Environmental > Terrestrial > Plant litter >...
GCCGATCTGACCTTTCCGAATTGCTCACTTCCACGTTCCTGACCCAGATATTGAGCCCGCACTGCGCATCCTCGCCACCTTCCAGCCCATACGGACGATACACCCGCCGCTCGCTCAGGATCGACACCTGAACCGGAATGCGGAACTCGATGTCCCTAACCACTCCATCCCCGCCATTATACATCCCCTTCCCACCGCTCCCCTTCCGCAGGGAAAACTCCCGCAGCAGCACCGGATACCTCCGCTCAAAAACCTCCGCATCCGTAATGCGCGTGTTGGTCATGTGCGTGTGCACACCGCTCGTTCCCTCCCATCCCTTTCCAGCACCGCTACCGCCGGCAATCGTCTCGTAGTACCCAAAACCCCTCACGGCCTCCCCGCCCTCGATGTTGCCCCCGAACCCAAAGGTCAGGTTGTTGCAATCGCCCTGCGAGGCGGCGCAGGCATGGAAGGCACGCAGGATGACATCGGTCACGCGCTGCGAGGTGAGGACGTTGCCGCCTACAACGGCGGCTTTGTCGCTGGGGGAGAGGAATGAAGAGGGAGGTATCAGGACGGTGATGGGTTTGAGGCAGCCTTGGTTCAGCGGAATGTCAGCGCTGATGAGGGAGCGGAGACAGTAGATTATTGCGCTATAAGTTACGGCTTGTGGGGCGTTGGTGTTTCCTTTGCTCCTGTTAGTATGGTTCACCAAGTTGGAGGTAGACTACTAACCATATACTTCCGGTCCTGTGCCGGCAAAATCAAATACTGCTTCCCCTTTTTCGGCGTCAATGGTGATCTTCAGCTTGATGGGTGATCCATCGTCCATATAGTCGACTGCGGAGAGGTCTTGTCCTTCAAATCGCTTGCTTACTGACTTCAACAGGTTTCGAACGCTAAGCTCAGCGTTGTCTTGAATATTCAGCATATAGAAGTTTACAACTTCCTCTCCATATTCTTCGATAAGGGTGGAGATCAGGTTGATGCCCTTCATATTACTTGAAATCTGAGCTTTGAGATCAGAGATGTTGTCGGCAAGACATCGAGTGCCAGAACAGCCCTGGTACTTTGCGGGCTCAGTAAGTAGTAAATGGGTGATGCGTTCCTCGTTGAAGCGTCCTGCGCTGACGAGTTTCTCGGATTTGATGGCAGCTCCTTCCTGATATAATTCTCTAGAATGTGGAGGCATACTTCCGGGAAGAATACCACCAATATCAGCATGATGAGCTCTCGACGCAACATAGAATAGTATCTTGGTTCCAGCTGTATCAAATGCGGGTGTGATGACGGTAATATCTGGAAGATGGGTTCCACCATATTCAGGATGGTTAGAAACAATTACGTCTCCTTTCTCTAGCTTTCCCTTCCAGATCTCCGCTTGTCTTCGTACACAAGTCGACATAGATCCGAGATGAACTGGTAAATGAGGTGCATTGGCTACTAAGCCTCCACTAGAGTCGAACAGAGCACATGAGTAATCCAGACGCTCTTTGACATTTGTGCTAACGCTTGTCTTTTGGAGAGCCCTACCCATTTGCTCTGCAATTGCCATAAAACGATGAGCGAATATGCTGAGCATGATTGGATCTACCTCCTTTGTTGTGTCTGATTTTGCAGCGTCCTTTACCTCCTGCTCTCCTAAATTGATAACCACGTGCGTTTCTATTATCAGCGCACTTGCACTAGGAGTTACTACGATCGTCTGTGTCCCATCTGCCAGCACGGCTGGTCCATTGATTTTGTCGCCAACTTCTAGGTCCTCCAATCTGTAGATGGGGGTATCCTGTCTTCCACCTTCAAAGTAGACTTTCGACCTCTTATACACCTTATCGCCTGATTCAACGCCCTTCATTTTGATCTCTTTTAATTGCTGATCGACTGTTTTGTCTAAGCCTTCAAAACTCTTCCCAATCCCGCGAACCCGAACATCATCAACAATGATATCACGATCTGGTAAGGTGAAGCCAAACTCCTGCTGATGTTGTTTCACAAATGCTTTTCCATATGCCCATTCATCGCCTCCAAAACTCTCCTCTACGTCGACTTTGTCGGGTTTTACTACCATGAGTGCCGATTCAGTTCCTCTATATCTCATGTTGAGGTATTCTTCGTAGATAATAGATCCATCATCAAACCCCTGATCTTGTAGTGCTTTTTTTGACTTCTTCTTCAGTTCTGTAATCTTGTTCTTCAGTGTATCTTTTGCAGGTCCATTGTCTACCCAGATACTTGAATCAGGCTCCTGTTGCTCATCAACAACATCAGCCAGTGCCATACCATAGGCCGAAAGTACCGACGAATATCGGTGGACCAATATTTGTTTGATGCCTAAGCTCTCTGCAATAGCAACAGCATGTTGACCACCTGCACCACCGAAGGTAGCGAGGCGATGCTTTGAAGTATCATGGCCCTTTGCCTCTGTCAGAGAACGTATAGGTCTAGTCATTGTCTCATTTGCAACAGTCAAGAACCCGTATGCAACCTCATCCGCAGTCATGTTCTTCCCGTTCTCTTTGTTAATCTGCTCAGCTAATTCCTGTAACAGCTTCTCGCTAGCAGCCACATCGAGACCCTCATCTTCATTTTTGCCAAATATCTTAGGAAAGAAATCAGGTAGAAGTCGACCGAGGAAGAGATTTGCGTCGGTCACGGTTGCTGGGCCGCCTTTTCGATAACAACCTGGTCCTGGGTGAGCTCCAGCCGATTCCGGCCCGACCACAAATAAGCCATTTCGGAAGAACAGTCGTGAACCACCTCCGGCAGCAACTGTGTTTATATCTAACTGTGGTGACTGTATTGTGACACCAGCAGTCGTCGTTTCAAAGACGTGCTCATATCTCCCCGATCCGTATCTCGAGACATCAGTAGAAGTACCACCCATATCAAAACCTATGACTGGTGTCTTTGTTTCGGGGTCGTATGAAGTTAATGCGTATCCTACAACTCCGCCAGCTGGGCCCGAAAGGATGGCTTTTAGCCCAGAGAAATTATCTACGTCTACTAATCCTCCATCACTCTGCATAAATTCACATCTTGCTCCTTTGGTTCCTTTTTCATTCTTCACACTCTCGGTACCCAGACCACCCTCAAAACCCTTTTGGAACCCATCGATATATTTTCGAATTGCAGGTGTAAGGTAAGCATCAGCACAAGCAGATGTAGACCGTGGGACAAGCTTGATCATGGGCATGAGCTCGTGACTCAAACTGACATGCTCAAAACCTATATCTCTAGCAATCTTTCCTACCAACGCTTCATGATGAGGAAATGTGTATCCGTGCATTAAACAAACCGCTATACTCTTGATCCCCTGGTCACGGACTTCTTGTAGCTGTTTTCGTATTGTGTCTTCTTTTGGTCTCACTAGGATTCTCACAGCCTCTCCGGATAACCCTTTCACAAGCTCCGCATTCCCTTCAAGCTCGTATTTCTCTTCGGATTTTGTAACGTTTCGTTCCGGATCTTCGGCATAATCTTCCAACGTGACTCTTTCATCAATCTCGACCACATTCTCATAAAGCACATCCGGCTTCCGTATCGCTAAATCAAATATCTTCGGCCTGCTCTGATTCCCAATTTCTAAACAGTCCTTAAACCCCTTTGTAACAACCATGGCAATTTTCTCTCCCTTTCTTTCCAGCAAAGCATTAGTTGCTACGGTCGTACCCATGCGTATTGACTCTATTTTTGAGGTGTCCAGAGCTTCGCCTCGCGGTATATCTTTTTCAAGGAATCGTGACATGAGCCGTCGAATTCCTTCTAGCGGCGCATCGTCGTAGTTTGAGGGATCCTCGGAAAGGAGTTTTATTATTACATCGTCTTCCATTTTACCAGACCCGGGATTACCTACACAGTCTGTGAAGGTTCCACCACGCTTTGAGAGTCAGCAGTCCGTTCTGGAGTTGGCACGGGGCATTAAGCTATTACATCTATCGCTATGCGTATCCCACGCTGTTGTGGTTGAGACCCCATTTTGCAGTTTTAGCTCTACTGCTGCAATAACGTGCAAAACCTATGGGAATGGAAACAATTTTAGCGTAGAGCCAGTTATGAAGGCGATCCTGAGTTAAATGTCTTTGTTTGTCACCTATTTCGACCCTCATACTTCTTGTGATGTCACAAGGAGTGGGGTGTCGGGAGTTTTGAAGTGGGGCAATACCCGGAAATCAAGATCGGGAACCGGGTATTGTGACCAAGGCCGAATTTCGACAATTACTTTAAACTTATTGATTGCAAAGCATTTAATGGATTTCTAGACTAGAAATTTGGCAAATTGAAAGCAATAATCTGTTGTTTTTAAAGTAGTGGCATTGATTTACTCAGACGGTTGACCTAAATATAATTAATTGCCTTTGCGTGTTGCAGATACTTTGACATGTCGGATGGCCGACTAGAAGACAGCATTGATTTAATCGATGACAATACTAGAGACCCTACGATCCACTACCCAGAAACGTAGCATATACTGGTCTTACCTTATTGCTAAACTAAAACGGTTCCAATCAAAGTACTCATTTAAGTCCTACGCCTACTTGGACGATGTGCACATTTGCATCTGTGACGATACCGAGACGTTAGCAAATGTTTTTCTTTAGGTTGAGGGCAATAAAGATTTATTATTTGTTACATAGGTCAATTCCTATTGAAATACTACGTAACCGTTTAGTTCCACCAGATTTTGGTACCTTGATTGATCTGGTACCACTATCTTCGAGACATTAGCTTTGAATGTCTCGAGTTTGATTTGTCGCTTCGGAACTCTTAATTATAGAGATTTCCTTGCTTGTAAGCTATTTACGATGAAGTTAGATATTAGATATGAGAAGAACCTAGAAAGTTGTTTTCGTGATTAATCGGACCCTCAATACGCATTCTTATCTGTGTCTGAATGTCGTGGCCAATATTTGCTTAAGGGGCGCTCGCTTAAGTCAGAAAGGGGTGCTTAGTTGCAAGTCACCAACCGCATTGACGTTTGTTGAATAAGATGTCGAGGTCATAGAGCGAGACAGGATGCTCTTTCTGAAATGTTGGAGATATCGGTTGCCTTAAGGTACGCTCCAATTTGTCAGTTTCACCACCACATCCTTCAAACACAACGATCTACTTATACAAAGTTTGAAAATATGACATATCACATCCTTTCCTTTCAAGTACAACCAGATTATACAATTTCTCAAGTAGTTTTGAATTCTGCTATAGCAGCAAGACAACACAAGCCCCGCTCGTCCATATCTGCAATATGTAGCAAAGACACCATCGCGGGGCTATATAAGCAAACATACCAAGTGATGATAATCCGGCGAGAAATACGTCGTAATCATATGCATTTATTAGGTATTATGTGGTCCGCTGCAGTTTATGCTTTTGCCCGACATTAGGAAAAGTCATGCATATTTGTCAAAGGTTGTAGTCATTAATACGTAAAGCGCTTTTGGACGATGGATGCCAAGACTAAAAGACTTCCCCTCTTACGCGAAGGTTGAAGATAACGACAATCACCAGTCTAGCATGCACCATCCAGATAAGAAAATCAACGTTCAGCCAAAGACCGTGTTGGTAACAAGACCCACTCACTGGTGCAGACGGTCCTGGCCATTAAGGTCATTCTATCCCATCTTTCTAGTTACCAGATCTTTGACCAATATCTGCTTCTCATCGGTATTTGCTTGCTGCACACTTCTCAATGGCCCCGGGTCCAGTCTATAGACTGAGGAAGCTGATAATGTCATTGGTATGATCCGCCACCCGGCACCTCAGCTATCTTGTTGCTGATGCCGTTACGTCTTTCTTCCCTTGCTGTTTGCACTTTATGGCTTTCCTATCAGAAACTTGCACCTAGCCGTGCCAATTTGATGTAGATAATGTCTCAATCCCATGTACTTCATCTATGAAACATTCTTTTCATGTTTCGAAGTCTACCATTCAATTGCAACCTCCGTTCATAAACTTCCACCATGGACGACTCCAATGACAAGAAGTCATGGCTTCCCAGATTTCTTCAGTCATCTCCAAATTCCCCATCCTCTTCCCCACCAAACGAGACCTCAAGTCTCATTCCCAAATCAAACAATGCAGGTCGAGATCGTATACCAGAAGGCGAAACCTACACTCTCGAAGAAGCATCTCCTGCTAAATTATGGATCTCGGAATCCCTAGTTCTTCTACGCGGTTCAATTCCTGTTATTATAGCATATGCTCTCCAGAATTCTTTGCAAACATTGTCGGTTTTGGTAGTTGGGAGATTGAGTCCTGAAGCTCTAGCTACTGCGGCATTCAGTTACATGTTTGCTATGTCTTCGGCATGGCTTATCGCCCTTGGTGGATCGACAGCTCTCGATACTCTGGCTTCTTCCTCTTTTACTGGAAGCAAGAATCCCCACGACTTAGGCATCTTACTACAAAGAGGATTTCTTGTTTTGACTGCTTTTTATGTACCCGTGGCTATATTATGGGCATGTTCTGCTCCAGTCTTTCGCCTACTGGGGCAAGAAGAGTATATTTGTGCTGATAGTGCCAAATTTCTGACTGCTTTAATTCCTGGAGGGCTGGGTTATATTTACTTTGAGTGTATGAAGAAATATCTCCAAGCACAAGGTCAGCCTGTCTACCAATTGACCCAGCATAAGTTTGCTAATTCCATAATAGAGATAATGCGACCTGGCACTTACGTATTGCTTATCACCTCTCCACTCAATGTTGGCCTCAACTATCTCTTCGTCTATACATTCGAGATGGGATTGATTGGAGCTCCAATCGCAACCGGCATCTCATATTGGCTTTCATTTCTCCTTCTTGTCCTATATGCTCGATTTGTCGCAGGCTCGAAGTGCTGGGGAGGCTGGGATCGAGCGTCATCCCAAAACCTCGGTGTCTTTGCCCGCCTTGCAGCTCTGGGCGTTGTGCACGTAGGTACGGAATGGTGGGCTTTTGAAATCGTTGCCTTGGCCGCTGGAAGACTCGGTACAATTCCTCTGGCTGCCCAAAGTGTCATCATGACGACCGATCAGGTCATGAATACCATTCCATTCGGCATCGGTGTAGCGGCATCTGTCCGTGTGGGAAACCTATTAGGAGCCAGGAACGCCAAAGGTGCTGCGAGAGCCGCAAATGTTGCTGCGTGGTTGAGTATAATTATGGGTACTCTTGTCCTCATTGTCTTGATGTGTGTAAAGGACTTCTACGCCAAAATTTTCAACGACGATATCGATGTCATAAAACTCACGGCAGATGTCATGCCATATGTCGCACTATTTCAAATTGCAGATGGCCTGAACGGAAGCTGTGGGGGAAGTCTAAGGGGAATGGGACGGCAGCATATTGGCGCTGCTGTTAATATCGTGTCTTATTATATGGGGGCGTTGCCTCTTGGAATATGGCTGGCATTCCACGGTTGGGGACTCGCGGGCCTTTGGGTTGGTCAGTGCATTGCTTTGTATCTGGTTGGCTCTATAGAATGGGTTATAGTTGCCTGGAGTAATTGGGATCACCAGGTTGATAAAGCCTTTCTGAGAATGGATCAAGGAAAAAGAGCCGAGGAAGGAGAAGGCGAGCCTACACTGGCAGTGGCTTGAGTAAAGATAACTTCTGCTGTGTTATTTACTTTTGGGGCTCGGATTAGACTATGATGGCTTGGTTATGATTTACGAATCTTTTTTTGAAACCTAAAAGGTCTATATATGTGGATAGGAGTTATAGAAAGTAACAGTATTGCCAATATTAAAAATACAGAGTAAATCACCTCACAGATCGAGTTACTTGCTATGCTACTGAACATTGTCCCTCTCTCTAGATCGGACCAGATTATAACATAGCCAAACGCCACAAAGGACAGTACGCCTGCGAAAACACAAATGTTAATTGGTGAATGAGAATATTATCAAATACCATGGCGGCAAGATTGGCTTATTATTGATCTTCGAAGACCATTTTTGTGAAACCTAACAGTTATTGGGACGCCATGATGGCTGTGGTACCCAACATAGAAGATACCACAAGTCTTGAGAGACGAGTTTGTTGCTACATCTACCTCAGAAAAGAACTAGTGGGTGTCGTGATCTCTTGGTGAACAGGAGCCTTGGTAATGCAGCCGTGAAGGTCCCATACACCAACATTGTTGGTTTATGCGGAACATTAGAGCATGTAATAAGACAACAACTTCAAACCAAAAGCAAGGTCATGTCACATCCACAAGCTACAGTACATATGGGGCAAAATTCCCAAGAAGGAAGGGATAGGTAATGAAACACAGGATGCCACAGCAACCTATAAATATTCTGACCGAGATCTAAGTAGCGGTAGCTGGTGTGATGTGAACTGACTTGCACATATGTTTCTCTTCACGTTGACAGAGTACACCAACCGGGCGACCGTGGGCCTCTGTGACCTGTCTGCCTTTTCCAACACGTTCACAGCGTAACGCTTCTATCTGTCCGCTCAGCCACATCTTCGACCTCCGCGGCGACCTCTATCCTCTCCCGTGGTTGCATTCATACCGTCCTATCCCTTTCTAGAAAACCTCTCAACCAAACTTCTTGGAGCCTCCCTTCTTCGCCTCGACCGGCTTTCCTTTGGCATCCTTCCCATCCTTGGCATCCTTATTCTTCTTCCCTCCCTTCAGAATCTCCAAGTGCCCTGCCTTCGCCCCCAGCGTACGCTCCGTCATGGCTGTCAAACCGGCTGAATGTTTCTACACACCGTTAACCACAGCCCTCCTGTTCGCCTTTTCCGCTTTCCCGGGTGTAGAGGAGCGAGTGTTGATGTAACATACTTTGGTCATGCCGGCATTTCTCACCAACACCTGCTTCCGCGGGGCGATTGTGCGAGCACCTTTCTTGGGCCCCAATACCGAGTGCTTGCCACCTGACGCTCTCGCAGTCGCGGTAGACAGCTTCTTTGATTTCAAAGTTCCTTGTGCCATTGTGATTGCGGTTACAAGTTGGTAAGGATGAGATTGATTTTGGCAGGTTGAAAAAGGCTTGAAAGGTTCATATGCGGGCCGTCGCTTTATCAGTACCACACTAGTGCGCTTCGGGACATGTTTTCAACAGTCACTACAGGAATGGAACATACAATAGCTAGGAATATTAAATATAATAAATCAAGTATGTTGGGATATTCTGAATTACATGGTGGCAGTAATATCTTGATCTCACAAAGATTAAAAGTACAAGTCTTCAAAATTGTATCTTTGCAGTTCATGTCATTTCATTCAGCTTAATCTAGTTCTGGTCATAATCATTTCTTAAACAAGTATTGCATGCAAAAAACCTGAACAGAGAAGATCATGGCATCATTTCATCATTCATTCCGTCGTAAAAGCCCGAGCCACAAATATATTGTCCTGGTAATACAGTTCCTTACCCCAAGTACAGCTTGTTCTGGGTAGGCGAGTTTTGAGAATCATTCGCGTCTTCTCAAAACATCATCAACGCCACTTCTCACGCTCCGTGGTGTGCTGATGCTGGCTCTGAGTTTCTCGCTTCTCTCTTCTCTTCGCTTCTCACTTATTCGTCGCTTCATACCTTGCCAACCAACATATTCAACTCTAATACCAATACCTGGGATGGTATGGAACTTCTTGCCACCGTTACCTTCTTTAAACCCATACCCAAACCTCTCTTCTACCGGTACATCTCTTGCCCTATGGGTTGGAGTTCTACCTAAGGTGGGAGTACTCCTTCGTTTCACAACCCTCATGTTCCCACTGGGCGTACGTTTTATTGATCTTTTCTCAGTGGTGTAGTAGCGACGATAGCTATCTTCACTGTCCTTGATAGGTAGAATCGCGAACGTGCGTTTCAGTTTTCCACTTAGACTTCTTGATGGAGGATTCGGTCTGTTATCAATGATTGGATACCTGCCAAATTCGTCATCATCACCAGAGTCATCATGATCCTCCAAATCATCCCAAAAGTGTGCTGGTCGCCAAAATGGATGCAGTTTACTTGAGTCTGCCGGGCGATCTTCTACAGAGGGGTACAGAGTTGATGGGTTAGCAACTGCTCTTGTTGCAGACTCATCTGATAGACCCTTCCGACGTCCAGAAAGAGAAAATGTTCGCTTCATAAGACCGCCTCCCTGTACAGCTGATTCAGAGTTACGATGCCGGTTACTCAAAGCCCGACGCATAAGAGAAAGCCCTCGCGTAGGTTTGCTTTCGGGAGTCGCAGGCTGTGTCTCAAATCCCAATTGGCGGTCTTCTTCTTGTCCCGGTAATAGAGCTGCTGGAGTAGGTGGAATAAATTTGATAGCAGGAGGTTCCGGAGGCGCACGTGGGTTACGAAGCGGAGAATCCACCTCATCCATAGGATGAACGGGCTGTGGTGGTGTGACTGGGACTTTGTTGCCATTGATGGATATCATAGGTTGTCCAGTCTCGAGTTTTGGACGTGCAACCGGCCGTGAAGCCTGTGCAGGGGCGGCTTGTTGCTGTACAATAAGGACAGATTTATTTTGATGGGGGAATAGAGATACAGCCATGGCTTCTGAGACCTCGGCGGCGGTACCGGCAGTTTCGTAGGAAGCTTGTGAGAATGGAGTAACTTGTGTCGATAATCGTGTACCGAAGAACGGATCACCGTTATGATCAACATGTGGTCTTGTGTTTTGAGTCATTTCGCTGTGAGATCCAGCACTTTGAACTACATCTGGTTTGGGCATCACTTGTGCCTTTTCGTGAATTAGATTATGTGCTTTGAGGCTTTCAGTAGTAAGTGAGCCGGCACGTGATGTATTTCTGCTTGTTGGAGCGGACAGAGACGACCGTCTTGCAGGGATTTTGGGCGGAAAGTCTATCGTATGTATTGATCGACCAGATCCAGCTGATTCCGACATAGTCCGCTTACGAGATGGGTTCTCGAAATAGCCTGGCTCGTTGAACTTTGATGATTGTGACAGTGGGGCTGAACCAAGGGAATTGCTCCTTTTCGATTTACGACTGCTGGTCGATCTAAGAGACGGTGCTTTTGATGATTTTGAGGAAGAGCGGCGAGCTGGTATCACCACAACAGGAATGCCTCCATTATTTATAACTTCGCGGCGCGATTTCCCATTCAAAGAGGCCGTACTGACAGTTGTGTTCGATTTCAAACTTTTCTGACTCTTCTCTGGGATCCTAGACCTCTTATGAGAGAGCATCTGTTGGGATTCACTGGACACTATTGAGTTGGGAGCAGAGGACCGTGTGGATTGGTCAGAACTAATGTCTCTGAGACCAAGCTGTCTTTTGGAGTGCCGGAGTGTTTTCCTGCGCGTAGGGGGGCCATCCACCACCATAGCTTCAATGAT
>Ga0247804_10001386_pt1 | contig 11264 bp, 12 predicted proteins | sample UWRJL029104C1_FD_181142 | JGI IMG/M metagenome (GOLD analysis project Ga0247804, IMG submission 181142) | Plant litter microbial communities from Arlington Agricultural Research Station in Wisconsin, United States - UWRJ-L029-104C-1 | ecosystem: Environmental > Terrestrial > Plant litter >...
GGGGAGATCACGAATATTGATTTGGAGAGATGTCAGGTTACGCTCAAGGGGATGAATATGGTACATTTGACTCTACGCTCAAATGTTTGGAACTTATGCTAACAAACTGCGTTGTAGATTGATGTAGAGATTCCCAAATGGATGATAGTAGACAACGATGCGGACAAACGACCATTCCGTTCTATGGAGCAACCTGTCGACATCAATACCATTCGTCTTGTCTACCCTCTCCAAAAACCAGGCGAGGAAGAAGTTCGGGACGTTATAATCAAGGATATCGTAGGCCGAAATCAGAAGCTTAACCGCCAAACCGGTAAAAGAGAACACAGTCGTTTCATTGCTGGCACAAGAATTGAGCTTCCCTGGCCCGCACTTGAGGAAGAAGTACACAAAGACTACCCCGTGGATACCCTACGATTGGATGTAGAAGCTAAAACATTCATACCGACACTAATGCGACCACCCTTTCCATCCAGTGTAATTGACGAACTGCGTAATAAATTCTCTGCGTTTAGAACAAGGCACGACCCGGAATATATCGAGGCCAAGATGCAAGAAGAACGCGAGAAAGAAGCCAAGAAGCAACAAATCCACGAAATGAGAACGCCTCTCAACGAAATCAACAGGACGGAACGGCGTCTGAAGAAGAAGATGAATAAGAAACAGAACCTGACTCCGGAGATGCTGGAGAAGTTGGGAGCTCTCATGGCTCGTAAGAAGGAATTACATGAGGAGGTCACAAAGGTTCAACAAGGTCTTGTTCCTGCGTTGGCATGATCGCGTGTATGAATATGTATATATGGAAGGATGTACTCAATAGGCATTGAAGGCGTTGTAAAAATTAGCATGCGGAACGCAGACTAGACTTCTATTTATACTGTATCAATATCTAAAACTATTCACAAAACAGTTTGCTTCTCAAGTGCCTAGCAAAGCCAATCTTTCAAAAGCAGCAATGACTGGTGGGTCTTTTCGCTTCCCTGCCGCCTCAATACTCTCCTGCAACACCGCATCACCACCCACAGCCCTATATCCTCCTTCTCCTTCTCCTCCACCATCCCCTTCTTGCTTCCCCTTCTCTTCCACGCCCCAAACCTCTGGCACGCAGCCCCTACACATGTCTAACACGTCTGCTAAACTTCCTTCGATGGCTCGCGCGCGTTCCCACATCCCTCTCCTCACACAGCCCTCTACCAAACGTCCTACCTCGTCTCTGACACTCTCCACCCTCTCGATCAAACGCCCCACACTAGCCACCAAGTACTCTTCTTCGTACACACTTCCCTTCTTTCCCCTGGCACGTTTCCTCTCTTCTCTGCGGCGGTTTTTGGATGTTGCACGACTGACATTTGAGCCTGCCGTGCCGAGCGATTGTCCTTGAGATCCTTTTCCGGTGTAGCGGGTGAAGAGACTGCGGTTTGTGCTGACTCTCGATGAAGCTGCCACGCTCACATCATCGGGAATTTCTCCATCGCCACCTCGTTCGCCTTCGTAGAAAGCTAGAGGATCGTTGATGGCCTTTAATCGTAGCTCACGAATCCGCGGAACCTGTGCTAACAACTGGGCCTTGCATTCCGCGAGTAACTCCGTGGATGAGGCCAGTGCATCACCAAGACCGGGATCGACGACACTTTCGAGGAGAGAGGGGGCGGATTTTAGAGCAACGAGATGCATAGCATCGGCGAAGTAATAGCCTTTACAAAATGTCCTCACTGCGTTGTCGATAGAAGAGAGATAATCCAATTGAACTGTTGCAGCAGAGAAGTAATCTTTGCTTTCTATGAGGGCGTCGTAGAGGGAAGTAGCAAGCTCTTTGATTGAAGATCCCGATAACGGCGGTGATTGAGACAGGGCGCAGTAGAGCGTTTCACGCCATTGGGAAGGGCCAGAGGAGAGGTAGCAAGATGTAGCTTTGGGGTAGTTTGGTAGTGATTCGAAGGCTAGAGCGGCTTCTTTGAACTTGGATTTGGATTCGAGGTGCTGCGCATAGAGGGCGGTAAGTGTAGAGTGCTGGGATGGGTTATAGCGGTACAATCCTAGTGCGAACTTGTAAAGGGAGTGCTTTTGAGTATAAGTCTGGAGTTCTTCGAACGCGTCAAGGGTGTGAAGGTGAGAAAGTGCTTTCGTATGACGACTTAGATAGTCATCGATCGAGAAACGGCGACGAAGATCGCTCATTTCTTGGAGATTTTGCATAAAAGGTAGGTATTCTCGAGGATCCTTTTGAGATTGTTGTGCTACTAGGAGCGCCAGCTCGAGATTGTATAGACCAAGAGCATTCTCGTATAATCTGTTGACATCGGCTAGAAAACAAATATGTTCCACAGCTTTATCTGCCAGACGTCCTTCATCTTGCATGAGTTGGGCAACGACTTGGAGGCCATCGTCGAGCGCAGGGGGTGATTTACAAACGTTGGCTGTGATGATATTCTGGAGATTGGTTGCAGTCCGAGATTTCAAGACAACGAGGAATGCATCACAAACTCTGTTGACTTTGGAAGAAGGTGGCTAATAACATTAGTGGAAGTAACTTATCTATAATAATTCGTGTTATCTTCACTTACTAGATATGATTCTTGAACCTCGACTACCGGCACGCCGCTAACATTAGATGTAAAGTTGGCTTGCGGTGTTATCACTCTGGTTTCTTTGTACATTGTTTGTGTTACATCTTCCTCCCTATGACAGATTATTAGTTTGGAAGTCCCAGAGGGAAGCTTAACCTACCTCAGGGATGAGAGAAAAAGATCAATGTAAGATATTTTCTTGACTTGATCGATAAAGAGTGGAACATTGGACAAAAACTGCTCTGGTGCATGATCGTAGAGAATATTCATGTCTACTCTTTGCGTTCTACAATTTGTGAAAGCCCTCTTATAATTCTTCTCCTCAATCAAGGCCCGAATTCCAGCAATGACCATTGCACGAGGAAAGATAGTCTCTAGGTTTCCTCTTGGCATCTGCAAAATTACGCTGGCGGAGGTGGGAATTGCAGTAACTAAACGTGCTCCACGCTCGATACTGCGGCACCTTTCATCCTTCTCAGGGTCATCGGCTGGAATCTCAAGATCTAAGAAAGCCTGTTAGCAGTAGGCAATGGACTAGAAATTGGTCTTACCTTCAACGTCTGTTATGTGTACGAATTTAATGAGATGCGCCGTTGTTGTGAATACGAGATGTGCAGAGGTGACTAGGAAAGAGGTGCAATTTTTGACTAAAAGCCGTGAATTTGCATAGAGATGCCCACTGCTGGACATGCCAAATGCTATCTGAGATTCGCCGTTCAGAACAAGTTCTGTCCAAGGCAATGCTGCAGGAAGCCGGCAATGCGCGAGAGAGCCACCGGCGGAGGAGAGACTGTGAAGACCGCCGGACACATCTTGCGCAAAAGGATGAGGCACGCCATTTTCAACGAATGTAGAGAGTGAGAGTATCGAAGAAGTAGGTATCTCCAGCTGATATAATTCTTCTACTCTGCCGGTTTCGTCGTTGTATCCAATACGTTCAATTAGCGAGTCGCTGCCGTTTGAGCTTAACACGACAACACTATTATCCTCGGAATAGGTGATCTGTTGGAAGGTTTCTCGCATTTTAGGAGTCGTCGAAAACGTGAATTTCCCGGTCAGCATCGGAGGTGGACCAGCTGCTGTGGTGCTTTTCCAATTGAAAAGAGCGACACCATCATGGTGCAAAACAGCAATTACTGAGCAGTCAGCACTGATTGCGATGTCTATGATGTTCGAAGAGACGCATATATCATGTAGAGCCATAGGAGGGGGGATATTTGCAGCTCGGAAGGGTGTCACTTTGAGTGACTGGCCATCAATGACCGCAACAACTCCTTGGTCAGCTGGTGGAGTTGTAGAGCCTCGTGCTGTCATTAACACGTATTCGACAACTTGAAGAGATTCTGGAAGCATGTTAACTGTCTGTGAAGAGTTTCGAGGTTCAAGAGATACTTACTAGGTGATGCTGTCACGGCTCGCAAAGTCTTTTCGGGGTGCCACACAAGGGGATAAGCACACAGTAGAAGAGGAGAGTCTGTCCTAATCTCTTGCTTGAGATACCAGTGGTAATTACCCATAGTCCAAAGCTGGGTACAGTCTGCCATGATTACTGCCAATACCGTTGAGTCTGAATTCCATGCTAGGCTTATGTGCTGGTGAAGGAGCATTTGCTCAGAAGTAAGTCGTAAACTGAATTGGCCATGTCGGAGGCCATTTCGTTCAAAAAAGACGACATCTATGCGTTCAGTAAACCTCTGGATCCCAGCTATGAGGTTTCCTGCTGGTCTCCAATCCAGAGCACCCTCTAGGCCATCGACAGGCTCACTGACACTGTCGAGTAAACCATCTCTCGAATAGACTCGAATCAACCGTCTAGCCCCTGCTTCAATTGTAGAGACAGCAAGATAGGCTCCGTCTCCTCGCCAGCTGATACTGACTCTCGAATCATCATTGGAGCTCAGAATACCTTCATCCGTTTTTTCTGGCATTGTTGGATCGCGTAACGCTTTTGCACCTTTTCCCTTAAACTGAGTTTCCTTCTTGCCCCATCCAACAGAAACATGATTCGAGGCTTTCAGATCTTCAGAAGTCATAGTAGCATCAGTGATACCCTCAAAGCTCCTACTCATCCACACAACAGTGTCTGCCTTGGTGGTAATGGCAAGAAGTTCTTCATCAGGTGACCACCTTGCTGCTGTAATACCTACATCCACTGAACCAACGATTTCGATTTTATCCTCACCGAGAACTGGATCTTCTCTTACGATGACTATGTCTCCGCCTGCAAGTACAAGACATACTGTGAGACTGTCGGCAAAGTAGTGGATATTAAGAACCAAGTCACAGTCTAAGTCCGGATTTGGACATGGAGCATCCCAAGATGTGATGATATTGTGGGATCTATTGAATTGTTAGCTATGAGCTACAAGACTCTCTGAGAGAGTAAATACTGGTTTCCAGATTTGGCATTGACTCTTATAAGCTCTACCAGGGTGTTATCTTGGCTCGGACCAACTGTACATATGATGGAATCATTGGCGAAATCCCAGGTTGAGGCAGTTATATCCCTTCCTTGGAATTGAGCAGGGAGTGACCATTGTTGAGCGCGGATGTTTCTGAGGTTCCGCATTTTGATGAATTTGCTGAAGCTTTTTACTCGATAAAATATGGTTCGCTTCTAGTTTGGAGGTTTGTAACCAAAGCTGCTTCCTGTTGTCCACCTCAGAAAATTATGAATAAGCTAATGCGGCTCATATATATTAGGTCCGCGACTTCTGGCTAGCTATTTAATCCATGTATCAAAAAAGTAGAGGATCAGATAGTCTTTCTGAATCTTCCCAGCATGATTTCTTCCCGGCCTTGAATATCAAAATTTATTTTATGTGTAGATATAACTACACCTAGAAGTGATAAAGTCCACACCGCCATCACCCCAATATCCACCTTCTTTCTCCGCAATATCACAAGCAAGCTTCACAAGTAACCACTTCATTATCCTAAAGTTCAACACTTTCTCAATCATAAACGTAGCTATGGATGTAGCATATAATCAACACTCTCCTCATGCTAGGCATCAAAGCCGATCATCCGCCAACCTCAACCATTTAACTCTTGCTCCCCTAACTCCCCGACTTCCCCTCTCGGTCTCAGACCAAGAGGACCTCGACCATGCGCGTCACGTCTCTTACCTTGAGGGCCGCTCGGCACCTACCACTCCATCAATTCTTTCACGTTCATCCTCGCGTATTTCCATGCGAAGGCCAATAAATACTGGCCTTGCAAAAAGCAAATCGAGCATCCACCTTCCCCCAAACTCACAGCCTCGGTCCGGCACTACAACGCCAAAGCTACGAAGAGGTGTCACCAGAGAGGGACTAAGCTTAAGCACACTTAGCCCCAGAGACGGAAGCGATTCGGATTGGCTTCTGCGAGCAGGAACTGCAATCTCTTCTTCCACACGAGAATCGAAAGGTCAAGCATGGCTGGTATCAAGAGCAAGCTCGACGAGTCTGAGTCGGAAAAAAGATGAGGAAGAGGAGGCGCTAGACCAAGAGCTTGCGAAAGCAAGAGAACAAGCTAGTAGGAGAGGGAGTCGGAGAGGAAGCATTGCTATCATAGATGTCGATGCCGATGATGAATTTTCCCCAGCAACAGCAAGAAGAAGTTTAAGTTTTGAGATTGGCGGCAGTCGTTCAGTAAGCCGATTTGGAAGCCGTGTGCAAAGCAGAAGAGGCAGTAGATCCCAATTACCCACGCCTGGAATGGAAAGGGATGGCTACTTTAATCACCAGGATATTACTCAAGGACATTTCGTAGCAGAGCCAGATTTTGTTGGCGTAGAGGATGATGTTTTGGAGGACGAGGTTGAGAGGAAGGACGATGAGGCTGTCGTTCGAACGTTAGCAAAAGCCAATAGCCTTGGGTTCTCTGGATGGGTTGAGAAAATGCTCGGGTGGTCTTTATTCCCCGTTGATGAGGATGGCGAAGATACTGATTCAGAGATGTTGGACGAGAAGGAGAGCGATTCAGATGTATCATCTAGATCCTTGAAGAAAATCGCGGATGCGATGCATGATACACCGCCATCTATGCCCCCATTGGGAGATGATGAGGCTGGAGGTTGGCAAGATGCGGCGTGGCTATTGAGTGTTGCTACGAAAGTTTTACTTTAAGTTAAAAATAATAGGAATGTATTCATCAAAGATTGGAAAGTCCTGGTATCTAGTTCTCTTTAAGTCTTTGCCGTGCTCGTGAGTTTCTTGATATACAAAGTGGCTACCTTTTTCAATTTGAGAAATGATAGTAGAAGAAGCTTTGTCCTGATTCTTCACACTTGAAGGACCCTCAGTAATAGCAGCTATTGAGGTAAAGGCATATTTGATCTTATTGAGCCTAGTACACGAGGGTCGTTCCGACCTTTTTTTGCGATTCACTCTGTGCTAAGCTTTCTTGGACCAGGTCCGGTATGGACAAGAGGGTCTTACACAGGGCTGCATATAGGATATGCTTCCCGAGAAAACCTGTGCGTGTTGATATGTTCTTATACTTGTGTTTTGCCATACTCCACAGTAAGTGATTTAAAAGCCCCTCAAGGTTGGGACTGGTTAATAGACTTGTCTATTGTTTCCTTTTGATAAGCTCGCTTTCTAATTTGGCTTTCAGTGCTGCACCTGGTAATGTGCTACATAAATCATTCCATCGCCATGACATAGGCACTTCAGAACGATATTCCCAATCATGTTATCGGGCCCGATGCAGCACTGTTATGCATTTCCCTGACGTAAGTACACATTTCTTACGATATCCTGTCGTATTCCGAAAGTATAAATAGGCCACCGGCCAGCATCTTTGGAAGCTTTACTTCTACTAATATGCTAGCCATCGGCAAACTGTGAGCGTCTAGAAACAGAGAAAACAGATGCTCCAGTACACATTCAGGGACTTCTTGGTACTGGTGGGCCACTATCTTCTCATATACTTCTTCTTGGCGATACACCGGAGGCTATACACTCGGTTAATATGGCGGGAATATTTTGATGATCTAGATATTAATGATAAGGTACTCCGAAATATTTGACATGCGGCACTTGAAATTCGATGGTTTAAAACTAATTCCGTAAACCAAGAGCCAATGAGATGCTTGTCGCCATATAATGCTACCAGCAGAGATGCTATTAAGGACCATCCTTTTGCCATATATCCGAGAACGTGTGAATAATATATATTTTCTATCACACAATGTATCTCAACAATTCATCGAAAGACCGACAGTTTCCTCACTGCACTTAGTAGTCTGTGCACAGCTTTTCATACATACCACAGGACTGCCTACATTACGCAATTACAACTTACCCAAACCTTAAAGGACAACACGATGATGTGGCTGGATCTGCTCTCCTTGGTAGCTTTTACATATGCTACCCCCCAAGGTGGTGGAGGTGCAGGCATAACTGGTGAAGGGGCATTGGGGGATACAGCCATGTTGAGATTTGGCTGCGCACAAGCCGTCATTGATCGCATCGATCCGTATGTTGCGAGTGCTAAACATCCTAACGAATGAAAGCAAATCCAACTAATGATTTCCAAGTCTCGTCGATCCGGGTCAGGTCCCATCACCGCATGTAAGTTTAACATTCGAACAGATATTTTGCAGGCATTTTGCTCTCAGATCGTGTTTCGAGTAAACGGATGATCTCGAAACTCCTAGTCTCGAAGCCTTGCTTCAATCGTTACGCTGTACTGTGGATACGCAAGCTAATTCAGAGATTTCTGCAACAGGTCCATCAGGTTGTAGGAGGAGTACGTATTTTATACTAATTCCATCTTAATCTTCACTTACCTAAGTTTTATTTAGAACGCCTTCAACTCTTCCATGCCTACTACTGACGTTTCGAAACTGGCTTCCTGCACTTCATGTAGTTTTACTCAAGATCTCTCTAACTACTGGACGGCAGCCGTATACTTCCGGGCTCGTAACGGCACTTACAAGCGTGTACCTCAGATGGCAAACGATCAGATTGGGACGGCGAACGGAGGATTGACTATATACTACACAGCACCTAGCCCTAACACAACAACTGCCTTCAAACCAGTCTGTTTCCCCCATTAATCCCTCAAAAATGAGAATGATATTTGCACCCGTCCAGTAACATGCTCATGTGGCTCTCTAGGGGTTCCGGATGTTTTCCGGCGATAACATGCGGCGTGTATCAGCTGGCCTAGGGAACAAAACCCAGAGTTGCTTTCGCTGTTATTCTGGCCCAAACTTTGGCGGCAATATCTATTCACCTTGCATGGATCCTGTGCGAGATACCGAGTCGTTTCCTATGCAGCCATGTCCCGGTGGCATCCGGTCAAGCGTCATTTTTCCAAAGTAAGACATCAACCTGGCTGAAGGCTTAGAGGGTATAATAGTGCTAATGCGCGTTAAGTTGTTGGGATGGTGTCAATCTTGATAGCCCCAACCATATCGAGCATATTTCGCATCCTGAAATAGGGCCGACATCATTTGCGGTCGTTGGCAACAAGTGTCCTGCTAGTCACCCAGTAAAGATCCCACAAGTCCATTTTGAAGTGAGTGATGTATATCCTCCCTTAAAGCCGCTACGGAGCTTATGCAGTCTTATGATAGATTGTTTGGGATACCACTAAATTCAACAACGAAGAAGACTGGCCAGAAGATGGCTCCCAGCCTTTGGTCCTGAGCAACGGTGATGTGTAAAGTTACCTCCCTTATAATCCAAGAATAATCGCCTCTAATACTTATAATCAGCACTGGGTACGGACAACATGGTGATTACCTATTTGGGTGGCAGGATGACACCCTTCAGAGAGCTATGGACGGCCGCTGTGTTGGGGCAACGTGTCTCGACCTAAGGGTACAGTCGTTCAACGATGCCAATAAGTGCGTTGTTAACAAAATGGTCAATGAGGACACTGATGGATGTAAGTTAATACTGTTACCCGAAGCATTTTATTTGACGCTGAACTTGTCTACCTAAAGGGTTGGCACATCTTCCAGGCCAGTAAAAGCTGGAGATGTCATGATGATTCGATGACGGTGGAGCTGTTGATAGTCCGGGACGTTGTTACTTAAAGCAGGCTTTTAGAAAATTGAGCACAGTGTCTGGATTCAGGATATGTCTGAACAATATGCTGAAAGTGGCACATAGCAAGTCAGGTTAGCCGAGTATCATCTTCATTGGACGACTACATTGGGTTTGGGTTTTGTGAAAAATACTCTGAAAGCATTGAGTTACCTAGGCATGGCTCAGCTAAGGAACGTATACAATGGTAATTTTGCAAGAGCTTATTGATTTGTATGCCTATGAGTAGTCCTGTGGGATAGGCAGCGTAGCTTAGATGTCCTTTGTGATCAAATGAGTAGGAATGGAGCTGTCACAACACATAGCTATTTGTACCCGAAGCGTAAATTCGCGACTTTCTATTTGCCTTTTTGAGCAATTATGACCAATCAGCCACTTGTAATAACCTGACTACCGATTGAAGTACCCTAGGTGCATTCGAACTTACAAGTAGATTTGGAAAGGTCGGGAGCAATGTATCCCCTGTTTGGAGGTTCAGAGTTATTCACCTAAATCTCGAGACACGTGATAGGATTTGATAAGGGCATTAAATATTTTTTCAATGCTCAATCTAATCATTGGTATTTTGGAGTTGAAGTAATCGCAACATGATGGGGCTGCAAGGCCCCTTTCACCTCGCTTACGATCCTGTAGAGTGGATCGTTTCCCACGACCTGTGTAGTATCTTCGCCCACCCTCCCTGTTTGAACATCCTACTTGATGTTCAACAGTTAGAGCCCTTTGTCCGTTACACACATCAGTCGCCTTGTAACACCTTGCAACGTGTTTGTAACAGGGTCACCTGACTACATTAAACAGTCTTCCAGTTGTGGCAATTTAGCGAGCGGTGACGTAGTTCGGGGTTGGGTGGTAATACTCTATTTCCCAAGAGAAAATTGAGGCCAAGCAGATCATTGATTATTCCTATGTGATTGTTACTTGCGAACATCCTTCCGTCAACTTCTACCGAAGTATAATTCGAAGATGGTGGGGAGAGGCATACAAAAACAACCCCAAGGGTTCCAAGCGCCAATCTTTTTCGCCTCAGTCACCCTCCTCCTTGTCGCACTCTTTAAGTGGCCTATAAAATGGATCTTATCAGGCGCGCCTCTGCTGCAACTTACTATCCTGTTTGGCTCAGCGAACGGTTATAGGATTTTGCCTTTTATCAACCTATACCCACTCTTCACGACGCTGAATCTAATCTATGCCGTTGCATCAACTTCGTGGCTGTTATATGATATCTACGCCTTGGTCACCTATCCTTCTATTCTCCTCACATGTCTATTTCAATTTGAATGGTCTGCTCGCTTGGCACGGAAAATACTGAGAGCTGTGATTGGTTCTCTTCATTTTATAGATGATAAGATTGCATTTTTCAACATTCCTGCTTTGGAGGTGGATACAGAAGTAGATGGACTTATGGTCTTAAGGGGCATTACCTTCTCTCTATCAACCTTAAGTTTTGTTGTTCATGGTGTGGAAGTTGGAATCAGGTTAAGTGATGATATGGAACTTGCTATCCAAACTGAGAGCGTGGAGGTCAAGTTATTTAGGGGAATCTGGGTTGATGACTGTTATGCAAATCTTAAGGGAGGAAAATTTGAGATGACTTTTGGAGATATTGGCGCCAAAACAGCTGGCGGTGAGGGTGACCAAATATTTGTTAAGG
>Ga0247804_10001388_pt1 | contig 11263 bp, 7 predicted proteins | sample UWRJL029104C1_FD_181142 | JGI IMG/M metagenome (GOLD analysis project Ga0247804, IMG submission 181142) | Plant litter microbial communities from Arlington Agricultural Research Station in Wisconsin, United States - UWRJ-L029-104C-1 | ecosystem: Environmental > Terrestrial > Plant litter >...
CTAACCCTAACCCGAATATGGAACGGCGAAGGGAAAGTTGAGGTTTCTTATACGTGGTAAATAAACTAGCTTATATATTATAGCTAGTTTATTTAGTTAAAGTATAATTAATACAAAAAGAAGCTTTTTATTAATATTTACATGTTATATTCAAATGAAAATATTAATAATGATTATTTAACTTAAATTCTAATAAGTAAATACTCTAATATTTATATTAATTTTAATATTTATTTTAAAATATATTTATTTTTACTAGTCTTAATAAAATTAGTTTATTATTATTAACTTTTTATTAATATTATTAAAAATTCTAATTATAAACTTTCTAAATAAGTTATATTTATTTTATTTGATTATAATATTATTATTTAAATAAATAATTATCTAATTTTATAATATAATATTTTATTATTTTGTAGCTTTATATTCTCTTGATAATAATAAGGATATTAAATATTATATTAGCTTAATAATAATTCTTTTATTAAAAATATATATTATACTTTTCTATTAGATATCTAATCGATTATTTATTTATTGTACATCTAATCAATCATACATTTATTAACAGTCTAATCGATTCTATATCTATTAGCTGTCGAATCGATCTTGGACTTAAAGAAAAAAAATTCGAAGCTTTCTAATATATATTGTTCTGTACTAAATACATTTCTACCCGGGATCTATTAGATGCCTAATAGCAATCTGACCTATGTCTAATCATCCTCTGCTGGCCGCTCTTCATCCTCTGTCTCAAATGCCCGGTTATCCCAATCAAACGCCTTTGGAGGAGCTTCATAGTCACCATCAGCGTTATGTATGGCAACCACTCGCCCAAGAATATGGTCAATAACCTCCACCATATGACGTTCTCTTTCTCGACTATGCCGTAAGTATCTACCCGCGAACCGTTAGTTATGACAGATCTATTAGATGCCTATTAGACTACAATACCGATGCAAATCTCTCACATCTCCACGCAAAGCCCGCACCTCGCCGGCAATAACTCCAAACTGTGAACTTAACGTTTGGATATCTCGACGCAGATCTTTTGTTTGCGATTCGACGTTGGTAAGAGACTCATCCAGCTCCGACACTTCTTTGAACCCTCGCTTTTTCCGTTGCGTTTGAGGGGGGATAAATGTCTTAGACGCTGTTGCTCCACTCAGCCTTTGCCGGAAAGCAGTAGCCAAGTCAACAGCATTTTGAATTACAACCCGTTCTGTATCCGTCAACTTATTCCCAGCTTTATCCGCATTGGCAGGCGCTGTAAGTACGCCATTGTACTCCCGCAGGGCAGGGATAAGTCGACGTACTTCAGCATGAAGAGCAGGTGGAGGCTGACCATCTAGTTAGCTGGCTGTGTACAATTAGATGCCGAATTGATGGCGAAATACACATACATCGCAACAGTCACGACCACAACCCAGCGCAATACAACGACCACATTGAGATCCATCCTTTCCATATCTACGATCGATTAAACACCTAATCGTAGTCTGTTAGCCTTTGACTCTGGATGGGAGCACAATCCCTACGAGAACAATTCGTTGTAGTCACTGGCGCCAACCCCGACCTTTTGAGAATCCTTCCAGTTGCCAATAGACCCTAAACACCGAGTGCATGCCTGGGGTCTATAAGAACCTTCGGCATGGATCTTGTTTGCATTGGGCTTCCCTCCAGGAGGCCCTACAATTGGGTAAGGCTGATGCCGGAATAAAGCTTCCCCACGACGCGCCACTATATTGAGCCCCTTGGGTGTGGTAGGCGTGGAAGGTTCAGTAGCGACTACGGAGCTAGACGCAGGCGAATAGACGGCTAGTTGCTCTTGGGGAGAAGATGATGCCATAGTTAAACAGAGCTGACCAATTTCCTAATTATGGTCAGCTTTGAAGCTTTTCAATGTCGATCATAATGTGAATAATGACCGAATAGTCAGCAAACTAAAGTAATCTACCAAGAGATATATTTTGACTTGCTAGCTAGTAGTGCTTTAATAAAGAATGTGGGGTAACAGATAAAGGCATGTGACATTTTCTCACCTAATGTTATTGAGGGGTGAATAGACGTCGAATCGAGACAGGATCGCTTAATACTAGAGTGTAAGAGTTGAAAACCCACCGGTATTAATGAGGGGAGCGGGACGCTTTATATATGGTATCTTGCCTAATTACTACGACTGGTTATGGCTTAGTGCGTCAGGGGAGCAAAGCCATACATTTGTTTGCTAGTCTTGGCATATGCTGTGCATTTTTTATAATTAACAACAGGATAACCCTTTTCTCGTAGAGAATTGGATATCTACTCGAGCATGAATAGACAATGATTAATATGTTATTAATACACTATCAGCGAATTACATGTTCACAGTAAAACCACGATTCGCAATCCTACCACTGACAGTTCAGACTCACAATGTTAATAGATATATTACAATTAGATATGTGAAATCTATGAAAACGCTGTTTATTAAAGTACTAACTACTGGTTTTTGGAACCTGTATATGGAGATAGTCTCATACCCATTTATGTAACTTAGATTACAATTCAATTTCTACTTACTATTTGTTATAGTCATTTTCACATTCACTATTCACACGATGCGGGATATATTTGGAGGCATTTAGGGTCATATTCCTATAGTAAAGCCATTATAAAAACTAGGGTATCATCACTGGAACGCCGCCGCGATGTATGTTAATCCTAGTAAAACCCAGACCCAAACGCCAGCCAATCTCCATGCTATTGCCACCAAACTAGAGTCCGATTCAAAGATTATTAGTAACCGAATCGCTAACTACTAGACTACTCTTATGCCTAGGCATCCGAATCATCCTCCACTTCTTCGAGGTCGGAATCTTGGTCAGCGGTAGCAGGATCAAACTCAATAAGAACGTTGGTTTGAACCTCGGGAGTCTCATTATCATCCGCGGCACGATCAAAATTCAATCTCGCAGCAACGGAGTTTCCCTGATCAATAAGCATGTGCATGCCTTCGATCATATGGCGTTCCCGAGCCCGAATCATACCAAGTCGACTTCTATTTGTTAGCTATTCGATTCAGAATCGGAGGGGAATATATTACTTACTCCTTCATCTCATCCAGCTGTTTCGACTGATTTTGCATGAGTTCAGTCATGAGTTTGACAGCATTTTGGATGGTCTCAATCTTCTCGTCGGTGCCGGTTTGGGTGCGAGCAAGCTTCGAATGGAGGTCGGTTAGAGCTTCACCTTGCATCATCTCAGTATGCTTACGCTTCTTCTGAGGGGTCGAATCGACTTTTCCAGACTTCTGAATTTGCATCAGTTAGCAACATATTCACAATCGAATAGCTAGCGATTAGCTGGGGATTAATCAGGGATTTACACTTACAACGAGACCGCCGAGAGTTGAATTGAACACCTTAGAGGCGGCCACTGCTTTTTCGATATCATCCTTTTCGTTGGGGGTAAGATCGGTACCGATAGTTTTTTTGTTGGAGATCAAGACCCGATTATAAGCAGGGGCGGCGGCGATGACAGCCTTAGCAGCAGTAATTGCAGCGGCGGGTGGCTAAATAATCGTCAGCAAAAAGGTATCAAATCGAAGGAGATTCAATACTTACCGGACTGCATTCTCCTCCCTTTCCCAAGCCAACACATCGTCCACACTGCGTGCCTCCATTACCTAATCCAATAAAGTTCATGCAGCTTTTGACATCGGTTAGCATGTATATCGCGATCGAATCGAAGGCGAATCGCTTACCAAAAGACTTCATTGAAGTTCTGAAAACCTCGACCATAGACATGGGCTGGATCGTAACGCGCCAACGCACCAAGGCATTGTTGACATGCAACAGGCATCAATTTTCCATCGGAGTGAATTTTATTGGAGTTCACTTTGGAGCCCGTTTTTTCCTAAATCACGATCGATTAGTAGGCTATTAGACGTGGAAGAGAGAACTACTTACACCTTCACCGATTTGGAAGCGGCGGTGACGATCCGGGGTAGTGCCTTTGGCCAGCTTCAGGTTCAAGTGCTTTGGCACGGCGGATTCCTTAGAAGACGACATCGTTTCGGAAGAGATTTGATTGTGATTGGGAGTTGAAAAGCAAGGCAAACACAGGCGCACAGATAATGAATCACCCTCGGTTTACTACAGAGTAGTAGGTTAGTAGAGTACAAAAAGGGATCTATTAGACCTCGAGTAGACACTCCCCCAATTTTTGACTTAGAGAAAATCATGAATTGGATGCCTCGAATCGGCGTCGAATAGAAGCAAATCTATTCGACATCGATTCGGAGAGTGTCTATTCGACGTCGAGTAGATGAACGAATAGACGTCGAATAGGAACGTACTGTAATTGGTTGTTGGAAGTAAGAAAGGAAGGTTAGAGGTGTTGCAGTCGATTAAGTATGAGGCTAGTGCCTGACGAATCAGGCTCTAGCGTATGTCGTATTCACTTGGAATGTAAATTCGGAATGTGGAGGGTGAATAAACCTTTATTACTAGCGTTCATACCTATTTATTCACTGTGCGTAAATCGAAGTATTATTAACCGTAATTTGACTAAGAAGTATGAGCGTATCGCCTGCTAATCGACTCTTGTTTGCATGTGATTAGAGCATTTCTAGTTTTCTATGCGAGTATAGATTGTATTCGCTATATCTTCGTATGAGCCTCTCATATACTTGAAGTTTAATATGATTATGGTGTTTGTAGATTATGAAACATTACTGTAATGGTCATTTTCACCCCTTCGATATTCTTAGATACAGCTATGCCTATGTTCCCACACCGTCGAAAGTCGACACCTAAACCCCTGGTTACAGAAAGAGAGTAAATGTCGAACCCGTCGAAAGTCGACATCGAACCCTTTGTATATAGAAAAAGAGTAAAGATTATTAAAAAAATCCTTATATTCTAAATATCTTTACAAACGCTCCTATTTCATTATCTGAATACTGCTATCTAATAAAGAAAGCGCTCAAATTAAGACAATTACATTTCGACCATTCCATCGTTGATCATAGTCGATTCGCTGTCGTTCTGATCTCGAATCCCACTCTCTCTCTTGCTGAATGTCTCTCAAGCCGGCAGTTAACTGGCTGCTTTCTCTCTGCTGCTTAGGATCTTTCATAATTGCCTCCATAGCTGCAGAGTTGTCTGAAATTGGCGAGTTTTGAAGAAAATCATCCTGCTTTTCTATACTGTCATAGCCATAACTCAAATATTCATCCTCATCTGCTCTATCATAATCTGATTCCTCTTCCTCGTCGGTTAGACAGCTAACAGTCGACTTATCCTTATCTGTCATATTACTATCCATCTTCTGATTTTCATCGTCAAGAAAGGAATTTATTGACAAGGTCTCATCCATCTCATCACTATCTGTACCCTCTTCTGCCTGCGTTAATACAAAGCTTCTTGTCAAATTGACAGGCTGTTGGCGGACGATAGGTGGGCTGCTTGAATATGGTTCCCAACCTGACAGTAGGCTGTCTTGTTCTGAGTCGACAACGATTTGGCGTCTATTTGCTTTGAAATGCACAGTAAGCTGACTGCTGCTGGTCGCAGCTTCGTCAAGGGGCAGTGTGCTTTCCTCCTCAGAGTCCATGATTACCCATTTCCATTCGAATCTCTGTTGAATGACAGGTGGCAAGCTACTAGGCGGCGAATCTGTTGCTAACAGCGACGTATCATCATAAGAATTCCATACCACTTGATCATTTTTCCAGGTCGACTGGGCTGTGTCTGGGTCACAAGCAGGTGCCTGGTTTCCTGGTAAGTCAGGGTCTTGAACTGCATTATCACCTGCTATAAGACGACTCCATATAGTCGAGTTTGGAGCTGGGAACGAGCTAGGAAGCGATGAATCGCGACTGGGTGGCAGCTGACTTGGGGGCAAGTCAACGTCGGCATACCGTGGGCTCTCTGGGAAAACCGCTGGCAACTGAGGGCTGCTTACAGGTAACCATCGCTCCTTAGGTTGGCTGGTGGGGTCAACTTTACAGGTGGCTGGCATGGTTTGCTGTTGAGGAACGATAGGAGAAAGCAGGCTGTATGTAGATGGCTCCTTCTCTAGTAGAAGGGGAATCGCAGTCAAATCGTTGGCGCTCAGATGTTGGTATGTAGACAATCAGGCTACAGAGGGTCAGTAAATATACGCTAGTTGGCGTAGGTCAAGTAACAGTCTGTGCAGCTACTCTAGAATAAGTAGTAGGTTGATTGATAGTCATTGTTTATAGTATAATAGGCTGAATGTTGTTGATGCGTTGCCTGAGAAACAGCCTTCCTCCTCCGAATTATGATCGAGTAACAGGAATTTTTGAGATTAAATATTGATCGACTTAATGCCTGTTAGAATATTAAGGGAGGTCTACTAGAAGAAAACTAAGCTACTATTATATTTCAGATTGCATGTTAAACCATTTCACTAAGCCTACATTTTTTCCCCTACTAGTCTGGCAAACCATCGTATTCTTGTTGCCATACTCTCTCAAGTGCCTCACCAACCATACTCAAAGTAGCATCCGGGAGCAAGTAATCTGCCAGCTGTTCGTCTGGAGAACCACGCATAATAAATCCATTATCGCCATACGCAATATGCCAGTCAGGCATATATTCATACTCTAATTGCTTACATTCCTGCCGCTTTTCATCGCTCATTCTCTCAATACTGCCAATCGGTCTACCTTTATATCGATACCGAGTCGGCTCCTTTAAGGTAGTAGATAGTAGAAGGTCTAGTGATATATTTGCATCCCATTTCACAGCCGAATGGATCATACGCCGATGATAAACTGCAATCCACATAGTTTCTTTTTGCTGGTTTTTCTGAAAGAACTGGCTGTCGCGAGGATGGGGCATTAGCCAGTTAGTTGCAATAAAATAACGTTGTAAAGTATTGTGGAATGCTTTTCCAAGTTGTAGGCTACAATGCTCCTCAACTAGCTCAACAGCCCGTAAACAGAGAACGCGAAACGGGATATTCTCCCATGGGCCACGCTGATTTTGATTCTGATCACGAATTCCCCACAGTCGTGATACTAGCAGCTTTATTGACTTAGTCTTGATCCGTGCACTTGTAACAACCTTCATCTTCGCTCTTGCTTCATCAGTGAATAGCAGCTGAATAGATTTCTCACAGAGGGGGAGTTGACCCTTTTCAGCCTCCTGATACATATATTCATATATCTGTGGTTTAAAGTGGCTCCAGACTTCTTTTCGAAAAGCACGTATAATCAACCAGATCATAAACTGAAAGATCATAAAAAGGCAGTTCTCACTGTCTCTATATGTAGCCAACCATTGTCCAGCGGCTTCTAACCGAGCATAGTCATGCTTTGCATTCTTTACTTGCAAGGCATTCCTACGGTAATTATCCCGGAGCATACTGCTAGTAAATGCTATTTGGTCGGTAATTTGTGCTTGAAACGACATCGATTCCCAGTCGATTCGGGGAAGATGCCACATATAACCAAAAGTAGCTAGAGTGTTTTTAAAACCCATTCCAAGCACCTGCACTCCTCCTTTTCGACGCTGGAATTGACTCTTCCAGAGCTCATTCTGCCGGCTAATTGGCCCTGAATCAAATGTATATGGCAATGCTTGTAACAGCATAGTCATAAGCTTACAATGCTCATAACTAGTACGTTGGCCTTGAGTCAAGGTAGAGATCCACTCAAAAGCAGCCATATATTTATTGGCATTACTAGCTAGATATCCTAGATAGTCATCGGTAGATAGCAGTCGAATATGTGTCGAATTACTAGGGATTACCCCAAGAGAAGCCTCCCAGTTACCAGTGCTTTGAAGGCTAGTCCTAACCCGATTGAAGAAGTTGAGTGAGATACGGTGCTCCTCTCGTACACCGTACGAGAGGTTGATACCCTCCTTGATAGATCTCCAGAGCCGCTGTTTACTAGCATTGTAACTGCTCTGCAGCTTAGAGTTAGGGGTCAAATGCGCCCGGCCTTGCTGCTGAAGCATTTTGGTTATTTGAGAATCCCATGTTAGCTGTTGAAGGTATGGATTGCTGAAAGGCTTTGTTTTAGCTGCGTCAAACAGCTCTTTGTAGCTATTATAAGCCTGGCTGAATACCCAACCCTCACGCCGTTGGCGAGATAATCGAGACATTTCCAAGGTTATATTGCTTGCATCTCGTAGCATAGCAGAGGGATAAAGAGTAGCAGTTACTGATCGATTAGGCTCATCAAAGACTGCCCATCGAGCAAAGTTCTCCAAGCAACAGGTCTTTAATAGACCAGTAACTGATTGCGAATCGGCATCCAATTGCTCACTAGCTAAAGTATATTCCTGAGCAGCAACCTCCTTACCTAGATCTAACCAGACTTCATCTTGATTAATATAATCTAGATTAAGCGCAGCAGTAAGCGGACGCTCAAACAATTCCCACATTGCAGATAGTGTGCTATACGAAAATCGTAGCTTGGTATTTTTGCTTGAGAAGAAGAGCTTTGCGCCATGATACAGCGAATTCTGGGGCTCGGTCAACTGCTGTTGTACATCTTGCCATATAGCTGCTAGGCTCTGTGGATGAAGGGAATAGTGTAAAAGCAGTGCCTGATTTAACAGCTTCTCGTCAACAATACGTGTGGAATGCTCTTTATAGTGGGCCACGGCTTTTTGGCGAGCATGCTCCCAAGAGTGGGGAAAATGCTGGCGACTAGTAGCTGGTATATGACGGAATATAGCAGGGAGCAGGATCGAATCAGTCCAGGTTCGAAGGAGATTATGAGTCTCTCCGTTACTCTTTCCAGGGAAGTTTGTTGGCTTATCAGGATCATACATTCGAGGAAAAAAGATATAGAAAGTGATATCTTCATGGCCTAGTACCCGGCCTGCATAATAGTGAGGGACCTTCTTTAGCTTGACATGCACCGGCCGTTCGCCTCTGCCATAGTCATGATAAACGGTCATATAGAGATGAAGGTCATTCTGAATATTTGTATGGAAGCGTGGAAATAAGTTGAAATCCACCCCCTGGCGTGCAAAAGCCAGGCTCTGAGCAAACCCAAGAAAGCTGTCAATATCAAAGCTAACAGCCAGCGGTACAGGCTCTACCTCTGAGCAAGTAAGGCACAAATGATCACTGTCTTGCTGTAGATTTGCCATCTCTGCAATATCGTTTAGGTCTTGATTCGCTTGCAAATCGGCATCTTCGCCTTGTCCTTCAAAGACATACTGCCAGTTTGGTAGGGGAATGTGAGCTTGCCGGCTAGCAGGTGTAAAGAACTCTGGCCGAGAGATAACCTTTGGAATATTTGCAGATATCAGCTTCTGATTATATTGAGTTAAGCTCACATGTTCATGTTGATTTGCCTCCAGATCAGAATTGGTATGCTGACGATCAGCTATCTGATGAATAGCAGTACTGCAGCTTTGGAACTGTATTAAGTGCTGTGCAAGTTCAGCTGCAAGGTCAATATTGTCATTTGAAGAGCTTTCTTGCCGCAGCTGGGCATCCAGTAATGTATCGTCGTCAACATTGCTAGTATTTTCCAATTGGTTTTTTAATATGACAGAGCTTGAGTCACTTAAATACTCTGAATCGGTATCGTCCATGTTATGAATTTCAGGGATGCTGTGATTATTTGGCAGAGGGGTAGCAGCTATATCAAAGTCACTTAGATTGTGACTTGCCTGCGATTCGATATCAGTTAGGTCCAAATCCATAGGTGACTCGAGATCTCGTAGCTCAGCTGTATCATGTTGCTCAATGGATTCTAAGACAGGATTCAAAACTGGCTCATTGTCTGCTTCAGATAATGTAAGAGAGCGAAAGGGGATGCTAGAGGGTCGATGCTCTTCGTAATCAGCAAGGTAATTGTCATCTAACAGTAGGCCATTTCTCTCGGTTTCAGGGGAATCAGGAGTTTGGATAATAGGTGATTGTACTCTTTCTAGCCGAGAAACTGGTTCAGGCTGGATATATCTGAAGGGATGAGATGTTAAGCTGCTGGCAACAGTAGCTGAAGGAATCCGGGCCCGCCATTGAGCTAATCGCTCATTCATGCGACGTTGTCGTTCTGTTGGTGAGAGCTTTGGTCGAGGCATGTTAGATAGCGGATAGCAAGCGAATAGCTAATAAACAACTAAATAAAAGATCACAGTTAGATAAGAAAGTGATAAAGATCTGTTAGGATTACAGAATGTAAAAGTGTGCTATAAGAACTAAAGAAGAAGGTGGCTTCAAGTCTATGATTTCATTAATGTCACATGATGAAATCATTTACCTTTTTGGGAATAGATGTAGGTCACATGATGAAATCATTTACCCTTTTGGGAAAACCGTCATCTGACTTACACCTATTTCTAGCCGGCTTATATTCGGTTATATAAAGGACGCTAGTTGTTAGTCTGTTATATTATAGCGTTTAGATGTCAAATAAATGCTATAGCAATAGAAAAACGTTAGAAATTAGATTGCGAATCGTCTAAGTTCGGCAACATGTTTAGGATCGCAACATGTTTTTTGCCTACTAGAATAGACTACAATCTGGATACTTTGAGAAAAAAGGCAATATAAATTCTTGAAAACTGCTCAATAAAGAGATTATAATATATAATCTTATATATTGTAGAAAAATACTTACAGAGATAATTTAGCAATTGAGATTATAAAGCTAAAGTTTATAATAAGATTGTACAAATTATAATTAGCTTAATATATTTATTAGCAATTAAGTGAGCTATTGTGATCTTAAATTCACAGATCTATCTTTCTACAAATCAAATATATAATATAATCACTTTGTTCTAAATAATATAGTAATCTATAATAACCAGATCTTAAATTAAAATAATAGTCAGCTCTAAAAATATCAAAACTAATTAGAATATTGTCTGAAAGATCCTCAAACTGATTTTAAATATAACTGATATATTGATAAATACTAATATATACCCGAATATGCTTATTATAACCAAAAAAAGAATACTACTATTATACAGCTTGCTTAAATTTATAGATAGATTTTATAAATCCTTCAACTTATATAATCACTTAATACTTTAGTTGTGTAATTGACTACTAAGCCAACTGTCTATAATTATATTCTAATTTTTTATCTATATTATATATCTGTATACTATATAGCTGGCGCTCTGAAAACTTAAGACCACATCTAAATACTATATTAGGATACAGACTAGAAAGTAAACAAAGAGCATGGGCCAGAAAGTGAACGAAGGCGCACGGGCCCCAAAGTGAACGAAGGCGCACGGGCCCCAAAGTGAACGAAGGCGCACAGGCC
>Ga0247804_10001389_pt1 | contig 11260 bp, 5 predicted proteins | sample UWRJL029104C1_FD_181142 | JGI IMG/M metagenome (GOLD analysis project Ga0247804, IMG submission 181142) | Plant litter microbial communities from Arlington Agricultural Research Station in Wisconsin, United States - UWRJ-L029-104C-1 | ecosystem: Environmental > Terrestrial > Plant litter >...
CGATGCAATACTTTCTACCCCTCAGGGACAATTCAGGGTGGTTCAGGTGCGTAACGAACAGCCGTTGCCTCAACTGATTATAGAAAAAAATAAAATTTACGAAACCATTTCCGACCCTGAATTAAGCGATAACTATGGGGTAGGGACAAAATATGCTTCGCCTGAAACAGGCGCCAGGTTCACCATGACCGAAAACCTTTCCAAGGCTGCAAACTGGAGTCCGCTTTCTGCAAAAGTAAACGCATATTCGTTTGCAGATGTCAATAATCCGGTGATTGAAACCCTAACAGACAGTGAAGGCAATATAAGCAGGTTCTGGATTGGAGGAATAAACGAGCCAGCGATCATTACGCCTTTATTCGGACCAGGCTCGGCGGAGAATATCGAGGGACTTTATAAGATAAGTTTTAATTCATCTTTTGTTTTGCCACCTCATCCGCAATCAACACCGCCATATGATGAAAACAATCCTGGTGGAAATCCGCCTGGTACGCAGCATGCTCCATTTGTAGAATGGTATAAGGGTACAGTGCGGGTGCTGACACCGGGAGCGTCAGAAAGAAAAACACTGGAAGTATTGCGCATAGATGATTCTAATGGTTTGTCACTTTACGTGCTGGATCCAGATTACCAGCAGGAGCCTATCGTAATTTCAGCTGACCAGAACGATCCAATTAGCGTGAACTTCCACCCGGGTTATCGGGTATATTATTTTTCTGAGCCGATAGGAATTTTCAACCGTTCGCACATATTGCCGGTAGGTGGTGAAAATCAGCGAAAAACTTTAATGGCCCTGCAAGCTGTTGATGCAAATGCAGGTGGTAGTGGCTTTTCTTCTACCGTATCTTTGCCGGCAGTGTTAATGGCACGTGAAGTCATCGAGCCTATAATACCCGATGCACCTGTTATTAGTAGCCAGCGCATGCGTGCTGATGCCACTGGCAAAGCGTCACTTACCTTTGATACAAAGGTTTTGACGCTTAAGGATGGAAAAGCGAGAAATCCCTTCGGATTTAGTTTTTACCGGATTTCCGCTCAACAAGTAATTTCTGCCTTATATGAAGCTGCTACGGCCGGTGTCATATATCAGCACTTAGCCGGCCTGAGTGAAGACAACTTTGCTGATCAGCGATTTTATGAACTGGTTAACCTGGTTTTTGATGATGAACAGCCCGGGCAATTCAATGTTTTTGCGGCGTTGCCGGAGCCATATGGTTTTCCAGTTCCCGATAAAGCAGGTCTTGTGAATTCCGGCGATGCACTTTCTGTGAAAAAACAAAAATATTTTTCTGCAATTGTAGCAAACCTGCTGCCGTTGAACCAGCAGGTGCCTATATTTTCATTTATAAAAACCGGCTACCAGACCGAAAACATAGCGCCGGTAATCCGCAACCTGGATGGAAATCTGTTACCTGTTACCAGCCCTGATTTTAATCCATTTCCAATGGTTAGAAAGTTTACCAAAACTGATCAGCCAGGTTATACTTTTATTCGCTTCACAGATTATTTCCTATACGAATCCTCAAGGGATAGTTATTTTTATACGGCTACCGAAACGACAAATGAGTTAATCAATGGAGATTTAAGTCCTTTTTCAGGTCCGGTGAGCATCATTAACTCCGTTCCTCCCGGCATGCCTTTGCTTGCAGGTTTGAGGATAAATCCTTCTGTTAAAGGTGGGCAAATCACTGTCGATTTTATTTTAAATCCAATCGCTGCAGTTGATGAAGTATCAAAAATCAGGATCTACCGATCGCTAAGCTTGTCAGAACTTGAACGCCCCGTAAACAGTGCGCCATTCTTCGAAGTGAGTGTTAGTTCTTCCCTGATGGGATTTGAGATTACGGACGATTTTCAGGACTTCTTTGCAATTCCATATGGAGAAACGCTTTACTACAGGTTCTACGCAGTGAGAACAATCATAAATGAACTCAATGACACTGAAGATATATTATCTCCAGGCTCTGCGATAACGAGCGTTAAGTTAATTGATACGCGGAACCCCGAAGCACCTGAACTTTTTTTCAATCAGCAGGATAATCTGCTCTACTGGTCTCCATCTGTAACCGATGGAAATTATTCATTATATCAGCAAACCAACCGGGGTAACTGGCAGCGGATTTTCTCGGCTTCGGCGATGGGCACACAACCCATTGAGTACCCCTTGCCAGAAAACATGAGTTTTACCGATGAAGATGGAAATAGAGTTTATTACCGCTTTAAAGTCAGGGTAGAAAACAGTTCAGGGCTCAGCAACCTACAGGAAAAGGAATTAACGATTTAGAAATAAAATTTTATATATATGCCACAGATTCAATTCATTGAAGATGCTTACATAAATGAAGTCATCAAAACGGCAGGTCCGTACAACCCATCTCTAAACAGGACGCAGGGAATTAAAATGCGGGAACTTATTAAGTTACTCCGCGACCGTTTCGAACAGGAAATTTCCCTGGCGAACCAGACCCTGCAAAGTCGTCTGGAAAAGAATATGGCCAATGGTTATGCCGGATTGGATAACGATGGTAAATTGCCGTCGGGGCTTTTACCTGATAACCTGCTGGGCAATCTTCGCTATAATGGGGTGTACGATGCATCAAGTAATACTCCTACGCTTCCCGAAGCCTCATCTTCCGCAGGTTCCTATTACATCGTTAATATAGCGGGTAGCTATTCAGGTATTCCTTATAATGTTGGAGACTGGATAGTGTCTGATGGAACCTTTTGGTCAAAAGTAGATAATTCAGATTCGGTTACTACAGTTTTCGGCCGTAACGGAAACGTTGTTGCCAATGCAGGAGACTATAATACTTCACAAGTATCTGAAAACCCTGCGGCTCTGTATTTCAGCAATGCAAGGGTGCAAAGTTTTTCAGATGGCAGGTATTCGCTTTTAGGTCATTCTCATTTATGGGCAGAAATATCCGACCGTCCGACCGCATTAAGTGATTTTGTGAATGATATAGGAACCGCAACAACAGTATTTGGGCGAACGGGTAATATTATTGCTGCTGCAGGAGATTATAATACTTCCCTTGTTACAGAAGATCCTTCAGCGCTATATTTTACGAATGCAAGAGTGCAGGCATTTTCTGATGCTAGATACGCTTCACTAACACATAGCCATAACTGGGATGAAATTAATAATCGCCCCACTTCTTTAAGTCAGTTTATCAATGATATAGGTACAGGTTCGACTACTACAGTTTTTGGTAGGTCAGGTAATATTATTGCCACTTTAGGAGACTATAATACCGCCTTAGTTACAGAAAATCCATCAGCCCTATATTTTACGAATACCAGGGTTCAGTCTTTCGCTGATGGCAGGTATTCACTGCTTGGCCATGGCCATAGTTGGTCGGAAATTGCCAACCGGCCGACAAATTTAAGTCAGTTTGTAAATGATGTGCTCCCTGCAAGTACGGTATTTGGTAGAGCTGGTAACATCATAGCACAAGCGGGTGATTATAATACTTCCCTTGTTACAGAAGATCCATCAGCCCTATATTTTACGAATACCAGGGTTCAGTCTTTCGCTGATGGCAGGTATTCACTCTTAGGTCACGGACACGGTTGGGGTGAAATTTCAGGGAAGCCAACAAATTTAAGTCAGTTTGCTAATGATTTAGGTAATTACGGAAATTTTGCACAAAGCAACGGAGCTAATGCTGCGGGTACCTGGAACATCAATATTTCAGGCCAGGCAGCTGGCTTAGGAGGCTATTCTTTTAACCCTCAGGTACTCGACGCTGCCGACTATATTTTTGGTAGAAACGGAAATAATCAGATAAGCCTGATTTCGCAGGCAGGATTGAGAGGTTTTTTGGGGTTAGGTAATTTAGCTTATGTAAATGACGATTTAAGCAGGTATGTACAAGGTGATAATGTAACCAGAACTGCTGCAAAAAGTAGTGGTAATGTGAATGTTGCATTGCCTTCTGGCTTTTATGATGGTGACGGTAGTGCTGGCATGCCTAATTCTGACTGGCATCATTTGATTAATTCACGTCATGTAAATCAGAATGTAAATTATCAAATGCAGATTGCTGGCCAATTCTTTACTGGCAATGAATTTTGGATTAGAACAATTCAAAATGATGTTGATAATGGCTGGAAACGTATTACAACTGATAATCGTTTAGGTGCATCAGCATTTGTTGCCGAAACGTTACAAAGTATAACTGACAGAGGTTATTACACTACAAACCGAATGCAAATAAATGGGGGTGCCGGAACGGGTTATAACACCTCAAATTTAGAGTTATTAGGCGGCGGCAGAGCTCCGAACTTAGGGTTTCATTGGCAAAGTGTTGTCGCTTCAAGCATCACAATTGAGCCAAGCGGCCGCATTGCAATCATGAATAACCCCGGTACAGGTTATGAAGATTTGGTTGCAAGAAATCTGGCTGCCACAAATGATGTTTCAGGAAATCAGGTTTATGGAAATGTTTTCACAACGGGAAGTAGAATCTGGACAGGTTTTGACAGCGGTGTAGCAGGCTCTGTAAGTGCATCAGCATGGTTTAGAAGTTCAGGCGCATCAGGTTGGTATAACGAAACTTATGGTGGCGGTATTTACATGCAGGACGCGACCTATGTGAGAACCCATGGCGGTAGACAATTTTATTGCGATAACAATATATTAACCGGGGGTGTCTATTTAGGTGGTAATTATGGTTCCGGTTTGGTTGGTGTTTACAATCCATCAAAATATCAAATGATATTTGCGATGGGAGGTTCTTACTGTTCAGACATGGATGGAACTTCCCTGGCTAATCATTACGGTATTGCATGGACACATTCAAATGCCGGGGGACAATCCATTCCAGGGCTTTCCCATCAGGCCTTATTTACAATAGCTGGTCAGACTGCGAGTGCTGTAGGCGATGGGATTTGGACCAGAGGTTCCCTTACTGTAGGTGGCGGACAAAGTTCTTCCGTAATAAACATGGGTGATTCTGATGAAGGCACCCGGGTAATTCACTGTAATTCCAATCGTATTGGATTTTTGACTCAGGGTGGCGCATGGGGAAGTTACTGTAATGATGATGGCAGCTGGAGTTCTGATTCAAATATGTACGCAGCCGGAAGTATCAGCGCTGTTGGTGGATTTTATGACACCTCAGATGTAAGGTTAAAAGATTTGGTTAAACAGGATTTAGATGTGTCTTCAATTAAAGCGATTTCCTATAAATGGAAGAATACTGACGATGGAAAAATCCACGTGGGTTACTCTGCCCAAGATGTGGAAGCCTGTTTGCCTTTTGCAGTCCATACCGATGAGAAAGGTGAAAAATCTGTACGATATAATGAGGTGCTCGTTGCTAAAATAGATACGTTGGAAAAACAAATCGCCGAATTAATGAGGAGGATAAACTGATGGGTTGGAATGAATTAGCAGGTAACAGAGCTGTAAATGGAGATAACTTGTCTGGGTCTGGTATAGTAGCCAAACCCGGGCAGAGTCTACCCACAGGGCAGAAAGCAATAACAAGGACACAAGCTAATACATGGTTGAGTGTACAACCGATACCAGATGATAATAAGTTGGTTTTAAAACAAGAACTTGTTGCTGTCTCTCCTCTTATTTTAATTACAAACAGTGCTTCAACTGGTAGTTCATCAGGAGCAGCATGTGGATTAGTAACAGATGGACATATTTCATTATATAGTGTAAATGGTACTTTTGATGTTGGTGATGGATTAGTTTATGGTCCTGGAGCAGGCCAGTGGGTACAATCAGGATACTATGCATTTATAAAAAATGGTATTTCTTACTGGATAAAAATACATAGCATACCTTTTGGAGATAGTTACTTAGATGGATTTATAGAATCTAAAGGTGTTTGTACTCCTAAACAAACAAATAAAATAACATTATGGGAAGACATACAAAGGTTACTTAATCCTAGAATATCATATGTGAACGTACGTAAGGAATTAGTTCCTTCATCTTCAACACTTACAGTAGTAGTTAAAAATAAATTAGATAATAATACTTATAATTTTGTAATTCCTGAAGGAACAAGAGTAGCAGCTAGAGGTCCTCAATTAAATGGATTACCCGATTTAGATAATTATATAATTATCTCATGCACTCCAACATCAGATGATACTTATACTTATACATTCTAATATGAACTTACCTAAAGAATACGGGTGGTTGTATAAATAGCCTGGACCAAGAATATTGGTCCAGGCTATTAAAGACTGTGGAATTAAACAAGCCCTTGATAAAGATAAAACTTAATGATTATAAAGTGGGCTATAGAGCTGAAAATTCAATTGGTGAACAGCTTATGCAGTTACATGAACTAATCTGAAAATGGTTGTATGGATAGCAAGTTTAGGTTATAATAACGGATATTCTGGAAACATCGATGAAGTTTAAACGAAAATAGATTAATAAAAAATAAAATGGAAGAGAAACAACTTACGCCCGCGGCGGCATTTGAAATCGTTTACAGAGCAACAGGTGCGTTGCAACTTAATCGGGCAGATAGCCAATTGCTTGAAGCAGCTTTGAGAACACTTGCTACACTGATTCCTCAGGAGCATAGTCAGGAAAATAATCAAGGCAAAAAAGAAAAATAGCTTTTTAGAAAAATACAGTAATTAAGAAGAATATGCCGGAGAACCTTCCAATAGACGACGCTTACATTGACCAGGTCATTAAAGCAAATGAACCCTACGATCCAAATCTGGAAAGAACACAGGGAATAAAAATGCGCGAATTGATCAAGCGCATGCGCGATCGGATGGTCGATCAGGGCAATGGTTCGGGTATAGGCAAATTATTTGTTTATACCACTTCCGGGGATGGGATAAAAAATACTTTTACAGTGCCACATGGTCTGGATTATGTGCCAACAAGCGTGATGGTTACCGCCAACAGTAATGATGCATCTTTTGACGACATTAATCTTCACGTATATCAAAGCAGTGCCAAAATTGTTGGGGAAAATGTGGTTATTTCCTGTCGCAGGGAAGGAACGTTAAATGGACCAGGCGCAGGCGTAAATAATTTAAGCTGGAGTATTTTAGTTGGTGGAGATAACCAGAGCGGCGGTATTCCAGACGCACCTACTAATGGTATCGAAGATTTGGAAAATTTTATATTTTCTTTCAGCAAAAACCCGGCTTTTACACTGCAACAGCATGAGTGGAGGTACCGGATTACAAATGAAACATTTACAGGCTGGGCAACTACCCCGTCATTAAATTTGTCACTTCCGGAGGCGAATATTGCCATAGGTGATGTACAGGTGAGGGTTAAAGCTATCGGAGCAAATCAGGCAGGCGCAACGCTGACTAACAACCAGGCCTATGCCGTAGTTGAAGTTGGCACATTTACCTTAACGATTAACATAACCGGTCTTCCGGAAGATTATGAGGTTAAGTATAATAACCAGGTATGGCCCGATAATCAAAAATCTTTTATTTCGCGTACAGTGATCGAAAATCTTACACCCAATGCAATTGGCTATACTTTTAATCCAGATGTAGTCGCTAATCTTGTAATGGATCAGGATAGAACATTAAACTTCGCTGCAACAGCGATTGCTTCAAATCTATTACCCGGTTTTAATCGAATAGTTCCCAATCAGGAAGCATATACCTACGAAAGTGATTTCAATTATAATCCAATCATTATTGGTGGAATTGGTTATCCTAAGTTAGGTTGGAGAACAGGCAATAATGAAAATGGCAGCATTTTCATACGTTATGAAAATGACACCCGTGATTTAAACTTGTATTTTGCAATAGATGAAAATAATAATGATTCAAATGCCGTAGGTTTCTATTTTCAGAACGGAAATATCACATGGCAATACGTCACGAATGATGTTTATACCGTAGGAGAGTTGGAACCAGTTGGTGTTAATACCTATTATGGTTTGATAAAGATTGGCAGTAATATCAAGCTTTATAAAACCACCGACGGATTATCATTTACTGAGTTATATGATTTCGGAAATTCAAGAGATAATTTTGTTTTCATAACGACTTACAGCGCTTCGTCAGATAGTGTTCTGCATGATCCTCAGGGCGTTACTTTACTTTCTACTATAGATGCGAAATTATTAGCGGGCTATTCGTATTTAGATTTAAGTAAATATACTAATGGTGATGCGACATTTCAGAATATTGATCAGGTCTGGTCAATATCCAGTCAGTCAGGTAAAATTGATTTACAACCGTTGATGAAGTTGACAACAGTGGGTGCGAGTGTGGCTTTTAAGTACACTGCTTTTCATAGGTACATCACATTGTATGTTAAGGACAATGAAAATAATTTCGAAAGTGGAAATAATAGTGAAATACTTGCTGACAATACAGGGATTATTTACACAACCTTTAGAAATGATGTTTCTAACGAATTATTACCGTTTCAACCATTAGAAGGGCAATTTATAACGCTAACCAGAACCGAAGATTTAGCTGATAATTATCATAAAATCAAAGTTGAGATATTGGACATTGATGGAGTAACGGAAGTTTATTCCAAAGTTCATCTCATGCAATACATAGGAGAAGCAGTAATTCAGTTCTCTATTTTTAGTACTGAAAGCAAACTGTCATATCCACAACAAAAATTATTGACCCCTTATACATAAGAACATGGCAATTAGCGTAAACTTAAATTACACATCATATCTACCAGAACCACCTGTTTCAGAATTAACATTTAATACACCCGGTTCGGCTGTTATAAATCAAAATAAACGCTACCTGCGCGCTACTTCTCCAGACACATCTACGCCGATTTTACTAAGTAGCAGCGACGATACATTAGCTGTGGTTAACCTGGAAGATAATTATTGGAGCGTTGATTTTAAGGCCGCAGGTACGGTTACACTTACAGCTTCGCAGGGTAGCACTGTGGTTAGCAAAGTGGTTACCATAAGTGATAAAGAAGTACCCACAGGTCGTGTTTTCAATGTAGGTACCGGCAGTGGTTTTCTTGAAATTGACGAGAATATGGGGCTCATTTCGGGAGATACCGTTATTATCGCTCCGGGAAAATATTCCGGTATAAGTATTGTGAATGTTAAAATTTCGGATGGCCTTGCGCCGGTAACCATACGTAGCAATGGGCTGGTGGAAGTTGCAGGTGATTTTAACAATTTCAATTTCAGGCATTTAAGAAACGTAGTTATTGATGGTGGATGTACAGAAGGCGTTAAATATGGGTTTTTATGTCGTGACAATATATATCAGGGTATTTATCTGGAAGATATTAATTACCTCACAATTCGGAATCTGGAAATTAGAAATATTTACAACACAGGTTGGAACTGGGAAGGTTTGGGTAATGCAATATATGACGGAAGCGAATCTTCTTATCAGAAAGGAAACAGGTTTATAAATATTAAGTCTGATAATGCGGGTAGTTTCAACACAGGTGGCGGTTTGGATGCCAATAATGAACACCAGATAACTGGCTTGGTTGAAGGATTGGTCTTTGAAAATTGGGAGATAGAAAATTCCAGTGCCGATTCCCTTATTTATATTGGATGCGGGCAGAATATTATGTTTAAAAATATTCATGTCAATCATGTTAACACTCTAAATAATAATCATAATGGTGTGTTTTTCTGTTCAGGTACAGCAGATGTAGTTAATTGTTCGGTGAAGAACTTTGAGGGCAATTTGATCCGGTTATGGTCCTGGACGCTGATCGATGGAAATATCGGTGGAAGGGTCTCCCCTAAAAAATGCCTGTTATATGGAAACACCGCTTTTTCGAGTAGAAAATATGGTTTTTTTGAAATCCAGAGTTTTGAACGTTATATAATACCCGGATTAACGAGTTATGCAGATGCAGATATATTCCACAATACAGGTGCAAATATGAACCTGAATATTCCAACTGTGTTTACAGGTACTCTTTTAGATAATTATTATTTATGGGGCGGTACTGTAAGGTGTTTCAATAATGTACTTATTAACCCTGTTAACGAGGGAAGTAATAACATTTACCTGACTTATAGCTCATCAGCAATTGGCGGAACGGAGACTCAAAGTGGCGACACGCAGGAGTTTAACAACAGGGTTTTTTATAGTCTGGAATCTTCCGGGATTAGTCCGTCCTCGCTCGCGCTTAAACATGATTTAAATAATCCGGGAGGTGCGATAATTAATTCTTCTACAGATTTATATGCGGCAGATTATTATGGTAATCCAAAGGCTGGTTATATTGGTGCTATTCAGGTTAAAGAAATGAAAATGGGCACGCAGTCAGGCCCAACTGTTCCGGATATTAGCGAATGGTTTGATATGTTAGATGATGGGAGTGCTAATAATTTTCAGGTTACAGCCAAGCGATCGGTTTCTTCGGCAGGTATAAAAAATTACGATGTAGATAGAAATGGCATAATCTTTACCACCCGTGGTGGTTTTTGCAGAGACGGAAAACAGGATCCTGAATTTGCCAGTAGTTTTACTGCGGGCGAAGTATTACAATGGCGTTTTAGGGCAAGAGATTTTAAAGATCAGGTGAGCGCCTGGTCAGACAGATTTGTACACATAATGCCTGGCGCTGTTTATTCTTCAAGCCCCGTAACCTTAACAAAAACCTCAGGTGGAACATTAATTAACAATAATAATATTTATGAAGCAGCTGATGATACCGTTTTTTGTTCCACAGGCATCAGTGTTGGTCCAGACGAATCTGTAAGAATTATATTTGATAATGTGATGGAGTTAGGTGCACATTTTCCATATATCGGATGGGCTGAGGCTAGTCAGATTACAAATATTAATGAAATAAGAGCAGGTGTGCATTCTGGTGGCGGAGATTTAAACAATGCTTTAATTATTAAGGATGGTTTTGAACGTTCAATAGAATATTTTAACGAAGGCGCTCCGTTTTTTTCTTTGCATATTCATTATGATGGATATAGTTGGTTTAAGGTTTCTCCAAACGAGGTGAATTGGTATAATATTGGTACACAGCGAAATAAGCATACTCAGATTATTGATGGACCAAATCAAAATATGAAGTTTGTAGTGGTTGCTCTGCCACTGGGATGTAAACTTAGTAATCCAAGATTAATTACCTATCCAGGTTCAGTTTTATAATCATCAACAAATTAAATCAGATGGTGAAAATATTGGACGCTGGTTTTGAGAGGAGCGCAGGTGTTTGGCAACACTATGATGAAGTAGCAGGAGAAATCAGATGGCTTATCCGGAGAGTCGCAAATTAATTATGGGCCTTCAACAGGAAACTTCAGGTACTATTTAATTCAGTTTA
>Ga0247804_10001391_pt1 | contig 11239 bp, 13 predicted proteins | sample UWRJL029104C1_FD_181142 | JGI IMG/M metagenome (GOLD analysis project Ga0247804, IMG submission 181142) | Plant litter microbial communities from Arlington Agricultural Research Station in Wisconsin, United States - UWRJ-L029-104C-1 | ecosystem: Environmental > Terrestrial > Plant litter >...
CTGGCCGCTGACTTTGTCACGGGCCTCGTTGGCGACCTTCGAGACGGAGGCCGGCACGGTGCCCGCGAGCAGGCGGGGGGCCAGCGTGAGGCTGAACTGGCGGGCCAGCCGGTACTCGGCCTGCAATTCGTAGGTGGCCTCAAACAATGGCACAAAAGCCAGCTTGAGCGCCAGCCGGGCCGAATCGGGAGCCATCTGGGCGCGGGTGGGGGCCGGGCTCAGGGCCAGCAGCGTGGCCAGCAGCCCGGCCCCGCGCCGGATAAAACGGGGGATGCTCATTAGTTGGGCACCACCGGAATGCGGCTGAGCTGCGTCAGGTTGCCGGCACCGGCGGCGGTGTAGCGGTACTGGTAGAGGCCATCGGCGCCGGTGATGAGCAACACCCCACGGTGGGCAATGACGTCGGTGGCGGCAATGTTGAAGGACTGGAGCAGGCGCAGGCTCGGAGCCTGGCTGGTATCGAAAACCTTGATGCCGTTGTCGCAGACGAACAGCTGGGAGCTGTCGGCGCCCAGGCCGTAGGGCTGCACAAGGGGGTAGGACTGGGCGAGCTGCGGACGGCTGAGGTTCTGCAGGTCGACTACGTCGAGCTGGTTGAGGCCGCGCCCGCAGGGGCCGCCGCTCCGCAGGGTCACGTAGGCGTAGCGGTCGGCCACCACCACGGGGTCGCAGCTCACGGCGTGGGTATAGCTGCCCACCAGCCGGGGCGTGGCGGGGGTGGTGTCGAAGACGAACATGCCCGTCTGGCTACCAATAAACAGGTAGGGTGCCTGCGGAAAGATGGTTTCGACGCCGGTGCCCACGCTCACCACCGGGCCGGGGGCGGGGGTGGTGGGGTTGCTCAGGTCGAAGGTGCGCAGGTGGGTTTCATCGACGGCATACAGCGTGTTGCCCATGATGGCGAAGCGGGCCATGGAGCCGGCCTGGCCGGCGGGGTTGGCCGAGTTGCCGCCGACGGGCGAGGCCGAGTCGGCGCTGTTGCAGCCGCTGCTGCCGAGCAGGAGGATGAGGCCCAGCAGGCCGCTCAGGCGGGAGAAAAGGGTGGCTTGCATGGCTTAACGTTTGTCCCAGCCCACGATGACCGTGTTGGCAGGGCGGTTGGCGGGTTGGTAGGCAGTGGGCAGGGGCATGCCAAGCACGGGCGGGCTGAGCTCGGGCAGGGCGTTGCGGGTGCGGCCGGCGACGCGCGCCTGGGCGGGGTCGCTGATGTCGAAGGTCACCAGGTCGGGGCCGCTGTCGGCGTAGAGCAGGGTGCCGCGCACGGCCAGGTCCACATTGCCGGGGATGCGCAGAAACTGTACGGCCTGGGGGTGAGCCGGGTCGGCGTTGTCGAAGATGTGAATGCCCTGGTACTGCTCATTCACAAACAGGTAGCGACTGCTGACGAAGATTTTGCCGGGGCGGTGTAGCGCCTGGGGCGGCAGGCCCACGGCGGCGCCTTCGAGCTGCTCGCGGGCCATCAGCCGGGGCACGTAGGACACGGACAAGACCGGTGTTATCGGCTCCTCGTTGCCGATGCAGCCGGCCAGGGTCAGGCTTAGGCCAAGGCAGGATAAGTAAAGTAAACGCATGGAGTTGACGTAAGAGGGAGAAGAAGCTTCGGCGGCCGGGCGGCCGAACGGGCGCACTAAGGTACAAGGGTTTTGGGCATGACCCGGCTTCGGTAGAAATGGTTGCAGGGCCGGCTGCCGAAGGCTTGGGTCGTACTTTTGGGGCGGCCTACTTTAATTTGCTGATGTTTCACTCGTCCGTCCCGGTGGCGCGGCTGGCGCCCACGCCCAGCGGCTTTCTGCACCTCGGCAATGCGGTGAACTTTGTGCTCACCTGGCTGCTCACACGCCGGGCCGGCGGCACCCTGCACCTGCGCATCGACGACCTCGACCGTGCCCGCCTGCGCCGGCCGTACCTGGAGAATATTTTCCGCGTTATCGATTGGCTGGGCATTGATTACGACCACGGCCCCAGCAGCCCCGACGACTTCCTGCGCCACCACTCGCAGCTATTGCACCTGCCCGGGTACAACGCCATCCTGCGCCGTCTGGCTCAGCAGCCCGGCCTGGTGCAGGCCGACAGCCGCTCGCGCACCAACCCGCAGGCGCCCGCCGTGCCGCTCGATACGCCCGGCGCCGCCTGGCGCGTGCAGGTGCCGCCCGGCACCGCAATCCACTTCTCCGACGGCTGGCAGGGCCCGCTCACGGTGCCGCTGGCCACGCAGATGCCCGACTTCATTGTCCGCAAAAAGGACGGGGTAGCCGCTTACCAGTTGGCCTCGGTGGTGGATGATTTGCGGCTGGGCACCACGCTCATCGTGCGCGGGCAGGATTTGCTGCCCAGTACGGCCGCGCAGCTCTGGCTGGCCGGGCAACTTTCGGAAATGACTTCTTTTAATGCGCCGCGGGTGCAGTTTTTTCATCATCCGCTGCTGACGGATGGGCAGGGGCAGAAGCTCAGCAAGTCGCAGCAGCAACCGCTGGACGCGGGCGTGCTAGGACAGGCCGATGGTAAACGGGCAGTGCTGGAATCGGTAGCTGGCCTACTGGCGCTGCCCCCGGCCGCCGCCGAAAGCCTGGACACCTTGCAACGGGCTATGCGCAGCGTGCAGCTGCCTAAAATTTAGTATTTTAGCTGGATTTACCGCACTTCCCGCTTGAATTCTTCGGCCCAATAATCCGCCAGGCGCGTCGGTTCCGGCAGCTTATATCCTTTCAGACAAGCCAGCGTGAGGCGCGTGGCGGTGGCCTGGTCGCAGCGGTGGCCGGGGCTCACGAACAGCGGCAGCACCTTGTCCTTGCTGCGGATTACCTGACCGATGAGCTCGCCGGTTTTGGCGTCGGTCAGCGGTTCGATGTGACCTCTTTCGGGCGCGGGGTCGGTGAATTTACCGGTCAGCTTGTTTTTAGCTACGCCAAAGGTGGGCATGTCCAGCAACACGCCCAGGTGGGCGGCAATGCCCATGCGGCGCGGGTGGGCAATGCCGTGGCCATCAACCATAATCACGTCGGGTTTGTGCTGGAGCTTGGCGAAGGCGTGAATGACGTTGGGCGCCTCGCGGAAGGAGAGAAAGCCCGGCACGTAGGGCATGTCCACGGGCCCGTAGTTGTACACCTTCTCCACCAATTGCAGCGACGGGAATTCCAGCACCACGAACACCGACAGAATGGTGTCGGGCGTGGGGAACGACGAGTCGCAGCCCCCGATGAGGCGCGGCTCCTGCGGCAGGGGCTCGTGGCGCAGGCGCTGCCGCAGCTCCTGCTGCCGGGCGGTGAGCTCGCGCACTAGAACAGGGTCGGGCGGCGGGCCGGGCGGGCGGTAGTAAGCCATTTTTTTGAGTTATGAGTTGGGTTGTCTGAGCAGGAAGAGAGCCGCTAGTACCTTGGGAATTGGCGCGCTATGATTGCTTGCGCCCAAGCGCAAATCGGTGTAAGCGCGGCTGTAACATCTTCTGCTCTTGTGGGGCGTATACGCAGCCAGAGTTTTAGGTTACCAACTCCTGACTCATAATTCTTAACTCATAAGTCAAAAACATGGCCTCTTCCCAAGCTGAACAGAATGCCGCCGACGGCTCCGGCTCGTGGCTGGAACGCCGCTACTTTGTCGACCTGGCCCGGCCGCGCCTGACGCCCCTCGAATTGATGGCTAAAGTGCAGAGTGAGCTGCCGAAGTTCTCGCCCGAGCTGCTGGCCGACTTCGAGCGCAAAGGCGGCGGCAGCGGACTGTTGCAGGTCGGCGACGAGTTTCACATCGCCATCCTGGGCCCCTGGAACGGCTGCGTGCGCGTGACCGATGCCGGCCCCACGTCCTTCGAGTTCGTAACCCTGGAAGGCCACCCCGAGGCCGGCCACATCCGCTTCGAAGCCCATTATCTGGATGCCGCGCCCGATGTGCTGCACTTCGAAATCCGCTCGCGGGCCCGCTCGCGCGACGGGCTGGTGGCCTTCGTGTACGACACGCTGGGCGGCGGCAAGCTGATGCAGGAAGCCACCTGGACCGAGTTCTGCCACCGCGTGGCCGAGGCGGCGGGCGGCCAGGCTCTGGGCGCGGTGACGGTCGAAACCCAGCACATTGACGAAGACGGCCATTCCCAGCAATCACGCACATGAGTTCCGCTACCACCACCCCGCCGCTTTGGGAGCAGCACCGCGCCCAACTCGAATCCTACACCCACGCCGACTACAATTACGATACCACCCGCCAGAACGAGTACAACGCCGAAAACGGCTGGCGCATCGACGACTACGCCACCGACCTGCCCGCCGAAGCGCCCGGCCCGCCGGCCGCGCACGGCTCTTTCGCCGCCGCCCAGGAGGTGCTACGCCGCTACTCCTTCCCGCCGCCCGACCTCATCACCGGCATCTTCGCGCCCGATGGGCCGCTCGAAAAGCGCATCATGCTGCTGCGGGCGCAGTTCCTGGGCTTCAAGTTCTGGTTTGGCGTGCGCGTGAGCGGCGTCACTGACGAGGCCAGCCGCGACACGCCCGCCGGCCCCGAGCGGGTGTGGGGCTACGGCTACCGCACCCTCGAAGGTCACTTCGAACGCGGACAAATTGACTTCACCATCCACAAAAACCTGGCAACCGGCACGGTCCAGTTCCGCGTCCATGCCATGTCGCAGACCGGCCGCATCCGCAACCCGTTTTACTGGCTGGGCTTCCGGCTATTCGGGCGGATATTGCAGCGCAAGTTTGCCCGCGAGTCGCTGAAACGCATGCGGGCGCAGGTGGCGGAGATGATAAAATAGAACAACAACTCCCCTCCTTGGAAAGGAGGGGATGTTTTCGCGCAGCGAAAACGGGGGTGGTTCGCCCGTCCGCGCCGTCTGGGCTTTCGGCTGCATAGACAGTGGTAAAAGGATTTACTGCATCGTTCTACCGGCGCAGACGGTTCAACCACCCCCGTTCGGCACTCTTCGTGCCTCACATCCCCTCCTTTTCAAGGAGGGGAGCTTCGTGCTACCGCGTCAGCAGGTACCCGTCGCGCGCATCAATACGCTGGCCATTAATGGTAGCGAAGTAATGGTCGACCTGCGACACGGGGCAGCGGAAGCCGTGTTCCGACTGCTGTAGGTCGAGGTTGGTGATGCGAAAAACGTCGGGACCAACGTGCAGGGCGAAGCTTTTGAGAGGCAGGTATTGCGTTTTGTACCGATTGAGGTAGGCGGTCTGCAGGTAAAACAGCGGGGCAGCATCGGGCCCCCGGTAGTGCAACTGCAGCGAATCTTCGGTGAATGTAGAGCCGGAGGTAGAAGCGTGCAGGGTATCAATCAGTTGCTGGAAGTTGTTGTCTTCGTAGCGCACCAGGTAGGCGGCTTCCACTTCTTGCCACCGGAAACCCGTGGTTCCCAGGGTGTCGATTTTAAATTGTAGCGTGAAATGCACCGGCATCACGTCATAGTCGGGGCAGGAGCAGCCAACCAGCGAAGTGGTGCTTAAGGCCAGTAGTAAACCAGCCGCATAACGGACGCTCATAGGTGGGGTAGTTACTGACGTACAAAAGTATACGGGTCCTGCTCCAGTCCATCATTCACCCGGATTTCCAGGGTTTTCACCGCCCCATTCTCCACCGCGAAGATGGCCGGGAAAACCCCATACGCCGCGTTGGAATAGGTGCAGCGGAACTGCTCGCCGTCCATGTAATCGAGCACGGCCGTGAGCTTGGGATGATGGCTGAACCGAATAAGCAGCTGCTGCTTGCCCTGCGTTTCTACCGTGATGGGGCCGTAGAGCGGATGCTCGTAGCTGCCGGCGTAAGTGGCGAGCTTGCGGGGCAATCTGGCTTTTTTGGCCACGCGGGCGGCCAGGGCGGCTACGTCGCGGGTGGTTTCGTCGCGGCCGGGCTGGCCCAGCTTGTAGAGCTGGCGGCTGCGGTCCACGTAGGGCACGCCCAGGTACGCATCGAGCAATTGGTAGCGCAGGGCCTCGAAAAAGCTCTGGTTGTCCTGGTTGGTGAGCACGGCCAAACCCAGGCTTTCCTCGGGCACGAAGCAGACGTTGGTTACGAAGCCATTGGCCCCGCCGGTGTGCCAGTAGATTTGGCGGCCGTTGTAGTCGGCGGCGAACACGCCCAGGCCGTAGGTACGGAAGTGACTGGGGAAAATCGGCGATTTGCCGGTGCCGCTGAGGGTGTTGCCCTCGCGGGTGCGGCGCAGGGTGGCCCAGGGCAACACCCGCTGGCCCTGGTACTTGCCGCTGTCGAGCTGGAAGCGCAGCCAGTGGCCGAGGTCGTTGACGTTCGATACCAGGCTGGCGGCCGGGCCGAAGTTATCGACCTCATCAAACGGCACCCGCGTGAGCGGGCCGAAGGCGTTGGTGTAGGGTAGCGCTACGTTGGGCCGCTGGGCGGCGCCAGTGGTGAGCGGGTAGGTGTTGCTCATGCCCAGCGGCGTGAGCAGGCGCTGCTGCACCCAGCTTTCCCAGGTCTGGCCGCTGTTCACGACGGGGATAATTTCGCCGGCCGCCAGAAAGCCCGCGTTGCAGTAGCCGTAGTTCTGGCGGAAGGGCTGGGTGGGTTTCAGCAGCCGCACCCGCCGGATGATGTCGGCCCGGCTGAGGTTGGAATCCCAGAAGGTGAAATCGCCCTGGAAGGTCTTGGTGCCCAGGCGGTGGCTGAGAATGTCGCGCACGCTCACCAGCTTGGTGCTGGTCGAGTCGTATAGCCGAAAATCGGGCAGGTACTTGCGCACCGGGTCGTCGAGCTTGAGCTTGCCTTCTTCCTGCAACTGCGAGATGGCCGTGCCGGTGAAGAGCTTGGAATTGGAGGCAATGAGGAAGAGCGTATTGCCATCGACGGGGGCGCTTTTACCCACCTCTTTCGTGCCAAAGCCCTGGCTGACGACCACCTTACCATCCTTCACCACCGTCACGGCCAGGCCGGGGATGTTCCACAGTTTGAGGCCGCGCTGCACGTAGCTGGCGAGGCTGTCGCGGACGAAGGCGGCGCCGCTGGCAGAAGGGTTTTGGGCAACAACGGGGGCGGCGGGCAGCGCCAGCAGCCCCAGCAACAGGGGCCGACGAAGAAACGAGCAATTCATGGGCGAAAGGTAAGGCCTGTCCTGCTGATGGTACCGGTCGGACGCCCTGGGTGTCCGACCGGTTTGGCCATTAGAACATGGTCGTTCCAAAATCCTGGCGTCAACCGGTCCGACGCCCTGGGCGTCGGACCGGTCCGTACCCGGCTCCCTTCGTTGGCATGACAGCCGATGCCGTAAGTTTGACTTCCCCAAGCCCGCCCCATGCCCCGCCACCCAATCACGGATTTCCTGAATACCGCCGCCGGCCCCATTCTCGACGTGCGGGCCCCGGCCGAGTACGCCCAGGGCCACATTCCCGGCGCTATCAGCCTGCCGCTGTTTACGGATGAGGAGCGCGCCCGCATCGGCACGATGTACAAGCAGGTGAGCCCCGACAAAGCCGTGCTGTTGGGCCTCGATTTCTTCGGCCCCAAGCTACGCACGATGGCTGAGCAGGCCCGCCAGCTCGCGCCCGGCCAGGAAGTGCGCCTGCACTGCTGGCGCGGCGGCATGCGCAGCGGCGCCGTGCTGTGGCTGCTGGAGCTGGCTGGCTTAAAGGTCAACCTGCTCGACAAAGGCTACAAAGACTACCGCCAATGGGCGCTGGCCGAGCTGGCCGCCCCGCGCCGGCTGCGCGTGCTGGGCGGCGCTACCGGCAGCGGCAAAACCGCCGTACTCCACGCCCTGGCCGCCCAGGGCCAGCCCGTGCTCGACCTGGAGCAATTGGCCCATCATCAGGGCTCGGCCTTCGGCGGGCTGGGCCAGCCCCCGCAGCCCACCCAGGAGCAATTCGAAAACAACCTTGCCGCCGCCCTGGCCGCCCTGCCCGCCGACCAGCCCATCTGGGTGGAGGACGAAAGCCGCACCATCGGCAGCGTCCACCTGCCCGCCGCCCTGTATGCCCAGATGCAGGCCGCCCCGCTGCTGGTGCTCGACGTGCCCCGCGCCGTCCGTGTGGCCTATCTGGCGGCCGACTATGGCCGCTACGATGCCGGGGCGCTGGCGGCAGCAGTGCTCAAGCTGCGCAAACGGCTGGGCGGGCTGGTGACCAAGGAGGCGCTGGGTGCCATTGCGGAGGATGATGTGCCGCGGATGGTGGAGCTGGTGCTGGGGTATTATGACAAGACGTACGCGTATGGGCTGGAAGGGCGTAAGGCTGTGACGGTAGCGGCTGAGGGTACTGATGCGGTGATTAATGCGCAGCTGGTAGTAGCAGCTGCTTTACTTGAAAACAAGTCGGAGTAATGATGCGCCTAATCCTGGGATTCGCCGCTATCTGTGGTGCATTGGGAGCTTGTCATCAACAAAGCAAAATGCCTGGGAAGGCAGTGCATCAGCGCCTGTTAGGTTTCAAAGTAGAAGTTCTGGCAGAGGAGATGGATGCGACCTATGAAAAGCTTCACCTAGCCAAAAAGCTGCAGCAGCATAGAATAGATGTAGTACCGGTGCGGGACGTATTGTATGTTTCCGTGTTGCGTAGCGTCAATGCCTGTGAACAGTACCAAGGAAACATTGCCTTTCGGCGAGACACCATTTTCTTGTCCTACAACCTGATTTCGGAAGTGTCTTGTGCCTCCGGGCGAGTAGATAAGCTGACTTACTTGATTGATAATCCCGAACGAAAGAAATACAAAGTAGTCAGTCCCGACTAAACTCCGCCAGTACCATCTCTATCATGACCTCTCCCGAACCCACTCCCGAAATCCGCCTCACCCAATACTCCCACGGCGCGGGCTGCGGCTGCAAAATCGCGCCCGGCGTGCTCGATAAAATCCTGCACAGCAGCCTGCCGCAGCCCAACTACGACAACCTGCTGGTGGGCAACGGCAGCCGCGACGACGCCGCCGTGTACCGCCTGCCGGGCCCGGATGGCCAGTGCGTCATCAGCACCACCGACTTCTTCATGCCCATCGTCGACGATGCCTTCGACTTCGGGCGCATTGCCTCGGCCAATGCCATTTCGGACGTATATGCCATGGGCGGGCGGCCGCTGCTGGCCATTGCCGTGCTGGGCTGGCCCATCGACAAGCTGGCGCCCGAAGTAGCGGCCCGCGTGACCGAAGGCGCCCGCGCCATCTGCGCCGAGGCGGGCATCCCGCTGGCTGGCGGCCACAGCATCGACTCGCCCGAGCCCATTTTCGGCCTGGCCGTGACGGGCTTGGTGCAGGAGGCCAACCTCAAGCGCAACGACACGGCCACCGCCGGCAGCCGCCTCTACCTCACCAAGCCGCTGGGCGTGGGCATCCTCAGCACCGCCCAGAAGCGCGGCCTGCTTAGCCCCGCCGATGCCGACGTGGCCCCGACCCAGATGCGCCAGCTCAACAAGATAGGCGCCGAGCTGGGCGCCATCGCCGGCATCACGGCCATGACCGACGTCACCGGTTTCGGCCTGCTCGGCCACCTGGCCGAGGTGTGCGAAGGCAGCCGCCTGCAGGCCGTCATCGACTACGCCCGGGTGCCGCGCATTGCCGCCGCCGACACGTACTTGCAGCAGGGCGCCGTGCCCGGCGGCACCATCCGCAACTTCCAGAGCTACGGCCACAAAGTGAGCGAGCTAACGGCCGAGCAGAAGCACTACCTCTGCGACCCCCAAACCTCGGGCGGCCTGCTGGTGTGCGTGACGCCCGGCCCGGCCGAGGCTGAGGCGCAGGCCCTGTTTGCCCGGCACGGGCTGGCGCTGGAGGCGTTTGGGGAATTGCGGGAACACGCGGCGGGGGAGCCGTGGATAGTGGTGGAATAAGCCACTACCACCTAACAGAATTTGAAATCCTGTCCTACATTGCTAAATGTAAGTCACGTACCGCTTTTGGAGTCGATGAAGCCAAAAATTATTCTTAAAGAAAGAGAACAATTTATCCAAGCCCTGCAAGCCAAAGACTGGGATGTAATTGTAGGTATAATGCAGTCAGATTCTAATTGCAAGTTCATTGCCGCTGACTCTGTGCTTTTTAATATCGTAGAGAAGCACATGATTCATGAGCTACTTACTGATAAAACAAGCCAAGAAAACCCAAGCTATAAGCTCCATTTATTTGAGTTTATCACGCTGCATAACCACAAAAATTATCATTTTAAGTTAAGCGCAGAAGACTACAAAAAGGTGGTTTTGAAACTGGTGGAAGTCGAAGAAAATGCCAAAACTGCCTACGATTATGCTCTGAAATTTCCTGAAGAAGAGGTTTGTAAAGAGGTAATAACTACTTACGAAACTAAAATTCCTAAGGTAGTAGAGCACTCTCAGTCTGAGAAATTACATGTTACTACAAACCGCAGTGTTGGCGTTTTAGATGCTTCAACCAGCCTCTTTAAATCAATACAGGAGTATCACTTCTACAAGGCAATCCGTGAAGTATTCCCGACATTTTTGGTATTCCCTAATGTTGCTTTGAGCGCAGTAATCGATTTTAATCTAATCAAAGACAGCCTGTCAAAAGAAGAGAAGAGTTACTTTTTCAAGGCGTTAATTGACTGTGTTGTTTTCGACTCCGAAAATAGATTCAAAGCAGTCAAATTCTTTGAACTTGATAGTCCATACCATGATACTGAGAAGCAAGGTATTAAGGATGCCTACAAAGACTCGATACTTGCAAAAGCAGGCCAAAAACTATGGCGTATCAGACGCCTTTCAATTGAACTGGACGAGACTGACTTTATAAAACTTATAAGAGAGACTATAAAGTAGAAGACTTACACCACGCGCATCATCGAATCGACGGCGGCCGTGGCGGAGGTGTGCTGCACCAGCGGCCACAAATCCTGCATACCGTTGAAATGCAGGTACACGCGGGCGGTGGTCAGCACGTCTTTCTCGCAATAGGTTTTGATGCGGGCTAGGTCTTTTTCGACCCAGTAGGTGTGGCCCACCTGCGAGCCGTCGATGTCGTCTTTGGGCGAGGGAATGTTGAAGACGCCCGCCAGCAACGGCAGGCTGATGAAGCCCTTGTTGTCGCCGAACTTCCAGAGGTCCATCGTGTCGAGCAGGTGGGGCAGCTCCCAGGGCTTGAAGCCGGCCACGTCGAGCATCGGCGGGATGCTCTGGCCGCAGATGAGCATGCGGCGGCCCAGGTAGCCGTAGTCGAACTCGCGGCCGTTGTGAGCGCAGAGGAAGTGGCCGTCGGGCGTGGCGGCTTCCAGCTTGGCGTAGCGGGCCGGGCCGTAGGGCTGGTAGCGGTCCAGAAACTGCCGGAAACCGCGCAGCACCACGCACTCGTCGTCGTCGGCAAAGGACTTGGT
>Ga0247804_10001392_pt1 | contig 11226 bp, 5 predicted proteins | sample UWRJL029104C1_FD_181142 | JGI IMG/M metagenome (GOLD analysis project Ga0247804, IMG submission 181142) | Plant litter microbial communities from Arlington Agricultural Research Station in Wisconsin, United States - UWRJ-L029-104C-1 | ecosystem: Environmental > Terrestrial > Plant litter >...
TTGGTGTTGCCATAGTTCGCGTTCAGCCAGGCCATGTCGATCTCGATGTCGAAGTGGCCGATGTTGCAAACGATCGCTTTGTCTTTCATCAAACGGAAATGTTTTTCCGTGATGAGGTCGCGGCAACCGGAAGCGGTAACGATGATGTCGGCTTCTTTAACCGCTTCGATCATGGGCTTCACTTCAAAACCGTCCATCGCTGCCTGTAAAGCGCAGATCGGGTCGATCTCGGTAACGATCACGCGGCAACCGGCACCCTGCAAAGAAGCAGCGGAACCTTTACCCACGTCGCCATAACTTCCTACAACGGCAACCTTACCGGCCATCATTACATCGGTAGCGCGGCGGATCGCATCCACCAGGCTTTCCTTACAACCGTATTTGTTATCGAACTTGGATTTGGTAACGGAATCATTCACGTTGATCGCAGGGATCGGCAACGTGCCTTTTTCCATCCTTTCGTACAGGCGGTGAACACCGGTAGTGGTTTCTTCGCTCAGGCCTTTCACGTGCTGGATCAGTTCGGGGTATTTATCGAAAACGATGTTGGTCAGGTCGCCACCATCATCCAGGATCATATTCAAAGGACGGTCAGCACCACCGAAGAACAAGGTTTGTTCGATGCACCAATCCGCTTCTTCCTGGGTTTGTCCTTTCCAGGCAAAAACACCGATGCCCGCAGCTGCGATGGCAGCAGCGGCCTGGTCCTGCGTAGAGAAGATATTGCAAGAGCTCCATTTAACTTCGGCGCCCAGTGCGATCAGGGTCTCGATCAAAACGGCGGTCTGGATCGTCATGTGCAGGCAACCCGCGATGCGTGCGCCTTTCAACGGCTGGCTGGAACCGTATTCTTCACGGAGGGCCATCAGCCCGGGCATTTCAGCTTCTGCAAGCCTGATCTCTTTACGGCCCCATTCTGCGAGGCTCATGTCTTTCACCTTGTACGCCAAGGCGAAATCGATGTTGGAATTTGCTATTGTTGACATTTTATTTATTTTAGAATGCAAAACTAACTTTTCCAGCATAAAATACTGCCATCCTGCCGGAGTTTGGGATATTATTACAGAAAAGTGATACTTTTAAGAACAATTACCCCGTTTTTTATGGCAAAAGCTACCCAAAAAGAAAAATCGCCTGCACCCGCAGTATCGGTGGATGAAAAAGACCTTTCGATCCTGCGGCTGTTGCAGCAGAATGCGCGCATTACGGTGAAGGAAATATCCGAAAAGATACACCTGAGTACCACGCCGGTGCACGAACGCATCAAGCGCATGGAAGAGAGCGGCGTGATCAAACAATACGTGACGCTGCTGGATCCTACAAAAGTGAAAAAAGGGTTGATGGTGATCTGCTACGTGTCGCTGAAAGAACACAGCAAGCACGCCGGTAATAAGTTCATCAAAACGATCCACGAACTGCCGGAAGTGATCGAGTGCTTCAACATATCCGGTGAATTTGATTTCATGTTGAAAGTAGTGTGCGAAGACATGAACACCTACTATGATTTCCACGTCAACAAACTCAGCCCGATCGACAACATGGGGCATGTGCAGAGCGTTTTTGTAATGGGGATCATAAAGCAGACGCACCAGTTGCTTTAATTACGAATGACGAATTACGTTGGATGTTTTTAAGGGTGAGTCACTCCTGTATTTGAGTGGCTCACCCGGTTGTTCCGACGCTGATTATATTTTACCGGGAACCTGGTAAGCCGTCTTCTTCTACTCCGCTGTTTGGTCTCCCGACCAACAGCTTTATTTGTTACCGGGAAGAAAGGAAGTCGGTAAGTTATTCGCTGCGCGAATTTTAAAATGGCCGGTAAGGCGGAAAGCCGTTCCAGCTTTTGGGTTTTGACTTTTTACTTTTTCGCCGCCTCCTGGTTTTTGACCAACTCTCCGTTTGGTCTCCTGGCCAACGGCTTTTAAAAAGGATTGTGTCCACGCCGGGATAAGATCCGTGAGGACAACACCGCATTTTTCGCTTTTGCCATTTCCCTTTTCTAAAAAAAGAAAACTAAATAAATAAAAAACTTATTTTACACAGCCCCCGCACTTCCCATATCCTTCCCTTTTATTATAAACCCTAACAACCCTTAACATGCCTACAGACCTGGAAATTGCGAACACGAAACAAAACCTTGCCAACATGTACGACCTGCTGGACGACCTGCAGCTCGACTTCACCGATGTAATGGACAACCTGAGGGACCTGTTGGCCAACCCCAACCAGAACGATCCCGGCCAGCAGGCCATGTCGGTCGTCATCAATGCCTTCCTGGTGGCTGCAGGTACCATCGCTTCTGCCGCCAGTGGTGGTACGGCCTTTGCGCTGTTCGCAGGCCTGGGCGCGCTGGCCTACAACACGGTGAATAATAACCCGCCGGCCGATCTCCACGGCAGCTTCGCAGATTATGAAACCCGCTTCGTGCGCAATATCCACGAAATGCAATCTGTGCTGGCAACCTATTCTGCCAATATAGAGCAGGATTGGGGCAACACGATCAATAACCCTTCGAATAACCAGCCCATTAATTTTTCGCTTTTGGGAACAGCGGGCTTTTTACCGGGCAAGGTTTCCAACCTGGAAGGCTATAATACCTGGCGAAGCAGTACCCGGGAAGCTGCCGACTATGCCACCTGGAAATATTTTACACCCCTCGTGTTCCGCATCGGCGTACGCGATAACATGTACCAGGGCGGTAGTAACCTTGCCTGCCTGGCCTGCTTTGCCAGCGATGATGCGCTCTTCGATATTTTATTCAACAACATGCACATGCGGCCCGTGCTGAATGTAGATTTCATGAGCATCAAAGGCGATAACGGCAACTGTACCGAAAGTTCAAATACGAATATTATGTTCAATTGGTGGTCGCTTACCGCCGGCAACCTGAACGATTGGGCCAGTCCCGATGTGATCCGTTACCTGATTAAAGACGATGGCTTCGGGAATGTATGGAATGCCCAGGGACTTGCCTGGCGCCAGGATGTTTTCCTGCACTGGGGCTTGTCGCAATACCAGATGATGGATTGGGTGCAGGCCGGGGGCAACTGCAGCGAACTGATCAAGCCAAACTCCGCAGCAACCCTGCTTGCCGCTGATCCCAATCCCGCTTCGCTGGACCACAGCATCATCGGCCTCGCAGACCTTTCCGACAAATCGATGCCCGGCATATCCATTAAATCGTCTGCCGGCAATGATGTGTATGCGCAGTCGGGCATGTTCGATAATGCCGACCTTTCCGCCTCCCGCCTGCCGGGGAGCGACTTCCGCGGCAGCAGCCTGCAATCCGCCAACTTCAGCAATACCGACCTCGGCGGGGCCGACTTTCGGAAGGCCAACCTCACCAATGCCAACTTTACGGGCAGCTTCCTGCGCGGCGCCGACTTTACCGGCGCCATCACCACCGGTGCCGTCTTTGCCGGTGCCGATACCACGCATGCAAAAGGACTTACCGCTTTTACCACTGCACCCATCATACCGGCCCGCTATAAAACATTGCCCGTAAATTACCCGGGCATAACGGCCGCGGCGATTGCAACACTGGTGGAAATTGCTGCACTGGCCGGGCAAACCATCCTGCCTGCAACATTACAGGCGGTGCTGGACCCGTTACCGGCTGATCAGCATTACAACTATAACTATGAATTGCCCGTGCAGGGCGGACCCGGTACCGTTGCCCTCATCGCCAGGAGCAGGGGAGAAGCGGGGGCCAATGCTTTTGCAGCCGTATTGAACCAACAGGGACAGGAGGGCCAGGCATTTATACAGGCGTGCCGGCTGGCAGGCTGGCCTTCGGTGGGGTTGCGCTTATCCGTAACCGGTAGTTCGGTTGCAACTGCAGCTTTTATTGATGGGCCCGTAGGCTGGCCGGAGGTGTCGGTAGTGCTGCAGCAACTGTACCCGGCCAATGAAGCCGGCCTGCAAAGCATTATAGATGCCGCCGATAACCAAAGCCTTTACCTGTGGAGCCATGACCAGCCAGCAGGAAGCGATGAGATCGCCCTGCGTGTGCGGCCGGAACATGTTGCCCGGTTACAGCAACTGGCCCAACTGGCAGACCTGCCTGTTGAGGAAGCCGACCCGGTATATAAAATGCTGACGAATGCGGGAGCACCGGCTGTGCTGTTCCTGAAAACGGTACAGGGAAAAATAGCGCCGCAGTTTAGCGTTTACCTGCCGGTGACCACGGCCAGTAAATTAGGCAGCTACCCGTTGACCGATGCAGGCAAGCAGGCAGTGAAGGCCTTGCTGGATCGGCAAAAAACAAACCCATTGAATATAAAAGCGATACAGGTACAACGGTCAACGGGTGCAGCGGGTGCTGTGGAAGATACCGTGTCGATGTATTTATGATGAATATATACCAGCGCTATCTTACCTGGCAAGAAAGAATGACGATCAATTGTTTGCTGCGCGAACGGTCGCCGCCGCCTGGTCTTTGATCAGCGACTTCTATTTTATTCCGCCGTTGGTCTCCCGGCCAACGGTTTTTTTATTTTTAACCGGGAAGGAAACGAGGCGGGAAGTTATTCGTTGCACGAATTTAAAATGACCGGTTAGCCGGGAAGCGTTTTATGATTTTATAGATTTCTCCGCCGTTTGGTCTCCCGGTCAACGGCTTTTTTTAACCACGACATGGTAATTAATTCACTCCGCCGCCGTCTGGTCTTTGACCAACGGCTTCTTTTAGCAAATTTGTTATGCCGGGTAAGACGGGAAGGCGTTTTTCATGTATGATTTATACTTTGCCTCTTGTACGCCATGAACTAGTTAAGGGCAACTGAAAATAAAGATCATAGCATTCATTCAATCATTCGTAATCACAGTTCAGGCAATCACCCACAGTACACAATTTTGCCGCTTGTCAAATAATCATTTCCCCAATCCTGTTTATATATAATTTGATGAACTAAATCAAGGTTATGCAAAAAATCTTTTTCCTGCTGGTTGGCTTGCTCCTCTTTACAAATGCATTTGCGCAACGGGCTGCGGTGAGCGGTACCGTTAGCACGTTGGACGGCAAGGCAGTCGGCGGCGGTGATGTTTTCCTCTTGAAAGCAACCGATTCTTCCCTTGTAAAATACGCACCGGTAAAAGACGGTGCTTTTATAATGGACGGGGTGCCGGCCGGTGCATACATTCTAAAGATCAGCAGCCTCGGCTTTTTGGAATACAGGCAGGCCGTGGTACTGGATATGGATAAAACAGTGGCCGTAAACCTGCAGCAGCAAACGGCGCTGCTGTCGGGCGTAACGGTGAAGGCTACCCGCAAAACATTCAGCAGCAGCAACGGCAATATAAAAGTAAACATCGAAGGTTCGCCGTTTGCCACGGTATCCAACGCAACCGAGCTGTTGGGCAAACTACCAAAGCTACAGGTGGACCCAACGGGCGAATCGCTGACGATGCTGGGAAAAGGCGAACCGCTGATCTACATCGACAATCAAAGGTCGGCAATGACGGATATGGCGGCGTTGCCGGTAGGGGATATAAAATCCATCGAACTCATCAGCAACCCACCGGCGCGTTACGAAGCGCAGGGTAGGGCCGTGATCCTCATCACGAGAAAAGTAAACCGTCGCGAAGGATTGAAAGCGAATATTTCTGAAACACTCACCTTTCGCAGGTATGCCAACAACCGCCTGTCCTTCGGCGCGAATTATAAAAAGAAACAACTGGAATTGAAAAGCAATGTTCAATACAATCAACTCAAAGTATGGGAAAGCAACGCGTTTGATTTTACGATCCCATCTGCGGCTGTGCGTACCCGTTATGATGTTACGGCCGTTACCACGCGGCCGCAATTCATTTTTGGCGAAGGCATCTTTTACCAGTTAACGCCGCGTAGTTATATTTCGGCGAATACCACGGCCAGGGTGCAGCAGGAAACCTACCCGATCACCACGGCTTCCTATTTAAAGAACGGGAGCGTTGAGGATTATGTTAATACTGATAACCGCAACGACCAGCGGCGGCTGTTTACCACCTCCAACATCAACTACAGCCAGGACCTGCAACCGATCAACAGCCAACTCTTCATCGGGGCGCAATATTCCACTTACCGCAGGAGAACGCACAGCCATATCTACAACCGCTACAACAACGATCCACCGGCATTGTCGCAGGACAGGTACCAGGATAACCGCATCCGTTCTTTTTCTGCAAAGGCAGATTTTACAAAGCAATTCAAGCAGGGTTTTAAATGGGAATCGGGTGTTCAGTATACAGGCATCCGCTCCGCTTCTTTGCTCAGCCTGGCCAATTACAACCCGGTAAGCGCCGGCGTTTCGGATTATCGCTATACAGAAGAAAATGCAGCAGCTTACACACAGGTGAGCGGTACGGTGAGCAAAACAGGCATCGCCGCAGGACTGCGCGTGGAGCAGGTAACGGTACAATCGGGCCTGGTAAACAGCCCGCTGCTGGTGAATACCAACAGGGCACAGTTATTCCCCCGGCTCAGCATCAGCATACCGGTGGATAGTTTACAATCCATCAACCTGGCGTATGCAAAAACGATCAGCCGCCCGGATGTTTCTTCCGTGAGCAACCAAACAACGTACATCAATCCATTCTTTGAATGGACCAGCAACGTGAACCTGCAACCGGTGATCATGCACGAAGTGTCGGCAAATTACCAGTACAAAGATTACTCTTTGCAGTTGAGCGTGTATCGATCAGCCGGGCCGGTATACCCGGATTTTGAGTACGATCCCGTGCAGGTATCATTGCGCCGCCGCGACCGGAACTATGAAGCAGAAGAGGGTGTGAGCCTTACGCTGAACCTGCCTTTTACCTACAAGGCCTGGAAAAGTACCAACGTGCTGATGGGTTACCTGGTGAAGATCAAAGACCCGGCGGCCGTACAGATCGCGTCGAAGCCCGGCGCTTACCTGTATTCCAACAACCAGTTTAGCTTGCCGAAAGGTTTCACGCTGGTAGTAAGCGGCTGGGCTTATGCCCGTTCGCGCGAAGGGGTGTTCGTGCGCAAAGGCATCTATACCGTGGATACCACCGTGACCAAAAAATTCTCCGGCAAACTGAGTTGCAGCGTCAGCGCCAATAACCTTTTCAATACTGCGAGCCCAATGGAACAGTTTACGATCAACGACATTGTTTCCAATGGCCGGTACCTGAATACCCGCGACTTTTCGGTGGGCGTTAAATACAGTTTTGGTAAACTGAAGGAAGCAGGGTTTAAGAACAAGGATGTGGATGAGAATATGAAAAGACTTAATTAATTACGAATTACGGATTACGAATTATGATATCGCCGCCGTTTGGTCTCTGACCAACGGCTTTTTTATTTTCAACCGGAAAAATAAAAGATGGAAAATTATTCGCTGCGCGAATTTGTTATGCCGGGAAGACGGGAAGGGCGTTTTTCCTTTCGCCCTGGTTTGTATCCCCACGAACCATTTTTTTTACTTTCCGCCGCCGCCTGGCTTGCCTGTCGGTAGACAGGTCTTTGACCAACGGCTTATTTGACGTGATTTTTTTTGCTGCGCGCCATTTTTTACCCACCAGTTTCCGCCATCATTACCTGGGTGCTTAAGAAGCAATCCAGTCCTGGTTCGAATCTTCGGCGCCTTTTTAGCACAGCATTACCACTGTTTCACCACAGTTTACCACTAAAAAAGTGGTAAAGTATTATTTATTTATATATATTTAATATTCAATGAACGATGCAAAGCCGGTGAAAGGGGTAGGCTGGTGGTTAACATTCCAACACTTTAAAAAATAAACGAAATGGCAATACAGCAGGAAGATGGCAGCTTCAGTGGGCTGGTAGGCACCGTGGTCATATACAAAGCCAACGGGAAGAACATCATGCGGGCAAGGCCCAGGAAAGGCAACCGGAAGCCGCGCAAGGAAAATATAGCATTTGGCCTGGTATCGCGGCATGGCAGCGCCATGATGAGGGCGTTGAAAGGTTATTTCCTGTTCCCGGTAAACAAGGAAGTATTCAACTACAGCCGTGGATGGATGAGCAGGCAATACAAACTCCACAACGAAGCGGCATCCTGGCCGCTGGTGATCAGGCCGAGCCAGTGTACGCGGCTTCATGCGGAGGCCGACCTGCGCGACTTTTTCGCGGGCAGCTTGCAGCTAAGCGATGAAGGGAACGGCAAACTGGTCTTTACCCTCCCGGCGCTGGACCCGGTGCAGGAGATCAATTGTCCTGCCGCTACCATGAGCATCAACATGAAGATCATTATCGTGACGGCTCCCTTTACCGGCAACATGAATGAAGCGGAACCGCTACCGGTGATGCTGGAGTACCCGATCCCTTACAAGCCCGGGTTATTACCCGCGATGAGTTTTGATATACAAACAGCCGGCAAAGCGGGCGATATGGCCCTGCTCATCCTCGCGCTGGAATGTAGAGTGCGCGGTAAGGATACACCCTTTCTTACGGAGAAAAAATGGCTGCCGGCGAATGTGATTGCGATGGGGAGGTTGGGATAAAACCCCTGCACTCCGGGTGGGTACTTGTATTTTATCCCGGGGCGATGGAAACTTTTATGGTGGCGGCTGATACTGTGTCGTAGGAAAGTGAAAAATGAAGAGTTAAAGGCAAAAGAAATTTAAAAGTCAAAAGTAAACCCAAAGTGGGAGACTGGCTGTGCCTAATGTTCGCAGGCTTTTTCAACGCCCCGGTTTGCGCCGTTATTTTTTGGACACGGGTATTGGGTCCAATTTAAAACCATACATTTCTGCACATGGCGCCAATTAAACCATTGCATTCAGCTCCGCCGTCATTGCTTCCACCAGTTTCGGCCGGCCATGAAATTGAGCAGGCGTATTTTGAAAAAGCGCAATCTTCCAATCATCGTTTTCCTTTACAGCGATCAAAGATTGTATGGCATTCGTTGCAGGATTGATCTCTTTTTTACCGGGTGGAACCATACCGGCGATGGCCCTCAGCAAAGCGGTTCCGGGATTTAAGAACCGGACCTCTTTAACTTTCCATACATACCGGGCGGTTTTATGATCAGCGAATACCTGCGCTAATCCCGTTTCAATTTGTTGCCTGCCATTCAACTGGCTGCCATCGAACCCAGTGGTATTTCCATCTTCACAAAATAAGGAGGCCATTCCTGCGGCGTCCTGGTTGTTCCAATAATCAAGCAGGCCGGAATGTAATTTTTCGATTACCCTATTATTCATCTTATTTTTTTAAGGCTAATTGCCCTGGGTGCAAAAGTCTTGCCAGCAGTTGTGAGGCTACGCAAACGGGTAAGCCATTTTATTAAAAAGATGATTTTCCCAAACCCGTATTTCTACGCTACCCTTCCATTTCTTAAAAAACTATTTTGCTTTCACAATAATAAACCGCTGTTTAATGAAGCAGCCAATCCACCCTTAAAAAACACCTACCATGGCCTACAAACCCAACGACAAGAAGCCCGCGGCTTCCAATCCAAAGCCGGATGCCGACAATCAACCCAACAACGACCTTATTCCCACCGCCAACGACGTGCCCTGCTGGGACAGTGATGGCAGCACGGCAGTGGTGACGCAACGCCTGAAAGAAATGTTCGTGGAGATGGGACAAAAGACACGGATCGGGAACGGGCAGAAGCCTGCCGAACGCGCCGTATTCCGCAAGCAACACGGCATCGCGTATGGCACCTTTACCGTAAAAAAAGACATCGATGCATCGTATAAAGTGGGCGTCTTTGCCGGCGATAGCTACGAATGCGCCGCCAGGTTTTCCAGCGATACCGGTCCCACCTCGCCGGACCTGCATTCTACCTTAGGCCTGGGCGTAAAACTTTTCGGCGTTAAAGGTCCGAAGCTGTTGGGCGACAGCACCAACGTGGATTTCATCTTCCAGAATATCGACCGTTTTTTTGCGCGCGACGCACAGCAGATGTGTAGCTTCACCACCGCTGGGGTAGTGGATCATAACTACGATGCCTACATCGATACCCACCCGGAACTGGCGGAGATACTCAACGCTATGAGCAAGGTGGAAGCCAGTTGCCTCAGCGCCGGCTATTGGGCCATCCTGCCTTTTAAACTGGGGGAAAAGCACATCGTGAAATACCGGCTGGTACCGCAGGATACCGTTCGCGGCGCACCCTTCAACGACAACAATTACCTCGCGCTCGACCTGCAGCAACGCCTGCGTAACAAGGGCGCGCAATTCCGTTTCGAGATACAATTGCGCGCCAACCCGGCCACCATGCCGATCGACGATGCACAGGTGCTGTGGAGCGTGGAAGAAAGCCCGTACATACACATTGCCGACCTGCATTTCCCGCAGCAGGACATCACGGCCATTGGCCAGGCCGATTTCGGCAGCAACCTCGCCTTCAACATCTGGCGCACGTTGCCGGAAAACGAACCGCTGGGTTCCATTGCCGAAGCGCGCAAAGTGGTGTATGCCGCCAGCGCCGAAGCGCGCCACCAGGCAAACGGGCAGCAGTTGCAGGAACCCAATGCCATCAACCCGCATTTTGAAGGGAATACCGATGAGGACAGCGATTGCATCGTTACCGCCGGTATTTACCCGCCCATCGGCGTGATGCGCGTGGGCAACAGCGAGGATGAATATTTCATTGGCCCGCTGGTGGATGAACCGGAAGCGAAAACCGACGATTACGCCTACCGCGATAAAACGGGCGCCTTAAAAAGACAGGCCGCACAGTTCAGGGTGTATGGTTTCAATGCAGCCGGCAAAGCGATCAAAGAACTGACATCAGAAAATTCGAAGATCACCTGGCACTCGCACCTCGCGAACCAAAAATCATCCTGGTACCAGTTCCAGATGGCGCTCGACATACCGGATGCGGATACGGCCCCGGCTTCCATGTTGCGCAACATCAACATACCCGACCGCAATTCGCTGATCATCGATGGCGGACCGCAAACGGTGAGCGGTGCAAACATCACGGGCGGGCATACTTTCGAAGGAAAATTTCAAAACATCCCGGTGTACCTGGGCGAAATGCATACCGATGAAAAAGGACGTTTGGTGATGCTCGGTGGCCGCGGTGTGGCCGCGAACGTGGATGGTGATATCGCCATCACCTTTGCCAACAACGAAGGCTGGTACGATGATATTTCCGACGGACCTGTAACCGCCGAAGTGATCTATGAAGGCGTGGCATTAAAAGTAGCCCCGGCCTGGGTAATCTGTGCGCCACCGGATTATGCGCCGATGCAGAAATCCGTACGCACCATGTGGGACCTGATGCGCGATGTGGCCGTGAGTGC
>Ga0247804_10001393_pt1 | contig 11225 bp, 17 predicted proteins | sample UWRJL029104C1_FD_181142 | JGI IMG/M metagenome (GOLD analysis project Ga0247804, IMG submission 181142) | Plant litter microbial communities from Arlington Agricultural Research Station in Wisconsin, United States - UWRJ-L029-104C-1 | ecosystem: Environmental > Terrestrial > Plant litter >...
TGGCAGCAAATGTCGAGGTCTCCAAATCATCGGAAGTGATGTAAGAAAAGTCCTCATCCGTAACATCTAGTGGAACTAGTCACTCTAGTGATAACGCAAGCGTATCACACATACGGCAAATAAGGCAATCCATGTTTTTTCTAATGCGTTCTTCTTTCCCATTGCTAATACACATTGGGCACCAGATTTTAGACCACAGTTGATCCTTGAGTTGTGTGGCTAACCAATCAAATCCGAGCCTATACTCTTCACTTTCTGACCAAGCGAGGTACCTGTCGTCAAGTTCTGTTGGCGATATGAGGTTGTCCTGTCTGAAACCGGTGCTGACAATTACATGACCTGCAGTCAATCTCCGTAATAACCGCACCCTCTGGAAATCTCCTGGCTTTATGCTTTGCGATAGACGTTCCATCCAAGCTCTCTAAGGATGCCCGGATCACTCTATTTCTTTCTTCTCAATATCAAAAGGCCACAGCTTCTTAATATATTCAGCACTTATCCCCGGCTCATCACTTTCCTCGGCATCTTGTAACCACCACTCAAATGCATCTTTATGAGTTTCTTTCGCTGCTTCCCAGTCTTCGCAGTGGACCCAGCCCTCAGAATCTGTTCCAATCATATCTTTTATCAAGGATTTAAACCCCTCTCTCATCTCAAACTCATCATACTCTGGCGTGTGTGCAGCTAGCTCTTCGGGCGAAGGCTGATATGGACATCTACCGGGCAGTCCGATCTCACTCCAACGCTTTGAAAGCTCGATGAGCTCTTGCCGAGTAGTTGCAGCACCATCTCGCCACGAAGTCCCGCCGCATCTTAGAGGTCGAAGAAGATTCTGGTCAGCATGCCTCGCGGCAGATATCTTGGGTGCATCGACTTTGATGGCGATTTCGAACGTTTGATAACATCCCCACTCGTCCTTTTGAATGGTTTTCAACTTTTCCGTCATCTCTGAGTCTTCATCTGGATCATCAGGCGTGACTTCTTTGCCTGCTGCAGCTAATATCGATGCCGGGACGGAATTTGCATTTATTAAATCAGGAGTTTCGTTTGCATATACAAAAGCAGGCTCAATGCTTGTTGATTGCCAATCAATTATCGAGGTTATCATCGTAGGGTCATCCTCCGAAACGAAAATATTCCGTTTGTGGAGATCTGCGTGAAGTAAAGTAGGCGTCGATAGATTTTGCAGCAATGAACTTTCTTGCAAAGCACCAATGACCTCAGTACTGTGAGATAGTAGTCGATGGTGTTCTTTGACAGAGCCACGATACGATGGTTCACCTTTGGGGGCTGCTTCAGCCCCTGGAATACGCGAAAACCCTTGGTCAAGTATTGCGTTGCAATATTGAGTTAGATTAATCCCTTATTTCGCTATCAATAATTGTATGTGTCAAGATTTCCTCACAATGAAACTTACAAGGACCATTGTTCAATTTTCTCTGTTGATAGTATCGAGATTCGCCAGGATTACAGTCCCAATATTCTCTTACAGTTCGGTCCAATACAAAAGTCGCCGTCGTCGCCTAGAGGGATTATAGTATGTGGGTCTAATTGAGCGTGTGCAAAGTATATGCTTCCGTATGCTGGGAAAGATAAAGCAGCCATTGACTTTATTGCTTTTGCAAGAGCTCTGACGCATCGCATGTGCTGAACGGGGTTCATTTCAGGCCATTTCCCAAGTAATTGAACTCCTGATGCGTGTTCCATAATGATATACTCGGAACCGATAGAGTTTGTTTTTTTGTCGTTCCACTCTAGTATTTTTGGTACTGGAATATCAGCATGTTGGCGAACTATATCAGCGTTAGCTGTATTAGGAATATCAATACAGGAACTTCGAGCATACTATAAGCCATTGTTGCAACTTCAGAATGAGTAGCAAGTTTTTCCGGTCCAGCATTGCGGAAGGGGACTCGTGCCACTATACGGTCCCCATTATTCATGGTAAAAATGAAGACTCTATTGAAGCCGCCTTCTTTCTTTTCGCAGCTTGCTATCTCATGAGCTCCTGGACATAATTGAATTACCTTTTTGCAAAGCGCAGAAAAGTCAAACTCGACAAAGCGTGCATGGCGCTGAAATTGATCCCTGTTGAGCCAGTGACCGCTTGTGTAGTTGTATGGATCGACTTCGTCAAACACCTTTGGAGGTACTGATGATCGACTCACTAAGAGCGGCGAAGGAAGTATTAGAAAATCACCTTGGTTAGTTTTAAAGCTGTTGCGCGATCCTTCAGAGAAATTCCGCCTGCTCTTGGTCGAGTTTAAGAATAATCGATTTACGGTCATGGAAAGTAATGCTCGGCCCAGATGTTCGACGTGAACGGCTGGCCTTGGGGAAAGAAGCCGGTGCAACCTCTGAAGCTGTAGATTCATTATTGCAAAACAAACGAAAACGAATGAGTTGCTAAATCATAAGTGAATGATAAAAGAGCCTCGAAGTGGATGCTTTAACTAATGACGGAGTTTCAAGCCTGGATGGCGGCCGAGAAGATATTGCGTATACCGTGCATGTAGCCACTGCTGCACGAGAGGATCCAACTTTGCCCGTATTATATGTGTTTGACAAGCCTTATTTTGCTTAAATATGCCATAAACAGAAGTGAGGTTTGGTTGAGACAGTGTACATATGCTGCGTAGGGGGTGTAGTTGTCGTATATGCTAGCATACTATCTCCCCCTAGCACACTAGTGCTTAATCGGAGCGTCGTCAAACAACTAGCGGTTCCTTATCGACCATACTGTCCTTCAACGCCATTTCGATGGCTTCCAGATCTACCACAACATCCTCCGCGGAGCTATATAGCTGCATCCAGCACTTGAGAGTGACCGCACCACAAGCACGTGTGTCCTGTGGAAACAATTTCCGCGTAAACTTCTCTTCGACATCATCACTTTCAATCTCCGGGAAGATTTCATAACCCATCATAATAAAGTATATTGTGCTTCCAAGCGCAAAAATATCCGCCTGAAATTCTGGAATGCAGGTATTCTCTCGAGGGAGGCAATATCGGGTGCTGTCGCCAGCTGCCCCCTCTAAAAGAATTTCTCCCTCTTCTGATACAAGTGCCCCTTGGAAGTCTGCTAGTTTGACATGCAAATATTGGTCGAGAAGAAGATTCGAGGGCGAGACATTGCAGTGAATAACCCGTCGTGAATGAATGTGCGCTACTGCCTCAGCAGCCTCTCGACACCAAGATACCCGCTGCTGAGTCGAAATTGAAGAGGGTGGCCGGTCGGGCTCAAGAAGATAGTCTGCTAGGCTTCCGTTCGTGGCGCGCTCTAGATAGATTCCCGACTCCGAGTGCCCTTTTAGTTGTATGATGCGAGGATGTGGACAAACTTGTTCAAGAAGTTTTATTTCGATCTCCTGCTGCTCCAAGTCTTGGCCAACCACGTGAGGGTATTTTAACACAGTGGACTCATCGACTACTCCAATGTACGAAAACGTTCCCGTCCCAATGATTTCTTTGACTCCCGGTGGGAAGTACTGTTTAATTATGACTACGTCCATCTCGTCGGACATTTTCGGGAAGCGGCTGACTGAGAATCTAACATTGATTGATGTAAGGAGGTGTTGTGAACCTCTAGCTTGTAAATTAAAAAGCTAATGTCGCCAGCCATCCAATTACATAAACTTGCCCTCCCTTGCAACAGCAATTTGTCTCGATTTCAGTTTGGTTGCTATTTCAATTACCTAGTGTACTTTATTGCTAGAAATCAAATGATCATGCTCATCACTCTCCATCCGACGCACCCCAGGCTCTAGTCACACAAACCTCCGTCGTCCACAACACATAAGCACGCGCCGTTCACTGCCAAATCTCTAGCTATCCTAGTATCTTAAACCTTGCTTTCCTCATCTACTTCCATTAATCTAGGGAAAATCAGAACAGATAGATCTTGACAGGAGAACGCCATATATCTAACTCAGCATTTGGGAAATACGTGTCCCGGAGTCTTAATTGTCGAGCCTGCGAGGTGCACATCTTTGTATCCTTGACACTTATTGGTCCCGTAGTCTTTGCATTGGTGCAGCGTAGTCTTGACATCATCGTGTTTCGGTGACGCGGTACAGTGCTTCCATTTTGTTTTGACAATGCGTCGTTCACAACCGCAAGCCATAGTGGTCCAGAGAAATCCAATTTTTGAATTCGCTTCTTGTGACAGAAGCTTGTATTAAACAAGTCTTACGATTGAGCGAGGCTATACTGTACTTTGAATTCTCTGGGAAAAGTATAGACATATGCTTGAGAGTCGTTAGATATAAGGAATTTGATTTTCCATTGCAAAATAGAGTTTTTTATATTCAGATGGGCCGAGATAAGGCTGCCAATCACTGGTTGTGGTGGGTGGTTGGCAACATGATGATCGATCGTGTCTCGGAGCCGTCAACACTACCTCCGAGGCAGCGAGTAAGGAGAGAAAACTTCGGTGGGTAGAGTATATGTTCTTAGACAGCACATACAAATGCCGATTAGGACAAGAAATGCGTTCAGATTTACTTGGTTTACAAGTCTACAGCCAACGCTTTGGCATGAGTTCGTTAGTCAGAAGACCTCCCTTGGGCCCCTTCGATGTCACGCTGATGAAGTTCCAAGATGAAGTTTTACTTGTAAGAAAGATATGGCTTATTACAAATGCTTAGAACCTCACGGCGAAATCTTACTGTCCTTACAGTATTGTTATTTTTTCTCTTAGGGTGAGCTTTAGGACAAACAAGCATGTATTGAGTTTGCAGTGTACGATATAAAATTGAATTCTCTGCCAATTCAATATAAACCACAATATATTCAAAGAGATTAACAAGGAGTCTACACTTGAAAGCTACTCACAGAACTACCTATTTATACGTTAAGCGAAGGATTCAGGGGTACCGCTTACACTAGAGCTCAAGGTGTCCGTCGAAACTGGTAACTGTTCTTACCCAGGTTAGTACCGTATGCGTATTTTCTTCGTCATATCAGTTGCTGAGAGTAAACGCTCGAGTTATACACTAATCATTCATATAAGTAGGAAAAAGGAGCATTCGTTATACCCCGCTTATTAGTTGCATACCCCGCAGTATCGGCTTTGCTTCAGCTCTCCTCGCTTCCTGACGGAGAGAAATACTCAATTATCGTCCGCTGAGAGTACATTAGCTATTATCCGGGTCTCTAAGGCAGTGGAACCTCAAGCAAGTTAGTGGAACCTGTATAGGATAAATGCATCGACTAATCAACGGTTAGTCCTTACTCTGAGGTGATGGTTCAAGAGTGATGGTGAAATACTTGTAACGATACAATTATTCATGCGGCAGCGAACTTGACTTGCAAGAAAAATAATCTATCTTACAAATGCTTTGAAATCCCACAGTGCAAAACATCATTCCAAACTGGTTGCGAGAAGTCCATCAGCATTTGTTCGTAGAGTAGTGACGAGAGTTCGGAGGCAAAGTCAATAGACTGAATGAGCGGTTCGCCTAATTGTGGACTTTACAGCGAAGAACGGCGTTTAGAGTTGGTAAGCATGCTCAATACCCATCACTTCGAAAGTCACGAGCTCTTCGCAACTGAGAACATTTACTGGACGTTCATTTGTTAGATTGAGACGATAGCTAATAAATAGTAGGCTCGAACACATCGGCTCGTGAAACCTACTTTATATATTACTAATAATTAAGGCAAAATCGTAGATTTGTCGGCTCACACAAGAAATAGAGACATATCTCCGAGGACTGTCAGCACTGATTTCATAGCGGTAAGAATATCCACAATAGTCTATATATAAGAGTCAGAAGCGTTGTGAGATCGAAATTTCAAGAATAACAGTATTCAAAGATCAACAGCATCAGCATCAGCCCAGCTTGGACAATCCCAATTTCAACCTAAATCTCAAACTCTTGAAAACCAGAACAATGGCGGCCAAAGTTTTGCAAAAGTGGTTTCCTAGTACCACAGCGCCGTTCATATGTAACGCGCCGATGATAGGATATGCAAATGCAAAGGTTGCACTGGCTGTGCACAAAGCTGGAGGCTTCGGTATATCACTCTTCATGAATCTGCCTAGTCACGCACCCTTTAACACATCATAACTAACAATTCAAACAGGATATATCGGCGGTGGATTCGACTTTTCTGCATCATCCGCGCAGTCCACCACCTTAACATCTCAGCTGACAATCGTCAGAGAGAGTCTTGGTATCTCACCCGAAAAACCGCTCCCCATTGGCGTCGGTATCATCACCACCCTTCCGGACCGTTTGAATCTCGCCGCGGGATTCATTCCTTTGATAGCTACTCATCGTCCGGCTGGTGTGTGGTTGTTTGCTCCACCAACAGAGACGATTCACACAGAGCTCATTCCTGCATTACATGCCACGGGACAAGAATGGGGGCTCAAGGTGTTCGTTCAGGTTGGCAGCGTGGAGGCTGCGCGACAGGCTACCAAGGACGGCGCGGACGTGCTGGTCGTTCAAGGTGTAGATGCCGGTGGGCATCAATGGGCTAAAGGAGCGAGTCTCGTGACTCTGCTGCCGGAAGTGGTGGATATGCTGGCAGCTGAGTTTAAGGGGAATGAAGTACAGGTTCTTGCGGCGGGTGGTGTTATGGATGGAAGGGGTGTGGCGGCTGCTTTGGTTTTGGGTAAAGTTTTTCTCATTCAAATAGTGATCCTAACATTAACTAATTCTGAATAGGGGCTTCTGGTGTGGTGATGGGTACAAGAGTATGTAACCACACATTATTTTGTTCTTATTACTAATACGAACCAGATCGTAGCAACAGAAGAAGTTGATATCCCAGAGTACATCAAATCCACTATTGCAAGTTCTCACCCCCAATAATACCAAAGTCTACTACTAATTTAACATCAAGATATCAACCACAGATGGCGGTCAATCAACCATAAAGCAAGCTTCTAAACTGCCCTCAAGTTCCATATCCCCATTGCTAACCATCACCTCTAGATCCACCGTCTTCGACGACATACAAAGCACTGCCATCTGGCCCTCCCTCTACGATGGTCGCGCGATCATTGGACAAAGTTACGCCGATCACCTCATTGGCCTGCCTGTGTCTGAAAATGTGGCCAAGCATAACGAAGCACTGAAAGAAGGAGACTACTCACGGAAGATCATCTGGGCGTAAGTAGCCACCTATCTTTGTAATTTTCAACTCGCACCCATTCTAGAAACGCGGTTTGAATAGTAGCTAACTGTGAGACTGATAGTGGCTCTGGAGTCGGGCTCGCAAAGTCGGTACTTCCCATAAGCGAGGTGATCAAGGGGTAAGTTTTCGAGCCGTCCTTGCTTATCGAGTTAAGCTCGAGTCAAAATGATGTCTAACAGATATATATAGGTCTCAACAACAGGCGCGTGAGATATTGGCTAAGGTTCAGAATCTCGAATAAGTTAGAAACGAATAGAATTACCACATCATCATGTCCACTAGTCTACTATTCTATTTTTTAAAAGAAGTGACATTATATGACTTCTAGTCTGATTCAATAGCCATCAATGAGACAGTGAACAAAAGCCTGGCTGTGTTCCTACTTTTGCCATGTCCATGACAGTATGGAGAGCGGTTCAAATGAGGAAAGGTTGAAAAGAATGTAAAGAAGTAACAGAAGGTACCAGCTTGCTCGATGAGACTTTTCCCTAATCGTTAATTTTAGTCAGACTATGCATTACTTTCCACAAAAGACAACACTAGATATAATAAGGAGTACGGCTCACAATGTTAGACAAACCAACTTTATCAAAGATTGGGAAAAAGTTGCGACGTACACGACGGAGCACTTGCATCTGTAAAATGAAGTGTCCAAGTAAGAAAGAAGTCTTGAAAATATTCGATGCCTAGGATCTTGCTATGCCGAGCCTTATACATACATAGATGATCTGGAGGGAGAGAAGTGGTAGGAGTCTCTGAGAGGGGGACATGGAAAGAGGAAAACACTACGTGCAGAGACGAGAATCGATATTTGATGAAAGGGAATTAGTGTCGCAAGATGAGTATACATTTTGGAAGAAGTCGCTGTAGCACTCATCATAGGATAGGAATAGGTTAGGTAAAATATTATGGGAAGATGAATCAAAATAGAGGAGAAGCGAGAGGCGAGAGGCGAGAACCGTAGCCTTCCATGCACAAGGTGATCATATGAGTATCAAGAGACAAGGTTTTTAGATGCCATTTATTAGATCGGACTAAAGTTCGGCAATTTTGCACACTGCAAACTCGACTTATCTTTTTCCTCCCCTTTCCTTGCCATCCTTCCAACACACTGCAAATCAAAACAAAAAAAATGCAGCGAACAACTTCCACCCATCGCTCAAACCAAATCAAGGTGAGCCCTCCTTCCCTTCCTATCCAATCATAATGAATAGTAAAACCAGTCCCTAGAACCGCCAAGATCTCCCTCCCAAAGAGCGTACAACAAGTTGTAGGTCTTATCTAAACACCCGAGATCTTATCAGAAGAAACTAGCCAAAGCCCTGCCAGCTGCAGGGTGTAGTGTGAGCGTACGTACGTACAAAGAAGCGAAAATAAGGTATTGAAGTATGAAGGGTGGTGTTGTAAATAACGGGGTATAGACGAATTGAAGGTTACGGTGAGAAACCGAACCGGTGTCGGTAACCCGGGGAAAAGCTGCAAAAGTGACAATGCGGTTTTCATAGGATGCTGGTGGAAAATGCATATCATGATTTTCAAATGAGTTTCGTCAGAGCCGTGAATTTGTCTGCACCGAGATGGTGTAGACGTCATAAAAAGAACGTGATAGATGTTGCGCATCGTCGAGCTCGGTAATAAAGAAGGGGTTTGGTGGTAAGAAGTGTTTTGGGGGTTGCTAGTTGTGGTTGGCTGGTCGAGGCGCATTCCAGAACAACATATTGAGTAGTGTCAACAAACAACCCAGGTCGAAGCCATAGAACGAGTCTATAGCAATGCTGCGGCGATCATGATCAACATCCCAGCGCTGCCAGCGTACATGGCGCTGATTGATGAAGCTGCGCCTGCGACATCCGCAGGGAGCTTGGTTGGGGAAGGACCACTGCCGCCGGTGATGGTTGGCACACTTGTGGCCGTGAACGGGAGCGAGGTGTAGTAGGAGGTTGTGCCGACAGTTGAGGAGGTGTTATGTGGGATGGAGTAGGTAGAAGTGACGTTTGCGACGATCTCGGAGATGGTGATGGTCTTGGTTTGGGTCTGCGTAGAAGTGTAGGTCGTGGTGGAGGAGTCGGCAGCGACGAGGAGAGGGAGCGCCAGCGAGAGAATGGTTGCGAAGCGCATAGCTACTGATTTATAGCTTGTTTGGATGAAGAAGGGTGGTAGAGTTCCTTGGTATATATAATGCGAGATCTGGAGAAATGCAATTGGCTTGTTTGTGTGTTATATGCGACGATGGATAATGCGCTGGATCGTAGTGTTACGGTGAAGATGACAATAGTATAGACTTGAAGTGGTAGTTAATGAGTGTGGTGAATACGTCGTTCTTGCGGTATTCTGAGAGATATCTGATCAAAGACAATAGGAGACTTTGCCAACGAAGTCTGCTGTGGTTTGGGATGGAGATAGTGGTGGGTGAGGAAAACAAGAGGAAGAAGTGTGGGAGCAGGCAGGTAAGTAAGTAAAGTGAAGATTGATGGGAAGAGTGGAGAGTGGAGCCTGGGAGACGGGTTGATTGGCGAGATTGCGTCAGGAAATTAAAAGCTGGGCAACGGGTGAGAAAGCCTCTGTCACGGCCACTATTGAAATTGACCTCGACTTGCGCTGGAATTAAATACCGGACAGACTCAAGGGACAATCAAGGGAAGGGAGACCAAGACAATACACAGGATTGCAGAAGAATGACTGAGTTGCTTCACGATTGAGGTGTTGATGTTGTGTGCTAATGTCTTGTATACACAGATGAGTCCTGGCCACCACCACAGTATTACTTACGATTTCTGAGCATTCCGACATGTCGAGAAGACACAATCGACAGAGAGCAGATCAGCATTAGATTGGCTCTATTTCATTCCAGCGCTTAACTAGCACTATACCTATAGACAGATCGAGATATATTTATGTCGCTCAGCCTTCAGGCCGCCTGTGGTCGCCCCTAACCGCTCCTTTTCGGTCCCTCTATCTCTAATTCCAGAGGCCAAACAGCCTGAGCCTGTGGTTGTTAATTACAGCCAGTCCAGTAGTGGCGCTCTGGATGTATCTAGGTCGCTCTGCCGTCGTTCATTTAAAATCTTTGCAGCAGATCCTTCATCCTGGTCCCGGGCTTAGTCGCCAGACCGGGTGAGTGAGTGGTTGAAGGTGGTTGGGATACTCAGACTACGGACGTTTCATTGGATATGTGCCTATTCTTACCCATTGTTACCCATGATAGACCAGGCATTGCACCACATCCTGACATTGTTGGCCCAGGGACTATTGTTACCCGGACTCTGCACTTGTGTGGTAGTAGCCACCACTGGGCCGTACTGTACCGCACTGTACCTGACGCTTGACCTGATTTATATGTCCCGTGCTTGGATATCCAGATAACCCTGGATCCCTCTCCCACCCTCCATCTGTCATCTGTACCGACCTGGCTTACAGTAAGTACTCGCGTATACAGTGTCACGACGGGATCGCGGGGCGAAGCGATAAACCATCGGATGAAACTCAATCTCCTGACTATCTCAACATAACCTTTCTCCATCCCCAAACCTTGGGAGATTGCCCCCATTAGACTTTGGGCGCTGGGAACTACGAGCTGACATGTAAGGTACTTGTTTTCGCTGGACAAGCTGATGTGGTACAGTCCCTTCGAACAACGACACGTGGTCACGCTAGCATCACTTGTGTACGGTATACAAATTATTCTTTGTTGTGTATACTAATTAATGACCGCAGCTTGTACAAATACAAATGCTAACTACACCGAATACCACGAGACGCCTTTCTTGGTTGTCCTGTTCCCCCTTAGGCTATTCGGTTTCACGTCCGTGTGTTGGAAATTGATTACTTGGCCATCTCACGATACCGGAGATGAGGGGAAGTCGTCACGTAAAACAAGCACGAAATAAGATGAGATCCATGACATGGCCTGGCCATGCGCTAAAGACCCAAGAGCTCAGCGCGGAGTCGAGTTGAACTGGGCATGTGGCCAGCAAGCGCTTGCTCGATTCATGGGTGGGCAAGAGTTGACGACAGCTTCAATTTCGGGCTCGTTTCGCGTAGATTTATTACTGCCTGGTGAATAGCCACAGGTTCGTTTT